>Ga0187894_10004778_pt1 | contig 14266 bp, 19 predicted proteins | sample GBC1701081metaG_FD_136650 | JGI IMG/M metagenome (GOLD analysis project Ga0187894, IMG submission 136650) | White microbial mat communities from a lava cave in the Kipuka Kanohina Cave System on the Island of Hawaii, USA - GBC170108-1 metaG ...
AGAAGACCCGACCGGCTGGGGCTTCGGCGAAGCCGCCCTGCGGATTTCGCGTTCGTTCCAGATGGCCGCCCAGACCTCTTCGGGTCAGGCGACATCGGGCGGCCGCATCCGAGTGCCGATCACGTTCCGCCTGCCGGAAGAGTGAGGCGTGCTACAGCGTAAAGCGAGGGCCGCGGGCGAAAGCGCGCGGCCCTTTCGCTTTGCGGCGCACGCAAGCGTGATGCGTCTCGCGCGCGTGTGATGTGCGCGCGCCGACGACGCGGCGCACGCTTGCCTCCTTCAACCGAGGGAGGCGCGCGTGGCTGGTGCGATCAAAACGAACCTCAGGCGGACGCTTGAGCCGAACGCTGCGCCGAACGTGATCCCGTTCATCGACGTGCTGCTCGTGCTGTTGATCATCTTCATGGTCACCGCGCCGAAGCCGACGACTGACATCCGCGTCGATGTTCCCAACGATCGCAGCCCGCCTGCGGTGAGCGACGCACGGCCCACAATCGTCGCGGTGTTGCGCGATGGCGATGCGCTACGTGTCGAAGTGGAGCAGCGCGATCTCGCGGCGCGCGTGCTTGCGCGCGCGGCGCTGAACAATCCGCTTTTGCCAGCAAACGAACTGAAGCGCGAGGCGCGTGTCTACGTGCGCGCGGATATGGAGGTCGCTTACCAATCCGTCGTTGGCGTGATGGATGAACTCTATGGCGCGCGCTTCGCGCGGATCGGCGTTTACGGCCAACGCGCTGACACTTGATCGCGCAAGCGTGATGCGCCTCGCGCGTGCGTGAATTGCTGAAAAACAATGGCTTCCGCAAGCTTCCCGCCTCGCCGCTGCTCACGGCGGCGCAGGGAGGATATGCATGACGCAATCTCTGCAAATGCGCACAGCGTCGCTCGGCGCGTCGATATTGTTGCTCGGCGGCGCGCTCATCGGAGCGATGAGCTTGAAGTACGTGTTGCCGGACTTTGCCTTGCCTGCGCCACCGCCGATCGTCAGTGAGGTTGAAGCGCCACCGACGCCGCCGGAGCCTATCCGCGAGCCGATCACGCGGCCTACGCCGGAAACGGAGCCATTGCTGGAGACGCTCGGCCTCGCGCTTAACAACGACGCGCCGCCAACCCGTACGACCGTCGCAGTGTTTGAGCCGACGGCGATCACCACCGTCACCAACCCCACCTGGGTTGAACGTCCGCGAGACCTGGCGCGCTACTATCCACGCCGCGCGATGCGCATGAACATGGAGGGCCTGGTGACGCTCAATTGCCGGGTCGGCGCCGATGGTCTGCTGGACTGCGTGGTTGTATCCGAGACACCGCCTGATTGGGAATTTGGCGAGGCCGCTCTGCGCATCGCAGGTGAGCACCGGATGGTTCCAGCTATGCGAAATGGGCAGGCCGTCGAGGCCCGCTATGTCATGCGGGTTCCCTTCACTCTGGAGTGACTGCGCTGGCTGACGCAATCTAGCCGTGTTTGGCTCGCAAAAGCGAAACGCGGGGGCTAAGACTGCGCGTCTTCGAACAGGCAGGAGTTTGCTACATGAAGGTCCTGATCGGCGCCGCCGCTATGGCTGTGCTGTTGTCCGGCGCGGCTGCGGCCCAAGAAAATACGCTGGGCGCGCCGCCCCCGAACTACCAAGTGCCTGCGTCGCGCTGCGCCGAGCTTCCTGCCGCACCGACTATGCCCGATGGCGCCGACGCCAATGCGCAGGCGATGCAAATAGCGATGGCCGCGTTCAATACGTGGGACGCGAGCTATCGCGAGATTCTGCAGTGCCGTCGTGTGGAAGCCCAGGAAGCGCAAGCAATTCAGCAAGCGCGGACGCAGGAATTCAACGGCGCCGTCCAATCGTACAACGCGACTGTTGCTGCCGTGCAGGCGGATGTGGAAGAGTACAACGGCCGGCAAAACACGCGCCGCCGCCGCAACTAGCCGAGACGTTCAGGCGTGACGGCGGCGTCCGGCGCAAAGCGCCAGAGCGGCGTCGTCACAGCCAGAACCAAAGCGGCGATCGCCAAGCCGATCCCGGGAATGAGGGCCGCCGCGTGCGGCCCTATTTGACTCGCGGCAAAGCCCGTGAGCGCCGAACCAATCGGCGCGCCGCCCATGAAGCCCATCGAATAGACGGCGAGGACGCGCCCTAGATATTGCGGGTGTGCTGCGCCTTGCGTGATCGTGCGGCTCATCGAGATCGTGACGCCCGCCGCAAGGCCCCACACCAACACGACGCCGGTGAACAACCAGAACGGCGTGATGAAGGCGAGGCTGACGAGCCCCGCCGCGCCGATCAAATGCGAAGCGATCAAAGCGCGCCCGGGGCGCTCCAGCGGTTTCAAGCGGCTGAGCAGCACCGCCGAGACAAAAGACGCGCTCCAGAAGCTTGCAAACAGCGCGCCGAGGCGGCCCGCCTGTTCCACCGGCGACCCGCCATAAGCTTCGCGGATGATCAGCGGAAACAGCACCTGAAATGAGCCGATAACGAAAACCCCGACATACGCCGCTGAAATCAGCATCGGCGCCATGATCGGGTTCTTGAACGCGTAGGCGAGGCCATCGCCCAAATCACGCAGCGCGCCGGAGACGCTGCGCTCGTGCCCTGAGGGCTTCGGCGCGCGGATGGTGAGCGATAGCGCCGCCGCGATAAGCAGGGCGATCGCCTGAGCCATGAGAAACGGCCCCGGCGAGGCGCCAGCCTGCCGCGCAAACAGGATGCCGCAAATCTGCGCGCCGATCTGCACTGCGGTGGTGGCGGCCGCGGCTGTTGCAAGCGAAGTGTTGCGGCCGCGCTCGATCTCGCGTGCGACGACGCCGTTGAGCGCCGCGTCACGTGTTGGCATCAAAAACGCGGCGCAAGAACCGACCAGCACCGCGTAGAGGATCAAGACCTCATAGGTCAGCGCGTTGGCGGAGACGACGAGGCTGAGCGTGATCGAGACCGCGGCGAAGAAAAGATGGAGCGTCGCCATCGCCGAGGCAGGGCGTGCGCGCTCGGCGAACAGGCCGCCGAACAGCAGGAAGCAGAACATCGGGGCTGAAAGCGCCGATTGCGCCAAGCCTACGCGCGTCGGCCCTTCGTGCAGCACGAACGCCACCAGCGACGGGAACAGAACGAACTGCATGCCGAACGCGAAAAAATATGCGCCGACAAGAGAATAGTAGAGCGGCAGCTCCGGCAGAAGCGGTCGGGGCGTGGAGGCTGGCCCGTGGCTCATGGGGCGCGTTTAGGGCATGGGCCGGCGGCTTCGTCCAGAGGCCGGCGCGTTGACGGCGGGTTAACGCACCGCGTGCTGACCTCGACCCTGGTTATGTCGAGTGCGAATCAGCCCCGGCCTCATGGCTTTGAGGCGCCGCAGCCGCTGGAGCTCAGCAAGGCTGTGTCGGCGCGGGCGCGCGATGCGCTTGTGGAGCGGCTGTGCGACATCGTTTCGTGGCCCGAAACGAAGGCACCACCGTACGAGCGGCAGCTCGCGGCGGACATCCTGGTGGGTCTCTTGCGCACATCGCGGGTGGAGCTTCGCCAGCGCTGTGCGCGCGGCGTCGCGTCAATCCACGAAGCGCCAAAGGCGCTGCTGCGCTATTTGGCGCGTGATGAAATCAGTGTCGCCGGGCCGCTGCTGGAAAACGGCATCGGCTTTGACGATTCAGACCTGATCGCCACTGTTCGAGCCGGTATCGCCCCACACTGGCTTGCCATCTGCAAGCGCAAGCATCTCGGCGAGGCCGTCACTGACGCGCTGATGCAGACGAGCGACGCGGCTGTGATGGAAGCGGTGCTGCGCAACCAGAACTCGCGGTTGTCCACGCAGGGCATCGACCTCATTGTCGCGCGTTCGCGTCAGGCGAACAGCCTGCCGACTTTGCTTGTTACGCGTGCGGAATTGCGGCCGACGCAGGCGCTGGTTCTGTTCTGGTGGGCGGACTTCAAAGGTCGGCTTCAAATTCTGCGGCGTTTCGCGGTCGATCGGGGGATGTTGATCCAGGAAATGGGCGACGTGTTTGCAATGGCGGCCGCAGAAGGCTGGGCCGACGCCGATACGCGCAAGACCTTGCAGGTGATCGAACGGCGCCAGCGCAACCGGGCGGCTGCCGCGCAGAGTTCCTATGGCTCGCTTGAAGGCGCGCTCACGGCCGCCGAGCATGGCCTCGACCAGACGCTCATGAACGAGATCGCGCACCTGGCCGGCATAAAGCCCACGACGGCGGCGCAGATTTTTGGCGACCCCGGCGGTGAAGCGATCGCCGTGTTCTGCAAAGCGGTGGGCCTCAAGCGCCCGAACTTGATCGCGCTTTGGCGGGCGTTGCGCCGGCCGATGGGTGATCCGGAGAACACCGACAACGGCCTGGGCAGGACGTGTTACGTGTTTGACACGTTGGCGACGGCCAAGGCGCAGACGGTGCTGCGTTACTGGAATTGGTCGTTTACGGCGGATGCGGTTTCGCTCGAACGCGTGTCGCTCGACGCGCCGGACTTGGATTTGTCGTTGGCGCGGCGCAACGCCGCGCTGCTGCTGCGCCGCGGCGCCTGATGGATCGGCTGGCGAATCCCTTGCCCAAAGCCTAATCCTCCACGCGCGCGCCGGCGGCGCGGAGGGAGGCGCTTTTCATGCTTCACGCCGCAGCGATGTTGGCGGGTTTATCCACAATCTGGCTGTTGCTCACGCAGGATTGGGCGACGCCTGTGGATATCGTTTGGGCTGTTGGCGCTGCGCTGGTGTGTGTCCTCGTCGGTGTGCGATTTGGCGGCCTGGGAAAGACGGGCCCGTTTCTCCGTGCGCCGCAGACCTTTCTGATCTTGCTGACACGATCGGGTGCAGTGATGCGCGGCGCGCTCGCCACGGTGCGGGCGGCGATCGCCGCAGACGTCACGGTGAAACCGGCGTTGGTGCGCGTGAAGTGGCGCACGCCGAACGTGGATGAGCGCGCAGCGTTTGCGGGCCTTGTAAGCGCCGCGCCTGGCGCGGTTGTGGTCGAGACCGAACTCGACGGCGTGCTGGTGCACGTCACCAACGAGGACGCGATCGACGCAGAAGATTTTAGCCGCATAGAAGCGCAAGTCGCAGGCGGAAGGCGCGTGCAATGATCGCGATGTTCACCGCCGCGGGCTTGCTTCTTGCGCTCGCGCTGACGCTGGTGCGCTTATTTGGCGGCCCGACACTCTATGATCGTGTGCTCGCCGTGAACGCCGTTGCGACAAAAGTTGTGCTGATCGTTGCAGCAATTGCCGCGGCGACGGGGCAGGCGGAATTGTTGGACGTCGCCTTGGCGCTCGCCCTGGCGTCGTTCGTCGTCAATACCGCCGTGCTGAAATTCTTCCGCGCGCGCACCTTCCAGGCGCCGCTTGCGCGTGTCGGCGAGGAGCTGACGTGAACCCGGACTTACTCATTGAAGCCGTGCGCCAAGGGGCGAGCGGCGTGCTGATTGCGGCGGGTTTCGTGTTCTTCGCCGGCGGCGTGATCGGCTTCCTGCGCTTTCCCGATTTCTACACGCGTTTGCATGCGCTGACGACCAGTGACGGTATTGGCGCGGTGCTCGTGCTTGTCGGTCTCGCTGTTGGCGCAGCGTCTTCGGCCGCCGCGCTCAAGCTGCTGCTGTTGGCCGCGCTCATAGGCGCACTGACGCCGACCTTGGCGCATATCGCCGCGAACGCGGCCCATGCAGCGGGCCTTGCGCCGTTGGTGGGCTCCTACACAGCCCCGCGCCCCGGCTTGCCGCGGCAGGAGCCGCGCGCGTGAGCGTTGCGCTGATCACCTCGCTTGATCTTGTCGCGCTCGCCCTCTGCGGCGGCGCACTGGCGGCGGCGCTTGGTGCGTTGACGGCGCGATCACTGTTTTCGATGGCGATGTTCGTCGCCGCGGCGGGCGCGATGGCGGCGGGGGCGCTGGCGGCGCGGGGCGCAACAGAGGCCGGTTTGGCGCAAGCCTTCATCGGCGCAGCGCTGGCGCCATTTGTGATCCTGGCGTGCTTGCTGCTGAGCACGCGCACAACCAAGCCGCGACGCGGCGCGCGCCCCTGGTTGACGATTGCGGCGGGTGCGGCTGTCGCCGCGGCCTTGATGTGGATGTTGCCTGATATCCGCCGACCTGAGATCGCCCCCGCGACCGAAAGCGACGCGACGATGACGTTCTGGCTCGCGCCGCTGATGTTCGTCGCGGTGGTGGCGGCGGCTGCGTTGCTTGGCTATGGCGAGCGCGGCGCGTTGCAGCGGCTGGTGGAGCGCGACGAATGAAGGCCGGCGCGCATATCGTGCTGCGCGCTGGCGCGCGCTTCTACATGCCGCTCATGCTGCTCTTGGCGCTGTCGTTCGTGGCGACGCGTCCAGCGGGCAGCGGCGTGGGGTTTGTCGCTGGATTGTGCGTCACGCTCGTGTTGGTGACGCACGCTTTGGTGTTCGGCGCGGCGACCGCGCGCGCGGCGTTCCCGCCGGCGCTCGCGCGCGCTTTGTTGTGCTTGGGGCTCGCAGGCGCATGCGTTGGCGCGGGCGCGCAGGATCTGCGATGGTCGACGGCCGTGCTCGAAACATCCGTGTTCATGGTGACGGCGGCGGGCCTCGCATTGGCGTTCAAGGCGCTCGTCGGGCGCGCGCCGACACTCCGCGAGGAGGAATGGTGATGGCGCTCGACGTCCTCATCTTTCGCGCGGAGATCGCTGTTGCATTGGTGATGTTGCTGTCGGGCGCAGTCGCCGCTTGGGCGTCGGCGAATGTCGCCAAGCGTATCGTCGGCTTGCTGATCGCACATCTCGGCGCAGTGTTGGCGCTCGCTGCGCTTGGCTTGCCCGATGCCGTGCTGATCGCCGGCACTGGCGTCGCGCTCGCACACTTGATCATCGGTGCGGCGCTGCTGGTGCGGCTGCAAGAAGCCTATGGCGGTGTCGAAGCGCGCGAGTTTGACGCCGCGGACGAGCAGACAGAGCCCACGGAGCCGACGCCGTGATCGCTGAGGGGCTCGAGCTTGCACGCATCAATTCACCTTTACTGCTGGTGACGGGGCCGCTCGTCGGTGCGGCGCTGGCGGCGGCGATTCCAAACGCGCGTGCGAGTTGGGCGATCGCCGCCATCGCGGCGATCCTTGCGGCTGTCTTGGCGTTCGATCTCGGTTGGCGTGGTTTGTTCACGGCCGGGTCAACCGGCGTGTCGCGTCACGACGGGGCAGGTTTGTTCGTTGTTCCCTTGCTTGCCGGTGGCGGCGCGTTGGTGACGCTCGCGCTTGGGGCGCTCAGCAAGGACGTGTCGGAACGCGCTGCGCCATTCGCGCACGCGCTTGTGCTTGTCGTCATCGCCGGCTGGTGTGGGGCGCTGCTGGCGCGCGATCTCTTCAGCATGTTCCTCGCCGTGGAAACCGCGTGGCTCGCCGGCGTCGGCCTTGCCGCTGTCAACGCCGAGCGTGACCGCGCCGCGCTGAGCGGGGCGCTGCGCATGCTCATTGCCGGCGGCGTCGGCGCGGCGTTGCTGCTGCTGGGCGTTGGCTTCGTGGCGAACGGCGTTGGTGAAGTGCGGCTGCTGGCGTTTGCGGAAACTCGAATTGCCGCACCCGAGCTGACGAGCATTGGCGTCGGTCTGATTTTGCTCGGGCTGGCGATCAAGGCGGGCGCGGCGCCGTTTCATTTTTGGGTGGGCTCGGCGTTTGGACGGACAGGCGCGGCGCTCGTACTTGGCGCACTGGCCGCTCTCGGCGCGGTCGCGGTGATGGTCCGCGTGGCGGGCTTTGCCTTTGCTGCGCCCGACCTCGGCGCCGGCGTCGCGGCTGTGCTGACCGTCGTCGGTGCGGCGAGCGTCGTCATCGGCTCGCTGCACGCTTCTGGGGCGCGCAATCTGAAACGGCTGGCGGCTTATGCAGGCGTCGCGCAGATCGGCTGCATTCTGCTTAGTGCGGCGTTGGGTTCGCCGGCGGGACTCGCTGCGGCTTTGGTGCAGATGTTTGCAATGCTCGCCGCCGCGCTCGCCCTGTTCGGCGGCGGCGCGGCGATTGGCGGCGTGGCGTTGCCGTCGCTCGATGGCCTTGGCCGCCGCGCGCCGCTCGCGAGCGTGGCGATCAGCGTGGCGGCGCTCAGCCTGATGGGCGCCCCGTTGACGGTGGGTTTCCTTGGACGCTGGCGCATGATTGAGGCGGGCGTCGGCGTCGGCTGGTGGTGGGCGGCGTGCGCGGTCGTGGCGGCCTCGCTTGCGGGCGTGTTCTACGCCGGCCGGCTGATCGACCGGCTCTATTTCCGCAAGTCGAGCGCGCCTTACGTTGGCGAAGGCGGTGGCTGGCGTTGGCTCTTCGCGCCGATGCTTGTCGTTGCGATCCTCGCCATTTTGCTTGGCCTTGAGCCCGCTTGGCTGCTGACGGCCGCTGATGCCGCGGCGGCGCGGATGATGGGGCTGGCGCCGTGAGTGCGGAACTTTCCCTCCTCATTGCGCTTGGCGCGCCAGTGATTGGCGCGATCTTGGTGCTGTTGCTGCCGAAGCCGCCAGGCCTGCGTGACGTGCTGCACATTGGCGCAGCGCTCGCGCAAGCGATTGCGGCGGCGCATCTGGCGAGCGTTGCGGCGGCGGGGAACACGACGCGCGTGATCCTTGCGCGACCGCTGCCGGGCGTCGACTTAGCCTTCTCGCTGGAACCATTGGGCGCGCTGATGGCGGCGCTGCTTGCGGGCCTCGGTGTTTTGCACGCTGTCCACAACGCTGGTGTGGCGCGCGCCACGCAGGACAAAGGCGCGCAGCGTTTGATGGCGTATGCTTCGCTCGCTTCTGCGGCGATGATGGGCGTGGCCTACTCGTCGAACCTGTTCACGTTCTACGTCGTCTATCAGGCGCTGACGCTCGCGACGTTCCCGATGATCGCGCACGGTGGCGATGAAGAGGGGCAGCGCGCCGCGCGGACCTATCTCGCGACATTGCTTGGCGCCTCCGTTGGGTTGTTGCTGCCGGCGCTCGTGTGGACCTACGCGGTGGCGGGCGCGCTTGATTTCCGCGCTGGCGGCCTGCTCGCGGGCCGCGTTGATCCGCTGACGGCGAGCGCGCTGCTGGTGCTTTACGTGTTCGGCCTCGCTAAGGCGGGCTTACCGCCCGTGCACGGCTGGGTGTCGGCGGCAAGCAAGGCGCCACACTCTGCGCAGGTCTCGATCTTTGCGCTCTCAGTGTTGCCAGCGGGCGGCGTCGGCATGATCAAGGTTGCGGCCTACGTGTTCGGTTCGGCGCTGCACGAGGCGGCGCTTGCGGCGCGTGTGTTGCTGCTGCTCGTCGGCGTCAGCATGTGCGTGGCGGCGCTAATCGCGCTGTCGAAGCAGGATCTCCGCGAGCGCTTCGCCTATTCGGCCATGGCGCAATCCCTGGCCGTGGTGATGGGGACGCTGCTTGCGCACCCAACCGGCTTGTTTGCGTCGGCGCTGCAGGTGGTCGCGCTCGCGTGCGGCGCGGCGACGCTGACCATGGCTGCGGGCGCGGTTTATGCAGCGACGGGACGCACCGAGGCGCGCGACACGGCCGGTCTTGGCCGGGTGATGCCGTGGACCTTCGCCGGTTTGGCGATCGCTTGCGCGAGCATGGTGGGCATGCCGCCGTTTGCCGGCGCTTGGGCGAAGCTCTGGCTGATCGCGGCGGCGGCGGACACGGGGTTCATCTCAGCCGCCGTGCTTGCAGGCGCCGCGGCGATCCTCACCTTCGCGCATCTCGGGCCGCTCGCCGCAAACGCGCTCGCCGGACGCGCGCCGACGGATCCGTTCAAGCGCGCGGACGGCGCATCTATCATGCTCGTCGCGCCCGTGATCCTCAGTGGCGCAGCGACGTTGTGGCTGCTGCTGATCGCAGATCCGCTGGCGCGGTTTCTGTCTCCATTGTGGATGGGGGGATCATGAGCAACGCTCAGACACCCAAGCGCGGCGGCGCGGCGGCGATGCTGCTGTTGTTTTGCCTGGCCGCCGGCGGCGCAGGGCTCGCCTTCGATCTTACCAGTGACACCGCGCGCGGCTTCTGGCTCGGCGCGCAGCCTGGCGCCGCCGCGGTGATCGGTGTTGCCGCCGCCGTGTTCGTTGTTGCGTGCGGCCACCTTGCGCGCTGGCTTTTGGTGCGTCGCGAACCAACGGACCGGCGCGATGTTTGAAATCGTCCTCAATCCGGGCTTTGCGCTGATCTTTGGCGCGTTGCTGGTGCTGGCGATGCCGACGGCGGCGCGTCCGCCGGTGATGGCGGCGGCTGCATTCGTGTCGCTTTGGCTCTTGCTCGAACAAGAGTTTGGCGCCGCCGACGCCGTCGCGCAGATGGGCGTCAATGTCGTGCCGCTGACGCTTGATCCGCTGAACCAGGTGTTCGGCATTGCCTTTTGCGCCACGGCGATCGCGCTGGCGCTCTACTCAAGCGCACGCCGCAACCGCTACGAGGACGCCGCGATTATGCTGCTCGCTGGCGCGTCGGTTACGGCGTTGTTCGTGGGCGATCTCGTGAGCTTCATCGCTGCCTGCGCGTTGGCGGGGCTTGCGACCGCATGGGTCGTGTTTGCTTCGCCCGTTGAAGGTGCGCCGGCGGCCGGCGCGCGTCTGCTGATCTGGCAGGGACTTGAAGGCTTGCTGTTCCTCGCCGGCGCGGCGTTTCACCTCTCTTCCGGCGCGGAGAACTCCATCAACGCGCGGCTGAGCGTCACTGAGATTGGCGGCGCGTTCTTCTTTCTCGCGCTGATGATCCGTGTGGCCGCGCCGCTGGCGCATGTTTGGTTGAAGGACGCCGTTGGCCACGCGTCGAGCGCGGGCGCTGCCGCCATCTCTGCGTTCTCCAGCATTCTCGGAATTTATGCGCTCGCGCGATTGTTCGGCGCCGAACCGCTGCTGGTTCCGATCGGCGCGGCGATGCTTTTGCTCGGCGCCTTCTACGCTGCCGCCGAAGACGATCTGCGCCGCGCGGGCGCTTACGGATTGCTGACGCAGTCAGGGCTGTGCGTTGCGCTGATCGGCATCGGCTCGCCGTTGGCGCTCGCGGGCGCAGTCGCGCACGGGTTCACGATCATAATCGCCTTCGCCTTGTTGCAAATGGTTCTCGGTGGCGTGCTCGTGCGCGTGGGCGAGGCCCGGTTCTCCTCGTTGCCGGGCGTGTCGCGGGCGATGCCAATCACGGCGGCCTTGATGTTCATCGCCGGCGCGGCGTCGTCGTGCTTGCCCATATTCGCGACGTACGCTTCCCTTGCGGTGGCCCTTGAAGCGCTCGCGCTTTGGGAGACGCGGCTGATGTGGGGCTTGGCGATAGCGGCGTCAGCGGCGCTGTTCTTGACGCTTGCGTTAAGGCCAGCGCTCGCGAGCTATTTGAATGCCGACAAAGCCAGTTCGTTTCGCGAGGCGCCGTTTGGCATGTTGCTCGCGGCGGTGCTTGCGACGTTTTTGTGTGTGGCGGTGGGGCTGCGCCCGTCTTGGCTATACCTTTTGATGCCTACGGAACTCGGCTTCGATCCGTTCGCGCTCGATCGGCTCGCACCGCAGCTCGAAACTCTCGGCGCCGCAGGCGTCATGTATTTGCTGTTTCGCGCATTCGCGCTTTCGCCGCGCGAGCGCGCCGCCGGGCTTCTCGACGTGGATTCTCTATATCGCGGGCCTGTTGCCGGCGCGGGCCGTTGGTGCGGCGTGGTGTTGCTTCGCCTCTATGGCGCGTGGCGCGATGCGCTGAAATCTGCATGGCGAGGCGCCGGACGCGCAGCGGCGTTGGGTGCGGCGGCCTGGGATCGTCCGTATCGAGAGCGCTGGGGAAGCGCCGTCCAACTCGTGGCCATTTGCGCTGTTCTTGTAATTATCATGCTGACGCAAAATTAGGCGGCAAAGCGGGGCCGAATGGTCAATCAGTATTTGCCCTTCTGAGTTGAACGGAGGTCAATTCTCCGCCAATATTTCGTGCGTATTGACTTGCCTAACCTCTGGGCGCCTCTATATTGCGCCAGCTTTTGCTTTCTGCGAGCGGCCACGCGATGGATGACCGGACAGACCTTGTCGACATGACCGCCGACATCGTCTCGGCTTATGTGGCCGGTCACCAGGTGCCGCCTCAAGATTTGCCCGGGCTGATCCGGATGGTGCACAGCGCGCTCAGGGATGTCGCTGGCAAGCCCCAGGCCGTTCTTGAGGCTAGCCAGGAGCCGGCGGTCTCGGTGAAGAAATCGGTGACGCCCGACTACATCATCTGCTTGGAAGACGGCAAAAAGTTCAAATCCCTCAAGCGCCACCTGCGCACACGCTACGGCATGACGCCTGAGGAATACCGGACGAAATGGGGCCTTCCGCACGACTATCCAATGGTCGCCCCGAACTATGCCAAGGCCCGGTCCGACCTCGCCAAGCGCATGGGCCTAGGCCACGCGCGCCGCACTGGGTAAGCGGCGCATCTAGGAAAAAATTCCTATAGATAGGAAAAAATCTATCCTACACCGGGTGAGCCGGGTGCATGCTTGCGCCCGCATGGGGTCGTCCAAGTCCGGAGGATAGAGATGAAGGGGTCCGACGCGCGCGCGAGGGACAGGGCCGCGGCCCAGCTCTCGGCGGCGGTGACGAGTTTCGCGCTGAACGTAGAGGTCGACCATATTTTGGGCGATCCGAGGGGGTCGGCCGAAGTCGCTTTTGCCCGTCAGGTGGCCATGTACCTTTGCCACGTGGCGTTTGAGCTGAGCTTGGGCCGCGTTGCGTGGGCGTTCGGGCGCGATCGCTCGACCGTGGCGCACGCCTGCCACACCATCGAAGATCGCCGTGACGAGGCAGCCTTCGAGCACTGGATTTGCGCGCTTGAAATGGTCCTGCGGGACACGCCGATCGGTGAAAGCGACCGGCGTGCACGGGCGGCGTCGTGAGCGCGCGGGGGACGGAACGCGCGCTCGAGCGCTTGGCGGCGCCGTTGGCGGTTTTGGCGCGCGATCGCGTCGGCGGGAAGGTCTATGGCGTTTATCCAAATGGCGATCGGCGTCGGCGTCCGGTGGCGAAGCTCTCGGAGGCGGATGTCAGAGCGCTGAGCGCGGACGGCGCCATCATCGCCGCGGGCGATGATGTGTTCGTGCTGTCCGAGGCTGGCAAGGCCCGCGTCCGGCGCGATACTGCGGTGGCGAGCGAGGCGTTCGTCGCACAGCATCGCGCGGTGACCGAGCGCAATGTGGTCGATGACGACGGACGCGTGCGGCGCGTGCGCGGGTTTGATCCGGCGCCGGTGCTGAAGCGTATCAGCGCCTTGCGCGACGCGCGCGGCGCGCCTTGGCTCGACAGCGTCGAACTGCACGCGGCAGGGCGTTTGCGTGCGGATTGGGATGCGGCTCAAGCCGGCTTGGTGCGCGGTTCTGACTGGAATGCACCGCCGCGCAGCGGCTTAGCGCGCGGTCCAGGCAATGCACAGGAAGCGGCGCTTGCGAGACGGTGTGATGCGGGGCGACACATAAACGCTGCATTGGACGCGCTCGCGCCGCAGCTTCGTCGTGTCGTTGAGCGTGTCGTGCTGCATGAGGAAGGATTGGAGACGATCGAGCGCGCAGAGCATTGGCCAGCGCGCTCCGGCAAGATTGCGTTGAAGCTCGGCCTCGCGCAACTCGCGCGGCGGTTCTAGGCGCCCGCTTCCGCGCGGATACGCTGCATCATCGAGAAGAGCCCGTTTGAGCGCTGCGGCGTCAGCGCATCGGCGAAACCGAGCCGTTCGAACAGAGCGCGTGGATCGATGGCGCGGATCTCCGTCGGCGTGCGCTCGGAGAAAATGCGCGTCAGCACGGCGATCAAGCCGCGCACCAGATGGGCGTCGGAATCGCCGTGGAAGCGGATGCGGTCGTCGTTGCGTCTGTCGAACACGATCCACACTTGGCTGGCGCAGCCGCGTACTTTCACGGCTTCGGTACGAAGCGCCTCCGGCAGCGGCGCCAGCGCGCGCGCCATATCGAGCAAATGCGCGTAGCGCTCCTCCCAATCGGAAAGGAACGCGAATTCATCGGCGATTTCGTCGATGGTTTCCTGGATGCCGGGCGCGCTCATAAGGAGGAGATGCGCCCGGCTGATCCAATCCGCAAGCTCAGTGGCGGTTCGCCGGCGTGCTTATGGCGACACCTTCCGGCGGGGTCGCCACAGCGCTGATGCACTGGCCCACGTCGCGGAGGCCGTGCTGCCCAAGGCAGAATGCGTTCTCATAGCGGAAGCGCGCCGCCGACATGCATTGATAGAGCTGCAGCTGGGCCATCTCGATGCAATCGCGCGAACGCTGGTCGCTCATCAGCTGGCTGGCGGCGCTCTGGTGGGTGCTGACCGCGTCGAGCGCCTGCAGCGCGCCGAGCGAGGCCATGCGGTCCACCGCCATGCCGCGTG
>Ga0187894_10004779_pt1 | contig 14263 bp, 8 predicted proteins | sample GBC1701081metaG_FD_136650 | JGI IMG/M metagenome (GOLD analysis project Ga0187894, IMG submission 136650) | White microbial mat communities from a lava cave in the Kipuka Kanohina Cave System on the Island of Hawaii, USA - GBC170108-1 metaG ...
GTAGTTGTTGGCGTCCACGCCGTTGATGACGTAGTTGTTGGCGGTGGCGCGCGCGCCGGCGACGAAGAGCGAGTTGGAGCCTTGCCCGGTGGGCGACGGCGAGCCGAGCGCCGAGGCGACCCCTGCGTCAGTGCCGAGCAGATCGATGATGTTGCGCGTCGCCAGCGGCAGCGAAGTCACTACGCGCCCACCGAGCGTGCCGCCGAGCGTCGCGCTGGTGGTCTGCACCGGCTGCGCGTCTTCGCCTCTGATCACCACCTCTTCAGTGGTCGAACCGACGCTCAGTTGAATGTTGACCACGGCGGTCTCGGTCACGCGCACGACGATCTCGGGAAAGACCTTGCGCTGGAAGCCGGACGCTTCGACCGCCACCTGGTAACCATCCGCGGGCTGCGTGAGCGGGAAGTTGTATGCGCCATCGGATTGCGTAGTGGTTTTGCGCGTCAAACCGAGAGCCGCGTTGGTCAAGGTCACAGTCGCCTTCGATACGACCGCGCCGCTCGGATCCGTCACGGTTCCTTGAATCGCGCCGGTGGCCGAACTCACTTGCGCATCCGCGCCGCGCGCGAGCGCGCACATCCAAAAGCATACGAACGAAACGATCAGTCGCTTATTCAACATCTTACTAAACATTGCACATCTCCTCGGAAAACGTACCGTAGGTTGTCTAACCTGCGGATGGCTCGATGAAAGAGCCGCTCAGTTGCTATCAAGCGGTTTGATAATGAAGCTTCCGCAGGTTAGACAACCTACGGTACATCGCGCCGCGTTTTTATTCTTTCAGGGCGTTGCAACGCGACATGAACGACTCCTTTCAAAAGTTCAGCTTCAGCGCGAACTGAATCTGGCGCGGGATGGTACCGGCGAAGATATTCGTAATCCTGCCGAAAGTAGCCGGGTTGGCGTTACCGCTCGGCGTGGCGAAGATCGGGTGGTTGAACAGATTGAAGAATTCCGACCGGAACTCCAGGTTGCCGCTTTCACCCAGGATTCTGCGCAGCGGGACCTTCTTCGCCAGGGCGAAGTCCCAGCGGCTCTGGAACGGGCCGCGGAAGACGCCGCGCCCACTGGTCCCCTGCAACCGGCCGTTCCCGCGCGGGTCAATCGTGTAGGTCTGATCTCCCGGCCCTTCCTGAGGCGACAACGGTCCGAATGTTGTTCCTCCCGCGAGCAGCGGCGTTGACTCGACGCAGGCGATGTTGAGGTATTTATCCAGGCGATCGGCGGCTCTGCCGCTCGTCAGCAGGTTGCAGCCCGGAATCAGGTTGGCTCTCCCGCTGCTGCCCGAAAGGGAACTGCCGGCAGACTGTGTGATAGATCCGGGGTAGCCGGTCTGGAAGGAAGACGTGCCGCTGATTGACCACTTGCCGAAAACATGTCGCAGCCAGCTCTTACTCGGTCCCGGCAGGTCGTATACGTAGGTGATTACCACTCGATGCCTCACGTCATGGTCCGACAGTCCTTTGTTCAGATCGGGCAGAAGCTGGAATCCGCTGAGACCGCCGATGTCGAAATCGGAGCCGGCGGAATTGTTATCGAGTGACTTCGAGAAGGTGTAGGCGCCCTTGAAAAACAAGCCGCGCGAGAAGCGGTGATTCACAGTGAGCAGGAAGGCGTTGTAGAACGACTTCGCCGATCCCGTGATCATCGTGATTCCGGACTGGCTGAACCCCACGATCGGCACGCGGGCCAATTGGTTGGCGAACGAGTTGGTAACTACTCCGAACGGGCCCGGGTTATTGGCGTTACGCAGCAGCGCGTTATTGATACTTTGCGTGTTGAACAGCTTGATGCCATGCGTCCCCAGGTAACCCAGCTCTATAGTCCATCTCGGCAAGAACTCGTACTCGACGGTCAGGTTCCACTGCTGCGAATACGGAGTGCGCAGGCTGCGCTCGAAGGCGGTCACGCTGAGCGAGGTCAGCCGGTCGAAAATCGGCGCCCCGGTGGCGGGATTGATTCCTGTCAGCCTGGGCGCGATGGGCAGAGTAGGGAACTCGCTCGGGAGCGGCAGCGCGGGGAACGGGTTGTTGAGCGTCCCGACGCCGAGGCCAATCTGACCGATCTGTTGAACGAATGGCGGCTGACTCGTCAATTGCAACGCGGGTATCGCTGAGAGGCGGATGTAATAGATGCCGTAGCCGCCCCTGACCGCCATCTTGCCGTTGCCAAGCGCGTCGTAGGCGAACCCGATGCGCGGGGCGAAGTTATTCTTATCCTCGCCGTACAAGGTGGTATCTTTTACTCCCGGCGTGCCGAAACCCGGCAAGGACTCGGGCGAGATGAACCCTTTCAACAATCCGGGACCGCCCATGAGTAGGGCCTCGGGCGGAACCAGCGCCGGATCGAAGTTACCCAAGCGCCCTCGCTTTTCACTGATGTTACCCAGGAAGTCGTAGCGCATTCCCAGATTCAGCGTCAGCCGGCGGGTGAGACGAATGTCGTCCTGAATGAACCCGACGAAGTCCGAGGCCCGGAAGCCGCGATCGTCAGTGCCGCTGGCGATAGAGATTGAAGAAGGCGCCCCGATCAGGAAATCCCGGAAAGAGAGATTGGGCGCGCCGGCGGGCTGCGGGTAGAGGCCCGTCGCGAACTGGGTTCCGAAAGAGATCGAGCCGCGGGCGAGGAACGCCTGGGCGTAATTGAACTGGTAATGCCTGGTCTCGAAGCCGAAGCGGAAGCTGTGCTTGCCGCTGAGGTAGGAGACCATGTCGCGGATGGTCACCGACGGAGTGTGCTGGCGCGGGCCGGGGTTGGTGGCCTGGCCGAGACCGCCGAGCTGGTCGCTGAAGGTGAAGCTCGGAATCTCCGGGAAGAGGGCCTCGTTGAACCTCGACATCCCGATGGCGGAAAGTTTGGGCGCGTTCACTCCGTTGTTCCCGTCTCTGAAACCGAGGGTCGTACCCATAGTCAGTTCGTTGATCAGGCGCGAATTGAAAGTGGTGGTCGCGCTCAGCGAAAAACTGTGCTGGGCGATGTGAAACACCGAACCCGTCCCCAGGCCGCTGCTGCCACCGATTGGGCTGAATGAGTCGCTGCGGCTGAAGAACAGGTTCGCAGTGATGTGATTCTCGCGTCCCCAAAGGTTCATGTCGTGGTCAATCCTCGCCGTCCCCTGATCCGTGTTGAGCAGCGAGGTAGCCGTGAAGGCGAAAGTCCCCAGACTCCCGACGGGGGCGCCAGCGCCGTTTGGAACCAATAACCCATCATAGGGTCCGGGGAGATTCAGTATCTTGACGGCGACGGGATCGATCTTGTCCGCCGGCAAGTTGAAAGCGGCGGCGAGGCTGGCGGCGTCACGATTCGCCGGCAGGACGGGCAGGAATCCCGTGATCGAACCCACATTCCTCTGGCGCGAGCCTTCGTAGTTGAGGAACCAAAAGCTCTTCTCCCGCGGGAACGGCCCGCCAGTCGAAGCCCCGAACTGATTCCGCAGCAGGAACGGCTTCTTCCGCCCGTTCCTGTTGAGGAAGAAATCATTCGCGGCCAGCGCGCTGTCGCGGTGAAATTCGTAGACGTTGCCATGAATCTTGCTGCTGCCGGAGCGTGTGACCAGGGTGATGTTTGCGCCTGAGCCGCGCCCCTGCGTGGCGTCGTAGAGGCTGGTCTGTGTGCGGAACTCACGGACCGAGTCGGGATTGGGCGTCGGGACGGTACCCAGGCTGCCGAACTCGAAGTTGTTGGCGTCCACGCCGTTCAGGACGAAGTTGTTGAACGTGCTCCGATTCCCCGCGACGAAGAGCGTGGTTGATCCCGGCGTCGAAGCCACGCCCGCGTCCGTCGCCAATAGTTGAAGTGGGTTGCGCGTGTTGAGAGGCAGAGCGGCGATGACGTCAGGCCCCAACGTCCCGCCGAGCGTAGGGTTGATGGTCTGGACCGGCTGGACGTCTTCGCCCGTCACGACGATTTGTTCGCTCGCGCCGACGACGGCGAGCTGGGCGTTGGCGACCGAGGTCTCGGTCACGCGCACGCTGACGCTGAGCAGAAGCTTGCGCTGAAATCCGGGGGCCTCGACCGCCACCTGATAACCATCCGCAGGCTGCGTGAGCGGGAATCTGTACGAGCCATCGGATTGCGTCGTGGTCTTGCGCGTCAAGCCGAGGGCCGCGTTGGTCAAGGTCACGGTCGCATTCGGCACGACCGCGCCACTCGGATCCGTGACGGTTCCTTGAATCGCGCCGGTGGCCGAACTCACTTGCGCATACGCGCCGCACACCAGCGCGCACATCCAAAAGCATACGAACGAAACGACCATTCGCTTATTCAGGGTCTTACTAAGCATGGCGCATCTCCTTTTGATGGTAATGTCGTATGTTGAACTTCAGGCCGGCGTGAAGAACATCGCCATCTGCCCGCCGGTGTGCCAGAACAGCGCCGTGTCTCGCTCGGTCAACCTCCCTTTTTCGATCCAGTCAATCAACGCCGCCATCGCTTTGGCGGTATAGACCGGGTCGAGCAGGACGCCTTCGGCGCGCGCCAACAGGCTGCTCGCCGCCGCGGATTCCGGAGCGCTCAGCCCGTAACCCGGCCCGACGTAATCGTCCAGCACCGTGATCCGATCGCCCGGGCGCTCGGGCGCGGGAACATCGAGCAGTTCGTAAACGCCTTTCACCATCCCCGCAATTTCAGACCCGATCGAAGCCGACGAGTCATCCGCGCTGACGCCGATCACGCTCACGTCCTCAAAACCGAACAGCCTGCAGCCGGCGAGCAGCCCCGCCTGAGTGCCTCCCGAGGAACTGGCATGGAAGATGTGCGTGGGGCGCGCGCCGAGCGCATTGAGTTGAGCGGCTGCCTCCTCCACCGCCCGCGCGAAACCAAGCGCGCCGAGCGGGTCTGAAGCCCCCAGCGGAATTGTGGTGACTCGCTTCCCTTCGCGCCGCAACTCCGCCGCGATCCTTTCCGCCGTCGCTTTTCGTTCCTCGCGGCCGCCAACCAGGTGAATCTCCGCCCCAAACGCTTCGTCAATGAAGAGGGACGCGGGTTTGAATCCCGGCGGGACGCTGCCCGCCGCCGCAAGGTTCAAAACCAGAACGCAGCCCAGACCGAGCCGCGCGCACATGGCGGCGGTCATCCGCGCGTGATTTGATTTTTCGCCCCCCATCGTGATCACGACTTCGGCGCCGTCAGCCGCGGCCCTCGCCAGCGCGTATTCGAGCTTGCGCACCTTGTTGCCGCCGCAGCCGACGCCGGTGTAATCGTCTCGCTTGATCAACAGGCGCGGCCCACCGCCGAGCGCCTCCCGCAAACGCGAGAGGTCTTCGAGCGGTGTCGGATAGAAGCCGCAACTCATCCGCGGGATCGAATGCAGCCGCGCGGCGGCCTGCCGATATTGGTTGACGGCCATCACGGTCATCCCCTTTCGGAAAACATCTCAGCCCGAGGCGGAACAATACGAGTTCCTCCTCGGCGCAAATAAATTGTGCGTATAAAACAGGCCGGATTACCGACCCCTATTATTGACTGGAAGGTTCGGGAATTATAGTTATATAGGTTAATATGTCAATTGTATTTTCCATTAAACTTTGGGCGGCCGCAGATTTTTCTTGCCATAAAACATATAGTTATATATCTTTACTGAGCGCCAAAGACGTGGTGGATTGAATCTCAAACTCTTTGCAGGTATCCGATGATTCGTTGGTTCGTGGATAAGAATAACAAGGTCCCGCTCTACCTTCAGTTGAAGGATCAGGTTGAGTACTACATCTCCACCGGCGCGATCGAGGACGGTTACCAATTGCCGCCGGTCAATGCGCTGGCCGATGAGCTGGGGATCACTTTCGAGACTGTGCGGAAGGCCTATAAGGAATTGGAGAGGAACGGCCTCATTTCAATGAGACGGGGGCAGGGGACATTCATCACGCTCCATCGTGGGAACGCGCTGCGCGCCAAAACCGGCGCCGGTAAAAATAACCGGGCGCGCGAGGCGCCTGAATCTGACAAGGATCAAGCGGCGGTTCAGGCGGCGATCACTTTGATCAAACAGTATCTGCGTCACGGGACGGGCGCGTCTTCCGGCCGTCCTTCCAACCTCTCTTCTGACTTTCCCTCTGGCCTTCCCTCTGATCTTTTGGACGCGCGAAGGGTCTTCGAGCAGGCCTTTGACGCGCTGGCCGAAGAGCAGTCCCGCCAGGAGATCATCTTTACCGAATGCAATCAACTTCAGGTCAGGGAGATCTCTGAGATCCTCGCCCGGCATTTGAATCTCCCGATCAGACCGATGCTGACCGGGGATTTGAAAGATCAACTACGGGCGCTTCCCGAGGAAGAGATCAAAAGGCTGTTGATCATCACGACGGGCTTTCACGTCAATGAGGTCAAGGGAGCGATTGGGGGCCTTCCTGTCAGCGTGGAGGTGTTGATCACCAACATGGCGCCGGAGACCAGGCGCCGGTTGGACGGCTTCGGCAAGAAAGCGAAATATGGCTTCATCTGCCGCGATCAGGAATCGGCCGCCGTCTACAAGGACCTGCTGAAAGCGGAATTGGACAACGATGACCTTGACCTGACCTGCTGCACGCTGAGCGAGACGGACCAGGTCAAAGCCTTGCTCAAGTCGGCGGACGTTCTGCTGGCCTCGCCACCGGTCTATGAGGAGATCAAGAAGATCGCGCCGCGCCGCCTGCCGGTCTTCAACGTCTTCGAACGCGTTGACCCGATGTCGCTCAAGGTGATCAAAGACAGGATCCTTACAATCTCACCATATCCAGATAACAGTTCGTCATAAAGCCTTTTTCAACACAAAGGGACAAAGGGTCAAAGAAGACAAACCGGATCAAACCTTTGATCCATCTTTGACTCTTTGACCCTTTGTCCCCTTGTGTTGAAACTGCTCCCTACGCGCTTAGGCGCCGGTTTTTCCCGGTCTGGTTATTTTTCTATTTCCATCTTTATTGCCTGAAGCGACGTTCTTGGCGTTGACGTCAAGCGCGGCGGGCGCGTGATTGACTTCAACCGGCCCTCGATCGAGATGGCTGAGATCCTCTCCGAACTGGTTTGCCCATTGCTTGTCCGTATCGTGCGCGGCGCCTTCCTGCCGTAGAGCCGCCTCGGCCAGCCGGTAGCGTTCTTCCGCTTCATTGGCTCTTGCCTCCGCGTCACGGAGTTTGGCTTCGACTTCGGCTTTGACCCTTTCGGCTTCCAAATGTGTCAGAGGGATGCCCTTGACTCTGGCCTCGGCCTCGGCTCTCGCCGCTTCGGCCGCGGCGCGCGCTTTCTGTTCAAGCTCCATCATGGCGCGCGCCTCTGTGGCTTGCGCCTCGGCCTCGATCCGGGCTTGCTCGGCCGCGACACGCGCTTTGATCTCTTCGCGCGTTTTGGCTTCAGCGCTGGCGCGCGACATATCCGCTTCGAGCCGCGATTCCAGGCTTTGCTTGAACTCCGATTCGAGCTGTTGGGTTCGCTGCTCGGCCAAGACCTTCAATGCGGTTTCCTGTTGTAACTTCGCCTCGGCCTGGCGATAGCGGTCCTCGGCCTCGCGGATTCTGGATTCAGCCTCGGCTCTCCTTTTCTCCGCCTCATCCTTGGCCAAGAGCAGCGTCGCGGCTCTGGACTCGATCTGGGCTTTGACCTGCTCGGCGCTTGAGCGCGCGCTCGCCTCCGCCTCCGCCCTGGCCTGAATTTCTATGACCTTCGTCTCGGATTCGATCCGGGCCTGGGTCGCCGCCGCTCGTATTCTGGCCTCTTCTTGCAATTTGGCTTCGGCCTCGGCGCGCGCCTCGATGGCTACGCGGCGGGCGTCGAGGCTGTTGTTGAAATCCTCTTCGAATTGCCTGGCTCGCCGCTCGGCCAGGCTGCGCGCTTCGATTTCTTGTCTGAGCCTGGTCTCGGCCTCGAGGTAGAGATCTTCAATTTCGCGACACCGGGCGTCGGCTTCAGCCGCCTTTCGATCAGCTTCGTCTTTGGCGAGCATCGCGATCTCGGCTTTGGATTCCGCCGCGGCCCTGATCTTCTCGGCTTCCACTCGAGCCCTGAACTCCGCCTCCGCCTTGGCGCGCAGTTCCACGGCTTGCGCTTCGGCCGCGGCGCCGGCTTTCTCCGCGTCAACTCGCGCCTTATCCGCCAGCAGCCGCGCCTCCAGACCGCGGTTGACCTCAGCCTGAGTCTCTTTGGCTCGTTGCTCGGCCAAACCCCTCAAGGACATTTCCTGCTGTAATCTGGCCTCGGTCTGCTTGAGCCGCTCCTGGATCTCCCGGATTTTGGCGTCGGACCTCGCGATTTTCTTCTCAGCCTCCTCGACGGCGGACCCCATGGCCTGGCTGCGGATCTCCGCTTCGATCCTGGCTTGCTCGGCCGCCGCGCCCGCCTTTACTTCCGCATCCATCCTGGCGAGCGCTTCAGTGGCCTGGGTTTCAGCCTCGATGCGGGCTTGCTCGGACGCGGCCCGCGCCTTGGCTTCTTGCCGGGCCTGGGATTCAGCTTCGGCGCGCGCGATATCGGCTTCGAGCCTGACATCCTGGCCGCGGTTGAACTCCTCTTCGGTTTCCCTGGCCCATTCCTCGGCGAAGAGGCGCGATTCGATCTCTTTCGCCAGTTTGGCCTCGACCTCCTGGTATCGCTCTTCAGCCTCGCGGGCTCTGGCTTCGGCCTCCACTCTCCTTCGCTCTTCTTCCTCCCGGGCGCGCTCGGACGTTCTGGATCTCGCTTCAGCTTCGGCCTTTTCCTGTTCGGCCTGGCTTCGCGCCTGATAGTCGGCTTCGGCTTTGGCGAGAGCTTCGGTCGCCAGCGCTTCGGCTTCATCTCTGGCGCGCTCGGCGCTTTGGCGCGCTTCGGTTTCGGCTCGGGCTTTTGTTTCGGCTTCGGTGCGCGCCTTTTCGGCCTCGCGGCGCGCAGCGTCGAGACTGCTGCTAAATTCAGCTTCGAGCCGCTTGGCGATTTCGGTCAGCATCCCATGTTCTTCAACCATGCAAGGTCTCCTCTATGGTCGGCTACGGACTAATCCGGTAGCCAATAATGATTGGCGAAAAGATTTTCCAGAGTTGCGAAATCCACGAGAACACGAGAATGTTGGCCCTCACTGACGCCAGAAAGAGTTGGCTATTTATTTAGGAGATTATCTCGAGCCGTTTACCACACAAATCCCCAAAGAACCGTTTTCCTCGCAACTGCAAGACGTTTGTCGGCGCTGTTCGTTTTGAGATTGATTGTGAGCGGCGATTGATTGATGTTGATAGGGCGTTATCGAAGGCGTCTTATCGTCGTGTGAAGATGGTGGAACGACTCGCTCTAAGATGCCGATGGAGTTTTTGAAGTAAATTAGCCGGGGCTTTTCAGGGGGGCACGATCAACGATCATCGCCAAGCCTATTGTTCGTAATTCAAGGGCGAAGTCAATCCTTTTTTACTCTATTTGAGAATTTTTCTTGACATCCTCCGGGCAAAACGAAGGCAGGTCAGCGTCACTGGAGGCCGTGTCCAGAATCAGGCTCCCTTCGGGCTCACCGATCCGCAGCAGTATGGCCCTGCGGGCTTCGTCAAAAGAGTACGGGAAACAGTGAATCACGACCGGCCGCTTCTGTTCGTGTCGCATAAATCGGAGTAGCGCCTCGATCGGCTCCGACCGTTCTCGGAACTGGTGGTATTTGGCCGTCCACAGATACGAAATATGGTGAACCCCGATCAACAGCGCGCACAGGCCGATGATCCACCGCTTCCCGATCCGCTCTTGCAGGGCCGTGGCGCTCAGCGCCAGGATCAAGGAGCATCCGACCGCCGCCAGGTAGTGATGCCGGCTTGGAACCCTCGGCATGTAGGTAAGGAAACTGTAGGGTAGCAGCGCGATCAGAATCCAACCCAAGGCGAGCATTGTGACGCCGTACCGCTTGCGGAAGGCAAAAACCAGCAGGACAACCAGGCCCACTATACCCCAAATCCATAAATCTCGGATGGCGCTGCCGGTCAGCGCCTTCAGCGCCCCGATGTGCAGAGAAAAAGTTCCGTCCCGGAAGTGATGATTCCGGTCTTGCCCTGAGAATACAAGGCTGGCGTAGGCGGTCCCCAGAAGGCCGAATGGTAGAAGCGCGAGCAGCGACCGGCGCCGCGGACTGTTTTCGCTGACCACAAAGAGAAGCATCAACAGGACGACCGAGACGGCCGATTCCTTTGACAGCAGCGCCAGACAGAAACAAGCCATCGCGCCCACCCAAGGCAGGGCGGAGGTTTCCGGCGAACGGAGCCATCGGACCCAGAACAGCAGCGTGAGAAGGCTGAAGCAGAAGGCCAGCAGTTCGGGCAGCGCAGAGTACCAGATCACGGCCTCATGATAACGCTCTTGCAACACGAAGAAGGCGGCTGTGAGAGCGCTTAGGCGCCAGCCGATGCGGCGCGCGGCGCCGAGGGCGTAGACCAGGAGCGCGTTCACCATGTGAAGGAGGAGGCTGGAAATTCCGAACGCGAGTCGCGAAAATCCGAAAACCGTATCGGTCCAGTATGTGAGGATCAAGGATGTCGCCCGGCTTCTGTAAAGAGGATCTTCCGCCAGAGCGCCCCAGGCGGAAATGGGGCCGTATTTCCTCGCGAGCGTCACCTGAAGGTAATCGTCCGGCAGGAGCGGAAGCGCTAAGAACGGGAGGTAGACGACTATGCTCAGCAGGACGATCAGGAGCGCGATCGGTATAGAATAATTGCGCCAGTCATTGCGCCAATCATTACGATTGATTAGTGACCAGCGGCTCGATCTCAGCCCCGAGGCGAAAGACGCGGAGTCTGCGGCCACAAGGCCGGCTGTAGCGCTCGGGAGCAGCCGGGGGCGCAGGGAACTGTCAGAGGGCATAGGCCGTTTCCTTAAAGCGGGCCAAGAGATAAAGCAAAACCGAACCTGCCGCGCCGGCGTCTGTAGAAGAGAAGGCGGACAGACGGTGGGGTGTTTATCTCGCTGGCTGTTTGTCATCGGTCGGGCCAGGACGCCGCAGCTTTCCAGGGCGATGGCGTTCCTGGCCCTTCATGCTTCGATCATCACCAAAGCGATAACGATGCGAAACCCATCTCTATCCAAGCCGTCCAAGATGGCGGCTATGGATGGAGCGCTCTTTCGCAGAAGAGATCGCTTGACTATTTAAACGGTAAAATTCGGAAAGGAACGTGCGCAAACACGAGAACTATTTTTGCGCTCGGTCACTCTACTTCGCTGCCGTGACCGGCGAGGTGGCCTTTGCCACGTTGGGGCCGCGGCCTTCGAGGATGAGCCTACAATTAAAGCGGGCGTAGTTTTGCATGACCGCTGCTGTTTTTTCAACGGCGGCGGCGCGCTCCTGGAATCTATTTGTTTAGCTGACGCGACCCGGCCCCAGAACCACGGCGCTGTAAGCGACCGCCACTTTCGCGCCCCTGTTCGCATACGAATGTTTTTGATCGCCGCGAAACACGACCACGTCGCCCGGAGCGAGTTCGTATTTTTGCCCCGAAACCACCAGCTCCACCTGGCCCGATTCGCAGGCCAGATATTCCCTTGTCCCCAGGCGGTGCGGAACCCCTGCCATCTGCGATCCGGGAGGGAGTTCCATCCGGTCGAGTTCCAGCCCCTGTAGATAATCCGGCAGAAGCTTCCTGATGAGCACGCCTCCGCGCTGCTTCCGAGGAATGGAATCGGCCCGATACAGTTTCGCCTGGGCTTTCGGTGGACTGATCAGCTCTTCCACCGGGACCTGCAACGCCGCGGCGACCTTGGTCAGCACCGTGACCGTCGGATTGGCGGCGCCCGATTCCAAGTTGGTGCAGGTGGTCCGCGGCATACCTGAAAGCCGCGCGAGCTGCGCCTGAGTCATGTTCCGGCTCTGCCGCAACTGCTGAATGTTCTCCGCAATGTATCGCGCAATCGCATCATCCATAATGGTCATCCCATTATCATTCCGCTAATTCATTGTCAAACGAGACGGTATATCAGCAGGGAGCGCGTATGATGCCGGCGTAAGAGATTACGGATTGCGGATTGCGGATTGCGGATTGCGGATCGCGGATTGCGGATTGCGGATTGCGGATTGAAAGAAATGAGTAGTGGGGAATGCGGAATAGGGAATGCAGCCTTCTTTCAATCCGCAATCCGCAATCCGCAGATTGGAGAGGACCTTATGAAAGCAGCGCGCGCTCCTCGCGACGATAAAGCGAGCGTCAGGTTGCTCGTCGTTAAAGAAGACGAGATGGAAGACAGTTCAATAGAGCGTCTGCCGGATCATTTGCGATCGGGAGACTTGCTGGTGGTGAATGACGCCGCCACACTGCCGGCCACACTGCGCGGGCGGGATGGCAGGAACAATCCGGTGGAGATTCGCCTGACGGCGCAGTTGGGCGAGCGGGCCTGGCAGGCGGTGGCTTTTGGAACCGGGGGCGGCGCCGGGGATTGGCGCACGCCGACTGAAGAGAGACCATCGCCGCCGCGTTTTGGGGAAGGCGAGGAGATCCTGATCGCCCCGAACTTCCGGGCCAGGGTCCGCGGCGAAAATCAGTTGTCGGAAAGACTGCTCGATCTCGAATTCAATCTTTCAGGCGAAGAGTTGTGGCGCAATCTGTATCAGCATGGCAAGCCGGTGCAGTATTCGTACTTGAGTGATGATCTCAAACTCTGGTCCGTGCAGAATGTCTACAGCAGCCGCCCCTGGGCGGTCGAGATGCCCAGCGCGGGACATGCGCTCAGTTGGCGCCTGCTGCTCAAGCTCATCAGAAAAGGCGTCCGGATTGTTCCGCTCACTCACGGCGCGGGCTTGTCATCAACCGGAGATATGAACATTGACCGGGCGCTGCCGCTGGCCGAAAAATTCGAGATTTCCCCAATCACTATGGAAACCGTCAGGCGGACCAAAGCCAGTGGCGGACGTGTGATCGCGGTCGGCACATCGGTTGTCCGCGCCCTCGAAAGCGCGAGTCTCGGTCTGAGTGGATTTACCGGTCTGAAGCTTGGCCCCGGATATGAGCGCAAGGTCGTGGACGGGTTGCTCACCGGCACGCACGATGTGTCGGAAAGTCATTACCAGTTGCTCCGGGCTTTTCTGCCCGAAAACATCCTGGCGGGAGTCAGCCGGCGTTTGGAGGAGGAGAATTACCTTACGCATGAGTTTGGCGACTTGTGCCTGATTCTCACCGATCTTCTCACCGATCCAGGTTTTATCGTCGAATAGCGCTACTGAATGAAATGGTCCAATTTCGTTAGGATCGTTGTCAGGGGTAGGTTGTCCACAGGCTAAATTTTGCAGATATACGTGAGCTGGCGCAGGCGATCGGTCGGCAGTCGCTTGCAGATCAGAAAGAATTCTTTTTCGATTTGACAGGCCTGGCAGGCGCTGATGTGTCGCTCTAGTTTTTTGGCTTCAAGGGCGGAGAGATTGCCCAAGATGAGAGATTGGATCAACGACCGCAATTCCGGTTTTGTGCAGGTATCCTTACGCATTTCTTTATTACATGAAGCTGCTAAAGACGACTAAGTGGTCGGGCAAAAGCTCTTTGACAAAACGATTTTGGCTCTGATGATTTTCTTCAATGTATGATAGGCCTGAAATCGCTTTGTGAATTCGCATCGATTCAAAGAATTAAGCGCCGACCACTTAGCGCGATAGTTACTACTCTGACTGGGGCAAGCCGATAGTGACAAGGACACTCAGGAAGTTACAGATTGCGAAAAACGCGATTGATTGGCTGCCTTGATGTTTTGAGCGCCACATATTCTGTTACCTAGATCGAATGTTGAGACTTCCATTCCTGACAGCCAGCGGGCGATTCTTGCGGCTTTTATACCAATTGTATACAGTAGGACTGATGTTTTCCCTTCTTCCTCATCAGCAGGAGAGTGCGAGCTGGTTGATCATGGAAGACGTTTTTCACGGTTACTGCCTGTAGAATTTCACGTAACTGCTCAGCCAGGGAAGAGAGAGTACGGGACAAACGGAAAAGGATCGTAGCAGACGTAAGGTGCTGGATAGTCCTTCCCTCTTTTTTTCCGTTTGTTCCGCCCTTTTCCGTTTGTTTCGTACTCTCCCTTCGGGCTTCCTCTTGGGGAGGCTTCCGGGGAGTGAGCAGTTATAACGAACGGCATTAACGGTACAGACACGATTCGAGGACGCCAGTGAGAATAAAAAACGAACTCCTGACAATCCATTATCGCAAGACAATCGTAGCCCTATATAGGGCGAAACGCAAGAGAAATTTTGATTATTTGCAATCTATGTGGCAGTCATTGATGTGGGAGGTCGCCTGATGGGAAGGGCCGCGCGTCGAAGGCCGAAACATCTCGCGATGAAATTGCGAGATATACGATATGGCCTCGATAATTTGTCGCA
>Ga0187894_10004781_pt1 | contig 14251 bp, 12 predicted proteins | sample GBC1701081metaG_FD_136650 | JGI IMG/M metagenome (GOLD analysis project Ga0187894, IMG submission 136650) | White microbial mat communities from a lava cave in the Kipuka Kanohina Cave System on the Island of Hawaii, USA - GBC170108-1 metaG ...
CGATGTTTTCTTTGTCGGGATTTCCACGCGCCATCCGGCGCCTGCAGCCCCTCGCTGCTGGCCTCGCGCTTGCGGCTCTGATCTGCGGCCCTGGCAATGCCCAGACCCCGAAATCCGGCGGCACGGCGATCATGGTCCTGGGGACCGACCCGCTCAGCCTCAGCCCCGACACCACGAACTCGGTGCCTGATGTCGCTGCCGGCTGCCTGATCTATGACGCGCTCGTGCGCTTCAAGACCGGTTTCGAGATCATTCCAAGCCTGGCAAAATCCTGGACCATCTCCGAGGACGGACGCACTTACACCTTCGAACTGCAGGCGGCGAAATGGCACGATGGCAAACCGGTAACGTCCGAGGATGTCAAGTTCACGCTTGAAGAGATCAGCAGCAAGCACGGCCCCCGCTTCCACACCGCCGGCCAGTTCATCGACCGCATCGAGACACCGGACCCGCTGAAGGTGGTGATCACACTCAAGCAGCCGTTCGGGCCGTTCCTGTTCTCGCTCGCCTGCGAGCAGAACGCCGCCATCATGCCGGCGCACATCCTGCGCGGGGTAGACATCCTCAAGCACGACGCGATCCTGACCAAGCCGGTCGGCAACGGCCCCTTCAAGATCGCCGAGTGGGTGCGCGGCGATCACATCACGCTGGAGCGTAATCCCGACTACTGGCGCAAGGCGGAGCCGTATCTCGATCGCGTGGTCATCAAGATCATGCCGGACACCTCGGCCCGGGTGTTGGCGCTGCGGGCCGGTGAAGTCGACTACATCGTTCCCGACTACATGCCGCTCAGTTCGGTGCGCATGGTGCAGCGCTCACCGCAGTTCAGCACCCAGGAGGTGAGCTATCCCGGCAGCGACATCATCATCCTCAACACCAGGCACGAAGCGCTAAGCAAGCCCGAGGTGCGCCAGGCGTTGCTGACCGCCATCGACCGGCAGTTCATCCACGACAAGGTCTTCTATGGGCTAGGCGGCATCGCGCGCAGTTCGTTCGATACCCGCCTGTGGGCCCATAATCCCGCGGTTGACTATCAGAAGATGTATCCGTTCGATCCGGCAAAAGCCCGGCAGATGCTGGATGCCGCCGGCTTCCCGGTCGGCTCTAACGGATCGCGTTTCACCATCCGGCTGCTGTTCGAGACGGCAAAGCCCGAGTGGCTGCCGGCCGCCCAGGCGCTGCAGCGCTTCTGGCAGGATGTCGGCGTGCGCGTCGTCCTGGAGGGTGCGGAGCGTCCTGTCATCCTCAAGCGCGTGTACTCGGACTACGACTTCGAGGCGACGCTGCAGACCTACACGACCCTGGGCGACCCGGCGCTCGGTATCGCGCGGACGTACGTAACAAGCTCGATCCAGCAGGGTACGACCTTCAACAACGCCTCGCGCTATTCCAACCCCGAGATCGACAAGCTCTTCGACGCCGGCCGCAACGCGTCGGCGCAGGCCGAACGTGCCCGCATCTACAACCAGGTCCAGGAGATCCTGGCGCGCGACCTCCCCGTGCTGAACCTGCACCAGCAGCCGCAATACGCGGTGGCCAGCACGCGTCTTCAGGGTCTGTGGCAGGCAGCGAACCAGCAATGGTGGGGCAGCGTATGGATCAAGTGAACGCCGCGGCACAGCCGATCGCAGCCACGTCGGCCGGCGACGCCACCATCAGCCAGTGCCTGGCCGACTACTGGGCGACCGCATCCTTCGATGACCTGCCGCCGGTCGTCCTCGCCTCGGCCAAGCGCTTCCTGCTCGACACGCTGGCCGCCGGTGTGGCTGGCGGCCATGAAAGCGTCGTCAATGCCGTCGTCGACGGCGCGCGGGCCGCAGCCGGATCGGGCGAGGCCGTCCTGTGGGGACGGCGCGATCGCCTGCCACCGGCAGCGGCGGCCCTGGCCAATGGCACCGCCGCGCATGCGCTGGAACTCGACGACTTCGGCGGCTGCGGTCATTCCGGTGCCGTCGTGATCCCGGCAATCGCAGCGCTTGCCGCCATCGCACCGGTCAGCGGCCGGCAGGTGCTGCTGGCCGTCGTTGCCGGCTACGACGTGGCATCGCGCGTGCTCGTAGGCAGTGGCGGCTACCGCCCGCACAACGAGCACGGCTGGCACTCGACCGGCACCTGCGGCAGCTTCGGCGCGGCCGCGGCCGCGGCCAAGCTTCTCGGGCTTTCACCTGAGGGGTTTGCCCACGCACTGGGAATCGCCGGCACCTTCGTCGGCGGCCTCTGGGCCTTTCTGGCCGACGGCGCGCTGGTCAAGCGGTTCCATCCGGGTAAAGCCGCTGAAACCGGCGTGAGCGCCGCGCTCCTGGCCCGCGCCGGGCTGACCGGCCCCGGCCGGATCTTCGAGGCCGAGTGGGGTGGTTTCTACCCGACCTATGCGCCGGGCTTTGCCACGCCCGAGCAGGCCGTGCTGGGGCTCGGCGAGGACTTCCACATCCTTCGATCGGGCATCAAGCCCTACGCCTGCTGCCGGACCATCCACTCCGCCATCGACGCCGCGCTTACGATCCTCGGTGCCGCGCCCGGTGGCGCCGCCACGATCCGGCGGATGATCGTGCATGGCAACGAGCAGACCCGCCGTCAATTCGATCGCATGGACATCGGCAACCTGCTCGAAGCCCAGTTCAGCATGCCCTATTGCCTGGCGGTCACGGCCGAGAGCGGACGCGCGACCATCGACCAGTTCGTGCCGTTGCGCACCGATCATCCGGAGATCCGCCGCCTGATGGCGGTGACGGAAATCCGCACCGACCGGGTCCTCGGCCCCAAGGACTATCCGTCGCTGGAGATCGTCTTCGCGGACGGCACCAGCGCCTACAAGGATGTGCCCTTCGCCAAGGGCGCACCCGAGGCTCCGCTCAGCGATGACGAACTCCTGGCTAAGGCGAGCACACTGCTCGTGCCGGTGCTGGGCGCCGCGGTGGCCCGTCAGGTCACGGATGCGATTCTCGCGCTGGAGGATGTCGATGACTTCGCCGAGGTCATCCGCCACCTCGCTCCAGGGTCGTGAGGCGCGGCCGGATGCTACCGTTCCTGTTGTCGCGCATCGCCTGGGGTATCCTGATCGTCATTGCGATCCTCGTCCTCAATTTCCTGATCATCCATACGGTGCCGGGTGATCCGTTGCAGGCGCTGCTGGGTGACTTTCCGGTGCCGCCCGGCCACGCGGAAAAGATTCGCGCGGATTTCGGCCTCGATCGGCCGCTCATCACGCAGCTTGGCCTCTACCTCGCCAATCTGGTGCAGGGCAATCTCGGCTTTTCCTTCGCAAACCGTGCCCCTGTCCTCGACCTGATCCTGATGCGGCTGGGGCCGACCATCCTGCTGATGGTACCGGCGCTGATTTTCGCCGCGATTTTCGGGATCATGCTGGGCGTGGCCGCGGCGCCCCGCGCCGGCAGTTTCCGTGATAGCGCGCTGACGGCAATCAGCCTGTTCGGCTATTCGGTCCCGGTGTTCTGGCTGGGACAGATGCTGGTCATCGTCTTTGCCATCAATCTCGGCTGGCTGCCGGCGCAGGGCATGCGCAGCATGCGCGAGCAGCTCGTCGGCTTCGACGCCGTCCTGAGCACCCTGCGCCACCTGATCCTACCCGGCTTCAGCGTGATGATCTTCTACATCGCGATCGTCGCACGGGTGGCGCGCGCCAGCGTCATCGAGGCCCTGCACCAGGATTACGTGTTCACGGCCAAGGCCAAGGGACTGTCGCAGCGCTACATCCTGTGGAACCACGTACTGCCCAACGCCATGATCCCGGTCGCCACCGTGATCGGCTACAGCTTCGGGCATTCGCTGACCGGCGCCATTCTGGTCGAGACCGTCTTCGCCTGGCCGGGCATCGGCAGTCTGTTCATCACATCGATCACCAACCGCGACTATCCCGTCCTGCAGGGCATTTTCCTGCTGGCCGCGGTGTCGGTCGTCGTCATCAACATCTGCACCGATATTCTCTACGCGACCCTGGACCCCAGGGTGCGCAAGACGATGTGAGGCCATGACCGCCCTTCTCGAGAAAATGGCACGCCATCGCAGCGGCGCGGTCGCCGGCCTGTTCATCCTGGCGCTGATCATTCTGGGCATCCTTGTCAATTTCATCCCGCAGCTCGACCCGCATGCGCTCGGCAACGACGTCATGGAGCCGCCGTCGGCAACCTTCGTGCTCGGCACCGACGAGCTCGGCCGCAGCGTGCTCGCGGGTGTTCTCTACGGCATTCAGATCTCGGTGACAGTCGGCTTCTTCGCTGCGCTGGCGGCAACCGTTCTCGGCGTGCTGATCGGCGCGATCGCAGGCTTCTATGGCGGCTGGCTCGATGCGGCTGTCATGCGCATTGCCGAGTTCTTCCAGGTCATCCCGAGCTTCATCCTGGCTGCTATGATCGTCGCCTTTGCGGGTCCGGGCCTGGCGCAGATCATCGTCGTTGTCGGCCTGCTCGCCTGGCCACAGGTCGCGCGCGTCATGCGCGGCGAGGTCCTGCGCGTGAAACAGCTCGAGTTCGTCGACGCGGTGCGCTGCCTGGGCATCCCGGAAGGCCGTGTCCTGATCGAGGAAGTGATCCCCAACGCGGTCGCGCCGGTGCTGGCGGTCAGCACGCTGATCGTCGGCCAGGCCATCCTGCTCGAGGCTTCTCTGAGTTTCCTGGGGCTCGGCAGCGTCGAGCTTGTGAGCTGGGGCCGCATGCTAAACAGCGGCCAGCGTTTTCTGTTCAACGCGTGGTGGCTGTCGTTCTTCCCAGGCACGGCCATCTTCCTGACGGTACTAGCCTTCAACGTGTTCGGTGACGCCGTTGGCAGCGTGCTCAACCCCAAGGGCAGGAGATAGGCGATGAGCCGGCCCGACGCTGCCATCGCTGCCCCGCGCCCCCTGCTGCAGACCGCGGGTCTGGAAATCGCCTATGTCTCACGCGACAGCACCATAGTCGCGGTTCGGGATGCCTCCATCGTCGTGCACGAGGGCGAGTCCGTTGCGCTTGTGGGTGAATCGGGTTCTGGCAAGTCAACGATCGCCCGGGCGATGCTGGGCCTGCTGCCCGAGGGCACCAGCCGCATCGCGCAGGGACGCATCCTGATCGACGGCCAGGACGTGACCGCGTATTCGCCCCGGCAGTGGGAGGGCATGCGGGGCCATCCCGTGGCCATGGTGTTCCAGGATCCGCTGAGCTACCTCAATCCCGTTCTGCGCATCGGCAAGCAGATTGCCGAGAGCGTTCGGCGCCACGATCGCGGCGCCCCGCGTGAGGCGGCCCGGGTGGCGGAGCTGCTGGAGCTGGTCCACCTGCCCGCCAGCGCGGCGCGCGCCTACCCGCACGAGCTTTCCGGCGGCATGCGCCAGCGCGTGCTGCTGGCCATCGCGCTGGGCTGCCGACCCAAGCTGCTGATCGCCGACGAGCCGACGACGGCGCTGGATGTCACGACGCAGGCCGAAATCCTGGCGCTGCTGAAGGACCTGCGTCAGCGGCTTGGCATGGCGATGCTGCTGATCAGCCACGACCTTGGCGTGGTCTGGGAGGAATGCGAGCGTGCCTACGTCATGTTCCGCAGCAGGATCGTCGAATCGGGCATCACACGGCAGATATTCTCCGCCCCGCAGCATCTCTATACGGCGGGACTGATCAAGGCTGCCAAGGCCGCCCGCAACAGCGACAACCGGTTCGAGACGATCCAGGGCGAGTTCTCGACGGCGGTGGATTGATGCGGGCAGTGTCTTCCTCAAACGACAAGCGAACTCCCATGGCCGATGCGCCGCTGCTCGTTCTTGACCAAGTGGGAAAGACGTTCCATCGCCGTGGCAGCACCCCGCTTGCCGCCGTCAAATCGGTAAGCCTCACTGTTCACGTCGGCGAAATCGTGGCGCTGGTCGGTGAAAGCGGGTCCGGAAAATCGACGCTGGGCCGCATCGCGTTGGGACTCCTGCCGCCCGACAGCGGCCGTGTGACGTTCGACGGTCATGATCTGACCGGTCTGTCGAGGAGCGCCTTTCGCCGGGTGCGCACCGGCATGCAACCGATCTTCCAGGACTCGACCGCCGCACTGAACCCGCGGCGAACGGTGCGCCAGTTGCTGACACAGGCGTTGTGGCAGAACCCTGTCGATGTCGAGGCGCGCTGCGTCGGTCTGCTCGAGGACGTCGGCATGCGGCCCGCCACCCGCTTTCTCGACAGCTATCCGCACGAGTTGTCGGGGGGACAGCGTCAGCGCGTGTCGATCGCGCGGTCGCTGGCGATGGAACCCAAGCTCATCATCGCGGATGAACCGCTGTCCGGTGCCGACGTATCGATCCGCGGCCAGGTGCTGAACCTGCTGCTCGACATTCAAGACCAGCGTGAAGTGGCCTACCTGATGATTACGCACGATATCTCCATCGCCCGGGCCTTCGCGCACCGCGTGGCCGTGATGATGCAAGGCGAGGTGGTCGAGGTCGGTCCGGCCGACCAGGTGCTGCGCACGCCGCACCACGCCTACACGCAACGCCTGGTCGCCGCCGCGCCTGTCCTCGCTTGAGTCCGACCATGAAGACGGCCGGTCGCAAAGTCGACGCTGACGAGCCGCTCTACCGGCGAATGCGCCTGGACATCGAGCGCCGCATCCTCTCCGGTGAATGGCCGCCCGGCCATCGCATCCCCGTCGAGCACGAATTCACCAGTACCTACAAGTGTTCGCGGATGACCGTGAACAAGGTCCTGTCAGGTCTCGCGGACGCCGGCCTGATCGAACGCCGACGTCGTGCCGGCTCGTTCGTGTCGGCGCCGCGGGCGCACGCCGCGGTCCTGGAGATCCCCGACATCCAGTCGGCCATTCAAAGCCGCGGTGAAGACTACCGCTATGAGCTGCTTGCCGAACGCCGGCGCCTTTCCACGCGCGAGGATATGAAGGACCTCCTGCTCGCAGCCCGGCAGCGGGTCATCCACATCCAGTGCCGGCACTTCGCCAACGGCGTCCCCTTCACCATCGAAGAGCGTCTCATCAATTTGGCCGAAGTGCCGGAAGCCGCGACCGTCGATTTCTCCGTTACGCCCCCTGGAACCTGGCTCCTCGCCTTCGTTCCCTGGCTTGAGGCCGAGCATCGTATCCTTGCCCGCCAGGCGGGTCAGGACTGGGGAGCGTTGCTGAACCTGCCACAGGACACGGCCTGCCTGGTCGTCGAGCGCCGCACGCGCCGTACAGGCAGCGCCCTGACCTATGTCCGGCAGATCTTCCAGGGCGATCGTTACTTCCTCACCGCGCGGTTCGCGCCACGCGACGGCGCCACCGGCCAATCGCGCTAGCACCGGCTGTTATCGAAGGCTATCTGGCGTGCCGCCGCCCTGATGGCGAGCGCACCGCACACCCTGCACGTCCTTGAACAGCTGCTTTGCGTTGACACCTTCGATCGCCACGCCAAACTCACCCCCGCATGACGATGACACCGGCGGACCAGAGAATGTTTATTTTTGTACCGCTTGTCGGTGGATCGGCAGGTCCCATATGGCCCGCACGTCATCATCGTGTCCCCGTTGTTGGCCGGCATCGGCGTCGTACATCCGGCGCCGGCAGGCCAGCACGATCACAGCCATCGGGTTTACCTGTGCCTTGTCTTCGTCCCGTAGGCCGCATTGGCGCTAGTGGCGCTCGCCCGGCAAGCGCCATCGGCGTGCCGCTAAGCCTTTGGTATCGCCTCGATTTTTCTAACTCCGTAGACTCCGCTAATAGCGCAGGTGGTTTTGCATATTATTTTGGTCCGGAATTTACCCGACCGAAAAAGCCACCGCGTCGTGTGCGTCTGGTCAATCACAAGATACAAGGACAAGAGCCGGCGGCATGACAGCAGGCGCATCGTCACGAGCCGCCGACCGGGAGCGCGGCGATCGGATCTACTTCACGTTGGCGGCGCTGCTCGGTAGCGGCGTCATCCTTTACTTCGCCTCAGTGCCGCTGCTGGGCGGCAACCTCGCCTTTCATTTCTATCTGATGCTGTGGATCACCATGGCATCCGGCTTCAACGTCTCCTCCGGCTTTTCGGGCTACATGCCGTTCGGCTACGTCGCCTTCTATGGCGTCGGCGCCTTCACCACCGCCATCCTGGTGAAGAAAGTCGGCTTTCCCGTGCTGGCCGCGCTGCCGATCTCCGGCCTTGCCGGACTGGTCCTGGCCTTGCTGTTCGCGCCCACCCTGCGCCTGTCGGGCATCTACTTCGCCATCGTCAGCCTGGCGCTGGCGGCGATCTGCCGGCTGGTGATCACCAACATGCCCGAGACGATCACCGGCGGCAGCTTCGGGCTGCAGCTGGGCAGCCACGCCGAACCGGTGTTGTCGTTCTACGTCATGATGGTGGTGATGCTGGCGGCGCTCGGCACCATCCTGTGGCTGTCGCGCTCGCGGCTGGGCAAGGCGCTGCGCGCCGTGCGCGATGATGCCGAAGCCGCCGACATGATGGGCATCAACATCACGCGGGTGCGGCTCTACGGCTGGCTGATCGCCGCCGTCTTCCCGGCGCTCTGCGGCGGGGTCGAGGCCTGGTACACCAACGTCGTCGATACCGAGACCGCCTTCAACACGCTGATCACCGCCAAGACGGTGATCTACGCCGTGGCCGGCGGCCTGGGCACCGTCGCCGGGCCGATCGTCGGCGCCATCGCCATGGTCTGGCTGGACGAGTTGATCTGGCGCCAGTTCCCGCTGCTCAACCTGCTGATCCTCGGCCTGGCCACGGTACTGCTGGTCCTGTTCCTGCCGCGCGGCATTGTCGGCTCGCTCCTGCGCTGGCGGCCGGGCTGGCGCCGCTACGTGCCCTGAGGTCGCGCCATGGAGATCCTGGTCCTCAACGGCATCGTGAACGGCCTGGTGGTGGGCGGCGTCTATGCGCTCATCGGCATGAGCCTCACGCTGCTCTATGGCGTCCTGCGCGTCGTCAACTTCGCGCATGGCGAGATGGTGATCGGCGGCTCGTTCCTGGCCTATGTGCTGTTCCATGTCGCCGGCATTCCGCCACTGCTGGCGCTGCCGATTGCCGCCATCGCGTTCTTCGGGCTGGGCTATGTCGCCTACTACCTGCTGATCCCACGCCTGGATCGCAGCGACGATCCGGAGAGCATGTCGTTCCTGATGATGTACGGCGTGTCGATCGCACTCGCCGCCCTCATGCTGCTGCTGTTCGAGGCCGACTCGCGCTCGATCGACTACACGTTCTCGCCGATCTCGATGAAGATCGGGCCGATCTACGTCTCGACGGCGCGAATCGTGGCGCTGGGCGTCACCATCGTCGTGTCGGCCGCGGTCGGGCTGTTCCTGTTCGCCACCCTGCCCGGCAAGGCCTTGCGTGCCGCCATCATGAACCGCGAGGCGATCCAGATCATGGGCGTCGACATCATCAGGCTCTCGGCCTTCGCCTTCGCACTGGCGACTGGGCTGGCCGGCATCACCGGCGTGCTGGTAGCCCTGGTCTTCCCGGCCTTCAACGCCTTCTCCGGCCCGGAATACTCCATCATCGGCTTCATCGTCATCGTGCTGGGCGGGCTGGGCAATCCGGTCGGGGCCCTGCTGGCGGGCGTGCTCTACGGCCTGGTCGAGCAGCTGGCGACCGTGTTCCTGCCCCAGGCCCTGGCCCAGATCGTGGGCTTCGGCCTGCTGGTGGCGGTGATCCTGTTGCGCAATGCCGGCTTCGTGCGCTGGCGGATCGGCCGATGACCACAGCAGCGCTCGATGTGCACGACCTCGTCAAGCGCTTCGGCGGCCTCGTGGCGCTGGATGGTGTCGCCTTCAGCGCAGCACAAGGCGACGTGCTGGGCATCATCGGTGTCAACGGCGCCGGCAAGACCACCTTGATGAATTGCATCTGCGGCATCTATCGCCCCGACGCCGGCGCCATCCGGCTTGGTGGTCAGGACGTCACGGGTTGGGCGCCACATGATATCGCCCACCGCGGTGTCGGACGCACGTTCCAGGTGCCGCGCGTTTTCCGCCGTATGTCGCTGATCGACAACCTGCTGGTGCCCGTGCTGAAGCACAAGGCCGCCGATCGGGCATTGATCGAATCGGCCGAAGCGATGCTGGAGCGCATGCGGCTCATCGACTTGCGCCACAACTTCGCCGAAGAGCTGTCCGGCGGCCAGCAGAAGCTCTTGGAAATGGCGCGCATGCTGATGCCGGATCCCCAGGTGGTGATGCTCGACGAGCCCTTCGCCGGCGTGCATCCCACGCTGTGCCGCTTCATGATCGAGCAGATCGAAACCATGGCCGCCGCGCACAAGACCGTGCTGCTGATCAGCCACGACCTGACGTCGATCTACCGATTGTCGAAGCGGGTCCTGGCGCTGAACCAGGGCCGGGTGATCGCCGAGGGTGGCGTGGACGCGATCCGCGGCAACCCTGACGTGATCGAAGCCTATCTCGGGGCGTGAGCGGATCGATGCCGGCCGATATCGTCATGGAACTGCGCAACGCCAGTGTCGCCTACCATGGCGACATCCGGATCCTGCAAGAGCTGACGCTGGCTGTCCGCAGCGGCCAGATCACCGGCGTTATTGGCCCCAACGGTGCCGGCAAATCGACGGTGCTCAAGACCCTCTACGGCCTGCTGCGACCGATCGAGGGCGACGTGCTGATTGATGGTGCCGTGGTGACGGGCCTGCCGCCGTGGCGCTTCATCGAACGCGGTATCGCGCTGGTGCCGCAGAACCGCAGCCTGTTCAACGAGCTGTCGGTCGAGGACAACCTACGGCTGGCGTGCTGGTCGTTCCGGCGCGACCGGGCCCGCGTCGAAGAAGCGCTGGAGCGCGCCTATGCGCAGTTCCCGATCCTGAAGGAGCGACGCAAGCAACCGGCCGGCGCGATGAGCGGCGGCCAGCAGCGCTTCCTCGAGCTCGGCCGGGCCTTGGCGCTGAAGCCACGCGTGGTACTGCTGGACGAGCCGACGGCCATGATCGCGCCGCGGCTCAGCGCCGAGATCTACGAATTCATTCGTGGCCTGCCGGCGCAGGGCATCACGGTCCTGCTGGTCGATCAGAACGTCCGCCAGTGCGTGCGGATCGCCGACCACCTCTATGTGCTGGAGCTGGGCCGCAACAAGGTCGACGGTTCGGCCTCGGCCTTTGCACAGGACGAGCAACTTCGTAATCTGATTGCCGAATGGGTCGACTACCGCATCGATGCCTGAACGAGAACACGGGAGGATGTCATGAATCGGCGAGCATTCCTTGTCACGACAGCGCTGGCCACCGGCCTCGGCATGACGCCAGCGATCGCCCAGTCCGATCCGCCGATCCGCATCGGCATGACGGTGTCGTCGACCGGCACCTTTGCTTTGGCCGCCCAGTCGGGCTTGCGTGGCGTCGAGATCTGGGTCGACGACGTCAACGCCCGCGGCGGCATCGAGATCGGCGGCAAGAAGCGCAAGGTCGAGCTGGTGAAGCTCGACGACCGCAGCGACAAGACGACCGTACCCAAGGTCTACGAGACCCTGATCAAGGACGAGAAGGTCGACGTGCTGTTCGGGCCGTTCGGCTCGACGCTGACGGCGGCCGCCGTCAATACCACCGAGACTGCCGGCAAGTTCATGGTGATCTGGTCGGCGTCGGCCGACTCGATCTACGCCCAGGGCTACAAGTACGTCATCTCCGCCACGCAGATCGCCGGCTCCCTGCTCGGACAGCCGGGCGTGCAGGCACTGCATGCATTGGGCGCCAAGAAGGTGGCGTTCGCCTATCTCGACGAGCCGTTCCCGGCGGCCTTGACGCAAGGCGCCGTGGACCTGGCGAAGCAGCTCGGCATGGAGGTCACCATGAACGAGAAGTTCGCCAAGGGAACCAAGGACTTCAACATCCTGATCCAGAAGGCCAAGGCAAGCGGCGCCGACGCCTTCTATCCCACGGCCTATGAAGGCGATCAGATGACCATCGCGCGCCAGCTGCGCGAGGCCAACGTCACCTTCAAGGCGGTCTATCTCGTCTATGGCTCGCAGCCGCAATTCCTGCAGCAGGCGGGCAAGGACGCCGATTACGTGCTGAGCCAGACCCTGCTGCACGACAAGATCAACTGGAAGGTGACGCACGGCCTGAACCGGGCGCAGATGATGGAACGCTATGCCAAGCTCTTCCCCAACGCGCAGTACACGGCCGACTTCCAGACCGCGCTCGCCTACGGCGCCGGCGTCGTGACCGAAGAGGTAATCAAGACGGCGCAGTCGCTGGACGCCGCCAAGCTCAAGGAGGCGGCGCTCAAGGTCAGCGACAAGATCATCACCGTCACCGGCGAGTACCAGATCGACCAGACCGGCAAGCAGTTCAAGAACGCCTTCTCGATCATGCAGAACCTGCCCGGCGGTACACTCGAGGTGGTCTATCCGCCACCGGTCGCGACCGCCAAGGGCATCTACCCCGCCCCGGCCTTCGACCAGCGCAAGTAGACTCCCCCAACTGCGTTGGGGGAGGATCCTCAGAGGCTGACGAACACCTTGAAGCCGCCGTAGACCATGCGCTTGCCATCGAACGGCACGTTCTTCGGGTCCATCATCGACGCCAGGCGCGGATCCTTCATCACCTTCGCGTTGATGCGATCGCGCTGGGCGCGTGACTTGTACACGATCCAGGAGAAGACCACGACTTCACCGGGCTTCAGCTTGACACCCTGCGGGAACGACGTGAGCTTGCCCGGCTTGACGTCGTCGGCGACGCATTCGCGGTACTCGGTTGCACCGAATTCGCGCCAGATCTTGCCAGCCTTCTGCGACATGCGCCGATAGGCCGCCAGGTTCTTCTTCGGCACCGGCACGACGAAACCATCAACGTACGCCATATGCACCCCTCCTTTAAGAACACGCGCGATCGTCGTCGATCCGGCGCTGCCCCAAGGACGAACGCCCGGTCGCCGTCCCGACACGGCAGGCAAAATTTTTCAGGTGCGCCGCGGCACGTTGAGATTCACCGTGACGTTCTTGCGCTGCGTGAAGCTGTCGAGCATGCCCTCCAGCGAGAACTCGCGGCCGATCCCGCTTTGCTTGTAGCCGCCGTAGGAATGGCCCGGCGTCTGCCCCAATCCCTGGTTCACCTGTACCCAGCCCGACTCGATGGCGTGCGCGGTGCGCAGGCCGACGCCGATATCGTGCGTCCACACATAGGCGGCCAGCCCATAGTGGCTGTCGTTGGCCATGCGGATGACCTCGTCCTCGTCGGTCCAGCGGATCGCCACCAGCACCGGCCCGAAGATCTCCTCGCGTGCCAGGCGCCAGTCGTTGGACGCATCGGCGAACACGGTGGGGACGGCGAAATAGCCTTCGCTCAACGGCCCGGTCTTGGGCGGCAGGCCGCCGAACACCAGCCGGGCGTCGGCACGCTTCAGCCCCTCTTCCACGTAACCGCAGACCTTGCTGAACTGCTTGGCGTTGATGATGGTGCCGATGTCGCTCGCCTCGTCGAGCGGATCGCCGAGCTTCAACGCCGTCGCCTTCTTGGCGAGCCTGTCGAGGAACGAATCGAAGATGTCGGCATGCAGGAAGAGCCGCGAGCCCGCCGTGCAGGACTGGCTCTGCCGCGTGAAGCGCATAGCGGCGATGATGCCGTCCACGACCCAGTCCTCGCCGGCGTCGGGATAGACGATCGACGGGCTCTTGCCGCCCAGCTCGAGCGACACCGGCACGATGCGTTCGGCAGCGGCGCGCATGATGACTTTGCCCACCTCGGTCGAGCCGGTGAACGACAGCTTGCGAATCGCCGGATGGTTGGCCAGCGGCCCGCCGCATTCCGCACCCAGTCCGGTCAGCACGTTGAGCACACCCGGCGGCAGGAACTCCTGGCAGATCTCGGCCATCAGCAGGACGCCCAGCGGCGCATCCTCGGCGGCCTTCAGCACCAGCGTGTTGCCCGCGCACAGCGCCGGCGCGATCTTCAGCGCGCCCAGCAGCACCGGTGCGTTCCACGGGATGATGGCGCCGACGACACCCAGCGGCTCCCGCCGCGTGTAGCTCAGCACATGCTCGCCCAGCGGAATGGTTTCGCCCTTCAGCTCGCTCGCCAGCCCGCCGAAGTAGCGGAAGATATCGGCGGCGCCGCGGGCCTCCGGCCGCGCCTGGGTGCGCAGCGCGTTGCCGGTTTCCAGCGCGATAAGGCGCCCCATCTCCTCGGCGCGCGCTTCCATCGCCTCGGCGATTTTCAGCAGCAGCTTGCCACGCTCGCGCGGCACGACGCGGCTCCAGCTCGGGAAGGCCTTGCTGGCGGCCGCCACCGCCCGCTCGACATCGACGGCAGCGCCGCGCGGCACCTCGGCGATCGCCGTGCGCTTGGCCGGGTTC
>Ga0187894_10004782_pt1 | contig 14245 bp, 13 predicted proteins | sample GBC1701081metaG_FD_136650 | JGI IMG/M metagenome (GOLD analysis project Ga0187894, IMG submission 136650) | White microbial mat communities from a lava cave in the Kipuka Kanohina Cave System on the Island of Hawaii, USA - GBC170108-1 metaG ...
CAGCGCGTCCGGGTCAACTTCCAATCCGTACTGCTGCGAAATTTCCAAGATGCGTTGCCGTGCCGCGCGGCGGTTCAGGAACAATCCCCGTACCGACTCGTTGCCCAGCATGATGTTGTCCGTCACGGTCAGCACCGGCACCAGTTGGAAATGCTGGTGTACCATGCCGATGCCCAGCGCAATCGCGTCGTTCGGGTCTTTGATGTGGACGAGCTTATCGTTGACCAGGATTTCGCCTTCATCCGGTTGATACAGGCCGTAAATCAGGTTCATGAGCGTGCTTTTGCCTGCGCCATTTTCGCCCAGCAAACCCAACACCTGCCCCTTGAGCAGTTTGATGTCGATATGGTCGTTGGCGAGGACGCCGGGGAAACGTTTGGTCAGGCCGCGTACTTCCAGTACCGCCGCGAGGGACTCTGCCATAAATGTGCCTCTCGATTAAGTTAATTTTGCGCGGTTCAAATATTTATGGTGATTGGCGGCACAGTATAACCACAATCGCGCCGCTTGAAAACAAATGTGTGCGCTTTGTCACAAATTCGCGTACAAAATCGTAGGGGAGGGATTGAGTCCCTCCCCTACAAACGCAAGAAGCAATATTCATTTTCGGAGGCGCATAACGGTTCGGTGCTTATGCCTCTACCCCGGCCTGCTCCCGTAGCGAGTCGGCGTTCATCCCCCGCGTGAGCCGCGTCCCTATCCAACCGAACACCGGCGACGGCGACGTGTAAGCCGTATAGGTCGGGCGGTTTTCAAAGCCCAGGCTGGTTTTGAACTGGTATGCCCCGCCTACCCCGCCCCGGATCAGGCGGAAGCCGTTGTCGATCCCATAGCGCAGCATCGCGTAGAAAATTTCAAAATACACATACTGGTAGCGGTAATCCTTGCCCAGCAGGCTCGGTTTGAGGATGCCCTGGTCGTGTAGCAGATAACCGAACCCCGCCAGCGTGTCACCCACCCACGCCAGCAGCATCGCACCGCTATCCGCCAGTTCCCGCTCGGCTAGCTCAAAAAATGCCCGGCTGGGGATCGCGCTGCCGTTGTTCTGGTAATGCGCGTCTACGTTGCCCATCAGCGCCTGAAATTGGTCGGCATACTGTGCGAATTGCCGCGTCTCCTCGATGCGGATGCCCATCTTCCGGGCGTGATTGGTGTGCTGGCGGTAATCCTTGCGCGCCGTTTTGCTCAGTGTTTGCACATACTCGTCGAAGTTCGCCCATCGGTTCACCAGCACGGTTTCATTATGCGCCTGCGTGTGGTACAGGCCGGTTTGGGCGATGGCGCGCTGTTCGGCTTCCGTCAGCCAGCCCAGCGCGATGAACGATGTTGGCCGCAAGCGTGCGATCTGGTGCAGCGCCGTCGTGATGCAGCGCATCGCCTCGACTTCATTGCCCTCAGGCAGGATCAAGCTGCTCATGCACGTCAGGTTCGCCGGAGCAGCCTGGCATTGCAGCAGCGGAAAGCGGGTCAGCAGGTTATCCACCACCATCCGCTTGATTGGCGACGGGATCGACATGCCGTGCTGCTTGTTGAAGGCCGCCGTCGCCCTACCCACCAATCTGCCGCCTTCGTACAGCAGGATGAAACACGGTTGGAAGTCGGGGCTGGCGTCGAGGGCGAACCGTGTCCAACCCAGGCTGCCGCATGGCACCCCTGCGCCCAAAGCATCCCATTCCCCCTCGTTGATGTCCTCGATCCGGTTGATGATCTTCACGTCGTAACTCATCGTTTCGACCTCTCGGCATCCTCGATGCCACCTACTGAGCGGATGTAATCAGCGACCAGTAATCCAGCCGGACGATAATCAGCGTCATCGGCACGCACAGCACGATTGCCGCCACCATCGGCGTCCAGCTATCCGCCACCGTCCCGATCACCACACATAACACCGCCCCCGCGCCCATCAACCCAGCGACATGCGCTAGATCACCCCGGTTTAGCCGCCCCGCGCCGCGCCCGTAGCCCTGCACCGCGCCCATCGCCAGCCCCAACAGCAAGCCCAGAATCACATCGGCGGCCAGCGAATTGCCCACGCCCTCCCGTACCAGCCGGAAGTACAGCAGGTACACCGCGCTCCCGGCAAAAAACGTCAGCAGGTTGATATACACCGGCGTCGGCTGCGTGGGCGCGTGTTCGCCCAACTTCGGTCGTTCCGTCAGCGCAATCGTGACCGCCGTCCCCGCCGCCCCCCCCGCCGCCAGCAGCAGCCGCCCGATCCACTCCGGCGCGGCCAGCGCGGCCATCAACCCCAGCAGGATCGGTAAATTTTGCAGGTATTCGATGCCAATGATTCGTACCACCGCGCTCATATGCACATAATCCAATCGTAAATCCTTCACCCACATATTCAGTATTACAATCCGTCTTCTATATTATAAATCTAGCATAACCGCAGCCTATTTCATCCTGGCATTAAGAAAACAAAAAGGCTGCATCAGTCGGATACAGCCTCGCCGTTGGTAGGAATAATGTACTGCCTGATTATACCGTCGCGTCCGCCGCCGCCAGCCGCGCCTCGTACTGCTGCTTATAGTATTCCAGGTATTCGCCGGTCTTGATCTTGCGCCACCACCACTCGTTCTCACCATACCAACGCACCGTCGCCCCGACCGCCGCATCGAAATCATCGTGTTCACGCTGCCAACCCAGCGACCGCAGCTTGTCACAGTTCATCGCATAGCGGCGGTCATGACCCTCGCGGTCTGGCACATATTTCATCAACGACTCCGGTTTGTTGAGATGCTTGAGCATCAAACCAATCACGTCAAGGTTAGATTGCTGGTTTTCCCCGGCCACGTTGTAGGCTTCCCCCGCTGTCCCTTGCAGCAGCGCCGTTTCGATCCCGCTGGCATGGTCGTCCACATGCAGCCAATCGCGCACCTGCCGCCCATCGCCATACACCGGCAGCGGGCGGTCATCCATCGCCTCGGTGATGAAAAATGGCATTAACTTCTCCGGGTACTGGTACGGGCCAAACGTGTTGCTCCCCCGTGTGACAATCGTGTTCAGGCCATGCGTGATGTGGTACGCCCGCACCATGAGGTCGCCGCCCGCCTTGCTGGCTGAATACGGGCTGTTGGGCGCGAACGGATCACTCTCGGCTGAGAATCCGGTTTCGACATCCCCATACACCTCATCGGTGGACACTTGAAGGAATCGTTCGATCCCATGCTTATGCGCCGAGTCCAACAGAATATGCACACCCACCGTATTGGAATAGATGAACGCATCCGGCGCGAGGATGCTGCGATCCACATGCGACTCAGCCGCAAAGTTCACCACCGTGTCAATATGGTGGGCTTCAAACGCGCCCCGCACCGCTTCGCGGTCGGCGATGTCGCCCTGCACAAAGCGGAAGTTCGCCGCCTTGCTGACCGGCAGCAAATTATCCATGTTGCCAGCATAGGTCATCTTATCGAACGCCACTACGCTGTAGTCCGGGTACTTCTCGATCATGCGCCGCACGAACGCGCTGCCGATGAACCCCGCACCGCCTGTGACCAGGATATTTTTCATTTTAGGTCTAACCTTCCTACCTTCGCTCAATCGTACTGTCAGCATCTACTGCTCAGGCCATTATCTCGGCTACCGATTTTCCAGCCCCTTTGAGAGGATCTACTATCTTTTTCGTAGCCGGCGGCACTTACTCCGCCACCGCCGCTTCCCTCTCCGCGCGCAGCACGTACCGCTCGACCGCCTCGGCCACGCCGTCGGCATCGTTGCTGGCGACCACCACATCTGCCGCGTCCTTGACGGCCTGACTCGCGTTCCCAACCGCTATGCCAATCCCTGCCAACTGAATCATTTCGAGATCGTTCTCCGCGTCGCCAATCGCCATCACCTGTGCGCTCGGCACACCCAGGTCTTTGAGCAGCGTCTTCAGCGCCGCCCCTTTCGACGCCCCCGTTGGCAAAATTTCGAGCATATCCGGGATGCCCGCACTCATCAGCCGCGCACCGCCGTTAATCTGCATCTTCAACTGCCACCGCAGCGCCGCGATCGCCCGCGCGTCCCCCGGCTTCACCGCCAGCAGCTTATTGACCGGTAGGCTGTCCAGCACATTTTGCAGTGACCCGACCGCCTCCGGCAGTGGCTCGTGATACAGCGTGGTCAACCCCTCGATGCGCGGGTGCAGCTTGCGCACCAGGATGCGCTTGCCCGAATAAACCGCGATCATATAGCCTCGGTCTTCCGCGAATGTGATGACCTGCCGCGCCACCTGCGGGTCGAGCGTCACCTGATGCCGCAGGCTGCCGTCGCTGTTGTAACTGATCGTCCCCTGCATGAAAATTGATGGGCTGTTCAGCTTCAACTTTTCCACGATATGCACGCCGGATGTGAATGTCTTGCCTGTCGCCAGCACGACCTGCACGCCTTGCGCCGTTGCCGCGTTCAACGCCTTTTCGGTGCGTTCGCTGATCTGGTGCTGACTGTTGAGGAGCGTGCCATCCAGGTCAATAGCGATGAGTTTGATCGGTTGGTTGTTGATTGCTTGAGTCATATTTCCTTTTCTATATCCAACTTAACCTTACGAGGAACTAGCTTGAGTGGCGTTTCAAGGCGAAAAACCACCATTAAACGACTATCCTACCCGCAATCTTATTCCCCCTCCATGAATTCGGGGACGCGGCGCGGTTAGGGGGAGGGGTCAATTGCCTACACAATCCATAAATTGCTGTGGTCGCCGATGTTCATCTTCAACGATTTCGGCTTGCCGTCGCTGTAGGCGACCGTCGCGTGCCGCCCGATCAAGCTGTCTTGCAGCCGCGCCGTCAAATCGCGGATCGTGCTGTGTTCCAACACAATGCTCCGCTCGATCTCGCAGTTCTGCACCGTGACATGGTGGTAAATACTCGTGAACGGCCCGACAAAGCTGTTCTCGATCACCGTGTTCTCGCCGATGATGGTCGGCCCGCGTACCACGCTGTTCACGATCTGCGCCCCCGCTTCGACCGTCACCCGCCGGTCAAGTTGCGAGTTCTCGATCATCGCGTCCGGCGAAATCGTCGGCGTCAGTTCTTCCAGTACCAGGCTGTTGGCCTCCAGCATGTCCGTCGGTTTGCCGGTGTCGATCCACCAGCCTTTATGCACATGCGGGTACACCCGGTAGCCCTGGTGAATCAACCATTGGATCGCGTCGGTGATTTCGTACTCGCCGCGCGCCGAGGGTTTAATCGCGTTGACCGCCTTCCAGATATGTTCGTCAAACATGTAAATACCCACCAGCGCCAGGTTGCTGCGCGGCTCTTGCGGCTTTTCCACCAAACTTTGGATGCTGCCATCGGGTTTCAACTCCGCCACCCCATACGCCGACGGATTCTCGACCTCCTTCAGCACAATCTGGCTGTTCCAGTCGTTGCTGGCGAAGTCGCGGATGAGCTGCCCGATCCCGCCCTCGATCACGTTGTCACCCAGAAACATCACAAAGCGTTCGTCGCCCAGGAAATCGCGTGAAATCTTAACCGCGTGTGCCAGGCCATCCGGGCTGTCCTGCAGGATATACGTAATCTTCACGCCCTGCTTGCTACCGTCGCCGACCACTTCTTGTATCTGTGGCCCGGTCTGCCCGATTACGATACCAATCTCGCTCACTCCCGCATCGCGGATCGCCTCGATAGCCCGCACCAGCACCGGCTTATTCGCCACCGGGATAAGCTGCTTGGCATTCGTATACGTCAGCGGGTACAGGCGCGTGCCTTTCCCCCCACTCAGGATCAATCCCCTCATACCGTTTCATGACCTCCAACGTGATTCAACCTTTTCATGAATCCTCACCCCTACCCCCTCCACTACGCAGCGACGAGGAGCAAAGGCGATTTTGAAGTCCCCTCTCCATGCAATGGGGAGGGGATTTAGGGGTGGGGATAAAAGTCTCTTGGTACGGATGCGCACAACGTATCCGCCCCGTTGAATACTACGCAATTCGACCTTGCAGCAGGCCAACGAGCAGCCGGATCGTCGCTAGGATCAGATACCCCGCTGCCAACCGCGTCCCTTGAGGGTTCATGTTGCGGCAGTTTCCGCCAATGGGCAAGCGGCTCTAGGGTCAGATGACAGCAGTTCAGGCGTTTCCTATCCTCGGACTATAATAGCGTTTCAGATATTGGCTCAGGCCGTCTAATCCTGGGAACAGGATACGCTCGTTCATATTCATCGTATCCAGCTTGTCCCGCACTTCCCATTTCAGCGCCGCCGGGATGATGATCCGGTGATACAACTCCGGCTTATCCGCCAGCCATTCGTTCAAGATCGCTTTCGGGCTGGACAGCAGCGAGAACAGCGCCGCCTGGTTCACGATCCGATCATCCATCGACGGCGGCTCCATCATAATCAGGAACGGTTCGAGCAGCAGCCGGTCAAACTCCGGCAGCGAACTGGCGATTCGGCTCAACATATCCACCGTGAACATGATCGCATATTCGTCTTCCAACACCTGCCGCACCCGTGCCGGCATCCAATCGCGCAGCCTGACCGCGTTCAAGCACCACACCACCCCGTCCTGATCGAATTTACTCACATCAGCCGTTGCAAAATGCAGCGCGATATAGGGCGAACTGCTCCAATCCAGCAGCCGCGTCGGTAGTCCGTGATGCTGCGCCACCGCCAGCCAGTTCCATACCGAACTGCTAGGACTGGCGTCGCGGTAGGCATATTTCTGGAAGCTGCGCAGGATCACAGGTTCAAGCTGCTCATACATCCCTTCCAACCGGATCAAACTGGTTTTCAGGTCGTAATCGGCGTCCGACAACCCGCGATACGAAAACGGCGCCCGGAATCGTCCCAATGTCTCCGACCACGAGTCCTTGAACAACGCCTCATTCAATTCCTCCCAACTTGTCACCCGCACATCATTCGCCGTCTGCATCCAACTCTCGCCTTATACAACTGCTATCGCCTAGTTCCGCCCTAGGCAGACGTTTCACGTCACAACCCTTTTTATAGGGATCATTCGCTCCCGATTTTTCCGGTATTTGTTCCCCTCTCCGTACACGGGAAGGAGGCAGGGGGAGGGGTTTACTACCCGTAATACCGCCCCATATTTTCGCGCGGCGCGTTGCTCAACACCGCCCCCACCACCCGCACATGTACCCGGTCAAGCGCCTGCCGCGCCCGCACCGTCTGTTCCCGCCGGGTGTGTCCCGCCCGCACCACCAGCAGCACACCGTCCAGCTTCGAGCCGAGTAGCGCCGCATCGGTCGCCGCCAGCACCGGCGGGCTGTCGAACAGCACGTAATTCGCCCGCGCTTTCAACACGCCGATCACGCCGGTCATCCGCTGCCCACCCAGCAGATCAGCCGGGTTCGGCGGCGGCGGCCCGCTCGGCAGGATTTGCAGATTCTCTACCGAGGTTTGCACCAACGGCGGCGTAGACATCGCGCTTTCTTCGAGCATCATGGTGGTCAAACCGCGTTCGTTGCTGATGCCCCAAATTTCGTGCTGCGCAGGCCGCCGCAGGTCGCAGTCCACCAGGATCGTCTTGTTCCCGCCCTGTGCGAACGTCACCGCCAGGTTGGCGATCACGCTGCTCTTGCCGTCGCTCTCGGCTGCCGATGTCAGCAACAGCGTATGGATCGGCTGCTCGACGCTGCTGAACATCAAATTCGTGCGCAGGCTGCGGAAGGCTTCTGCCGCCTCCGAGCGTGGGTCGTTCAGGGTGATTAGTTTCGTTGCTGCCATGTCCTATCCCTCCCCATCGGCTGGTATCGTCGCCAACACGGGTAAATCCAGCCCGCGTTCCAGGTCTTCGCGCCGCCGCACCACGCTGCTTTCCAGGTATTCCAGCACAAATACGATGATCCCACCCAGCAGCAAACCCAGCACCGCCCCCGCCGCCGCATTGATCGCCGGACGCGGCGCGAGCAAATCGTAGCGTGGCACATCCTGTAAGAGGGCGTTCACCTGGTCTTCGCGCCGGTTTTTCTGGTTCTCCTGGTCGCGGTACAGCACCAAGCGTTCGCCCCATGCCTGCGCCACCCGGTTCGCCAATTCGCCGTCCGGCAAATCCACGCTGATTTCAATGGACAGGCTCAACGCCACCGGCACCACATCCACATTCGCTAGCAGTTGATCCGGCGTCATATCCAGCTTGAGCTGTTCGATCACCTCAGCGGCACGAAAACTACTGTATAAATACTCGCTCAGATTCGCCAGTAGCGACTTGCTCGATTCGGTCAGGCTCAGGTCAATCCGCGCCGGTTGGATCAGCACCTTCTGGATCGAGCGGTACGTCGGTGTCTGCCGCGTGCTGAGGAAATACGCCCCCCCAGCGGCCAGCGCCGCCAGCAGCACCATGATCCATCCCCGCCGCACCAATATCCGGCCATAATCCACTAAATTCATGCACCATCCCCTGCTTCGCTTCGTCGGGACAAGGCGCGCCTTGTCCTGATCGAGACAACCGCCCTATTGTACCACCGCCCGTCAATACGCCTAGACCATTGACCCGACGTTTCCCCTGCGATCAAGAGTTGATGATTTTACTTTCCGCTTTCCATTCTTAACTTTCCACTTCTGTCGCTTCCCTCAAAATCGAAACAAATGTCTGAACAAATGTTCAACAATTTATGCTTGATTCGTGGTACGATTTTCTTGCATTGATAGATCAGTTTTTTTCACTCTGCACTCTGTACTTTTATGAGTGACATCGTTGGCGTTTTTCCGCCACCAATAGCCGCTAACCGCCACAAAATCGTCAGGTTTTTCCCGTGCGCTGGTGCTTCCGTGTCCTTATTGCCAGCGCCGCCGCCGCCGCCACAAAGGGTGACGCCAATCACACCGGACGACGACACAAAATAGTCATCATGGGTTAGGTAAGCGACAGCGAAAAATGCCCAAAGGTCTCTCCATCAAACCGCGCCGCGATCGCCGCCAGCGTCACCTGCTCCACCGGATGCACATACTCCGGCGCGATCTCGGCCAGCGGGATCGCCACATGCGCGAACCGGGCGATGTCCGGGTCAGGCACGCGCCAGGGCTTCTCGCCGTACTCGAACACCGCGTCGTCCCACAGCGAAATATCCAGGTCAATCGTGCGCGCGGCATTTTTGTTGTTTGGATCACGCACCCGCCCTAATTCCTGCTCAATCCAATCCAGAACGGCCTGTTTCAGCGTAAGGGGATCGAATGAAGAACGTAAACACACCGCCATATTCAGGAAATCGGCCTGCTCGACGAAACCCTGCGGCGCGGTGCGGTACGCTGCCGAAACCGCTGTCACCGCCGTCTTGCTTCTTAGCAGTTGCACGGCGCGGCGCAGGTTCGCTTCCGGGGCGATGTTCGACCCCAACGACACATACACAGTCGCGGCAGCTAGTTTTTCACCCCCCCTCTCCGCGCGCGGGGAGGGGTGACCGACCAGTCGGACAGGGGGGAGGGGTTTAGGATTTGAAGTCATCCGGCGTCCGCTCGATCACCACGCCCACGCTGTCCGAAAAGCGCAGCGCGCCCGGCTTATGCACCCGCACCTGCACATACGGCGCGCCGTGATCGACCACGCAGATTCGCGCGATCACGGCGGCCAGCTTCTCGACGAGGTAATAACTGGAGCTTTCGACCTGTCCAATAACTGCTTTGGTCACAGTGCGGTAGTTGAAGGCGTCATCGGGGTTGTCGCTCTCGCCCGCCCGCCGCGTATCCGTCCCAATACGCAAGCTGATGACCACGTCCTGTTGGTCTTTGCGCTCGTGCGGGCTGAAACCGATCACGCAGCGCAGCCGCAAATTGTCGATCTCAATGATGTCCATGCTGCCTCTTTCGCCGCTGTTGCCTGTAACGGATCACTTTTAACGGGACTAAGATTATAACCGATGCAGTTCTTACTTTTTGAGCATAGGATGTAAAAATCTTTAGCGATTGGTGAACTTAATCCTGATTCTAATATGAACGAACCGATAATGGCTTTCAGTGTATGTATCTGCTCATAACATGGGCAAAAGGTGAGCAATATGGTTAACCACGATGTCGAACACGAGTTGGATCACGACCATGAGGACGCCCTGACCGAAATGGAAATGAAACTCAATTCCGAAGCCTTCTTGAAAATTTTCGAGTTGGGCCTGCCCCCGGTAGATCGTCCCACGATTGAGACGGCGACCACCGCCATTCTCGCCGCCGTCGGCGAAGACCCCAACCGCGAAGGTCTGCTCAACACGCCGATCCGCGTCGCCCGCATGTACGATGAACTCCTCAGCGGCTACCGTGCTGACCCGGTGAAACTGATCAACGGTGCGCTCTTTGATGTCGAATACGATGATATGGTGATTGTCAAGGACATCGAATTCAGCAGCCTGTGCGAACATCACATGCTGCCCTTCCTCGGTCACGCCCATGTCGCCTACATCCCGCGCGGCAAGGTCATCGGCTTATCGAAAATCCCGCGCATTGTCGATATGTTCGCCCGCCGTTTGCAGGTGCAGGAACGCATGACCCGCCAGATCGCCAACTTCCTTAACGAAGTCCTCGACGCGCGCGGTGTGGCGGTCGTCGTCGAAGGCAAGCACATGTGTTCCATGATGCGTGGCGTCCAGAAGCACGACTCCAGCATGACCACCAGCACCATGCTGGGCGCGTTCCGCGAAAACGTATCGACCCGCAGCGAATTCATGGCGCACCTCGGTCGTGTCACCAGCAGCTTCGGTATCTAATCCGCATTGATCCACAGCCAGTTAAGTAAGGCGGTTTCTATACCGCCTTTTTAATTGTTAGGCCATGTTAGGCAAATGCTAGTTGATTTCACCATTTAATCATGCTATAGTGTCCTACTAACGTGGCCGTCAGGTCACCACAACTTGAAAGTGCGAATAGCACTCATCAGGAGCGACGGAGGGAACCGGCCCTATGAAGTCGCGGCAACCCCCAAAGCGTTGGGAAGGTGCCAAGTCCGTCAGAGTTATCTCTGGAAGATGAGCAGTGTTTTAGTCAGGTCATCCTGCGCCTCTTCTATACCGGAAGCGGCGCATTTTATTTTGCGAGAGGAACATGCTATGGATCAGGTAAAGGAGCGTCAGCAGTTGGGTAGCACCACATTCATGACCTCACCCCACTATTTCTTCACGTCCGAGTCGGTTTCCGAAGGCCATCCCGACAAGATGTGCGACCAGATTTCGGACGCCGTGCTGGACGCGATTCTCGCCAAAGACCCGAACGCCCGCGTCGCCTGCGAGTGTTCAACCACCACCGGCCTCGTGCTGGTCATCGGCGAAATCACCACCACCGCCTACGTCGATATTGAAAAAATCGTGCGCGACACCGTGCGCGGCATCGGTTACACGCGCGGCAAATTTGGCTTCGACGCCGATACCTGCGCCGTGATCGTCTCGATTAAGGAACAGTCGCCCGATATTGCCCAGGGTGTGGACAAAGCCTTAGAAGCCCGCGAAGGCAAAATGTCCGAAGCCGAAATTGCAGCTACTGGCGCGGGCGACCAGGGTATGATGATCGGCTTCGCCTGCGATGAGACACCGGAATTTATGCCCCTCACGATTTCCCTCGCCCACCGCCTCACCCGCCGCCTGGCCGAAGCCCGCAAAAGCCAGGAACTCGACTGGCTGCGCCCCGACGCCAAGAGCCAGGTCACGGTGGAATTCGCCTATGGCAAACCCAAACGCATCGACACCATTGTGATCTCGACCCAGCACGCCCCTGAAATCAGCCAGGAAGACATCCGCGCGCAGGTCATCCAGCACATCATCCGGCCTGTCGTCCCGGCAGATTTGCTCGATGCCGACACTCGCATCTTCATTAATCCCACCGGGCGCTTCGTCACGGGCGGCCCGCTGGGCGATGCTGGCCTGACTGGGCGCAAAATAATTGTCGATACCTACGGTGGTGTCGCCCGGCACGGTGGTGGGGCTTTCTCCGGCAAAGACCCGACGAAAGTGGATCGCAGTGCCGCGTACATGGCCCGCTATGTAGCCAAGAACGTGGTCGCGGCTGGCCTGGCCGCCCGCTTCGAGTTACAGATTTCGTATGCCATCGGTGTCGCCCAACCCACCTCGGTTGCCGTCGAGACTTTTGGCACGGGTACTGTCCCTGACGACGTAATCGAAGCCTTGATCCACAAACACTTCGACCTACGTCCGGCGGCCATCATCCGCGATCTGGACTTGCGCCGCCCGATCTATCAGCAGGTCGCCGCCTACGGTCACTTTGGCCGCGACGACCTCGACATCCCCTGGGAACACACCGACAAGGCCGACGCCCTGCGCCGCGAAGCCGGTCTATAAGTTCTGCGTTACGAGTTCAACGTGTTGAGTACAATGAGGGCGACCTGCGGGTCGCCCTGTTGCGGCGGCGGCGGCGGCGCAAATGGCGTCAATGTCACAACGGCTTTTTCGCCATTTTCGCCAATGATTGAGGGAGAAAGCGACAAAAACGACGAAAACGAATGGACAAAAATTCGCTTTTGTGGCGGCGGCGGCGCGCCAGGGACTTATTCCGCCAACCCCTTTAAATGACTGATTTGGTGCAAAAGAAGCAAATGAGAATTGCGAATCGATTCTCAAGTTTGTCATTCTTTACGCTGGGGCATCTCTCACTAAACACAGGGTAATGGTTATATGGTAAGTGGTGGTGTTATGGTTTCATAAGAGGGCAAGACATGTCTTGCCCCTACGAAAACGTTACCTGATTTATTCGTTTTTCGTAGTACCACTTACTTTGCAACCACTACCAAACACAGTATAGAACAAATATTCTTCTGCGTCAATTATAAAATGGTTAGAATCTGGAGCGAATCAGCATTGTTAGAAATTCATTTGCCGCGCCCTAACCCCTGGTGTATAGTGAGTTGACAGGAATGAGCCTATCCACTGAGGAGTCCGATATGCGCGCGTTACGGGGCGTTAGCAAATGGTTCTGGCGATTTATGATCATCTTTTCCTTCATTATCAATGTCATCCTCATCGTCACGCTGTTGGTGGTGGTGCTGGTGATCTTCGACATCAAGCAAAATATCGCCCAACCGCTGATCGAGGGCCTGCACAGCAGCTTTGTCGGCCTGAACGACGCCACCATCGACTGGACGATCCCTGTACGCACCACCATCCCGCTGGACACCAGTATCCCCCTGGACACCAGCATCCCACTGGATACCAGCATCCCGCTCGTGACCGACACCATCGTGACGCTGACCGACGATGTGCCGCTGACGTTGACCGCTACCATCATCGCCCCCGGCCTGCGTGTCGATAACGCCACCGTGTATCTATCGCTGCCCAAAGATACCGCGCTCCCTGTTCATCTCGACCTGAGCGTGCCGGTCAATATTGATGTGCCTGTCAATCTGGACGTGCCGGTAGACCTGGATGTGCCGGTCAGCCTGGATGTCCGCGCGGTCATTCCGCTGAGCCAGACCCAACTCCACGATCCGGTCGAAAACCTGCGCTTGCTGTTTGAGCCGATTGTGCGCGTGTTGGGCAACCTGCCCGACAATTTCAGCCAGGTTGGCCCGTTTGCCAGCCAGGTACTGAGCGGTTCGCCGCCCAATCTGTTGGCCGATACGCCCTACAGCCTGAAACCCTGGCCGGGCTACTCGACGACCGCTGGCCTGAATTATGATCTCAACCAGATGCCCTTTCCGCCAGGAAACGTCCCGGTATTAACCGGCATCGTCCCGACCGGCGGCATCCCCGCCCTCGACCAGGGCATCCGCGCCGAGGCCTACGCCGCCGGGGGTGGCCCGGAGATCGTCAATGCCCAGGCCGCGCAAAACTTGACGGCACAGAATATCCCAACTTATTACTTTGACGGCACATATGCCGACGTGATCTACAGCCCACTCGATCAGGCCGCCGGTGAACCCATGCCGCCCGACCCCGGTGTGCCGATGCCGCCCCCCGATCAAGGAACAGGCGGGCAGCCCATCGGCTCCGGCCAGGTCGCGCCGACCCCGGTCGGGCCGAGTGGCGACCTGGGCATCATCACCCCGCCTAGCAGCCCGTGAACGACATAGCATAAAACAGGATGCGCGCTCGATATGGAGCGCGCATTTTTATTTCCTTGTAATGGCAATCCGATACGCTAGCGCAGAACACACTCCATTCAACCTGGTTATAACCCGATCAGACGGTTGTCCGTATAATGGGGTACAGGGTATCATTACCCCGATGCCCGCTTTAGCCGTATTGAGGATCGTATGCCGCAACCCGACTTCCCCCCCCCGATTTGCGATTACGAAGGCTCGAATTACCGCACGGAATTTTGGGAAGGCAAGGGGCGGGATTACGAAGACCGCGTGGAACGCATC
>Ga0187894_10004783_pt1 | contig 14240 bp, 9 predicted proteins | sample GBC1701081metaG_FD_136650 | JGI IMG/M metagenome (GOLD analysis project Ga0187894, IMG submission 136650) | White microbial mat communities from a lava cave in the Kipuka Kanohina Cave System on the Island of Hawaii, USA - GBC170108-1 metaG ...
AGATAGTGGGCGCGGTCGACGACGTTGATCGAGTCGAGTTGGATACCGCCGACGTCTTCGGCGAAGCGGGATAGGCTCGACACCGTCAGCCGTTGCCCGCGCGGCCGATCGAGATGCTGGCGCTGGAGGAAGAGCGCCGCGGCGGCGCGCGCCGAGAAGCGGGGCCGGCTCACGGATGAGTTACTTGAAGATCCCGGCCGCCTCGAGCTCGCGGTACTCGCTCTCCGACATGCAGAGCAGCTCGCGCATGACCTTTTCGGTGTGCTCGCCGAGGCACGGCGCCGGCGAGCGGATGTCGCCCGGCGTCGCCGAGAAGCGCAGCCCCATCATCTCGCACAGATGCTCGCCGACGACGGGATGCTTCACCGGGCGGAAGTGCCGGCGATGGGCCAGTTGCGGATCGCGGTTGAGGTCCTCGAAGTTCTGCACCACGCCCGCGTCGATCCCCGCGGCTTGCAGCGACTGCATCAGTTCCTCCGCGGCGCGGGTTCGCGTCCAGCTCTCGAGCGGCGGCTCGAGATCGTCGACGTGGGCGAGCCGCGCCGCCGTCGTGGCGTAGCGCGCATCCGCTGCCCACGCCGGATCGCCCATCGCGCGGCGCAAGCGCTGCCACTCGTCGTCGGAGTGCACCGCGATCGCGATCCAGCGGTCGTCGTCCTCACCCCGCCGAGCGCAGCGGAAGACGCCGTGCGGTGCCGCCGAACGCGAACGGTTCCCCAGGCGGCCGAGGATCTCACCGGCGCCGGAGAACGTGGCGATGTTCTCGCTCAGACAGACGATGCCGCCCTCGACTTGCGAGAGATCGATGCACTGGCCCTCGCCTGTGCGGCGTCGGTGCAACAGCGCCGAGGCGACGAGCAGGGCGACGAAGCGCGGCGAGAGTGAGTCGGTGATGGTGCCGTAGGGGCCGAGGGGTTCGCGGTCGGGCCAGCCGGTGAGATGATTGAATCCCGAGAGCGCCGAGCCCTGACCGCCGAAGCCGGGGTAGTCGCGCTCGGGTCCGGTCTGCCCATTGAGGCAGGTGCTGATCATCACCAGGTCGGGTTTGAGCGGGCGCAGGCTCTCGTAGTCGAGGCCCCACTTGGTCATCGCCTTCGGCGCAAAGTTCTCCGCCACGACGTCAGCCCATTGCACCAGCCGGCGCGCCAACGGCGGGCCTTCAGGTCGGCTCATGTCGAGCGCGATGCCGAGCTTGTTGCAGTTCACCATCGCGAACATGTGGCTCGCGTCGAAGCCGCCCGCGACGCCGGGCGTATAACGCAGCAAGCGGATGAAATCCGGGCGCTGGCTCGACTCGATCCGCACCACCGTGGCGCCGTGATCGGCGAAGTAGCGGGTCCCCAAAGGCCCCGCTGCACCGCCGCCGAACTCGAGGATCTTGAGGCCGGAGAACAGAGGTTGGGGGTTGGGCCTTGGGGGTCGGTCGGAAGGAACTCTACCTTTGCCAACCCCCAACCCCCAGCCCCTGGCCCCCCATTGATTGTCTTCGCCCAGCCGCGGCGCCCGTCGGCGAATGCCGATACCGCCGGCACTCGAGCGCGCGAACGAATCGGGAAGGCGGATCGACATGCCGATTTCCGCATGCGGCACGTCGACGAAAAACTCGCGCGAGGCGAGCTGGCGCGAAGCGGTGATCGCGCGCGCGGTGTTCGCGGGCGCCAGCATCAGCTTGCGCTTGCAGGCGGCGTCGTAGAGCTCCTGCATCGTCTTCGACGCGAAGAACGCGCCCAGTGCGGCCTCTATCTCGTCGACTTCGGACTGGGTGACGAGGTTGTGGTTGTAGGTCTTCCAGTCGCGCGTCTTGAGCGCTGGCGGCGCCATTCCGTGCTCGTCCATGTGGGCGATCAGCGCGACGATGCCCGGAATGCGCGCTGGCCCGCCGCGCAGCGCGAAGGAAACATAGCCGTCCTTGCACGGCCACAGCTCACGGAACTGCGCTTTGCCGCCGCGAAAGCCGCCGCCGATGCGCCCGCCCTTGAAACCGGTGAGCGGAAACTGCGCCGGTGTGGTCATGTCGGGCATCACCATCACTTCCTGCAGCGATACGTCGACGACCTGGCCGCGCCCGTTCTCTTCTCGTCCCCACAGCGCAAAGGCGACGCCGACGGCAGCCTCGATCCCGCCGTGATAGTAGGCGACCGGCAGGGTGCACCGCACCGGTGCGCGCTCCGGGTTGCCGGTCGGATAGAGATTGCCTCCCATTCCGACCGCGGTGATGTCCGAGCCGCGCCAGGCGGAGTAGGGGCCGTCCTGTCCGAAGGCACTGATGCGCGCCAGCACCAGCCTCGGATTCGCCGCTTGCAGAGCTTCAGGTCCGAGGCCGAGCTGCTCCAGCCAGCCCGCCCCGCCCGACTCGATCACCGCGTCGGCCTGGGCGCAGAGGCGCAGAAATCTCTCGCGCCCCGCCGGAGAGGCGAGGTCGAGAGTGATGCCGCGCTTGCTGGTGTTGAGCGCGAGCCAGAGAATCGAGCGCTCGGGATCTTCGATGCCACCGGCGAACGGGCCGCGCTGCCGCACCGGATCGCCTCCCGGCGGCTCGACCTTGACGACGTCGGCGCCGAGATCGCCGAGCAGCTTGCCGGCGAGGAAACCGGCCTCGGTGGTCAGGTCGAGAACGCGCAAGCCCGCGAGATTGCCGGGGTGAGCCATGTGAAGAGTCGTCTACTTCGGCGGGAACTGTTGCATGATCTTGCGCACGTTGCGCTCGATGCGATCGATGCGATCCTGCGGCGAGTCGTTCTCCACCAACTGCCGCTCGCCGGTGCCGCGCCAGATCATGTGCATGCTCTTCGGGTCGATGATGTCGATCACTATCGTGCCTTCCTCGACCGGCGAGGTGTAGAAGCCGATGCCGCCTTGCCAGATCGGATAGTAGCCCCAGTAGTTCGGGATCTGATCGTCACCGGGAATGTCGGCGGTGGTGATGTGGTAGGCGATGAGGAAGTCGGGCTTGTCGTCGGTGGTGAGCGAGTAGCCCTCTTCGTAGAGCACCTCGTTCGCCGCTTCCTTCACCTTGGCCTTGACGACGTCGTTGTCGACGCGCGGATCGCCCGGCGCCGTGTCCTTCTTCGGCAGCCATTTGTAGGTCTTCAGCGCCGCGAAGTTGGTCTTCGGGTCGTGTTGCGAGCTCACCTTCAGCATGTAGCCGCAGGCGGTGACGAGGAACGCCGGCAAGACCAGGAGTGTCAGACGCATGCGCATGGCCGCCCCCTGACCACAGGCGCGCGACGGGCGCAAGCCGCTTGCCGCAGAAACTAACAGGTGTTAGCCAGGGTCGATGTCTGCATCCTGGCCGCCGCAGGCGGAGCGCTTCGAGGAGCTGCGTCAGACGCTCGCCTGGGTCGAGGCCAACTCACCCTACTATCGCCGTCTCTGGTCGCAGGCGGGGGTAAGGCCCGCTGAGCTGCGGGGCTACGACGATTTCCGCCGCCGCGTGCCGCGCACCGCGAAAGCCGAGCTGGTGGCGAATCAACGCGATCATCCGCCGTTCGGCGAGTTCCTCGCGGTGCCGCGCGAGCGCTTCGGCTCACTGCACACCTCCCCCGGGCCGATCTTCATTCCGCGGCTGGCGGAAGAGAAGGGCGGTACGCCCGTACTGAAGGAAGCGATCCACGCCATGGGAGTGAAGCCGGGCGACGTCGCGCACGTGACGCTCTCGTATCACGTCATGCCCGGCGGTATGCGCCTGCACCGCGCTTTCGAGGAAGCCGGCTGCCTCGTCATCAACGGGGGCACCGGCGCGAGCCGGTTGCAGGTCGAAGTCGCGCGCGGCTGGGGCGCGACGGTCTACGCCGGCACGCCGAGCTTCCTCGCCAACCTTGGCGACACGGCGCGCGAGATGGGGCTCGACCCGCGTCGCGATCTGCACTACCGCGTCGGCTTCTCCACCGCCGAAGCGCTGACGCCGGCGCTGCGCCGCGACCTACACGAGACCTTCGGCATCGAGCTCTTCGACCACTGCGGCGAAGCGCAGATCGGTCCGCTCGCCGGCGAGTGCCGCATACACGAAGGCATGCATCTGCACGCGCGCGATCTGTTCTGCGAGTTCCTCGATCCCGAGAGCGGCGAGCCGGCCGAACCGGGCGGCGTCGGCGAGATCGTCGCGACGCAGCTCGGTCCGCGGGCGCTGCCCCTGGTGCGCTACGCGCCCGGCGACGCCTTCCGTCTCATCGCCGAACCGTGCCCGTGCGGCGACTCTTCCCTGCGCATCGTCTTCGTCGGCCAGGTCGGCGCGATCAAGAAGATCAAGGGCGTCCTCATCCACCCAGCGCAGGTACAGAAGGTGGTGAGCGCCTTTCCCGGTCTCGGCCGCTTCCAGATCGTCGTCGAGCAGCGCGAAGGCGAGCGCTACGAGCGCGCGACCCTGCACGTCGGCACCACTGGCGCCGCCGCGCCCGGCGTCAAGGAAGAGTTGGCGGCGCAGCTGAAGGCGACGGTGCTGATCACGATGGAGGTCGTGCTGGCGCCGGAGGCCGCGATTCCTGAGGCGGCAGCGGGCCCGCGTTTTGCCGAGGCGTTCGTCGATCGGCGGAAGACGGGGGGTTAGGTGTTGGGGCTGGGGATTGGGGGATGAAGGGCGCGATGAAGGCGGAGCGGCGGTACTACGATCCGTACATCCAGACGTTGCCGCTGGAGAAGATCGAGGCGCTGCAAGCGGAGCGGCTGGGGCGGCAGCTCGATCGCGTCTGGTCGGTGCCGGTGCCGTTCTTCAAGCGCAAGCTCGAGAGTGCCGGGCTGACGCGGGCCGATCTCTGCGGCCTCGACGCGTTGCGATTGATTCCGGCGACGGTGAAGGCGGAGCTGCGCCGCAGCGAAGAGGAGTTCCCGCCCTTCGGCGATTATCGCGGCGCGCCGCTCTCGGCGTGCGTTCGCCTCGGCGCCTCGACCGGCACCAGCGGCCGGCCGACGTTGATTCTGTGGACGCGCAAGGATCTCGACGTCGACTACCTCGCCTCGTGTCGCGGTCGCTGGCGCTGGGGCCTGCGCCCGGGGATGAGCCTCGCCAACGCGCATCCGTTCGGCATGAACGCCGGTGGCTGGCATTTCAGCCACGGCATCGAGGGTCTCGGCTGCCTCAACATTCCTTCCGGGCCGCCGCTGGGGGCGCGGCACATCGCCGACGTGGTCGAGGTCTGGCGCCGCCTCAAACCCGACATGTACCGCCTCTTCGGCAACGTCGCGCGCACGTACTCCGACGCGGCGCGTGCCCGCGACCTCGACCCGGAGCGCGATCTCAACCTCAGCATCGCCGGCGACCATCCTTCCGAGCAGTACATGATGGCGAGCTCGGGGCTCGAAGCGCTTCCGCTCCTCGGCAGCGCCTGCGACGAGCGCGATGGCGCGCATCTCGCCGAAGATCTCGCCATCGTCGAGGTGATCGATCGCCGCAGCGGACGCGCCTGCGGCCACGGCGAGCGCGGCAACCTGGTCGTCAGCGTGCTCGAGAAGGACAACTTTCTGCTGCGCTACGATCTGGAAGACGTCGTTCGCTGGAACACCCAGCCGTGTCCGTGCGGCGAGACGCACCGCCGTCTCTTCTACGAGGGCCGCGTGCGCGACGTCGCCGAGGTCGGCGGCCGGGAGGTACTGCCGATCGACGTGGCGCTGGTTCTCTACGACTTCCCCGAGGTGTCGACGCCGTCGGCCGAGTATCAGATCGTTCGCACCAAGGCGCCGATGCCCGAGCTGCACGTGCGCGTCGAGCACGGCGGCAACGTCGAGGTGAATGACCTGGTGCGCCGCCTGAGCGAACGCTTCCGCGAGCGGCTCGGCGTGCGCGCCCGCCTGGAGATGGTCGAGCGCGGCGCCGCCGGACGCTTCGCCTACAAGGCCACACGGGTGGTCGACGAGTAGCGACCACCGATGAATACGGAGGAGCACGGATCTGTGTTCATCGGTCTCCAAGTATGGTTGCATCGCGTCCATGCACCGACGCGCTAGGTTCATCTGGACTTCGAAGCAGGCCATCGACGGCGCCGCCGCGTTCCGCGTCTTCATCGGCCCGATCAAGCGGCGCGATGACGGCGCCAATCGCTGGTTTCTCTTCCGCCGCCGTCTGGATCTGCCCGCCGCGCCCGACGAAGCGTCGCTGACGCTCACCGTCGACGGCCGCTATCAGCTCTTCGTCAACAGCGAGCGCCTCGGTCGCGGCCCAGTGCGCTGCAGTCCCGTTTACCAGCGCACCGACACCTACGACCTGCGCCCGCATCTGCGCGCCGGCGAGAACGCGATCGCGCTGCTGGTGCACGTCTATGGCGCCGACACCTCTTGGTACGAGACGGTCAAGGGCGAGTGGCAGGGAGTGTTCGGCGACGGCGCACTCTGGTGCGAGGGTCGCGCGCGCTGCGGCTCGACCACGGTCGACATTTTCTCCGACCTCGAATGGCGCGCCCTCGAGTGCGACGCCTGGCAGCGCGATACGCCGCGCGTGAACTGGGGACTCGGCTTCGTCGAGGCGCACGACGCGAACCAGATGCCGGTGGACTGGACGGCGCCCGGTTTCGACGACTCGGGGTGGGATCCGGTGCAGGAGCTCGTCTTCGGCGGCGGCTTGCCCGACACCACGCTCGGCGGCTTCTCCATCGAGCCCTTCCCGAGTCTCGTGCCGCGCGAGATTCCGTTTCTCGCGGAAACGGCGCTCTATCCGCAGCGCCTGCTCGACGTCGTCGGCGTCGCCCCGCAGCCCGACCTGGCGCTCGACAAGCGCATCTACACCGAGGAGTTCACGCCGCTCGACTCCGGCCTCGTCGATGACCCGGAGGCGCTCGTGCGCGGCGACGCCGCTGCCGTCGTGCGCACCAAGCCCGGCAGCGATGTGGCGCTGCTGCTCGATTTCGGCCGCATTCACTCCGGCCATCCCTTCATCGACATCGAAGCGCAGGGCGGGGAGTTGGTGGAGGTCGCGGTTGCCGAGGGCTCGCCGGGAGAGTGGGGAGCCGCGCCGCCGAGTCCCCTGCGCATCACGCGCGACAGCGGCCACGGCGCGCACGTGTTCCGCTACACGGCCCGGTCGGGCCGGCAGCGCTTCGAGAAGTTCGAGTGGAGCGGTTTCCGCTATGCGCAGATCAACGTGCGCAACGCCGAGCGCGGCCTGGCCATCCACCGCGTCGGCTCGACTTACACCCGCTATCCCGCCGAGGAGCGCGGCCGCTTCGAGTGTTCCGACGGCATGCTCGAGCGCCTGTGGGATGTCGGCCGCTACACCCTGCAGCTCTGCATGCACGACGGCTGGGAGGACTGCCCCGGCCGTGAGCAGCGCCAGTGGCTCGGCGACGCGACGGTCGAGTTTCTCGTCGGCCAGGCCGCGTTCGGCCCCAGCGTCAACCCGCTCAACCGTCAGTTCCTGCGGCAGGCAGCCGAGAGTCAGCGGCCGGACGGGCTGACGCAAATGTTCGCGCCGGGCGATCACCGCACCAACGCCATCCTGATTCCCGACTGGACCTTGCAGTGGATCATCAACGCCGAGCAGCATCTGCTCTACAGCGGCGAGATCGAGCCGATCGAAGCGATCTTCCCGGCGGTGCAGCGGGCGCTGGCTTGGTTCGAGCGCCAGATCGGCGAGCACGATCTCGTCGCCGACATGCCGTACTGGCACTTCCACGACTGGGCCGCCCTCGGACGACGCGGGGAGGCGGCGACGTTGAACGCGCTTCTCGTCGGCGCGCTGCGCGCCGCCGCGGCGATGGCGCGGACGCTCGAGGCGGCGCGCGCGGCGCGGCGCTACGACGCGCTTGCAGGGCGCATCGCCGCGGCGCTCAACCGCCGCCACTGGGACGAGGGCCGCGGGGTCTATACAGACACCATCGATGCGAGCGACCGCGGCGCTACGCCGCATCTGGACCGGCGCGTCTCGCAGCACGGCAACGCGGCGCTGATCTTGTGGGACGTCGCTCCTCGGCAGCGCTGGGAGTCGATGATCCGCTACATCACCGATCCAGCGCGTCTCAAGTTCACCGCCGCGCCGCCGATCGCGCCGACCGGTGAGCCCTACGATCCCGATCATGACGTCGTTCTGGCGAACACCTTCTTCAGCCACTTCGTCTATCGCGCCCTCTGCCGCGCTGGCCGCTTCGACCTCGTGCTGGCCCTCATCCGCGACCGCTACGGTCGCATGCTCGAACGCGGCGCCACGACGCTGTGGGAAAGCTACGATCCGACCGCGAGCCTCTGTCACGGTTTCTCGGCAACGCCGGTGTATCAGCTCTCGACCGAAGTGCTGGGAGTGTTTCCGCTCGAGGCTGGCTTTCGCCGCTTCCGCGTCGCGCCGCAGCTCGCCGATCTCGCGGGCGCCCGCGGTGTCTTTCCCACCGTCCGCGGCGATGTGTGTGTCGGCTGGAAGCGCGAGCCCGGCGAGCTGCGCCTCGCCGTCGACGTTCCCGAAGGCACCGAGGCCGAGGTAATCGCGCCGACGGGCTACAGCCTTGCTGAGACGCTCCTTGCTGCGGGGACGCACCGACTGAAACTCGAGCAACAGTAACGTGGATGAACACCGATAGGAGCGGGCCGATGCTCTTCCTCCACGAGGTCCACGAGGTCGTCGGCGCGCGCGAAGCCGAGTTCGAGGCCGCCTTCCGCGACGGTTGGATGCGCGCCCTCGCCGGCGGCGACGACGCGCGCCTGCTCTACTTCCTGCATCACGCGCATGGCAGTGGTGTCTCGTACAACGTCATCACCCTGACCGCTCTGCGCGACGGTGCCGCGTGGGAGCGGGTCGCGTCGCGCGTGCAGAGCGGCGATCTGCGCGCGTGGGCGGAGCAGGTCGATCTGTGGCGGCACGACGTCACCGCGAAGATGCTGATGCCGCTGCCATGGTCGACCTTGCAGACCGTCGACTTGAACGACGTGCCGGTCGACGCGAGGACGCACGAACCGTCCATCTTCATGGAGGACACGGTGTGGCCCTTCGAGGGCAAGCTCGAGCAGTACGTCGAGCGCTCCGGCGCGCACTACGCCGCCGAGATGCGCCGACGGGCCGCGGAGAAGCGCGCGATCCTCGAGGTGCAGGCGTCTTTCCGCACCGCCTTCGGCAGTCATCGCCGCCGCGAAATCGTCCTCTGGCAGAAGATCGTGCAGCCGCAGGCGCTGGTGCCGCTGCTGGCGCGCGAGGTGCCGGAGGAGTTCAAGCGCCCTGGCGGCTGGATGCACGACGCGCTCGGCCTGCGCGACCGCTGGCAGAGCCGCTTGCTGCGCAGCGCGCCCTGGTCGCCGTGGTGGTGAGCCGCCTCAGTTGCCGAACGCGCGGGTATCGATCGCGATCACGCCGGTCTTGGTCGAGACGTAGGCGCGCGCGCCGTCGGGCATGACGACGATCTCGCGCGCTTCCTCGGCTACGCGGACAATGGCGCGCACGCTCGCGCTGGCGGCGTCGATGGCAGTCACCGTGCCAGAGGTCTGGCTGGCGACGTAGGCCGTGCCGCCATCCGACGAGAGGGCCAGGCCCGTCGGCTGCACCGGCACCGTGAGCTTCGCCGTCGACTCGCGGCGCACGAGATCGACGATGGTGACGGTGGAGTCCGCCAGGGCGGCGACGAACGCGCGCACTCCGCGCGAGTCGATGACGACGCGATAGGGGGAGCCGCCGACGCTCAGATAGCCGCCGAAGAGTCCCTGCGCGGCGTCGAAGGGCTCACAGGTACCGGGGACGCAGAAGTCTTTGCAGCCGCAAATGAGCGCGCTGTCGCCGCTCGGCGTGAGCGCGACGTCGACCGGACGCATGTCCATCATCTTCACGTCCGCCTGGCCGGAGTTCAGGTCGACGATCAGAAACGCTTCGTTGGCGCGGTTCACGACGTAGGCCTTCGACCCGTCGGGCGAGATCGCCATGCGCCCGTAGCCGCCGCGGCGAAACTGGGCCACGAGCGTCAGCGCGGGCAGCAGCGCCGGCTTGGTCGTGTCGAGCACGGTGAGCGTGTTGCCGAAGAGGTTGCTGACGTAGACACGGCGTCCATCGGGTGAAACGGCGACGGCGACGGAGTTGGGAGGAACGTCGAAGGAAGCGAGCACCTGGTTGCTGGAGGTGTCGATTACCACCAGCTTGCCGTCATCGCCGGTGGCGTAGAGACGACTTCCGTCCGCGGCGAGCGCGAGCAGGATCGGTGGCTGTCCCACTTTGATCTCGGCCAAGGCCGGCACGTTGACCTGCGGCGCGTTCACGGCTGGTCCGGCGGCGGCGCCACAACCGAGGGCGCCAGCGGCGATGAGGAGGCAGAGAAGCGAGGTGCTGCGCATGACGTCTAGGTCGCACAGGCGAGAGTGCCAAGGCAAATTGCCACCGAGCCCACCGAGATCACCGCGGTGGCGGCGAACGGTAACCACTCGGTGCGCTCTGTGCTCTCGGTGGCAAAGCGCCCGGTGCGCGCTTTGGTTAGCGCTGAAGGCACCAGATGCCAGCCGTGGCTTCTAGAGCGAGCCCAGGGCCGCGCAGGCCGCGTCATGCCTTCAGCGCCGGGCGCAGAGTAGCCGACTGGGTGCTGTGCGCAAGTCGGGAGTTGTCCTTATCGACTGTGGGCGCGGCAACCCAGCGCGTATGCGGAGAAGTCCCTACGGTGCGCGCACGTTGCTCAGCCGAGAGCGCCCGCGTGACCGCCGGAGCTCCAGACCCACAGCGCGGCCAACGCGACCGCGATGACGACGAGCGCGAGCTTCTGTGTCGGTGTCTCGTTCCGACGCCGGCGGCGCCGTCTCACTTTCTTCGCCATCTGCAGAAGATCCCTTTCTTGGACTGGCTCGCTCTCGGGGAGAGCGGGCTGCAGCGATGAGCGTGTTTCATCCGTGATAGGCGCGCGCCTAGGCATTAGTACATTGAGGAATTGTCCTGACGGCGACTCGCATACGGGCTCGCACTACGCCTCGCAGGCGTGTTGACAGCTCGCGACGAGCGCGTGTAGACGCCGCACGGACCCCCGGAGCAGTACGCTTCTCGGTATCGATCGATGTGTGGCATCGCGGTTCTGCAGCGGGCCGATGGCGCCCGAGCCGATCTCGGCGAGTTGCAGCGCATGTGCGCGTCCCTGCGCCACCGCGGCCCCGACGGCAGCGCCTACGCTGTCCTCGACGAGGGCCGCTTGCTCTTCGGCCACGTGCGTCTCAGCATCATCGACCTCGAGGGCGGAGACCAGCCGCTGTTCAACGAAGACGGCACGATGTGCCTGGTTGCCAACGGCGAGATCTACGACCACGAGGAGTTGCGCGCGCAGTTGCAGCGATCCGGACACCGCTTCCGCACTCGCTCGGACTCCGAGATAATCCTCCATCTGTACGAGGAACACGGCCTCGATCTGCTCTCGCGCCTGAACGGCGAGTTTGCCTTCGTGCTCTGGGACAAACCCCGCCGCCGGCTTCTCGCGGCGAAGGATCGGTTCGGTATCCGACCACTCTACTATGCGAGCCACGACGGTCGCCTTCTGCTCGGCTCGGAAGCCAAGGCGATGCTCTGCCTTCCGGGGGCTCGGCGCCGAATCTCGGCCGACTACCTGGCCGGGCCGATGCTGGGCTCGACCAACAACGCGCTGAGCGCCTTCGACGGCATCGGTTGTCTACGGCCGGGTCACTATCTGCTGGTCGAGTGCGACGGCGTGCCGCGCGAGCTGCCGTACTGGAAACCGGCGTTCGAGATCGACCAACGCATCGGCTTCGAGGAAGCGTGCGACGGTTTGCGCAGCCGTTTCCGGCGTGCCGTCCGGCGCCGTCTGGTAGCGGACGTCCCCGTCGTCGCGCATCTGAGCGGCGGCGTCGACTCTACGATCATATGCCGCGAGATCGTCGATCTGGCGCGCCCGCCGCAGTTCTTCACCGTCGGCTTCGGCGATTCGATCTACGACGAGTCGGCGAGCGCACGCGCCACCGCCGCAGAGCTGGGCGTGCCGACCGAGGTGGTACCCTGTACCCCCGAGCGTCTCGCCGACGGTCTCGAGCACACGGTGTGGCACACCGAAGCGCCGCTGCCGAATCTCAACTCGGTTGGGAAGCAGATGCTCTCGGCGCAGGTCCGCGAGCGCGGTTACAAGGTCTGCCTCGTCGGCGCTGGCGCCGACGAGCTGTTCGGCGGCTACGCGTACTTCAAGCTCGAGGCGCTCTGGCGCCAGATGCTGCTCGGCGGCGCGGCGGAGCGCGAGGCCGCCATCCTCTGGAGCCAATTCAAGCGCATGGAGCACCGAAGCGAAGGGACAAGCTGGCGCCGGCGGATCGACTGGCGGAGCCGGCGGCAGCGCTTCGGTTACCCGAGTTTCCTCGAGGCGGGCATCGAGGCCGGCGAACGGTTGCTGCCTCGCCTCTACACGCGCCAGGTGCTGGAGCGCGTGCAGGTCGGCCCCGCGGCCAATCTCGCGCTCGAACTCGACCTCGGCTGGATGCGCGCGCAGGATCCCTTCAACGCGACCCGCGTTCTCTCGCTTGGCATCATGACCAATCATCTCATTCCGAAAATGAACGACCGGGTCGAGATGGCGAACGCGGTGGAATGCCGTACCCCTTTTCTCGACGTCGAAGTGGCGGAGTATGCGCTGCGACTGCCGCCGCGGTACTTCCTCGATCTGCCGCGGCTGCGCGAGAAGCACCTGCTGTACGAGGCCTACGCCGACGTGCTGCCGGCGGCGGTGAAGCAGCGGCACAAGCATCCGTTCCTGGCACCGTCTTGGCGAGACTTCGCCAAGACGCGCCGCGGCCGCGAGCTGCTCGGCGATCACTTGAGCCGCCGCGCGTTGCGGCAGGCGGGCATCTTCGCGCCGGCGGCGGTCGCCGCCATTGTCGCCGGCTGGCGAGTGCTGCCGGCGGGGCTGGCACTGGCGAAGCGCCTCGACGCGGTAGTCGGCGCGGTGCTGACGCAACAGATTCTCTGCCGTGCCCTGGCCGAGAGAGCGCTTGCGACACCGGGGCCACTCGACATGCGGGACCGGAGCTGGAGCTCGGTCCGAGCGGAGGAGGGCGCTCTGGCGCGCGATGGTGCTCGATAGCGAGCGGGAGCGTGATTGCGCCGCGTCACGGTGCTAGGGGCGCCTCGACATGTCCCGCGCGACGACACTGCTGCGAGCCGGCTCGGCGTATCTCCGGCTTCGGCGTTCGCAGTACTGGCCGCTGGATCGGCTGCGCGCTCTCGCCGTCAAACGGCTGGGGCGGAGTCTCGACGCGGCGGCACGGATCCCCTTCTATCGAGAACGCTTCGGGGGCCCGCCGCGAACGGATCGCTTGCAGGAGTTGCCGGTGCTGGCGCGCGCCGAGGTGGCAGAGTTGGCGCGCAGCGTGCGCGAGCTTCAGCCTGCCGGCGCCAGGCTGCTCAGCAGTCTGACCTCCGGATCGACCGGCATGCCGGCGCCGTTCCTGTTCGACGAGTCGCATCAGCAGGGGCGCTTTGCCGCGCGCGCGCGCTATCTCTGGGAGAATGGCTGGAGCCCGCTACATCGCAGTGCGTGGATCATCCACGTGCGCCCGGATTCACCGGACGAGGCGTTGGTGCGCCGCGGGCGACTCGCCGGCAACCACTTCTTTTCGCACGTCACCGACTTCGAGGAGCAGGCCGCCTGGCTCGAGCAGTTGAATCCGCATCATCTCTACACCTACCCGGCGAACCTCCAGGGGTTATTGCCGATCTTCGCCGCCGGCCGGCGCCGGCTGCCGGCGTTGGGGCGCGTGTTCAGCGGCTCGGAGGTTCTCGACGACGTGGTGCGCGAACGTGTGCGCGCCGTCCTCGGCGCCGAAATCGCCGACAATTACGGCTCGACCGAAGCCTTCCTGGCATGGCAATGCCCCGCCGGCAGCTATCACGTGAATGCCGAGCACGTACACCTCGAGATCGTCGACGATGCCGGCGCGGCCGTGCTGCCCGGCGTGCTCGGCCGCGTCCTGGTCACGACGCTCGAGAACCATCTCATGCCGCTGGTGCGCTACGAGATCGGCGACTACGCCTTCGCCCAGGAAGGCGCCTGCGCCTGCGGGCGCACCCTGCCGCTGATGGGCCGTATCATCGGCCGCGCTATCAACCTGTTCCTCGACACACGCGGCCAGCTGCTGGTGCCGTGGAACCTGCTGCACGTGCTCAAGCTGCAGTCGGTGATGCAGCAGTATCAGATCGTCCAGCGCGCGCCAGACCGATTCGTCGTCCGCTACGTTGCCAATCGCGACCTCGACGTCGTCGAGCGCGCCGCGGTGCAGAGCGGCTTCGAGGAGATTCTCGGCGCCGCGCTCGGGCTCGAGTTCGAGCGCCTGACGAAGAGCCCGCGCGCGCCCTCGGGCAAATTCATGCCGGC
>Ga0187894_10004784_pt1 | contig 14240 bp, 10 predicted proteins | sample GBC1701081metaG_FD_136650 | JGI IMG/M metagenome (GOLD analysis project Ga0187894, IMG submission 136650) | White microbial mat communities from a lava cave in the Kipuka Kanohina Cave System on the Island of Hawaii, USA - GBC170108-1 metaG ...
GTGAGCGAATAGACCCGCGCTTCGCCGCCTGTGCCGAGCAGAGAACCAGGATGCAGGGTAATGATTTCTCCGGTAGATTGTCGCCGTAACTGCATGGTTTTATCCCCGTAAGGTCGCTAACAGTAAAGTTATATCATCCTCTGTTCGTTCTGCTATGCGTGGTGAAGCTAGAAACGCAGTCAACGACTCCTGCGCCTGTTGTTCATCCGTCACCTTTTCCATAAACCGGAACAATGGCTGAAAAAATGGCTCATGCGGCACATTCTCCGGCATCTTCAAAGCGAGTCGTTGCAGCCCGTCGGTGAATGCCGCGAGATATTTTACCCTGCCGGAATAAATCTCCGTTTGCATTGCCTCAATCGCCCCCGGTGAAATGAGAAAACTGGTTTCGTTGATGTATTCGCCGCTTTGTGGACTGGTTAGCATCACCAATTTTCCCTCTTCGTCACTGACTACGACAGCGCCATCGCCGATTTGCGCGGCGGCGATAAAGTCGGGCGAGGCGATCAAGAGAATCAACGTCGTTGCCAATTCGCTCGCCTGTGCTTCCCTGCCGGCAGCCGCTTCTTCAACCGCTTCTTTCGCCGTCTGCATCGCTTTCTGCAATAACCGCTTGCATTCTTCCTCATCCGGCGCTGAGTTTGCCGTCAGCTTTGCGCTTAACATCTCAACGGCTCGCGTTGCCGCTATGGTTGCGCCAACCTCTGCGTATTTTGCCGACCCCGCGCCATCCGCCAGAGCCGCTATCAAAACGCCGTTATCCAGAATCCTCAGTGCATGAACATCCTGACAGGGTAAATCCAAACTCTGATGGCTGACACCGCAGAGCGACACGGACAGCGCCCGCCAACAACAGGCTTGAGCAGGCGTTTCCATTACACGGTTCCCCACCCCGGCGGCGGCAGCGCAATCTGGTCGTCAACCTGTGAATGCGAAATGCTCTGCATACTTGCCGAAAGCCAGAGGAACATTTCCGCAAAGCGCAGCCCTATCAATTTCACCGGCGCACGAACAGCAATCCCTTGCAGCCGTTCCATATCGGCATTGTCAACGCCGACGGCGAAGAAAGCCACACGCTTGCTCAGTTCATCATCACGGATGCGCTGCGCCGCTTGATGGACGATTTCCGCCGCTTCGCCTTGCGGTTCGCCATCGGTAATCATAAAGACCCAAGGGCGATAATAAGCGATACCGTGCATACGATACTGCGCTTTGCGGCTTTCGACCATATCGAGCGCCGTGTGAATCGCTTGTCCCATATACGTCGAGCCGCCGGTGGCTAAGACGGGCGGCTGGAACTGGTCAACGGTGACAAAATCCTGCACGACGCGGACACCGCTATCGAAAGCGACAACCGCAACTTCAACCCGTCGCGCCGCCAGCGAATCGCGGATGAGTTCATCGCGGAACATCTGCAAGCCGCGATTCAAGGCTTCAATCGGAGCGCCCTGCATTGAGCCGGAAGTGTCGAGCAATAGAACACACGGACAACGCGGCTCCGGGTTTTCGGCAAACTCAATACCGTCGAGTAAGGAATCGGTAGGGCTTTGATAGCGATAAATCGGCTGCTTACCGGCATATTTGCCCATTGGATACTGTGAAGAGTCGGACATAACTTCTTTTTCCCTCAGCTTCGGCGCACTTTCATAGAAAAAGTGATATGAGAGTCTCGGCGCAATCAATCCTTCCAAACCGTTTTGGAAGTGATTAAAACGATCAAAACCATTCTAATCTGACAGAAAAACTTTGTCATAGGCGATTCTTGCTTTGCAATTTTAGTTTGGTGTTTTACTGACCCACCTCTCGCCTAAGCTGAATTGCTCCTGTCTTGCAGGCATTTCTATTTCTTTTAGCTCAATTACTACTGGCTTTCATGAATTGCCACTCGCTTTAGCTAGTGGAAAAGAAAGCATCTCTCAAACTGGCTTTAGCGAAATCTTTTGGCTAAAGCCGATTTTTTACTGCTACTCTTTCTCCTCCAGCTAAAGCGGGAGGCAATTCATAAACCTTTCTTGCAAAGCATTATTCTTTTCCAGTTGTTGTGGCAATTTGGTAATCCGCTCTCTGTATATTCATTTTAAACCTTCTAAAAACCAAATAATAAAGGAGACGCTAAGTTTTGGCATAGCTTTCAGCCACTCAATAAATCCAAGTATTGCCAGCACAAAGAAGAGAATGTATAGCCCCGCCGTCAGATATAGTTTACGCGCAACTCCTATGATGATGATTATGAGATTTACGGCTATCCAGACGAGCCAATTTTCAAGATATTTTTCCGCGAGCATCCATTGAGCAATGAGGCTGAGGGCTGTTGCTGATGCATCAGCAAGCGGCATTGGATTATCAGTTTGAGTTTTGAAATAGTAAGTCAATGCAGCGATTCCCGTTACAGCAAGCAGCACAAGTAGCAGATTGATTGTTGCAGGAGAGCGAGAAATTAATAGCGCATTGTCGTCTTTACCGCCATATAACCATGTATACCACCCATAAAGTTGCAGGATTACAAACATAACCTGTAACCACATATTGGCGTAGAGTTTCGCTCGATAAAAGACGATGAAATAAAAGAGAACACCAACGATGCCAAAGAGCCATTGCCAGATGTTCTCTTTGATGGTGAGCAGCACACAGATAAGGCTGAAAACGACAGCAAAGATTTCGTAGGTATTCATACGACGCAAAAAATTCAATTCGAGCGCGGCGCTTCGGGTTGCGCGTTTGGCTCTTTCTTCTTTTTGTAGACGTAAAAGACTCTGCCGAAATGGTCATCGGTGAAGAGAAAAGCGTTATTGCTCATCTGCATAATACCAGCGGGTCTGCCTAAGACGCTTACGCCTTGCAAAAAGCCGGTGATGAAATCTTCCAGCGCTTGCCCTTGTCGCACCCGCACAAGGCGATAACCGCGATGCAGTGGACGCTTCGATGAACCGTGCAAGGCAACAAGAAAACTTTGATTCAACCGGACATCGGTAGCTTTCGACTCGAAGTATTCAAGACCGAGCGGCGAACTGTGCGCCCCGAAGCCAACGAAGGATTGTGGCACATCTTTACAGTCAATCCGCTTTGCCGATTTGTTATAAATTGTATCGGCTACAACTTTGGATTTGTATTCGTAACAGTAGGGAAACCCATAATGCTTGCCGTCTTCGACGATAAAGAGATTATCTTCGGGCATATCATCGCCTAACTTATCCGATCCCATATTGGTCGCATAGAGCTTGCCATTGGCGAACTTCAACCCGACGGCATTTCGCATACCTCTGGCAAAGATGCGCTGATTTTTGCCATCGGCGTCCATCTCAATTATCGTGGCGCGTATCTCTTCGGTCTCTTCGCAGGAATTACAACTGCTGCCGACGGAAACATAAAGTTTGCCTTTATCCGTGAAGGCAATCGTGCGGGTCAGATGCCAGCCGCCGTATTTGTAATTCAAGCCGTAATCGGGAAAGGTCGCCAAGACCTGCGATTCGCTTGATGGCGCATCTGTACCGGCGATGTACCGGTAGCGGATTAACTTATCAGTCAGCGCCAGATAGAGCCATTGCTTGCCCGCTTCGTCTGTGTAAAAAGCGATGCTGTTGGGATTGCGAAGGTTCTCAAGATAGGGCGTGGCTTTTTGAAAGCGTCCGGTCTTTTCGTCGAAGCCTTCGAGGATATAGACCGCGCCCCGGCTGTTATCGGCGCGGTTGTACATCATCGTCAGAAAGATGCGGTTATCGGGGCTTTTGGCGAAGAAACGCGGGCGCTTCAAACCATCCAGTGCAAGAACAATCTCAAAATCCTTCGGTGCATTGAGCGTCAGGCTCTTGCCTTTTCCGAGCGCCACTTTTCGCGGCGTGAGTTTTAACGGTTTCTTGTCTACGACAGCACTCTCTTCTTTTGCTTGATTCGCTTCCGCAGTATTCTTTGTCGCCTCCGTTACCGGCGTTACTTTATCGGCGGTTGAAGATTCCGGTTTCGTCACCGCACAGGAAACGATGGACAAGAGCAGAACAAAAAAGAGAGTAATCGTCAGCTTTTTCATAAAATGAGTCCTCGCGCCATTTACGCTACTCCCTGCCGTAAGAAGCAGCGGCTTCCTCTTCGGCTTTACGGCGCATCTCTTCGCGGATTTGGCGGGCGCGTTCTTCGGCTTCGCGGGCGGCTTTGACAACGCGGGCGCGTTCAACGCTATCAAGCGTATTCAAGCGATCCTGCGCTTGCGTTTCGCTTTCGCCTGCTGGTCTAAGTCCGAGTCCCTGCAAGCAGAGTCGCGCCAACTCTTCGCGGCGGTCAGGGTCAGAAACAAATTGCGAGGCTTCAACCAGTTTGGCGACCTCTTTTAAGTTTTTGGTTAGGAGTTCATACGCTGTCTGTCCGAATGTGCCTCTGGCGCGAAACCAGGTGTCATGCAGCAGCCAGCTTGCAATTAACATCAGACGAATGGCATTGCGCTCTTCTTTCGATTTTGGGTTCGAGATGGTACATTCTGCCAGTTCCTTTTTCGTCAACGGTCTGCCGCCGAGGTCGCGGATTAAATCATAAATGACGGCGCTGACCTCTACGCCATTCGTTTGCAGCTTGGAACGCGGTTCGGCAAGAAAATCCGCAGGGCATTCCGACAGGCGATGCGTCAGGGCTTCCAGTTGTGGTCCTTCCTGTTTCATATCGGTTATTGATTTCGGCAGCGCGAAAGAGGTAAGGCTGAGGAGTGCAATAAAACGAGTGTTCCGGTTGAGGTTTCTTTTTCACCACAGAGACGCCTCGACGGTTGCACAGAGATTTTGGCTCATTCTCATATCAACGCACTTTTACCATTTTCATTCCCCTTCAAATTTTTACTTGACCTTATTTTCTCTGCCGTATTTGGCTTTGCTGAAAGCGCGGGCAAAGGTGACTAATTGATCCCAAGTTTGTACACGGTGAATGTCCCAGCCTTGTTCCGTGTGAGCGCGTTGCAAGACCGGAATTGCCGTCCACTCCTGCCAGGTATTCAAGACCATCGTGCCGCCGCCGCGCCCTTTCTCAAGCGCCATCTTCGCCACGTCCCAGCCGACATTGCCCTTTTCATCATTGGCGAACAAGGTGTCAATGCCATCATCCGATATATGCAGAATATGTACGGCGCGGTCTCTCTTGGTGCGGTCTTTGAAGGTATCCCGCAGCAAATGAATCGGGAAGCACGTCCAGCCGCCGATGTATCCCGTTAAGATTTTCAGTATCTCATGCTCATCGCGGATGAATTGCCCGGTGGTCTGGAAATCATCTTTGCCGCTCCACAGAGTGACTTTAACTCGCGCCCCGGCGCGTAACGCGGAGAGTGAGATAATCGCCCCAGCAAGGGTTAAAAACGAGGTTGCCACTTGCGGGTTCGGCATTGAGCCGGAACAGTCAACGTATAAATCAAGGTCTATCGGTTCGCGTTCCGGCAATGCGCCGCTTGCCGTGCCGTACAGACGCTGTACCGTTGTGACTCCCGGAACGATATGCGGGCTGGCAATGGCGCTTTCTACCCAGTCAACCTCTTCGATAGGGCTGCCGACATCCCAAATGTCCAAGCCTTCAATCAACGGCTCTTGCGATTCGGGCATCTCTCTGGTCGGAAATTTGACCAGATGCGGAATGGCACGCTCGCGGTAGTATTTAATGGCTATTTCATGCGGCGGCAGCTTCAATCCTAGTTGCTTGAGGATTTCGCCAAACTCGAACGGCTCGCGGTATTGCCCCTCTGAATTTCCGATTAATGATTTCTCCTCAAGGGCTTTCTTCTTCGCTTTATCAAACTCTTTATCTGTTTCTTCGTCCGATTCGCCGGTAATTTTTTTGTCATACATCGGATGCAGCGAGCCTTCGAGTTCATCGGGGTCTATGTCAAGCAAACCTTCGGGAATCTCGTCGCCTGCCCCTGCGCCTGCTTTCTCCATATCGTGCCAACGCTTCATCATTTGCTGCATCTGTTTTTCTTGCGCTTTGAGCAGATAGGTCAACAACAGCGCGGCAAAGCGCCCCGAACCTTTCAGCCAGTCTTTGGCATAAACGCGAATGACGCGAGCGCCGAGTTGAGCGTCCAGATCAAGTTGCGAAGTGATTGCCCCTTTCGCCAGTGTGCCGCGTTGCAGACTCCAGAGAATTTCATACATCCGCATATAGAGCGTCCAGAGTTCGTCCGGCTTGTCCTCTTTATTTGCCGCTTCAAGTCTCTTAAAGACTTCAGACATTCGCAGCCCTTCGCTGCGCTGCAGACGATCATTAATGAGCAAATCGGCATAGAGGTTGGCGACAAATGGCGCGTGACGTTCAACCTGTGGCAAAGCGCGGCGCATCCGCGCCAACATACGCCCCTGATCGCTGAGGTTGCCGGGGCAAAAGACGTGATGCCCAATCTCGTGCGCCATCACTTCAAGAGCAAAATCTTCCAGTCCGTATTGGTGAATCTGCTTGATGCTGACGACAACGGCATGGTCGGTCAAGCGAATCATGGCAAAACTGCCGGCAAGTTGTTCGGTCTTCTCTTCGGCAATCGTTAAGCACCAGCGCGGCTCATGTAATTTCGTGAAGCGGCTCCACAATGCCAGCGCCTCCAGCCACCGGGCTTGCCAGTCTTCTAAAATTATTTGCAGTTTGTTTTTCAATTATATGCGATTCAGGCGACCGCAAAGCCGGTGTGCTTGCGCCGATGTGGCGCGTGAAAAGCTAGTACAATATCTTCTTTCGGTACGCCGGAATTGACTAGCTCATTGGCGATTCCAACATCGGTAGAATCGTGTTGAACCCAAATTTTGCCATCCTTAATATCTATATGGAAAATACAACCGAAGACCCGATGGATGCCTTCCCAGCCGATACTGAGCAATTGATAATGATCGCCTGCTGTATCAAAAACTACTTCATTCTCAATGTCCCCGTTAGCCGGTTTATACCCGGCATATTCAAGCAAAAGCGATTGCACGATTTTTCTGTAGTTTTCCAGCTTGTCCATTTTAGGTTCTACAAATTCCTACGCACATAATAGGCAGCTTTTCTCCGTCGCGTAGCGACATTTTGAATTTAGCCGGGTGTTTTAACGCCCGGAATCAAGACGGTAAGCAATCGCGTCGCGTCAGCGACGATTGACGCATCGCCTTGCTTGGTTCAATCGTCGCTGACGCGACGCGAAACCGCTTGCTACTGCGTTCCCGTGCCATAAATGACACGGCTAAATTCAAAATGTCGCTACGCGACAGAGCGAACGCGAAGAGGACAGAGTTTTATTAAAAATGTCCCGCATTAGGCTCTTACGTTTCTCGCAGAGCAATTAAGTATACACCAAAAGAGACCGGCAGGGTGATTGCCAGAGTGGTTTCATTGGCGGCAAAACTGCTGGGCGCTTCCAACTCCGGGAAGACCGCCTGATAAGTCGCTTTACTCACCCGTCCTTTTTTATCAATGGTGAAATCATTATTTGCTGTGGTCTCAAGACTCGGCAAGTTGGCTCCGACTTTATGCAATGTTGCGCCAAACAGATCGGCGGTCATCATCCAGCAACTTTCATTATCGAAGATGTAAAAGTCGTCGTTCGATAAAACAACTTCGGGAGGTGAAATAAAAACGCCGCCAAAGCCTCTGAAGCCGCCGACTACTGATGCAACCTTCAGTCGTTTCTCGTTTTTCACTCCGAGATTTGCTGACCACGGCGACAGCCAAGGGTCATGATGCAAACGCTCAACAATAACATCTATCGGCGTCTTGACATCTTCTTTAATTGCCAGCGACAGACGCGCCAGTTTTGGCTCAAGATTCAAACACGCATCCAACGCGCCGTCGCGGTAATGCGCCATGCCGGAACGCCACGCAACAATTTTGCCGACTTCAAGATAGGTCTGCACCGTGTCACACTCCGCGCCGATTCTGAGCATCTCGTCAATCCAGTAATTCGGGCGTGTGCCTTGTGAAATCGAAAGGTTATAGAGCGCGTTTAACACCGACCCGGCAAAGAGCAACGGTTCTTGTGCGAGCAGCTTTGCCGCTTGTGTAAATATCTGATTCCAGCCTTTCACCATTGCCGGATAGCGGGTCTTCTCGCCAATCATGCCTTTGCCGAGCAATTCAAGCGATAATTCATAAAGCGTAACCAGCACCGTTTCGGCGCGACTGATGGAAATTCGACTCACGGCGTCTATGACCGGCGCGACCATTTGTCGCAGATGCTCCAGCGCCAAATCGCCGTCGAGTTTCGGATAGGTATGCCGCGCATAGGCAAATTTAGTATTGAGCTTATCGCGGTTCTCTTTCAGCGCGTGGACAAAGACCTCGTTCATCCCTTCCACCTCAACCATTTCAAATAGTTCGTATAGCGTTGATGCAGGTATTTTAATTTCAAAATATCATCGAAGAGATGCCCGTAGATTTTGCCGCCTTTGCTCCACTCGCTGAGTAAGCGTTCTATTTTCACCAAACGGGCGCGGGCTTCTTTTTCCGTCACGCCATCCAGTCCGGCGTCAAATTCCGCTTCCAGTTTAGCAACCGGATCGTCGCGGTCTAAATTTAAGCGGTCATACTCAGCACAAGAGAGATCGAAGAGGGTGCGAATCCAGCCGATTTTATCGCTGCGAAAAACGCTTCTGCCTACCGCCTCAAAGAACGGCGAGTCGGTATCCTGCACCATCTTATCGTGCAAAACGAAAGGCATCATCTGGCGCAAATCTTCAAACTCAACCTCTTCCTTGCCGCGAAACCACGCCATCGCTTTGGCAAATACCAGCAGCGTCATTAAAGAACGAACTGATAGACCATTGCGCGTCTGACTGCCTAAGTCTTTAATAAGGTCTTTGCCGGTTTCCTGCCCGACGAGGTTAAAATCAATTGCTGCCAGTTTCACGGTATCTTTTGTCTTATACTCAACCTGATCGGCTGCGCCGTCGCAAAATTCAAAATGGCTGGTGAAGAATTCGATACGCCGACGCAGGGCATCACTTAAACGAACCTCTAAAATTTCCTTGTGCGCCTGGTCTATCTCCTCAGGGGTAAAGATAATCTGCGCCGGGACGACCTCTTCCGGTTTGATGTTCTCTTCAATGCGGGTCAATAAATCTTTCAGAAACCGCGTATTGAAATGCAGCGCCTTGACGATAATATCAATGCGGTCACGTAAGGCTTCAATCACTTGATAAGTGCCGCCGCCGGCATCGTCATTAGCAGTCAAGTACCATGCGGCTTCGGGGCATTCGTAAATCTGATCGTAAATCTCGGCGTAGTTGTCGCCCATGACGGTCAACAGCGCCGACTGAGTGCGCGTCGGGATGCGGTTGTATTCATCAATAATTTTGACGTGCATCGAAAGCCATTTGCGCCACGAAATTTTCACATCATCCATCGTTTGGGCATTGACGAGGGTTGACGGCAGCGGATTGCCAAGTAAATCGGCAATCGTCATCTGTGGCTGTCCATGTTGAATGGAGCGTTTAATATCTTTAATCGTGTAACCGGCAATCACGCCAATCAAAATGGCGCTGGCGGTTTTACCGCGTCCGGGTCCACCAACTAGAAGACAGCGACGACGCAAAATCAGATTCAAAAGCGGCAGCAGGACGAAGCTGGAATAGCTTTGGTCGGAAGGCAGATTGACCCGGCTTTTCCGATCTCCAAAGGTAAATGACTGTGGCGGACCGTCATTGTATTCAATGTCATAGTACGGGCTAATGATGGCGTGATTGACGACCCAGAAATACGCCTGCCGCAATTTCTCGTCCATCGCCACAGCCGACGCCTGCACCGGCGCAGCCAGCAACGGTCCTTCGTAGAGTTCGGCAACATCAAACTTTTTCCGCGCTTTGGCGCTCTGCGGATTGGTTGGCGATTGCGATATTCTTGTAAACGGTCTGGTATCAGTCGGCATGGCAAGCATTATCAATGAAGTTGGCGGCAAGTCAAGATTCTCTTCATAATGCGCTCTTAATTTGACAGATGGCGATGACAAGTTGAGAATCGAAGGTTGCAAGAGGTCTGAAAGAATTATGCCTGCATTCTTGTTCTGATAAGGAGTTCGATGTGAAGCAATCTCCATGGACGATAAAACCGCTTTATGGCTTCTTTCTCGTAATCTTCTGCTGTCTTCTGGTGAGCAACTTTTTCGCTCAACAAGACAATAAAAAAGGCTCGCAAAGCAAAGGCAAGACTACTCCGAAAAGCGCCACACCGGTAACACCCAGTCCGAATAGCAAAGCCCTGAAACCACCTACGCAGCCCCCGACGACTGCGCCGGTTGCCGCAAATTCAAAGCCCGACTTAGTGATTCAAAATGGTCACGCCGACAATATCCGGTCAGTAGCGTTCAGCCCGGATGGCATCTATCTGGCATCCGCCAGCGCCGATAAAACGGTACGTTTATGGGAGGCAGAAAGCGGCAAACTGGTACGCATATTTGAAGGACATTTTGACGATGTTACAGCGGTAGCCTTCAGTCCAACGGGAACCCTCGCAACCGCCAGCCTTGATAAAAGCATTAAACTCTGGGACATCACCACCGGCAGACTGCTTCGCAATTTTGCCGGACACGGCGATGGCATCAACGCTATCGCTTTTAGTAAAGACGGCAAACGGCTCGCTTCCGGCAGCCGGGATGGAACTATCAACATCTGGGATGCCGATAAAGGTGAAATTCTTGCAACCCTCGAAGCGGAAGCGCCAGTCCGGGCAGTCGCGTTCAGCCCGGACGCGCCAACCCTCGTCGCCGGATGTGGCAACAGTGTGAAATTGTTTAACACCGAAAGCGGCAATTATATTCGTTCTCTGGAAGGTCACACTGGCGAAGTTCGTGCCATATCCTATAGCCCTGACGGTACACGATTCGCTTCTGCCAGCCTCGATAAAACGGTACGGGTTTGGGACACCGGCATGGGCAATACGCTGACCACTTTGCGAGGGCATACGAGCGGCGTGGTTTCGGTCATCTTCAGCAGCAATGGCAGGTTGCTGGCTTCGGGCGGGCAGGATAAAAGCGTAAAAATCTATAGCACAGATAGCCTCAGACTCGTGCGTTCACTTGATGGGCAAAGCAATCCGGTTTCGGCGCTGGCGTTCAACAATGATTCCGATACGCTGGCTTCTGCCACTTATAAAACTATAACCCTTTTCAGCGCCAATGGCGGCAATCGCCTCCGCACCCTCGAAAGCCGTTCTGCCGAAATTCGCGCCATTGCCCTGAGCGGCGACGGCAAAATCGCGGCTTTTACCAGCGCCCGCAGCATCATACTTTGGGACACGGTAAATGGCAGATTGATGCGCTCGCTTGAGGGTCACGAATCGGAAGTCAGTGGGCTCGCTTTTAGCGCCGATGGCGCTATTTTAGTGTCAGGAAGCTGGGATAAAACCATAAAGCTGTGGGACACCAGAAGCGGTAGATTGATTCGCACCTTTACCGGGCATAATGCCGAAGTGCGCTCGGTTGCTGTTGCCGCCGACAATCGCACCATTGCTTCCGGCAGCGAAGACCGCACGATTAAACTTTGGAATATCGTTACCGGCAGAGTAGTCCGCACCCTCGAAGGGCATTACAGTCTGGTCTCTGCGGTAGCATTCAGCCCCGATAGCAAAATGCTTGCTTCTGCCAGCGTAGATAGAGAAGTCAGGCTCTGGGATGTCAACACCGGCAAAACGATTCGCACGTTGAGTGGTCACGAAGCTCAAGTGCATTCGGTGGCATTCAGCCCTGACGGCAGAACCCTGGTATCAGGCAGCGGCGATAAAACCTTCAAGCTATGGAATGCGGAAAGCGGCGCATTGATTCGTTCCGTAGAGGCAAATTCGTTTGATGTGATGGCGGTTGCCTTTACTCCTGATGGCAGAAGCATTGCCTCAGGCGGTTTCGATAAGACGATAAAATTATGGGAAGCCAGTACCGGCAGGCTGACGCGCACCCTCGAAGGTCATTCGGCTCCGCTGTCGGCTATCGCGTTTAGCAACGATGGGCGCACCTTATTATCAGGTAGTTGGGATACCTCAGCGAAAATCTGGCGCACGGACGCCGCCCGTTTGCTGACCACCTTCATTGCCTTTACGGATGGCAACTGGATTACTTTCACCCTCGATGGCTACTACGATGGCTCGGATAAAAGCGGTCTCTATATCTCGTGGCGCGTCGGCAATAAGATATACGATTTCGACCAGTTATTTGAGCGTTTTTATAAACCTGCGGCAATCCCTGACGCGCTACAGAATAAGGCAGTCAAGCCTACTTATACCATTGCACAAGGATTCGCTTCGCCGCCGGAAGTGAAATTTCTGTCGCCGCGCATGAATACGAATTTCGACAGCCCCGAAGTTGAAATTAAGGTTGATACGAAAGAGACCGGCGGCGGCTTAAACGAAATTCGCCTCTATCAAAACGGCAAATTGATTGAGTCGAACAATCGCATTGCCGTCATTGTCAGAACCAAACAAACCACTTTTCGAGTGCTGCTTACCGAAGGCGACAACTATTTCAAAGCCGTTGCCTTGAGCAAGGATAATACCGAGAGCAAGCCCGCCGAGTTAAATCTAAAGCTGACCGCGCCAAAGCAAGATACAACCTTGCATCTCTTCGTCGTCGGCTTAAATAAATATAAGAATTCAGCCTTAAATCTAAAGTATTCAAGAAACGACGCCGAAAGCATTGCCGCCTTCTTTCAGGCGAAAGGCAAATCGCTATTCAAAGAGGTAAAGACCACGGCGCTTTATGATGAAGAAGCGACCCGCGCCAACATCCTAAAATCCTTACAGACCTTGAGCGACACGGCGCAGCCGCAGGATGTTGTGATTATCTACTTTGCCGGTCACGGCGACAGCATTGCCGATAAATGGTACTTTATCGCACACGATGTCATACAGCCTGAAAAAGAAGAAATCCTGACGGCGCAAGGCATCTCGTCAAAGGCGATTTCGGATATGTTAGTGACGATGAAATCGCAGAAAGTCTTAATGCTGCTCGACTCCTGCAAATCGGGAACGGCGGTGACGGCATTTCGCGGCTTTGAAGACCGCAAAGCCTTTGCTCAGTTGGCGCGTTCCTCCGGCATTCATGTCATAGCCGCTTCGACCGCCGACCAACTCGCCGCCGAGGTCAAAGAGCTAGGGCATGGGGTCTTTACCTACCTCTTACTGAAAGGCTTGAACGGCGAAGCGACCTTGGGACAAGCGGGCAAGAGCGTAACGGTTCGCGGACTGCTGGCATACATCGAAGACCAGATGCCGGAAGTATCGAAAAAATACCGCACCGAAGCGCAGTATCCGGTCAGTTCCTCAAAAGGCATGGACTTCCCGGTAGCTTTATTGCAGTAAAAAGACAACTCACAGAGACCTCGCCGATATATCGAAAGCCATCGCTGGCTTCGCCGGTTGGCTACTCCGGTAATCAGTTTGACCCTACCGCCCTTGCAGGGCAATGGCAGTAAGTTAAGGCTGGGAGCAAGGCTGGGAGCGCAGGCATCTTGCCTGCTGGCGGTTGGCTAAGGCTGGGAGCGCAGGCATCTTGCCTGCTGGCGGTTGGCTAAGGCTGGGAGCGCAGGCATCTTGCCTGCCAACCGCCAGCAGGCAAGATGCCTGCGCTCCCAGGACGCCGCTACTTTTTCTTAACTTAATGCCATTGCCCTGCAAGGGCAAAACAAGAATGCGCCTTTCAGGGCAAAACCACAGCCGATTGCTCCGGCGGCGTATGGTTTCCGCGTTTTGTGCTGATGAATTTGCCGCTTACCCCCAAGTAAGAGACCTGCTTGACGACGGGTGTTAGAGTTCAAACTTCAGTTTGGTAGTAGCGTGAGAAAACGAATCCTGGCGCTTGTGACGAACCTCAATCAGGGAAGAACGAGGAAAGCGAGCCGCGCCATATTCGCAATAGCTTTGCCTTGCCAATCTACTACCAAACTGAAGTTTGAACTCTAACACCCGCTTCTGAAGATTGCACCCTGCCTCGATGCCCGCTTGTGTGAGTAATTTTGCGCTGCCTATCACACTCTGTAAAAAAAATTCGCTCCGTTCGCTTACGCTCACTCCGAAAAGAGCAAAGGGTAAAGCGTACATAATCACGTTCGCACAACGGCAACAACACGGAACCCGAAATGGTTGACGCGGTAGCCCGCCGCAAGCCCGAGGCGGTAGGCAGAACGGCAGTTCCTACCGCCGAAGCTCCACGAGCCGCCACGAAGCAGACGGTAATCTTTACCATCGCTTCGAGACGTTAGCCACACATTACCATCTACCGGCGCTCCGGTATAGTTCTCGTGGTAGACATCCTCGCACCACTCCAACAC
>Ga0187894_10004786_pt1 | contig 14239 bp, 9 predicted proteins | sample GBC1701081metaG_FD_136650 | JGI IMG/M metagenome (GOLD analysis project Ga0187894, IMG submission 136650) | White microbial mat communities from a lava cave in the Kipuka Kanohina Cave System on the Island of Hawaii, USA - GBC170108-1 metaG ...
GCTGCATTGGTCAGACACGTTGCTCTGCGCCATCATCCACATCTCCTGCAGGAGCCAGTTCCCGACGTTGGTGCCCTTCAGGATGATCGGCCGGCCGTTCGGTTCCACCCACTGGGTGCCTTTCGTCTGCAGCACGTTGACCCGGCGGCGGTCATCGCCCCTTTTGTCGTGGTCCCCTCTTCCGTCATGATTGCCTCTGCTGTCGTGGACCTGCCGGCCACCGGTCCGATCACGGTCATCGTCTCTCCCACTTGCTTGCAGGCTGCCCAGGGCGCCAACCCCCAGGAACAGCGCGAGACATGATGCCGGCAGCAGCCACCTCGAGAATCGGGCCCTCTTGCTCCTGGACATTGGTACCTCCCATTTCAAGTCCGCGTTTCCTCCCGGAGCCTGACGATCTCACCCTGCATCTCCATCATTTGGATATGAGGTCCAGAATCTTGCGCAGCAGGTCGATGTTGTCAGCCTTCTGCACACGTTCGGCGACATCCTTCGCAGTCTGCAGCCAGCCTATAGCGCGTGGAGTTTATCCCTGCGATCCTACACCTTGACAACTGTAGAACGGTCGTTTCGATATCTGTGCCGCATCATGAGTCCAAAGGAACTGACCGCGTTTCGCGTCGATCCCCGTCATCAACGTCTTCAACCAGAAGTCGGGCGACGTGCGGCGGCACGGCCCTCCCAACGCTTGGCAAATCCAGCCGGTTTCGTGTAGACTTCGTTGGTTGCGCATGCGACAGTCGCGGTACCAGAGCCTCCGCACGCGCGCACCATCCTCCAGGTCCCCATCGTCTAGTGGCCTAGGACACCGCCCTTTCACGGCGGCGACGCGGGTTCGACTCCCGCTGGGGACGCCACACCTTGTGAACGCAGGATTCCCGCAAATGCGCTCGAATGCCAGTGAGGCACGCGCCTGGTACGCCGTGGCGTCGCGCGTGGGCGTCAAGGTGATTCGATCAGCCAAGACCGCGTCGAGCAGTCTGCGTGCGTGAGGCACTTGGCGCCCGCACAGCGCGCCACTCGCCGAGCCGGGTCTGACCTCCCTGTCGTCTGCACGTACATATCCATGAACGACACGGAAAGGCCGCTCATCCAGGCACGGCGATCGGAGGACGCAATTCGGCGCAACTCCAGTGGCTACCGTTCGACTGACTGCCGTTCGATGGCCTGCCGATGCGTGACGTGAAAGGCGCGTGACCGCGGCAGGACGATCGGGCGGGAGGCTGCGCGGAGGTTGTGCGGCGGGGGGAGTCGGACGGGCCAATGGCTGCAGCGACAGCCAGGGCCCGTCCGGTCGTGTGGGGGGACGGTCAGTCTCGGAGCAGCCGGGCCGGATCGACGCGGCGGACGCGTAGCGCGGGGATCAGGCTCGCGACCATCGCGACGAGCAGCAGCGTCACGGCGACGCCGGCGAACGTGAGCGGATCCGTGGGCGTGACGCCCCACAGCAGCCGCCGGACCAATCCTGTCGTGGCGAGCGCCAGCGCGCTGCCGATGACGAGGCCGACAACCGTCAGCGTGATGCCCGGCAGCATCACCGTCCGCATGGCCTGTCCGACGCTCGCGCCCAGCGCCATGCGGACACCCAGCTCGCGCAGCCGTTCGGACACGGCGCTTGCGATCAACGCATGAATGCCGATCGCCGCGAGCAGCAGCGCGACGGCGCTGAGCACCACCACGATCGTCATCAGCAGACGCTGCGACGCCAGCGACGTTGATCGCACCTGGTCCGCGCTCTTGATGGACACCAGCGGCAACTGCCGATCCGCGTTCGCCACCGCCTGCCGGATGACCGGTTCCAGGCCGGCCACGCCGCCGCGCCCGCGCACGATCCATTTCGGTGTGAACCAGGTGTGGAACGTCAGCAGCGAGCCTTCCGTGATCTGCGCGTACGCCAGATACGCGATCGGCAGCGTGTCGATCGGCCCGTATCGATTGAAGCCGCCGCGCTGCTGCACGTTGCCGACCACGCCCACGATCGTGTAGGCCCGGCCGGACATCTGGAAGGCCTGGCCAATCGGCTCGCGATTCGGGAGGAACCGTTGGACGAACTCTCGATTGACGACCGCGACCGGCTGACTGGTCTCCGTGTCGACATCGGCCACCACGCGGCCCCGGGCCACCGGGATCCGCGTCGCCTCGAAATACCCCGGCGTGATGTAGGTGACACTCGTCAGATGTCCCTCCGGGCCGGCGGCGCCGGTGAACCGGACGACCATGTTCAGGATGCGCTCGTACGGCAGACCGAGTGAGACCGCGGCCGCTTCCACCTGCGGCGACGACCGGATGCGCGCGAGGCTGTCGTCGAACAGCCGGGTCACGGGGCGGCGCGTGGTGTAGCGCGCATCCTGCAACGAGGCGCTGGCGGTGACGACATTCGACATGTCGAAGCCAGGCGACTGGTTGTGCAGATGCATGAACGTGCGGATCAGCAGTCCCGCGCTGACGAGGAGCACGACGACGAGCGCGACCTCGCCGGCGATCAGGATCCGCCGCGACCATCCGTGGGCGCCGCCGGCGACGCTGCGTGTGCCGCCCGCGGAGAGCGCGGCCCGCACGTCGAGCCGCGTCGCCTGGATCGCGGGCGTCATTCCGAAGATCAGCGCCGCGCCGATCGTGATGACCAGCGTCGCTGCCAGCGCGCGGCCGTCCAGCGAGACGTTGGCCCATTCCGAGAACAGATCGATTGCCAGGCCCTTGAGCGCTTCGAGGCCGGCGAATCCAAGCAGCACGCCCAGCGCGCCCCCCAGCGATGCCAGGAGGAGACTCTCGACCAGCAACTGCGTCATCACGCTGCGGCGGTCGCCGCCGATGGCCAGCCGCGTTGCGATCTCGCGGGTGCGCTGTCCGGCGCGCGCCAGCAGGAGCCCGGCGATGTTCACGCAGGCGACGAGCAGAACGAGGCCGACGGCGCTCCAGAGCATCAGGAGCGGCCGGCGGACCTCGGCGTTCTGTCCTTCCTGGAGCGACATCACCCCGTGTGTGATCGTGAGGCCTGACGTGGTCTTGCGGATCGTCAACGTCGGATCGGCGATCGCCGCCATCTCGGCCGACGCCTGGCCCCAGGTCACGTCCCGGCGGAGCCGCAGGACGATCGAATAATTCTCGCCGCCGCCCTCGCCTCGTGTCGACGGCCGGAGTGGCGTCCACACATCCGCGGCCAGTCCGTTGCGGAACTGCGCGGGCATGACGCCGACGATGACCGAGGACTCGCCGCGCAACAGGACCGAACGACCGATCACGGCCGGGTCACCGTTGAAGGCGCTGCGCCACAGTGCATGGCTCAGCACGGCGACCGCGGGCCCGTTCGGCCGATCCTCCTCGCGGGTGAACTCGCGCCCCAGCGCGGGCGAGACGCCGAGCACGCCGAAGTAACCAGCGCTGACGCGTTGCTGCGCGACCGAGACCGCCTGTCCATTGTTCGTCAGGTTGACCCGGGCGATGCCGTCGAAAAAGACAGCGGCATCGACGGTCGTGGCGTGATCGCGCACCGCCTCCCACTGCGCGCCGGTGTGTCCGAGATCCCCGCCGCCGGCGATGCCGACCACCTCTCGTGTGAGCAGGGCCAGCCGTTCCGGCTGCGGATAGGGCAGCGGCTTCATCAGCACGCTGTCGACGATGGTGAAGACCGCCGTGTTGGCGCCGATCGCCAGCGCGAGCGTGCAGATGGCGGTGAGCGAGAACGCCGGCTGCTTCACGAGCAGCCGCCAGGCAAACCGAAGATGATCGAGGATCACGATGAGACCTCCCGTCCGAGGCATTGGACGAGAGAATCTCTCACAGGGTTGGCTGTGCGGTCGATAGCGGATCCAACGGATGCCGTTGGCTATCCGCACCGAGACGCGTCACGGGACACGTGGTCGTGGCGTCAGAGCGATCTCGTCAGCGGGACGCGTCATGATTGTTCCGCGGTCGGATCAGCGAAACTCGCGTTTGACCTCGATCTTGGCCCGGGTTTCGGTCTCGTCGCCGCGGCGGACGATGCGCACCTGATGGTCGGTCACGAACGCGGTCAACGGGAACACCGCCAGCAATCCGTGTCCCTCGAACGTCGCGCCGGCCAGATTCTTGTACTGCTCGGTCATGACGGCCGTGCGGGTCGGACGAATGACGTTGGCGGGATCCTTCTCGCCACGCGGCATGATGACGATGGCCTCGACATCGAGAATCGTGGGGCCACTCAGCTTGCTCTGGGCGTAGATGTGGAGCTCCGGCGCGATCAGATCCGGTGTGACATCGGCCGCCGTGAACGGCTGATACTTCGTCCTCGCCGCATAGGCCGCGGCGACGACGCGGCTGAACGGTGTCGACGCGAACGCGACCTGGCGCTTGTCTCCGCGCAGTCCGGCGAGCACGGTGTAGATGGCGATCGGGCTCTTGTCTCGATACCCGTAGGCCATCGCCTCTTCGATGCGCTGGGGCGTCATCGCGAAGACGAGCTGTGGATGTTCCTTCGCCTGTTCCGGCGTGGGGCCGATCGACGGAGTGGCCTGGCCCGTGATGGCTTGGCCGATATTGGCTGGGGCCGTGGTGGACTGCGCCGCGACGGGCGGCGCGTCGGCGATAACGATCGACGCGCACAACGCAAAGAGAGCGGTAGCCAGACGCATTCGGACCTTCCCGGTGTCACTGTGGCAAGTACGGACGCCATTCTAGCCCATTCTTGTTGGCTGTTAACGCAGGCCGAGGGGATCGAGCTGCGCAAGTGGCTGCGTGGTGTGACGTGAGTCGGCGAACAATCCGTGGCGTCGATGTGACGCGCGTCGCGAGCCGCACGAATGACGCGACCATCGCAATCGTCGACGCACCAACTGGCTGACGCATCAATCGGCTGCCGCGCGAGTCGATTGAGCGCGCGAGTCGGTTGACGCAACGTGACGCGCGGCGACATCCGCACCAGCGGACGTCAACCGGCGCGCATGTCAACCGGCGCTAAATATATCGGTGGTAAATATCCGGCGGCGCGTGGATGTTTGTCCTTGACGCGCTCAGATTCGCTGGGCTAGGGTAGCACTGCCTCCAGGTCCGTTCTCGTATCGCTCTCGTATCTGGCTGATCGCCGACCGCTCCCGAGTCCGTTTCACAGCACGAGTTTCGATCGCATCAGATCGGCCACGTCACGTCACCAGGCCGACCTCTGACGATCACGCACGCACCACGGCTACGTGTCGAGTCTCTGACAAGACTGCGGACGATCGTCTCCGCGCATCCGTTGATCCGAACAGGGCCGATGGACGCGAGAGGTCGTCGGCGGTTGGCGCTCCACCTGACGGTTGCGAGTGTCCACGATTGAAGCGAAACGACGAGAGGAGGTGAGCGCGATGAAGTCATTTGTGATCCAAGACGTGGAGACCATCAAGACGACCGCTGCTGGCTATCCGATCTGGCAGTGCCTGCCCGACCTGCCCGTTGGGTAGTCGGTGACCAGTCGAGGTCGAGAGCAAGAAGGCCTGGGGCGTACCACGGTACGCCTCGGGCCATTCGCAGGTTCAGGGCTCGCAGGCGATGTCCACTGTTCCTTCTCCTGTTGCTTCCCGTGTTACTGCTCCGGGAGATGCTGCACGGTACGCGGTCGCCCGGTGCTCGCGCCAGATCGAAGACCGGAAGGTGATCCTCGGTCGGCCGGAGCTCGCCGCGTTCATCACGATGCCGGTCGAGGCGCTCGAGATCGTCGACGATCTGGCCGCGGGCTACTCCGTGGCGGACGCACGGGATCGATTCACCGCACGCCACGGCGAGGAACCCGATATCCACGGCCTCATCGCCGAACTGGAGCGTCGCGGATTCTTGTGGCCCGCGGATGACGCCGCCGCGCCACCGCCCGAGCCGGGCGTCCCGCCAGGACATTTCGAAGGTTTCCCGCGACGCCTCGCTCAACATCTCTTCGGCCGCGCCGCGCTGACGTTCTACGCCATCCTCATCGCCCTCGCCGCCATCATCGTCATCATCGATCCCAGCGTGCGCCCGTCCTGGCACGCCATGTTCTTCCCCGAGCGATTGATCGTGATGGTGCCGCTGCTGCTCGCGCTGAACATCGGCGCGGTCTTCATCCACGAGATGGCCCATCTCGTCGCCGCCAAGGCCGCGGGCATTTCCTCGCGGCTGGGGATTGGGACACGCCTGTTCGTGCTCGTGGCCGAAGCGGACCTCACCGGCCTGTGGGCGGTGCCGAAGCGCGATCGCTATCTGCCGCTCGTCGCCGGCATGATTGCCGACGCCGTCTCTTTGTCCTGTCTGCTGCTCGTCCTCGAAGCCAATCATCTCGGCTTCTTCGCGCTGCCGGACTTCGGACGCCTGCTGCTGCGCGCGCTCACGCTCCGGTATGTGCTCGCGCTGGTGTGGCAGTTCTTTTTCTTCGTCCGCACGGACCTGTACTACGTCTTCGCGAGCGCGCTGGGGCAGACGAACCTGCTGGGCGACACGGAAGCGTATCTGCGCGATCGCGTCCGGCGCGGCTGGAGCCTGGTGCGTGGCTGGATGTTCCTGGATCGCGGCGCGACGCCTGCTGGACCGGCGTCGGCGGCGATTCGCGCGTATGCGGTCTTCTGGATCATCGGCCGCGTGGCCGCGATCGGCGTGCTGGTCCTCGTACAGATTCCGCTCGCCTGGCGATACTTCCATTTCCTCGCCGCGTCGCTCGACCCGGCCTCCGCGGCGCCGCGGCGGCCGGTGGCGATCGTGATGTCGACGCTCGCCTTGACGCTGCTGCTGCTCGGTCCGGTGCTGTGGCTGTTCACCGTGCTCAAGAAGAGGTTCCGTCCATGACGAATGATCTGCCGTTCGACCTGCCGGCTGACGTGCCGGATGGGGGCCACCGTCTCGTCGTGCTCGATGCGCCGCCCGGACGCGATCGGCTGCCGCTCCTGCAGCAGTACGGCGCGACGCTGCACGCGCGCGGCGTCGATGCGTGGACGCTCGACTGCGACATCGCCACCGGCGGACCGTGGGCCGGCGTGCGAGATTTCCTTCGCGAGATCGTGCCCGACCTGCGGCGCGACTGTCCGGACCTCGTGACGCGTCACGACTACGAGCTGGTGATGATCGCGCCGTGGCTGCGCAGCGAGATCACGCCGCGGAACCTGACGCTGACGGACCAGGCGCACGACGATGAGCGCGTCCGGAACTATCCGCTCGATCGTGCGTTCCGCCTTGTTCACGGTGCGGTCGATCTGGCGGCGGCCTGGCGGCGCGCGTGCGGCGGGCGTCCCTGGGTGCTCCTCTGCGAGGGATTCGACAAGCGCGCCGCGTTGCCGCGACGCTTCTTTCGCGATCTGTTCCGCCGTCTCGATCCGGCGCTGCGACTCACCATCGTTGCGGTGGTGGACGAGGGATGCGCCGAGGACGTGGTCGAGGAATTCGCGTTTCTGGTGCCCGTGACGCGAGGTCGCGTCGGTGAGGACGCAGGGCCGTCACCCCGTACGACGACCACAGTGTCGTTACCAGACGAGGCGTTGTCACCAGACGAGGCGAGGGCGCGTGCGTTGGCGCTCGAAGCGCAGGTCGGAAAGGACGTCCTGCAGTGGGAGCTTCACTTCCCCGAACTGCTTCGATTATGGACGGCGGCGGATGACCGCGAGGCCATGCTTCGCTGGGCGATCTTCTGGCTGGGCATGTCGAATCACCGCGGCTTCTACGAAGACGCGCTGTACCGCGGGGACCTGATCCGCGCGTACCTCCGGGACACCGCGGGGATCGATGAGGATCGCCGGTGGAACCTCGTGGGCAACATGTTCCACGGATTGACCGTCAACGGCGCGTCGAACGACGGGCTCGCGTTCGTGGAAGAAGAAGCCGCCGCGAAGCTCGAAGCGCCGCGGCTGCGGCTGCGCGCCTACTATGTCCTGGCGATGCTCCATGCGCGGTACCTGCCGGAGCACGACTTCGACAAGGCGGAGGCGCTGCTGCAGGAAGCGCTGCGCATCCTCGAGTCCGTCGACATCCCCGAGGACGTGCGGCATTTCCAGATCGTCTTCATCAGCAACGGCCTCGCCTTCGTCCGTCATCGCCAGGGCCGGCCGGAGGACGCGATTCGCTTGTGCCGGGAAGGATTCGCGCGGTTGGAGGAGACGCTGAGTCCCGAGCGGCATCGCCTGCACCGCTCCGTGCTACTCTACAACGCCGCACAGGTTCACGCCGCCCTGGGGCAGTTGGAGGAGGCCGTCACGTACTACTCGAAGGCCGTCGAGATGGATCCTCACTACTCCGAGTACTTCAACGAGCGCGCCAGCGCGCTGCTGCGGCTCGGACGCCTCGCCGACGCCGAGCGCGATCTGCTGACCGCCATCGAGCTGAGTCCGCCGTACCCGGAAGTCTGGACCAACCTCGGACAGTGTTATCGGAAGATGGGCCGGGCCGACGAGGCCGTCGCTGCGTACAGCCGCGCGCTCGATCTGGAACCGGGCCTGCCGCTGGCGCGCGTGGGCCGCGCGCAGGCGCGTGAGGCGCTCGGCCGGCGGACGGAAGCCCTGGAGGATTACTCGATCGCGCTCGATCAGGATCCCCACCAGCCGATGCTGCTGGCAAATCGCGCCGTGCTGCATTATCTCGACGGCCGCCTCGACGCGTCCCTCGCCGATCTCGATCGCGCGATTGCGCTGAATCCGCGGATGCCCGATCTGTACGTCAATCGATCGATTGCCTTGCGCGACCTGGGCCGCGTTGCGGACGCCGTCCGCGATCTGCGTGAGGCCGTGGGCCTGACCGCCGACGCCGCCGAACGTGCGTCGGTGGAAGCGCAGTTGCGCACGCTGGAAGAGCAGCTCGCGCACGTCGGGCACGAGGAGGACGTGCGGCCGCAGGTGTCGCCCCTGGAAGGGTAGTGGAAGGGTAGAGGTCACTCGCGTGGGTCACCAGATCAGATACGCGTACCGACGACTCGTCCGGCGGCCGGTCTTCACGTTGACCGCCGTCATCTGCCTGGGATTGGGCATCGGCGCCAACACACTGGTCTTCAGCCTCGTCGACAGTCTCCTGTTCAACCCGGTCCCGGCCGTCTCGACGCCGTCGCGCATCTTCGCGCTGAGCCTGCAAAGCCGTTCGAACGGCAGCCTGTTCCTGCTGTCCTTCCCGGACCTGCGCGATCTCGGCGAGCGGACCGCGACGCTGAGCCGCCTCGCGGCCTTCGCGCCCGTCCAGTTCACATTGCCCGAGACCAACGGCGATCGCCGCCGCGCCACCGGACTCCTCGTCAGTCCGGGCTATTTCGACGTCCTGGGCGTGCGACTGACACTGGGCCGATCGTTTGCCGGCGCGGCGGACGACCGCGCCGTGATCATCAGCGATCGATTGTGGGGCGACTGGTTTCAGCGGGATCCCGACGTCCTCGGGCGGACGCTCGTCCTCGGCGACGCGTCGTTCACCGTGATCGGCGTGACGCCGCCACGCTTCGAGGGGACGGTGCTGTTCGTGCCGGCCGATCTATGGATCCCGCTCGACGCGAACCGCGCTCTCATCGGCATCCCCGACCTGGAACGCCGCAGCGAGAAGGTCCTCTACGTCCTCGGCCGGTTGACCGACACCGCCACGCCGGCGCAGGTGGAGGCCGAGGCGAAGACGCTCGGCGGTCGTCTGACCGCCGACCTGCCGGAGAGCGAGCGGACCGACGTCTCCCTCGTCACCGCGCCGCTCGTGGAGGCGGCGCTCGGTCCGCAAGCGCGCCGCGCCGCACAATCCGCGGGCCTCATCCTGTTTGCCGCCGTCGGTCTCGTGCTGCTCCTCGCGTGCCTGAACGTGGCCAATCTGCTGCTCGTGTGGCAGGCGGAGGCGCGGCGGGACATCTCCGTGCAGATGGCGCTGGGCGCGTCGCGCCGGACGATCCTGGGACGCTTTCTGACCGAGGCGCTGCTGCTGGCCATCGCCGGCGGCGCGCTCGGGCTGCTGCTGTCGACCGGCGTCAGCCAACTGGCGTACTCGCTCCTGCGTCCGCCGATGTTCTCCGCCGCGACGCTGGTGGTGGATCTGGACTTCCGCGTGCTGTTGTTCACGCTGGGCCTGTCACTGGTGACGCTGCTGCTCTTCGCGCTCGGACCGAGTCTGCGGCAGACCGCGGTCGATCCCGTCGTGTATCTGAAAGAGGGCAGCGGCAGCCTGATGTCAGACCGCGGACGCCAGCGCCTGCGCAGGGTGCTCGTCGTGATCCAGGTCGGCCTGTCGGCCGGGCTGCTGGCGGCGACGGCGATCCTGGTCCGCGGACTCGGCGCGCTGGGTGAAGCGGATCTCGGCTTTCAGCCGCATCAACTGATGACCGTGGAACTGGATCTGGACGCTGTCGATCCGGGAACGGCGCGATCGCTCGGAACGCGGCTGGCGGACCGCGTCGACGCGGTGCCGGACGTCGCGTCGACGGCGGTGGCCGGCCGGCTGCCGCTCGGAACGGCCGATGTCAACGTGGAGACCGTCTCCGCGCAGAACGCGGGACCGGCCGAGAAAGGCCGTCTGCTCGCGTTCGTGGAAGGCGTGGCAGGCGACTACTTCTCCGCGCTGGGCGTGCCCGTGCTGCGCGGGCGGACGTTCGCGCCGGGCGATCAGACGCCGGACACGCGCGTGGCCGTGATCAACCAGCGGCTGGCGGACCGCGTGTGGCCGGGCGAAGATCCGATCGGCCGCGTCTTCCGGTCGACGGAAGGACCGCGTTCGGCGGGCGTCGAGGTCATCGGCGTTGTCGCCAACAGCAAGGTGCTCCTGCCGTGGGAACGGCCGCGCGCGGTGATGTACGTGCCGATCGCCGCCAGCGATCAGCGGCCGGTCTGCCTGCTGATCCGCACGCGCGGCGACCGCGCGCCGACGGCATCACGTATCGAGGACGAATTGCGCGCCGCGGCGCCGGGCGTGTCCGTGCGCGCGACGAAGCCGATGGAGCAGGTCATCGGCGATGCGCTGTGGGCGCCGCGTCTCGGCGCGTCCCTGCTGGGAGGATTCGGATTGCTCGGCCTGGGGCTGGCGGCGACGGGACTCTACGGCCTCGTGGCATTCTCGGTCAGCCGGAGAACGCGTGAGTTCGCGCTGCGCCTGACGCTCGGCGCGGATCGCTGGACGGTCTTCCGGCAGGCCGCCGGGGAAGGCCTGTGGCTCGGCGCGATCGGCATCGCGCTCGGCCTGATCCTGACCGCGCTCGCGACGCCGCTGATCCGGCGGATGCCCGTCGTCCAGTCCGCCTTCGACCTGCCAGGCTTCCTCGTGGCCGGCGTCCTGCTCACGGCCACGATCCTGATCGCCAGCGCGCTGCCGGCGCTGCGCGCCTGTCGTGTGTCGGCGGCCCAGGCGCTGCGCGAGCAGTAGGCGTTCGCATCCGACGACAAACACTCGCGTTCTGATCGCGCCGCGCGAACCGACTAGCGGACGTCGGGCGCTTTGCTCGTGTCGAGCAGCGAGGTTCGCACGATTTCGAGCGGACTGCCAGGCACCGCGAGCTTGACGAGCTGGTGCGGCGCGTCCGCCGTGACGTAGAAGGTCACCGGTTGCTCACCGCCCGAGACGTCCGCTCGATACGTCCGGTAAGCGCCGGACGGCGTGTCGATGGATTCGATCGCTCCCACCCGGAACGTCTGTTCCGTCAGCGTGCCTTTGCCCGACGCGAAGACCGGCACGGTCCAGGACGCCTGCGCGGCCCACGGCATTGCGGGCAGCAGCAACACCAGCAGATTGTCGTCGATGACATTCGGCGGCACGGCCGCGTCGACTTTGACGTCGCGCAGGCCGCCGGCGCCGGGGATCCGCGCCGCGCCTGACGCGCGTCCGCCGGCATAGGCGACGTCCACGTGCGTCCCGGCGCCATTCAGGCGGCCGTTCTGGCGGACCGAGGTCATGCGCAGATCGCGGCTGAATCGGACCTCGGTCGTCTGACTGTGACTGGGCGTGGTGGTTGCTTCCTTGAAGAGAAAGCCGTCGCCCGATCGCTCGATGCCGACGGTCATGGTGCCGATCACTTTGCCGCCGACGCGCAGCTCGAACGCGTGCGAGCCGGGCAGGATGCGCGACGCATCGAGAACGGCGGGCAGTTCAGCGGACCCAGGCTGCCTCGTGGTCGCGGTGGTCGCGCCGACCAGAACTGCCAGCAGCAGCAAGCCGATTCGTTTCATGAGGACTCCAGGAATCCACAACCTTGCCGGGCGAGAGGACGGAAGGCCGTGACAGGCACGCAGATGGTCAGAGCGTGCCACAGCGATGCAGCGGCGTCAATCAGACGGTGCGTGCGAGGACGCGTCGGAGCGTCAGGACGTGGCGGCTCTGCGCCGCCTTGTCGAATGCGTTTGGGGGGAGTGGCTGAACTGCGAGGACACCAGCAGCCCAAGGAGTGGCTTGGGCCGTGGTCACGTGCAGAGTGCGGAGAGATCCGCTAAGTCACGGTCAAATCCATCCGGTCGGGTGACGAACTAGTCGATCCCAATCTGCCGGCAACTGCAGAGCAGTCCTCCACCGCTGGTCGAGATGAAGCCCCCGCCTCTCGTGCAGGCGCTGCGGAAGCCGGCTCCAGCAGTCGGGCCGAAGCACAGCGCGTCGAGGGTCGAGCAGGTCCAGAGCTCAGCGCCATCAGCACGGCAGCCCTGGTTGATCCGGACACAATCGAGACTGCACGCCGCCGCGCCGCTCGAACGAGCGGGAATGATGGACGCGCCCACGAGAACGATCAGGATCGCACACAGACGAAACACTCGCATTTTCCAACCCCTCTTTCTGGGCAGGCTTGCCGCACACGGACCGCGGACAGGCAAGACCCGCACGCACGAGCGCCGGACCGTCCCCGCCTCACGACCGCGCGCGTCGTTGGCATCGGCGCGGACATCATACTTCAGCACCGAAGGCGCACAGGACTGCCAATGCTGCAGATTGAACGGCAGATTGAACGTGTACACGCGCCGGCCGTTCGCCCGAGGCAGGCGCCGCTCAGGCCGCTGAAAACGCGAAGCCGGTCCGTCTATGAAGAGAACGGTCGTGATCGCCGCACGTCACCGTCTTTCAAGGAAATCGCGTTCATCAGGAGGATGCATGTCGCCAACATTTGCCACAGTGCTCGTCGCACTCGTTGCGCTCGTTCACATCATGATCGCCGTCGTCGAGATCTTCTTGTGGAACCACCCACGCGTCCACGGACGGTTGCACTTCACGGCCGCCGAGGCAAAGAAGGTCGCGCCAATCGTGGCGAACGCGGGTCTCTATAACAGCTTTCTCGCCGCAGGGCTGATCTGGGCGCTGTTCGCCAGCTCCGGCAGGCCCGGCATCGGGATGTTCTTCCTGACGTGCGTCATCGTTGCGGGCCTGTTCGGCGCCGTGACGTTGAAGCCGACCACGCTCTTGCTCCAGACAGTGCCCGGCGCAGTTGCGTTGGCCGCCGTGTGGATGACGCAGTTCTAGGAGCGCACATGATCGAACAACACACCTCGGCGTTCGCGATTGGGGGGCAGTCGTACGCCGTTCAGCGATACGCTCAGAAGCATGGCACGGCGACGCGGCCACCGGTCGTCGTGCTCCACGGTGTCGATGGCCTGGGCACGCAGTCAGGCGTTGAAATCCGGAAGTTTGCGGAGCAGATGGCCGGCGAGGGCTTCCTCGTCTTCGTCCCGAATTACTTCGACGCGAACGACGGCGCGGACACCCTTCCGCTCGAAGAGCTCTTCGGACGGCGCGTGCCGCGAGTCGCCAGCTATCTGCCTCGCGTCGCCGCCGCGGTGGAGCATGTGCTGAAGCAGGCTGACGTCGACGCCGGACACGTCGGGCTCGTCGGACTCTCCCTCGGCGGCGGCCTGGCGCTCCAATATGCGCACGGCGTCCCCGCCGGGACGGTCAAGGCGCTCGTGGACTACTTCGGCTACATCGCGGATCCGAGGATCTTCGCCAACGTCCATCGGCTGCCGCCGACGCTGATCCTGCATCACAACGCGGACGAGATCGTGAAGATGGCCGCGTCCTCGCAACTCCTGCTCGACGCGCTGGACAGGTCCGCGGTCGTACACGACCACCAGTTCTACGACGATGTGAATCCCGCCGGTCGTCATCATCCGTTCCTGCCAGGCGGCCACGCTGACGTCGACTCCCGGTCGCGATCGATCGCGTGGCTGAAGGCCCACCTCATCCCTTCACGCTGAACGGCCCAGCCGGCCCACCTTTCTATCCGGTCCATCCGGTCTATCCGGGCGTTCTGGGGGCATCCTCGGTCCATCGCCACTGCCGTTTTTCCCTCCGTGAACCTTTTCCGCCTATCCTCGACTCCTCTTCATGAAGGAGCTGGGACGCGTGAGTGATA
>Ga0187894_10004787_pt1 | contig 14238 bp, 8 predicted proteins | sample GBC1701081metaG_FD_136650 | JGI IMG/M metagenome (GOLD analysis project Ga0187894, IMG submission 136650) | White microbial mat communities from a lava cave in the Kipuka Kanohina Cave System on the Island of Hawaii, USA - GBC170108-1 metaG ...
CCTGCCGCGCGCGGCGAGTGGATACGTCGCGGCCCTCAGCCCCGACGGCGCAATGGCCGCGACGCGCGCGATGGGCGCGGGGCGGTTTCCGATCCACATTCATGACGCGCGCAGCGGCAAGCTGCTGATCGAACTCGAGACCCAGGAGCACGACACGACCAGCATGGAATTCAGCCCGGATCATCGCTGGCTCGCCTGGAACTATCGCGGTCACCCGCATGTCCGCGTCTTCGACCTGCGAACGAAGGATGCGGCGATTCCCTCCGCGCTGGAGGAGCGCAGCGTCCGGTCCCTGGGATTCACGCCCGACAGCCGCGGGATCCTGATCGCCGTTCCGATTCCCGCCGCCGGATTGGACGCGGGAGTTCACCTGTTCGAGATCGAAGGCTGGAAGCATGTCCGCCACCTGGCCGGCGACTGGCGCCTGGTGCCGACCAGCGGCGCGGTGAGTCCCGACGGGCGCTGGGCGGCGATCGGCGGCGCGCCGAGCGATCCGCTGCGGATCATCTCGCTGAAGGACGGACAGATCGAATTCGAAGCGCCCGCCGCCGAGGGAATCCACAGCGTCGCATTTTCGGCCGATTCGGCGAGCCTGGCCGCCTGCGACGAGCGCGGCCGAATCCTGCGGGCCCGCCGGGGCGACAGCGGCTGGCAGCCCGACACCGAGTTCAGCCTGCCGGCCTCGGGGGGAAGCGAGCTTCGGTACCTGCATCACGCGACGGGCGACCTGCTCTGTCTCGGCGGGGCGAACGGCCTGCTGATGACGCTGACCCCCGACGGTCGTCCGCAGTCGCAAGGGTGCTCGGCCAGCTCACCGATCGCGGCGCTGGCGCACGATGCCCGCGCGGACGAACTGATCAGCATCGCGCGCGACGGCACGGCATGCGCGTGGGACGCGGCGCGCATCGAACGCGTGCCGCAGGGCGCGACCCTCTCGCTTGGATTCGCAGGGACGTCCGACCGGCTGGTGTGTGGAATGATCTCGTTGCATTCCGCCGGGCTGACCTCGGTGCTGGCGTATGACCTGGCCGCTCTGCCGCGCCCGGCGGTCCTGAAGACCTATCCGATGAGCCTGTCGCACAGTTTCGCCGCGCAGGCCGTCTGCGCCGAGCCGGGCGGGTCGCGCCTGCTGGTGGCGGGCGGATCCGGCTGGCAGCAGGGAATGCTCAAGATCTTCGACCTCGAAACGGGACTGGGACTCTTTCGCAGCGACATTTTCTATCCCGATGACCTGCGCTGCGGCGTCTGGCGGCCGGATGGGCGCGGCTTCGCGACCGGCGGCACCGCCGGATCGCTCTACGAATTCTCCGCCGGGGACTATTCGCCGCGCCGCGTGCGGCATGTCTTCCGCGGCCGTCTCAATCACCTGGTCTACGCGCCGGACAGCGCGACGATCTTCGCCGCCGGATCGGACGGCGCCGTGCGCCGTCTCGCGTGTGAAGCAATTGAACCCGGCCGCCTGCTGATCGAGCCTTCCGACGACTCGGCCGAGCGGCTGGCGGTCTCCCCGGACGGCGCGGCGCTGGCGGTCGGATTCGCGTCGGGAGCGCTGAAAGTGCTGGCGGTCTCCGACGGCCGGCCGATTCTCGAGCGCCGCGAGCGCGGCAGAGCGATCACGGCGCTCTCGTTCCTGCCGGACGGCACGCGGCTGGCCTGCGGCTCGAAGGATGGCGCGATCCAGCTCTGGGACGCGGCCACGTGGCGCGGCATCCTGACGATTCAGTTCGACAAGCCGGTCGTCGATCTGTGCTTTTCGCCGCAGGGCGACCGGCTCGTCTATGCTCTGAATCGCGAACAGTTCGCGCAGTTCGACGCACTGCCGGAATCGCATCGCCGCGATGAACGGCGCGGCGCCGCCCAGCGCGCCCGATTCGGAGACTCATTCGAGCGGACCGCGGCCGCCTTTGATCCCGTCGCCGTCGCCTCGCACGCTAAAACTCCGTTGGACCGCTACCGCCGCGCCATCCGTTTCGTCGATCACCTGGACGGCTCAAACTGGGGAAACTTCCTGGCGGTTGCGGCGCAGTTCGATCACGCGACCGACCTCGATCCCGCGACGCGCGAGGCCTGTGCCGAATTCGTCCGCGCCAGCAGCTATTTCGGCGAATCCTCCGTCGGCACCTGGGTCAACGAGGACATCGCGTGGCTCGCGGCGGCTTCCGATCAGCCGCTCCTGGACTACGCATTGGGGCTAGCCGCCATCGAGGCCGTCGTCGAGGCGGCGCGCGACCTGCCGGAAGCGATCAACACGCAGGCGTTCCTGCTCTATCGCTGCGGGTTATTCGACGAGGCGCTCGCGGCCGCGGATAAGGCGGCCGAATCCTATCGCGCGAAGCGGCTCGCACGGTCGGACAACGACGTCGTCAAGGTTCTCGTATTCGCCGCGACCGGCCATCTCGCCGAGGCCCGCGCGCTGCTCGCCGGGATAGAGGAGCCCGCAACAACCTCGCAGCCGCAATGGCCGGCCGATCTGGAGCCCCTGCTCGACGAAGCCCGGCGCGCCGTGGCGGACTCCTCGGGCGTGACGCACCCGCCGCGCCATTCGCGCGCTGAAATCGAAAAACGCTGGGAGGATTTCCTGAAGCAGTTTCCGAACGACATTCAGGCAATCGAGACGCTCGTCCATCTCTTCCGCCGCCAGCAGCGCACCGCCGAGGCGGAGCGGCTCGTCGACGAGGCCGAGGCGCGGGTCATGGCGGGACTGTCGCAGCGGCGCGAGCAGGAATATGAAACAAACAGGCTCTTGCAATTCCTTCTGCGCGAAAAGCGGCTCGATGCGGCCGAACCGATCGCCCGGATGATCGTCGACAGGTCGCGCCGCCGCTACGGCGACGCTCATGCGGCAACAGTCAATGCCTATCGCAACCTGTCGGAGCTGCTTCTCACCTGGCCCGGGCGGGCGGCGGACGCGGAAGCGATCGCGCGCGAGCAGGTTCAGCGCTCTATTGAACTCTATGGACCGACTCACGCCGCCGTGGCGCGGCAGATGGTTCTGCTGGGATGGACACGGGCGGCGCAGAATCAATTCGACGAGGCGGAATCCTCGTTCCGGGAAGCCCGCGCCATGATCCAGGTCGCCGGCACCGATGCGGATCGCGACTGGATGCTTCGCAACTTTCGCGCGCTGCGGAACAAACGCACCGAATACGCACGCACCGCCGCGTCGCGGCCCGCGTCGCAATCGTCACAGCCTGTACCGTAGGCTCTCGCGAGATGAGCGACGCCCCGGCCACCCACCGCGACCCTTCGCCGCACGTTCTGCTCGTGCCTGCATGGTGGCCTTCGCCCGAGCAGCCGACCGCGGGAGTCTTCAACGTCGATCTCGCGCGAGCGCTGGCCGCCGGCGGCATGCGCGTCGGTGTGATCTTTCCCGATCTCGTCAGCCTTCGTCACCTTCGGCGCGGCGCGGGGTACTCCGGAATTCCGGCGCTGCTTCGACCGCGCGTCACGATCGAGGAACTTCCGGCGTCCGTCGCCGGGTCGTCGCCGGAGCCGGCGCGATCCGGGTCGCCGGCCATCGCATATGCTGAGGGGGCTGAACGCGGGAGCGCGAAACGCGTCACCGGGGTGCGCGTGCGCGGCCTGCATACGGCGCTCGGCTCGCCCCGGCGCCACATGCGCGGCTTTCACCGCCGACTGCGCCGCGGGTGGTTTGAATATGTCGCGCGGCATGGACGGCCCGACCTGCTGCACGCACTCTGCGCGATTCCGGCGGGCTGGGCGGCGCTGGCGCTGCGGGACGAAATCGCGTTCGAACCGGCCGCCGCGCCCGGACCGACGGCGCCCGGCGGCACATCGCGCCGGATGCCCGTTCTCATCACCGAGCACACCGGTCCCTTTGCGCTCGCATTGAATCCTCCCGCCGCCGGCGCAATGACCCGTTCCGCGCTCGCCCGCGCCGACGCGCTCGCCGCGGTGAGTTCCCATCTCGCGTCGCAGATGCGCGCGGCAGGGATCGACCGCCCGATCGAAATCGTCGGCAATCCGCTCGGCGACGAGTGGACCTTCCGCCCGCCGCCGCCGCGAGAGCGGGACACCGGGAACCGGACGGTCATTCATATCGCCTTCGTCGGGCGGCTGACCGTCGAAAAAGGGCTGCGAGAACTCGCCGCTTCCGCCGCGCGGCTGGCCGAATCTCCGCGATGGCTCTTTCACTGGCATCTCGTCGGTGACGGCCTGCTGCGCGGCGAACTCGATCGCTTCTTCGTCTCCCTCGCCGGCTGCGCCGTCGCCACCTTCCACGGGGAGCGTCCGCGCGAGTCAGTGCGTGAAGTCGTCGCCGCCGCGCATCTGCTGGCTCTGCCGAGCCACGGTGAGACCTTCGGCATGGCGGCGGCCGAAGCGCTGGCGCTCGGCCGGCCGGTCGTGGCGACGCGCGGAACGGCCGTCGAATGGTTGATCGGTCCGGAGGATGGCGCGCTCGTCGACAGGGGTGATACGGCCGGACTGGCCGAGGCGATTCTGCGGATCGTCGATCGCTATGACGCGTGGGATTTCGCTGCCATCTCGCGCCGTGCCCGGCAGCGCTGCAGCGCCGACTCGATCGCCCGGGACTACCTCGCCCTCTATCGCCGCCTGCTCGCCTGATTTCGGGGATGCAACTGCAAGTTTCGGGGATGCAACTGAAAGGTTCTCGCGAGCCTTTTTTCCCTCCTTTCCAGGGAGGGGCCAGGGGAGGTTCCTTCGTCGATTTCCCCTCCTCTCTCCCTTTTCGCGGGACGGCACGGCCCGAAGCAGTCCCCCGCTGCCGACGACGACTACACTCTCGCCCGCATGTGCGGAATCGCCGGAATCATTCTGCCGCGGCCGCGCCCCGATCTGCCGCGACTCGTCGCGCAGATGACGCAGCGCCTCTACCACCGCGGTCCGGATGACGGCGGTCTGGTCGCTTTCGACGCGGCCGGCGCGCCGCACGCCGCCCTGCTCGGCGCTCCCCATCAGCGGCTCGTACTCCCCGACGTTGCCGCGTCCGCCGTGCTCGGCGTGCGGCGGCTGGCGATCCTCGACCGCTCGACGCTCGGCCGCCAGCCGATGTCCGATCCGGCCGGACGCGCCTGGGCCGTGCACAACGGCGAGATTTACAACTACCTGGAGCTCCGCGAGGCATTGCGCCGCGGCGGCGCGACCTTTCGCGGCGGCTCCGACACCGAGGTCCTGCTGGCCGCGTGGCGGGCGTGGCGCGAACGCTGTTACACGCGGTTCGATGGCATGTGGGCCGACGCGATCTACGAGCCGCCGTTACGGCGGCTCACGCTGTCGCGCGACCCGATGGGGATCAAGCCCCTCCATACGCTGGAGTGGGAGGGCGGGCTGGCCTTCGCCTCCGAGATCGCGCCGCTGCTCGAACTGCCGGGCATCCCGAAACGCGTCCACACGCCGCGCCTGATTGAATTCCTCTGTGAAGGTTGGACCGACCACACCGACGACACGCTCTTCGAAGGCGTCCGCTCGCTGCCCGCCGGCGCGCGGCTGACCGTCGAGGCGGCGGACTCGGACGATCTGCGGACCCGGCTCGATCAGGACTGGCCGGCGGACGTTGACCTCTCTCCCGGTGACGCTGACGACGAATTTGAGGACGACGCCGGCGATGACTCCGAAGAAGTCCTCAACGGCCCGAACGGCGCATCGCGCCACGCTCCCCTCACCCTGCGACGCCGGCTCGAGCACTCCATCCGCATTCATCTTCGCAGCGACGTGCCGATCGGCTGCTGCCTCTCCGGCGGCGTCGACAGTTCCGCCATCGTCGCGCTGCTGGGCCGCCTGCTGAACGATCCCGCACGGCGCGACGCCGCGCCGCGCCACCTCTTTACCGCCATCCTGCCCGGCGATCCGCTCGACGAATCGCGCTGGGCCGGGATGGTCGCCGCCGCCTCTCCCGGCATGACCTGGCATCGCGTCCTTCCCACGGCGGCGCGCATGATCGAGCAGCTCGATCGGCTGATTCGCAGCCAGGAACTGCCTTTCGCAAGCCCCTCGATCTACATGCAGTGGGAAGTGATGCAGGCTGCGAGCGACGCGGACGTGCGCGTCCTGCTCGACGGCCAGGGAGGCGACGAACTCTGGTGCGGATATCCCGGTCATCTGCCCCCCTATGCCGCGTGGCTGCTGCGGAAGGGCCGATTCAGCGAGGCTGCCGCGATCGCGCAAGTCGCTGCGGCGGCGGCCCATCTGCCGGGCGGCACGGGGAACGACCGCTTCTGGTTCCACGCGGCGGCCCACCTGCTGCCGGCGGAGCTGCGTGCGCGCCTTCGCCGGCGGCGCTGGCGGTCGCAGGCACGCTGGATGAATCCTGATCTGCTGCACGGCGCTGAATCAGTCGCGACCGCATCTCCCGAATATCCTTCAGAAGGATCCTCCTCCGGTTCTCCCTCATCCGTTCCCCCCGGCACGATGCCCTTCGGCGAAGGTGAATTCGGAAAATTCTGGTGGAGCGTGTTGCGGTGCGACAGCCTGCCGGCGCTCCTGCGATTCGAGGATCGCAATTCGATGGCATTTTCGATGGAGGCGCGCGTTCCGATGCTCGGCCGTGGGTTGATTCGGCACGCGCTGGCGACGCCGGCGCGGGTGAAGCTGGCGGGCGGCCGCAGCAAGGCGCTGCTGCGCGACGCGATGCACGGTGTCGTGCCTGATGCGATTCTCGATCGCCGCGACAAGATCGGCTTCTCCGCGCCGACCGCCGCCTGGCTGCGCGGACCCCTCGCGGACTGGCGACAACAAATTCTCACGTCGTCGGCCTTCCGGCAGCGCGGATGGTTCGCGCCGGAGGCAGTGCGGCAACTGGCCGACCGGCTGGCGCGCGGCGACGACGCGGCGGCGCTACCGCTGTGGCGCGTGCTCATCGCCGAGTGCTGGGCGCGGCAGTTCGGCCTCTGATCTCACCGACAGGTGAAATGATTTTCTTGTGCAACCGACCTCGGTTCAAAAGCCCGCCCCCCCTGTGTGGGAAAGGGTTTTTTCTTAAGCCCCCTCCCCTTTGAGGCTGAGGGCGCCCAATGAAGAAGCCCGAAGGGTTTGGGTGAGGGCGACCGCGCGAGCAACGCTCGAATCATTCTCCCATATTCGAAGCATCACCCTCACCCCGTCCCTTCAGGCTCCCTCATTGGTCGCCTTCAGCCACTCAAGGGAGTGGCGGAAAAACCTTGACTTACTGCCACCCGTTGTATTCAATGACTGTCGTGATGCGTCGATTCGTCAACCTGGTCTGCCTCGCCGGATTGCTTTTGGGTCCGCTGGGACTGGGCCGCGCCCTGCACGAATCGGCTCTGTCGCACGGCCCGGCGGCCGCGCCGACCGCCTGCTCGACGCATCACGGCGGTGATTCCGAATCCCATCCGCCAGGCTCCGATTCCTCCGGCCATCACGACGGCTGCGCCGTCTGCCTTTCGATTTCGACCGCTTCCACCGGCATTCAGTTGCCGCCGCCGATTCAGATCGAGCGCGGCGGCGAACGCTGCGGCAACGCCCGCCTCGCCGCTCAATCCTGCACCCCCGCGACGGTCGACCTCGCCGCCGCCGCCCCCCGCGCCCCGCCCTGCTGCTGATTCACTCGCGCCGCTGAGAAAGTCGTCCGGTCGCTCCGCGCCGGAGATCTATTCCTCTTTGCGGCCGCATCCCCGCTGATTCCGCGCCGGCTCCCTCCGCGCGGCGTCGGCGAGCCCTTCGAATCGTCCATAAACCGTACCCCACGGCGCCGCGCCTTCATCCGCGCCGCCGCGCGTACAATCAATTTCGGGAGACGCCTCATGCGTCGCCGCGCCTTCACGCTCATCGAGCTGCTGGTGGTCATCGGCATCCTCGCGCTGATGATTTCGGTTCTGCTGCCCGCCCTCAGCCACTCCCGGGCGCTGGGCATCAAGACCCGCTGTCTCGCCTCGACGCGCGACATCGGAACCGCGCTGGCCGCCTATCTGACCGCCAGCGACGACACCTTCCCACTCTCGCAGGCTCACGGCGGCTATCAGCCGGGAACCGCCTGGATCGACACGCTCATGCCGCACACCTCCTCGAAGCTGCAATACCGCTGCCCCGCCGACCGAAGCGAGAACTTCGACGTCGCCAACGCCGCCCAGCGTCGCGTCACCAGCTACGGCATCAACATCTTCATGAATCCCAATGATGCGGATTACACCGCCGACAATGACTCCGGCATCCCACCGCGCGGCTACGTGAAATCGACGCGCTGCGGCGACACGGCCCGGCGCATCTTCGTCTGTGAACTCGCCGAGCTGGACCGGCTGGGAAAACCCATCTGGCCCGACCACGTGCACCCGGACATGTGGGGCGTCAATCCCCTCACCGGCTACGGCGGACTGGAGCCGAAGTATGAGGTGGCGGTCGAGCGCCATCTCAAGCGCGCCAATTACACCTTCGTCGACGGCCACGCCGAGTGGCTCAGCGTCGACGAAACCTTTCGCATCGACCCTGCCAACGGCAACAAGCTGCTCGATCTCTGGGACCCCGGCTTTCCGCACGGCTCGCCCACGGGCTGGTATGCGCCGGGACGCTGACCCCATTTCAAATCACACAGGAAAAGGAGCGTTCATCATGTACTCGACACTGCGTCATCTCATCCGCCGCGCGGCGCTGCGCCGCGCCGGCCTGCTCGCTGCAGCGCTCGCCTTCCCCTGCGCCGCCCATGCACAGGATCACCTCGTCGTCGGGCAGTCACCTCCCGGCGGCACGCCGCTCAAGCTCTTCACCGACGGCGTGCTCATCGGCGCTTCCGGCCACGGCCCCTCAGTCGCGACCGGTCAGATCATTCCGCTGCTGCGGATCGACCTGGTCAGCGCCTACGGCCGGCCGCGCCGCGGCGGCTTCCTCTTCAGCACCAGCGGCTTCTCGGGTTTGGGACTCGATTATTCGACGCCCCCTTACGACCTCAGCCTCGCTTACCTCGACCCGGCGCCGCCCAACTTCTCCGTCGCGCTGCATCGCATCGGCTATGACCGCCCCGCGGAGTTCGCCATCTACAACCCCTCCGGCGTGCCGCAGATGGTTGAGGAGGGTCAGGAGTATTCCTTTGGTGACGCCTTCAACGGCGGCCACGTTCATCCCCTTTTTTTTGCAAAGCGGCCGGGTCAGATCGCCTGGGACATGCAGTTCACCTCCGACGCCTGGATCGACTCCGACGCCTACCGCTTCACTTTCACCACCGTGCCGGGACGCGGCCTGCTCACACCGATCAACATGAGCAGTCTCTTCAACGCCGATCTCGTCGACAGCAGCACCACCGACACGCCGACCGCGTTTGCCGCGGGCGGGCAGCGATGGCTGCTCAACGGACTCTATGGAACCGCCGCCGGCCTGCCGGTGAACGGGCAGCTCGCCGGCTTCCAGCTCGGCGGACCGGGCGGGAGCGGACTGGCCGGATCGAATCTCAACGCGCGCTTCGACAACGGCACGCTCAGCTCCGCCGCGACACTCGACCTGATCGCGACCGGACAGGCCGCGGCCTTCATCGGCATCGAATTTCTCGTCGCCGGCGCGGGAACTTTTCCCGCGCCCTCCGGCGACGGCCCCGACATCCTCACGGTGACGCTCACCTACAGCGACAACTCGACGCAGACGGAGGAGATCCGCATCCGCTCGATTCAATATGCCTATCGCCCGATCGACGACTGGCAGCAGGCCGCGACGCCGCGCCCCTGGATGGCGGTCGGGCGCAGCGGCGATCGCGCCCTCGGCTTTGCCCGCAGCACCGGATCGGCGGTCGACGCGGGGGCGGGCGAAAACACCTTTTTCTTTCGCGCGTCGATGCCGCTGAATTCAGGAAAGACGCTGAGCCGGATCGTCTTCGCCGACTACAACGGCGGAACGGCGGGAACCAATCGCATCGCGATCTTTGCCGCGCTGGGAATCCGCAAGGGTGACCTCGAAATCACGACGACGTCGCTGGCGAACGCGACGCAGGGGCAGCCCGGCACGGCTCCGATCGCCGCGCTGGGGACACCGCCGTTCAAGAACTGGATGGCGAGCGGGTTGCCCGCCGGCCTGTCGATTGACGCAGCCACCGGCGTGATATCGGGGACTCCCGCCGCCGGGACGGCCGCCGGCTCGCCCTATTCCGTCACGGTCAGTTGCCAAGACAGCATTCACGATTTCGATCCCGGCTATCCGGTGGAAAACGACAGCGCGCTGCTCTCGCTCGTCGTCGCCGCGCCGGGACCGGCGCCGGGCGACATCGACGGCGACGGCGACGTGGACGCGGCGGACCTCGGCCTCTTCGTCGGCGTGCTGCTCAAGACGCAGACGAATCCGACCTATGTGACGCGCTCGGACATGAATCAGAGCGGCGCGGCGGATGGCGCGGATATCGCGCTCTTCCTCAACGCGCTGCTGTAGGAGGCGATTTCCAGACCCTCTCCCCGTGGGAGAGGGTTGGGGGGAGGGCGCTTTGTTTCATTCTGGATTCCCGCGTCCGCGGGAACGACCAAACGTAGGGACTTTCAACTGAATCGAACCAATTACCAGAAGGAGAAAGAAGAAATGATCTCAACCCATCGACATCGTTCATGCCTTCACGCGGCCGCGCTGCTGATCAGCCTGGCCGCCGCCCAATGCGCCGCGGCCGGCGAACACGAACACACCGATTTCGCCGTCGGCCGCGACGACGCCGCGCCGATTCCGGCCCTCCATCTCGAAGGCGACCCGGACATTCTCGACGGCATCGAGAAAATTCCTCTCCTGCCGGGCGAGGGGGAACTGGCGGACTACTTCATCGCGCAGTTGCCGGGCTGGGAATCGGCCGAGCCGGGCGATCCCGACCTGCTGCCGCCACTGACGGGGCATCGCATCGCCCTGCGGCGGCTGAGCTTCAGTCCCGGATTCACGATGTTTGAGCCTTTCGGACTGGGTGAAATCCTCGCCGCCGACGGTGCGACTTTCGAATATCCCGCCGATCCCGGGGGCGGCTTCCACATCGATCTCTTTTTCGCCGCGCCGATCGGCGATCCGATCGGCACACAGTATTCGGCCACCTTTCAGCTCACCGACCTGGCCGGCCTGCATGACGACTCCGACGCCTTCACGCTCCGGTTCGAGGTCATGCCCGAACCGGTATCACTGCTGCTGGCGGTCTTCTGCCTGACGGCGGGGAGAAACCGGCGCATGTCCTGACGCCGCTCACTGCGTTGCCGGTGCACGCGTTCTGCCATGCGGGTTGCGTTTCGCCGCATGAGACTTTTTGCTGCATTTGTCACGCGCGGCGGGGAGACCTACCATCCCCGCCGCATGCAAATGAACGCGAAACCACCCCGAATCCGAATCATCGGCGTGCCGCTCGACCTGGGCGCGGGCCGCCGCGGCGTCGACATGGGTCCTTCGGCCCTGCGCGTCGCCGGACTGGACAAACGGCTCGAACAGATGGGCTGCGACGTCGAGGACTCCGGCGACCTGGACGTCGTCATTCCGGAGCAGGAAGAGGTCAAGACCGCCGACCGTGATCGCCGCATGCGTTACGCCGACGCGATCCTCCAAAGCTCCGAGGCGCTGGCCGGCGCCGTGCGGACCGCGCTGGACGAAGGATTCATGCCCCTCGCGCTCGGCGGCGACCACAGTATCGCGATCGGTACGGTGGCCGGCGCCTCCGCATACTTCCAAGCCCGCGGTGAATCGATCGGCGTCGTCTGGCTCGACGCTCACGGCGACATGAACACGCCCGAATCCACGCCGTCCGGCAACATTCACGGCATGGGGCTGGCGATCTCCTGCGGGCTGGGCGATCCGCGCTTCACGCACCTCGCCGGATTCGCGCCGAAGGTCGATCCGCGGCGCGTCGCGCTGGTCGGCGCGCGCGACCTGGACCCCGGCGAGCGCGACCATTGCCGCAGCCTAGGAGTGACCGTATTCACCATGCGCGACCTGGACGAACTCGGCGCGCGCGAAGTCATGCGCCGCGCGATCGAGGTCGCGGGGAAGGGCGCCGCGGGCATCCACGTGCAGCTCGACATGGACGTGATCGATCCGGAGGACGCGCCGGGGACGGGGACGCCGGTGCGCGGCGGCCTGACCTACCGCGAGGCGCACCTGGCGATGGAGCTGCTGGCGGACTCGCGGATCGTGCGGGCGCTGGACATCGTGGAGATCAACCCGGTGCTGGACGAGCACAACCGCACGGCCGAGCTGGGGACGGAGCTGGTGCTCTCGGCGCTGGGGAAGCGGATCATCTGACACATCCTTCAGAAGCAAGCGCAAGGGGGCGGTTCCAGACCGGAACGACGAAAAAGGTGCCGGAGCGGGGTCCGATTGCACGCGAGATGTGAAGTTGCAAACGATTGAGAGACGCATGACCTCCTGTTAATTCTGGCTGACGAAAACAGTCCCCTTCGCACCGTGAACGAACTGAAGCGACTCGGCCACTCCGACGTTACGATTCCGGCTGAAAATGAACTCAACTCGAATCCTCACCATCGTCGGCGCGCGGCCGCAGTTCATCAAGGCCGCCGCGGTCAGTCGCGCCGTCGCGGCCCACAACGCCGCCGGACGCGCGCCCGCCCTGTGCGAATCAATCATCCACACCGGCCAGCATTACGACGCCAACATGTCGCAGGTCTTCTTCGACGACCTGCGCATCCCCGCCCCCGCTCATCATCTCGGTGTCGGCGGTGGCGGCCACGGCGAGCAGACCGGCCTGATGCTCCAGCGACTCGAACCGGTCCTGCTGGCGGAAAAACCCGACCGCGTGCTGCTCTACGGCGACACCAACTCCACGCTCGCCGGCGCGCTGGTCGCCGCCAAGCTGCACATCCCCATCGCCCACGTTGAGGCCGGCCTGCGGAGCTTCAATCGCCGCATGCCCGAAGAGATCAACCGAATCGTGGCGGATCGGCTGAGCGATCTGCTCTTCTGCCCTACCGACACGGCCCTGCGCAATCTCGCCGACGAGGGTATCCGCACCGGCGTTCACCAGGTCGGCGACGTCATGTTCGATTCGGTGCTCTTTCACGCCGCCCGCGCCGCGGCGAGCGCGAAGCTGCTGGGAGAGCTGGAGCTGTCACCGAAATCCTATTACCTCGCCACCGTCCACCGCGCCGAGAACACTGACGATCCCGCGCGGCTGCAAGCCATCTTCGACGCCTTCGCCCGGCTGGAGCGGCCGGTGCTGCTTCCGCTCCACCCGCGCACGCGCAAGTCGTTGGCGGCGCTCCCCGGCGCGGCGCGCGGCGACGCAGGCGCGCCGCGCAACGTGCGGCTGATCGATCCGCAGCCCTACCTTGAAACATTGATCCTTCAGAAGAACGCGCGGGTCGTGCTCACCGATTCCGGCGGTGTGCAGAAGGAGGCCTACTTCTGCGGCACCCCCTGCGTCACGCTGCGCGACGAGACGGAATGGGTCGAGCTGGTGGAGATCGGCGCGAACCGGCTGGCCGGCGCGGATTCCGCCACGATCCTCGCCGCCGTCCGGCAGGCGGAGAGCGCGGCCCCGATCGACACGGCGAGCCGCCCGCTCTATGGCGACGGCCGCAGCGCCGAGAAGATCGTCACCCTGCTCGGATCCTCTGATTAGGATCGGAGCCTCCGGATAAGTCTCGTCATTCCCGCGCGGGCGGAATTCCCGCGCAGGGAGCCAATGGAGGTTCCTTCGTCAATTTCCCCTCCTTCTCAAGGAGGGGCCAGGGGAGGTTCCTTCGTCGAGCCGCTTTACGCCCCCGACTTCGCCGGTGACGACTCGCCCAGCTCGAGCGCCATGATCTTCTTCAGATCGCGGATGTAGAGCCGATTGCCATCCAGCGTCGGAATCGTCCACGCGCTCTCTTCCAGCATCGGCGTCTGGCAGATCACTTTCAGCTCCTTCGGCGAAGGCTCCGCCAGCATGAGCGTCCCCTTCTCATCCAGAATGATCAGCCGGCCGTCGGCGTTGAGGAACGTGCTCTTGGGAATGCCGCGCTTCCGCCAGGCCACCTGGCCGGTCTTGACGTTCACGCCGAACATGAACGACGGACCCAGCGTGCCCGACGAGCCATAGACGTAATCGCCGATCCGCACCGCCGTCGCGTGATAGACCTGAATCTTCTTGTCGGACCAGACCTCTTTCAGTTCGGTCTTGCCCTCCTTGCTGGTCAGCGACACGACCTTGCTTCCCACCTGCGGCGCTGAGAAAAACAGCAGGTTGTCATCACCCCAGATGGGCATCATGACGTTTTGTCCGAACTGGTTCTTGTGCTCCATCTTCCAGAGAATCTCGCCCGTATCGGGATTCAATCCGGCGATCTCCGCCGCCATGAAGCAGACGAGCTGCTC
>Ga0187894_10004788_pt1 | contig 14238 bp, 13 predicted proteins | sample GBC1701081metaG_FD_136650 | JGI IMG/M metagenome (GOLD analysis project Ga0187894, IMG submission 136650) | White microbial mat communities from a lava cave in the Kipuka Kanohina Cave System on the Island of Hawaii, USA - GBC170108-1 metaG ...
GCTATTCACGGCGCAACTCTGAAACATGGCGTTGCCATCGGTCCGGTGCAGCCCCTGTTCCCCCGAGTTGAAAAAGACGAAATCATCGAAAGGATTGAAGCCATGGAAGAAGAATTGCGCAATCCGCAGGCCGCCCCGGCTCCGGCGGGTGCCACAATGGAAGCGGCGAAATCCAGCAAGATCGGCATCGAAGATTTCGCCAAAGTGGAAATGCGCGTGGGCCAGGTGAAGACCGCGGAAAAAGTGCAGGGTGCGGACAAGCTGCTGAAGCTCACCGTGGACATCGGCGATGAAGTGCGCCAGATCGTCGCCGGCATCGCCGAAGTGTACGCGCCGGAGACGCTCATCGGGCGCAAGGTGGCCGTGGTGGTGAATCTTGCCCCGCGCAAACTGCGCGGCGTGGAATCCAACGGCATGATCGTTGCCGCTTCCGTTCCACCGGATGGCCGGCCTGTTCTCGCTGGCTTTCTCGAGGATGTGCCGGTTGGCGCGCGCCTGAAGTGAGTCCGCAGCGCCGGCTTGCGGCCGGGAACAAGGAGAGAGCCGGCACGGTGCCGGCGCTACAGAATGGATCTGATTGACTCCCATGCGCACCTGGAATTCCCGCAGTTCGATGAAGATCGGCCTGCGATGCTGGCGCGCGCGCGCGCCGCGGGCGTGCAGGCCATACTGGCCATTGGCAGCGCCAGCGGACCGGGGAAGTCTGACGTGGCGATCCCGTTCGCCGAACGATACGACTGGATTTACGCCACGATTGGCATTCATCCGCACGAAGCCAGGCTCGCCGCCGAAGAGCACTTCGCCGAACTCGACCGGCTGGCGCGGCACCGGCGCGTGATTGCCTGGGGAGAAATCGGCCTCGATTATTTTTACGACCACTCGCCCCAGGACGCGCAGCACGCTGTTTTCCGGCGGCAACTGGCGCAGGCGCGCGGCGCCAAGCTTCCGATCATCATTCACTGTCGCGACGCATGGGCGGATTGCCTGGGCGTGCTGGAAGAAGACTGGGGCTCGAGCGGCCTGGGCGGGATTCTCCACTGTTTCACGGGCACCCTGGACGACGCGCGGCGCGGCCTGGAGATGGGCTTCCTGGTTTCCTTCGCCGGCAACATGACCTATCCCAAAGCGCAGGGCCTGCGGGACGTGGCCCGCGAGCTGCCGCTGGAGTCGCTGCTCATTGAGACCGATTCGCCGTTCCTGGCCCCGCAGGGGCGGCGCGGCAAACGCAATGAGCCGGCCAATGTGGCGGAAGTAGCGCGCGCGCTTGCAACTGTGAGAAACTGTCTGCCAGAGGAAGCTGCTGCCGCCACTGCGGCGAACTTCCGCCGGTTCTTCCGGCTGGACGCGGCAGCGGTCAGCGGGTGATCTGCGGGTGTTCCAGGGGGAAGGACGATCGCAGTTCTGACGGCACGAGAGATTTTTGAGCTGGTCCGCGACGACCTGGTGCGCGTGGAAGAAGAACTGGCCGCGCAATCCGGAGGAGCCTTTGAACCCGTCGCGGAAATCAGCCAATACCTGCTGGAAGGCGGGGGCAAGCGCCTGCGTCCCGCCCTGCTCCTTCTCGCCGCGCGCTTCTGCGGCGCGCCGCGGGAATCGGCAGTGCGAATGGGTGCGGTGGTGGAGCTGATTCACAGCGCCACCCTGGTCCACGACGATGTGATTGACGCCGCCGACACGCGCCGCGGCCGTCCTTCGGCCAATTCGCGCTGGGGTAATCACATGAGCGTGCTGGCCGGCGACTGGATGTACATGCAGTCGTTCCGCATGGCGCTGGCCGAGCGCACCTTCCAGGTGCTGGACATCCTGATCGAACTCACCCAGAACATGGTGGAAGGCGAGCTGCTGCAATACACGCGCATCGGCCGCATGGATCTGACCGAGGACGACGCGCTGGACCTGGCCTATCGCAAGACGGCCTGCCTGCTGAGCGGCTGCGCGCAGCTCGGCGCCGTACTAGCCGGCCGCGGAGCGGAAACCGAACACGCCCTGGCCGATTACGGCCGCTGCGCCGGCCTCGAATTTCAACTGGTGGACGACCTGCTGGATTTCACCGCGTCGCGTTCGCAACTGGGCAAGCCGGTGCTGAGCGACCTGAAGCAGGGGAAAGTGACGCTGCCGCTGATTTACGCGCTGGAGAACGCAGGCGCGCGCCAGCGTGACATGGTCGGGGCGGTGCTGCGGGAGCGCGGGTTTCACAGTGTCCGGGCGGAAGATATCGCCGATTTCGTGCGTGGCTCCGGCGCCATCGAGCGCACCCGCTCCCTCGCCCAGAAGTTCGCGGCGCAAGCCAAGAACAGCGTCAATGGCCACGGCGATGCGGACTCCGCCCGCGCGCTGCAAGCCCTGCCCGATTTCATCCTCGAACGGGAATCGTAACAATTTGAGAATGTAGCGCTGGCCTTCCGGGGCAGTGTCGCAGACCCCGGCTCTCGCCGCATGGCAGGCGCTACAGCTTCCGCACTTCGGCAAGGACTTCGTCCACAGTCCAGGTGTTTCCGGTGAAAATCCGGGCGACTTTCCCGTCGGGGGTGATGACCGCGGTGCGTAACGTGTGAATCGTGTCTTCGGCGTCTTTCCCTTTCACCTGGTAGGAGAGGCCAAAAAAGTCCGACACCTTCTTGACTTCCGATTTTCTGCCGGTGACAAAATCCCACGCCGCGGTGCGCTTCACGCCGGGCTCATCAAAGGCCGAGCGCATCTTCTTGAGCACGGCGGGCGTGTCGTAATCCGGGTCGAAGCTGATGGTCAGGAGATGGGTCTTCCCGGCCGTCGCCGGCGTCTTTTCCAGCTCCCTGGCGATTTTCGCGAAGTTCATGTTCATCAGCGGGCAGAAATTGGGCAGCGGGCAGCGCGTGAAGATGAACGTAAGCACCACGACCTTCCCGCGCAGGTCGCTGCTGCGGAGCGGCCGCGCATCCTGGGTGACGAACGTGACATCCGGCAGGGCATCGCCGGGCTTGGGCATGGGCAGCGGCTTGGGCAGCACTTCGGCGTCGCTGGCGTCGGGGTTCTCCGGCCGCGTGATGAACAGCGACTCCAGCCAGGAATCCATGCCCTGTACAACCAGCGTGGCTTGCACTCGGTCGCCGCGCTGCAGGCGGTCAAAGTCGCGCTGGTCTTTGAGCTTGAAGCCCATGGTCATGGCGTCCATGAAGCCGGGAATGTCCTCGTGGGCGAAGATCACTTCTTTCATCTGACGCTCAACGCTGATCACCCGGCCCTTGAAGGGGAACGTCTTTGGCTGTTCCTGTCTCTTCGCTTCGGGCTTGCTGGAGCAGCCGGAAAACGCAAGTGCGAGTATGGCGATGGAAACAAAAGCCAGAGGCCAGCGGAGGGAAAACACATTTGTGCGCATCGAACTGAGTCTAGCACAGGGCTCCGAGGCTCCCCGGCAGCCGCGGGTGGAGCCCGGGGGCGCAGGTTGCGGGCGCCGATGCCTTGCGGTTACTCTGTGTCGCGATGCTGCCGTTCAAGCTGATCTATACCGACGACTACGATTTGCGGCTGGGCGCGCACATCTTCCCCTCGCAGAAGTACAAGCTTGTTGCGAATCGGCTGTCGCGGGAGGGCATCGCCTCCGCGGATGACGTTCTGCCGCCGCCGGCGGCCTCGGACCAGGATGTGCTGCTGGTCCATTCGCAGGAGTGGATTTACAAGTTGCAGCACGAACAGCTCTCGATGGCCGAACGCATGCGCCTGGAGATTCCCGCTACCAAGGAGACCCGCGGGGCCTTCTGGCTGGCCGCGGGAGGTTCGATTCTGGCCGGGCAGCGCGCGCTGGCCGATGGATTCGCGGTCAGCATCGGCGGCGGCTTCCATCACGCTTATCCCGACCACGGCGAGGGCTTCTGCATGATTCACGATGTGGCCATTGCCATCCGCCGTTTGCAGAAAGACGGCGCGATTCGCACCGCCATGGTGATTGATACCGATGTGCACCAGGGCAACGGAACGGCGGCAATCTTCGGCGGCGATGGAGACGTGTTCACGCTTTCCATTCACCAGGAGAACAACTACCCGTATCCCAAGCCGCCCTCCACCGTGGATATCGGCCTGCCGGACGGCGTCGAGGATGAAGAGTACCTGGCGATTCTGGACCGCTACGTGACCCACGCCTTCCATGATTTCCACCCCGACCTGCTGTTTTACGTGGGCGGGGCAGACCCGTATCGCGAAGACCAGCTGGGCGGGCTCGGGCTGACGATGGAAGGATTGCGGCGGCGCGATCGTCTGGTGTTCGAGCACGCGCGCCGTTTGCGGGTGCCGGTGGCCATCACTTTGGCCGGCGGCTATGCGCGCCGCGTGGAAGATACCGTGCGCATCCACGTCAACACCGTGCTGGCCGCGCGCGACTGCGCCGCGCGAACATCGGCCGCGCGGCCATGACCGCTTGCCTGGAGGGATAAGCATGAAACGACTCGCTGGCCTTATTCTTGTGGTGACGACGTGCTGTGCCGCGCAGCAGCTTCCTTCGCGGCAGATGGACGAGCTCAACTGGATGGAATTCCGCCAGTTGGTGCCCGCCCGGGTGAAGACCGTGCTGGTGACGGTAGGCACGCTGGAGCCGCACGGCGTCATCAACAACGGCGCGGACAACACGGCTCCGGTAGCCATCGCCAATGCCATCGCCGCGGACATCAATGCGCTGATTGCCCCGCACATCCCTTATGGCGTGACCGGCTCGATGGCCCCGTATCCGGGCGCTCTGCACATTCCCGAAGATGCGTTCCGCGCCTACTTCAGGGCGGTGGTGGAAGGCATGGTCAAGAACGGATTCAAGAACATCATCGTCATCAACGGGCACGGCGGCGGCCAGACGGCCATCCTGAATCAAGTGACCGGCGAAATTGCCTTGCAGCACAAGGTGAATACGCTGGTCATCAACTGGTGGTCGCTGTGCAGCGACGTGACGCTGGAAGTCTTTGGCGAAGACGGCGGGCACGCCGGAATCAACGAGACGGCGTTCGTGCAGGCCATCAATCCGAAGCTGCTGAAGAAAGACCTCTACCAGGGCAAAGAGATGGCGACGCCGAACCCCGCGCCGGGCGCGTGGGCAGCCACGCCGTTCCCCTCCAGTATCACGCTGTACAAGGAAGGGCAGGGATGGCCGAAGGACTTCGATCCGGCCAAGGCCGAAGAGTACTACCGCAAAGTGATTGCCAGAGTGAAGGCGTTCACTCAGGACGTTCTTCGCAAGTGGGAAATGGCCGGCTTCAATTAGGCGATTTCGCGGCCGGCGGCTGAGCCAATCCGCGCTCGATAGCCGCGCTCAGCGAGCGGAGAAACCCCTCCGGCTCGAAGCCTTCGACGCGGTAGGCGATGTTTCCGGCCGGATCAAACACCACCACCGTGGGGATGGACTCGACCCGCAGGGCGCGCTCCAGGCCATCGGAGAATGTCGCGGGCATGCGCACCTTTTCTTTCTTCACGTAAGGCGCCACCAAAAGCTCGTCTTCGTCGCGATTCACCGCGAGAAACACAACGCGCGGCTGGCTTTCATATTTCTCGAACGCGGCCTCGATCAGCGGCTCGAGCTCACGGCACGGGCCGCACCAGGTGGCCCAGAAGTACAACACGACGACCTTGCCCTTCAGCTCAGCGAGCTTCAGGTTGCTGCCGTCCAGGCGCCGGATTTCCATGGCGAACGGGTCCTGAATTCCCGCATTGCGCAACGGCTGGTCGCCGCGCTTTTTCTCCGTGGTGGCTCGGTCGAAAGCGGCCAGCAGGTAATCGCCCAGGCCGGTCTCGCTGCCGCGCGTTTGCCGCCAGAGGTTTCCCAGGCTGCGGCGCGCGGTGAGCTGATCTTCCATCGTGCCGTAGGAATCGGGCAGCACGAAGGCGCAGGCGTACTGCGCGATGGCCTCTTCCGTTTGCTTCTGCAGCTCGGCAATCTGGCCCAGCCGAAGCGCCGCCGGCGTGTTCGGGATGAGTTCGTAGCTTTTCTTCAGATCCGCCGTCGCGGCATCGTACTTCTTCTGTGCCATGGCAATCCGCCCGCGGACGCTGTAGACGGACATGCGCAGCTTGCGGCGCTCGAGGTCCCAATCTTCGTGGGACATGCGCACCGGCTTTTCGCCCGCCGGGTCTTTCTCGATCCGGTCCAGCACTCGCGTCAGGTAGCCCGCGGCCTTGACCAGGCTCCTGGCGTCGCCTTGCTTTTCCAGCAGGTCGGCCGCGAAGAGCATCATCGCGGAATCTTCCGGGCGCAGGGCGATCAGCCGTTCGGAATAGTCAATCGCCTTCGGGAAGTCGCGTAGCTGCACGGCGGCTTCGGCCAGGGCGCGATAGACGCCGGCCTTACGCGGCGCCTCCGGAAACTCCTTCAGATACGCTTCCAGAGTGCGCACACGCGCGGCGATGTCGTTGCCGGAATCGGCGATGGCCCGTTCCAGCGCCGCTTCCGCCGCCGGAGCTTTAGCCGGGGCGTCGGATGACTTTTGATTTTCTGATGGAGGCGGGCGGCGCTTGAGCTTGAGGTCCGGCGATTGCGCCGCTGCTGAAAACGCAGCCATCAGAACAAACAGCAAGAGGCGAAGCATCGCAGGCGGGATGGAGTCCGGGTGCATCCGCCCCTATTGTACCGTTGCGGGCGCGATTTTCACTTGCCTCGCGCGTCACCTTAGGCGAATTGTGCCGGAGCCGGTCTGCACGCTGATGCGGCCGATGCCGTCGCCCGCGGTGGCGCGCAACAGGCGGCGGGTCTGCTCCTGAATTCTCAATTCAGGCTCCAGGCGGAAACGCCCTGAGCTGGTGCGCGCCTCGAGCCGGTAGCTGGAACGCATTCCCAGGTCGAGCGTGACGCTGCCGGAGCGGGTCTCAATCTCCCACAGGAATCGCTCCTTCGGGCTTCCGCTGACGTTGATACTGCCGGAGCCGGCTTCTGCGTGAACGTCGGAGGGAGCGTCGTCCACGCGAATCTCGCCGCTGCGCGTCTCCGCGTAAACCCGTGCGCCCGGATGCGCGATGGTTACGCGCCCAGAGCCGGCTTCCACGCGAACTTCGCCCCGAACGTTTTCCAGGGTGAGGCTGCCGGAGTTGGCGCGGGTGCGCGCCGAGCCGCCAATGTTGGTCAGTTGCTGCGAGCCGCTGGAGGACCTGGTTTCCGCGTCGCCACTCACGTCCAGGAGGCGAAGCCCGCCGGACGCGGATTCCAGCCGCACCGGTCCGCGCAGCCCGGAAACCTCAATGCGGCCCGAGCCGGAGCTGGCGCGGACGCTGGTCTCTTCCGGAACGGTAATCGTGTAGTTGATGCGCACGGCGCCGAAGACGTCACGCGGGCGCGTCAGGCGGATGGAATTGCCTTGCTGCACGACGGGCGGGTCTTGTTGCAGCGCCGCAATTTTTTCCGAAGGGCTCTCGTCGAGCCGCCCGTACACTTCAAATTCGCCGCGCACGCGCACGCTCCCTGCCGCGCCGCGGGAGATGATCACTTCGCCTGAGCCGGATTCCACTTCCATCGCCACCGGGCCGTTCACCGCCAGCGTGCGTTCAAAGGAACCGTGGCCCGCCGGACCCATGACGCAGCCGGCCAGGGCCAGCGCCAATCCGGGAGCCAGCAAAAGCCGGGCGATTTTGCGGGAGGTCATAGGGCTGGTTCGCTCCTGTTGAAGGTACGCACGGATTTCGGGAATTGTTCCGGGAAGCGCCGCCGGGCAGACGCTCCGGCTACGCGCGTCGCGGAGAAGCCAGCGCTTCGTTGAGCGAACCCTGGCGGTAGCCGCGCGGGTCAATGGTGATCAGGCGATAGCCGCAGGCCCGGAGCCTGGATTCCACTTGCTCGCGCGTCCCGGGCGCAAGGGCCGCGGCAAGCTCTTCGGCCGCAAACTCGACGCGGGCCTCCTCGCCAAAATGACGGACGCGGAGCTGCCGGAATCCGAGCGCGCGCAGCGCCGCTTCCGCCCGTTGCACTTGCCCCAGCGCTTCCGGAGTTACCGCTGTGCCGTACGGAATGCGTGAAGAAAGGCACGCGGAGGCGGGCCGGTCCCAGGTGGGCAGGCCGGCGCGGCGGGAAAGTTCGCGGATCGCGGCTTTGGTCATACCGGCATCGAGCAGCGGCGCCAGGACGCGGTGCTCGGCGGCGGCGCGGTGACCGGGGCGAAAGTCGCTGATGTCGTCCGCGTTGATTCCATAAGCGACGGCCGCAACCCCGCGTTCCGCGGCCAGACCGCCGAGCTTTTCAAACAGCTCTGCTTTGCAGTGATAGCAGCGGTCGCCGGCATTGGCGACGTAGAGGGGATTCGAGAACTCCTCGGTCGCGATGAATTCATGCCGCACGCCCGCGTGGCGGACAAACGCCTGGCATTGCTCGCGGTCGAATGCGGAAAAGCTCGCGGAAAGCGCGGTAACAGCCAGCGCCCGTGCGCCCAGCGTCGTGTGCGCCGCCCAGGCCAGATACGCGGAGTCGGCTCCACCGGAAAGCGCCACGATGACCGAATCGAGGCCGCGCAGGCTCTCGAACAGCGACGCCTGCCGGGACTCGAGGAGCACGTCAGGGCCGGCAGGTGGCCCGGCCAGGTTGTGCAGGGTGGTCATGGAACGCGCCCAGTATAGCCGATGCAGTGCGGAGGTGCGCGGAGGAGAATCGGGCCAGCGCGAAGGGCTACTTGAAGTCCATCAGCACGTCCACGATGCCGTGTTTCGGATCGGGCCGCAGCAGGTATCCGACGTTGGAGAAGTTCACCACATAGTCCCCGAACGCCCCCCGCTTCTGCGCCTGCTTATCGAGGAATTCCTCGAAATACAACTGATCGAAGACGTCGCCGGCCGGAAGGCGCCAGGCCGCGATCAGTTTTCGCTCTGCGGTGACGGAAAGACCGGTGATCACCAGGTGCCCCATGCGAAACTGCGCGCCTTCGGTGACGGCAACGCGGTAGGTGACGGTGTTCTTCGCGTCGTCAAAAACCGGCGTGGCCTTGACCTCGGCGTCAATGTAGCCGCGGCGGTTGTACTCGCGCTTCACTCGCTCCCACGTGCCGGTCATTTTCATGCCGTCGGCCACTTCGCCCAGCGGAACAGGGACCAGGGAATTCAACGCGGCGGCATCCAGCGCCGTGTTTCCGCTCCAGGCGACGCCGGTGAACTTGAACACCGGCCCCGTTTCGATGGGAACGAACACGCTGATTTCATCCGGCAGCGGCCGGTTGGGATTCCCCACGAACCTGGCCTGCGGCTCCGGAAAGTGAGCGCGCAGAAAGCCGCGCTGCTCATAGAGCGGGCGCACCTGCTCCACCAGGAAAACACGCGTGGCATAGCGGGAAAACGGCTTATTGATGAGCGCGCGCACCGGCTCGCTGAGCTTGGGCGAGCCCGCGGCGACGGCATCGCCGAACTCCACGGACTTCACCTTCATCGCCGGCGCGCTGATTTTGAACTGCTGGATGTTGCCATCGGAGTCCGGAGCGGAGAGCACGCTGCGCTCGACGGCCGCTTTGATGCCCTTGGCCTCGATCAGCTTCTGCAGCGCGGCGGTCATCACCTCCAGCATGGCGCCCTGCTCGGGCGCCGTGCCGTCATAGAAGGGCATGGCCTGTTTGAGCGCGGCGTGCAATTCCTCGTCGGGAATGGTGGCGAAATTATCGAAGGAAACGGGAACCGTGGGGGCGTCCTCCACCAGGTATTCCACTTCCACGTCTTCGGCCTTGGACTGGAACTTGTACCGGACATTCTGAAACGGCCCAAGCTGGGCCAGTTGATCGGCGCCGGCTTGAATGGATTCCTTGGTTACCGGGTCGCCGGGCTTGAGCCCGCTGGCGGAGGCCACCAGTTCCGCGGAGAACCTCTTTGACCCGGCAGCCGTTACCCGGGAAAGCTTGCCCGCCTGCCCTGGCGCGGCGGGAGCAAGGCACAGCGCCGCCAGCAAAAGTGACGCACCCGCAACTGCGCTTCGCTTTCCCACGGAAATAATCTTAGGAGAAGTGCGGCGGCAAATCCAGTTCGCCGGCCTTCGCCCGGGAAAAGGGTGAAAGGCGCGCCAAGGGATGGCTATTCGACGGTGACGGATTTGGCGAGATTCCGCGGCTGATCCACGTCACATCCACGCCGTACCGCGACGTGATAGGCCAGCAACTGCAGCGGAACGATTTCCAGAATCGGCGCCAGCAACTCCGGCGCGTGCGGGATCTCCACGACGTGCTGCGACATCTTGCGGGCGATTTCGTCGCCTTCGCTGACGATGGAGATGACGATACCGTCCCGCGCGCGGACTTCCTGGATGTTGGAAACGGTCTTCTCGTAACGCGTCATGGAATTCGCGTCGCCCTGGTCACGCGTCGCCAGCACCACCACCGGCAGGTTTTCGTCAATCAGCGCGTTGGGGCCGTGCTTCATCTCGCCGGCCGGATAACCTTCTGCCTGGATGTAAGAGATTTCCTTAAGCTTCAGCGCGCCTTCCAGCGCGATGGGGTAGTGAATCCCGCGGCCCAGGTACAGGAAGTCGGAATGGCGGAACAGCTTCCTGGCCAGCTCCTCATATTCCTCGTCGCGCTGCAGAATCTGCTCGAGCTTGTGCGGCAGCCGGGTCAGCTCCTGCAAAAGCTCCTTGGCCCTTTCTGCGGAAATCCTGCCGCGCACTTCGGCCAGATGCAGGGCGATGAGGAAGAGCGCGGTGAGCTGTCCGGTAAACGCCTTGGTGGAAGCCACGCCGATTTCCGGTCCGGCGTGCGTGTAAATCGTGCCGTTGGCTTCGCGGGTGATCATCGCGCCCACCACGTTGCAGATGGCCAGTGTCTTTGCGCCCTTCAGCTTGGCCTCGCGCTGCCCGGCCAGCGTGTCCGCGGTCTCGCCCGACTGGCTGATGACAATCACCAGCGTTTTCGAGTCCACAATCGGGTCGCGATAGCGGAATTCGCTGCCGTAGTCCACTTCCACCGGAATCTGCGCCAGCCGTTCAATCATGAACTTGGCGGCCAGGCCGGCGTGCCAGCTTGTGCCGCAGGCCACGATCCTCACCTGGGTGAAGGATTGGAACTCTTCCGCGGTGATGTCCATTTCATCGAGAAACACTTTGCCGGTTTCCAGCGAAATGCGCCCGAGCAACGTGTCGCGCACGGCGCGGGGCTGCTCGAAGATCTCCTTCTGCATGAAATGCTTGAAGCCGCCCTTTTCCGCCATGATCGGGTCCCAGGTGACGTGTTGCACCGGGCGCTGAATGGCGCGGCCGTCGAAGTCCAGCAGGCGCACGCCCTGCGGCGTGATGACCGCGATATCCCCGTCGTTCAGGAAAAAGACGTCGCGGGTGTGGTAGAGCACCGCGGGAATGTCGCTGGCGATAAAGTACTCATCCTGGCCCAGGCCGACCACGGCGGGCGGTCCCCAGCGCGCGGCGACAATCTTGTTGGCGTCGCGGGTGGAAACCGCGGCAAGCGCATACACGCCGCGCAACTCGCGGACCGTCTTGCGCACGGCTTCGTCCAGGCTCGTTCCGTTCTTGTGGTTCTTCTCGACCAGGTGGGCGATGACTTCGGTGTCCGTTTCGGTGACGAACTTGTGGCCTTCTTTTTCCAGGCCGTGCTTGAGCTCCAGATAATTTTCGATGATGCCGTTGTGGACCACCACCAGGTCGCCGGTGCAGTCGCGGTGCGGGTGGGCGTTCTCCTCGGTGGGGCGTCCGTGCGTGGCCCAGCGGGTGTGACCGATGCCGTACAGACCGTCAAGCGGCGTGAGCCGGATGGTCTCTTCCAGGTTGCGCAGCTTGCCGGAGGCGCGGCGAATGTCCATCTTGCCGTTCTGCGCCACCACGGCGATGCCCGCCGAATCGTACCCGCGATATTCCAGCCGCTTCAGGCCATCCAGGATCAGCGGCACCACTTTCTTCGGCCCGATATATCCAACAATTCCGCACACAGCCGGCGCTCCCTCAGCGGCACGTTGCCGCACACCCGTTCCCTACGAGACTAGCATACCCTTAGGATGCGGAGGGGGGCTGCCCGGCGTCAATGTTACCAACGTCCTAGCAGTACTTTCCGGCCGAAGAGAGGTTTGCCGGCGCAGTGCGTTGCGGCCGCGGGCTAGTCAACGATTTCGAAGCGGTACTGCTCAATCACCGGATTGGTCAGAACCTCGGCGGCGATCTTCTCCACCTGAGCCTGCGCTTCGCTGCGGCTCATGCCGTTGAGCTCGAGCACAAAGAACTTGCCCTGGCGCACATCCTTCACCTTTGCGTAGCCCAGCGAGGCCAGCGCGTGCTGAATGGTCTGCCCCTGCGGGTCGAGTACGGTCTGCTTCGGCATTACCCAGACGTGTGCTTTCATGGGTCCGATTATACCGTTTTCAAATTCCCAAATCGTCCCGGGAACGGTTGAACGCGGCCAGATACTTCTCGCGCTGCGCCTGGCTGATGAACGCATAGGAGAACGCGGCCTGCGCAATGTCGGCCAGTTCGGTGGCATCCAGTCCCATGGCCAGACCCGCGTCGTACTCTCCGGCGAGCGTCGTGTGGAACATCGCCGGGTCGTCGCTGGAAAGCGTGAGGGGCACGCCTTCGCGAAAAAACAGCTTCAACGGATGCTCATCGAGTTTGGCCGGCCTGCCGAACTGTTTCGCCAACGCGCCCGTGCGCAGGTTGCTGACCGAGCAGACTTCCAGCGGGACATCCTGCCTGGCCAGAGTGCGGCGCAGTTCGGCGTCGTGCATTGCGGCGATGCCGTGGCCGATGCGTTCGGCGTGCAGCAGCTCCATGGCCTGGCGGATATCCTCCGGCCCGCCGACCTCTCCGGCATGCACCGTGCAGCGCAATCCGTTTTCCGCCGCGTAATCAAACGCCGCGCGAAATTCGCGGGCCGCGACGGAGAGCTCATCGCCGCCCATGCCGAAGGCGACGACTCCAAACTCCTTCAAACGCACGGCCCAGCGGGCCACATCCATAGCCGCTTCCGGGCCGAACTGGCGGGTAATGTCCGGCGCCCAGGCCAGCCGAACGCCGGCCTTGCGTCCTGCATCGGCGGCCCGCGCCAGGGCGCGAAACACCGGCTCAGGCTGCTGGCCGCGCCAGAGCATCACGCCCAGCGCAACAATCACTTCGGCGTACACCACGTTCTGCCCGGCGAGTTCTTCGACCAGCCGCTCCGCAACCAGCTCGAAATCGCCAGGCTCGCGCAGGTAGGAGGTGACCCATTTGAACGCTTCCAGGAAGCCCGGAAAATCAGAGTATTGATATCGCGCCGCCGCCTCTTCGATGGTGAGCGCCTCGCCGTGGCGCCGCGCCAGCTCGACCACCGTGGCCGGGCGAATCGCGCCTTCCAGGTGTAAATGCAACTCCGCTTTGGGAAGCTGTTGCAGCGCGTGCAGCGATTCATCGCGAGTCATCGGTCGTTTAGCGGGGCGGGAGCTTGGGGCGTCCGGCGTTGACCCATGCGGTCATCCAGTACGAGCCGACGTCGCTGGCGGCATCGGAGATGCCGCGCAGCAGAATCGCGCCGGCCTGGCTGTACAGCCGATCGTAGTATTCATCGGTGTAATCGGTGAGGCCGCGGCGGGAGCGGCGGTCGGCCAGCAGAACGTGGTAAACCCACGCATGGGAGCTCAGGCAGCGTTCGAAAGCATGGTCGGTGGGATCCTGTATGAATGCGGCGTCGTTGGGATGCACGAAGAAAAAGAGCGAGAAACGATCCACCAGGCTGGTGCTGAAGCGCTGGTCAATGCCGACCTGATTGGTCATATGCCCGTCAAAATTCTCGGTGGTGGCGAAGGGGTCATGGGCCTGCGCCACGTAGTGCGAGAGAATCGCCGAGTAGTATTTCACTTCCTCCCAGTTGCGGGCCTTGAAGGCGTTGGTCAGCTTTTCGCTGTAGACGCCGATCTGCCACGGCAGCAGGCCGTTCAGCTCCAGGGTGCGCTTGCCGATTTTCTTGACCGCGAGATTGTAGTCGCGGGGCAGGGCGTCGAACGGGAAGCGCCCGTAACGGTCCAGGAAGATGCAGCGGTGCCGCTGCTCGAGGGTTGCGTTCTTCTTGAGCCACTCCAGCGGCTCGGTGGACTGCTGTGCGATCTGATGGCGCGCTCCCTCGTAGAACTGCTGCATATCCGAGGGCAGCGTATCCACCGCTTTGTTGGCGATCAGGCGCTGCGCGCCCGCGCCCCAGGCTCCGGCAAGCTGCGGAGCGAGCAGCAGGGCGGCCAGGGCCGCAACCAAGCGTGTAGCCGCACGAGTCATCCCGCGGCGTCCTTTGCGCCGGGCTGGTTCAGCGCGCTGCGCTTCCGGCTGTATGCGAAGTAGATCACCAGTCCGATTCCGAGCCACAC
>Ga0187894_10004789_pt1 | contig 14235 bp, 12 predicted proteins | sample GBC1701081metaG_FD_136650 | JGI IMG/M metagenome (GOLD analysis project Ga0187894, IMG submission 136650) | White microbial mat communities from a lava cave in the Kipuka Kanohina Cave System on the Island of Hawaii, USA - GBC170108-1 metaG ...
CACCGTTGGGACCGATCAGCGCATGCAGCTCGCCGGGCGCGACGGCAAGGCTGGCGTCGTCGAGCGCCGTGACGCCGCCGAAGCGCTTGCGCAGGCCGCTGATCCGCAGGGCGGATGGTGTCGTCATCGTGTTGCCTGCCGCCACAGACCGGCCAGTCCGGCCGGCGCGAACAGCACGACGGCCAGCAGCGCCACGCCGATCGCCAGCGCGGTGTGCGTCGTGTAGTCGGAGAAAAGCTCCTCGGCCAGCAGCAGCAGCGCAGCCCCGAGGAAAGCGCCCAGGAAGCGGCCGGATCCGCCGAGGATCACCATGACCATCAGGGTGCCGGACTGCGTCCAGTGCAGGAGGCTCGGACTGACCAGCAGGTTCAGGTTGGCCAGCAGGCAACCGCCGAGGCCGGCGGCGCCGCCGGCGATGACGAAGGCGATGAGCTTGATGCGATACACCGGGAAGCCGATGGCCTCCATGCGCTCATCGTTGTCGCGGATGCCCTGCAGCGCCCGTCCGAACGGCGCATTGAGCAACCGATGCAGGCCGGCCATCGACAGCAGCACGACGCCGAGGACGGCATAGTAGAAGGTGGCGTCGGATGCCGGCTCCAGCCCGAACCCGAAGCCGGCGCGGCGCGGCAGGTTCAAGCCGTCGTCGCCACCCAGCAGCCGCAGCGACACCACGACGTAGTAGGCCATCTGGGCGAACGCCAGCGTGATCATGATGAAGTAGACGCCGCGCGTGCGCAGGGCGACCGCGCCGACCAGGGCAGCCAGCACGCCGCCAACGAGCGCCGCCGCCGGCCAGGTCAGCCAGGCGCTGTCGCCGCCGGCGCGGGCCAGCACCGCCGCCGTGTAGGCCCCGGCACCGACAAAGCAGGCGTGGCCCAGGCTGACCATGCCGCCATAGCCGATCAGCAGGTTGAGGCTGCTGGCGATCAGCGCGTAGATCAGCACGCGCGTGGCGAGCACGATGTAGAACGGCTGGTCGACGATCAGCAGCGCCACGGGCAGCAGCGCCAGCACCGCGACCGCAAGCAGCATCGGCAGCGGGTGCAGGCGGATATGCAGCGAGCTAGACTTGGTTCCCATCGAAGACCATCATGCTGTTATCCCAAGCGCAGCGCATTCCTGTCCTCCTGAGCGACCCTTCGGCTTCGCTCAGGGCAGGCGCGAAGGACCTTGCGGTGCGTCGGTTGCCCGCGGCTCTGCCGATGAAAGGCCGTATGAAGATGGAACCACAGAGAGCACAGAGCGCACAGAGAATGAGATGAGAGGTGCTCCACGCGCGCCGCAGACACGCACGACTTCTTCTCTGTGTGCTCTGTGCTCTCTGTGGTTCATCTTGCTGCGGCGCTCCAACACCGCCGCCACACGCATTCGACTCGCCGCAAGGTCCCTCGCGCCTGCCCTGAGCGAAGCCGAGGGGTCGCTCAGGCCGACAGCGTGCACCCGTTCGATCGGCACGTGCTTCAGCCACGCGCCGGGAACAGGCCGCGCGGCCGAAAGAACAGGACGACGGCCATCAGCACGTAGATCAGGATCGAGGCCAGCGCCGGCCCGGCTTCCGAGGCGACGGCCGGCGGCGCCAGCGCGCGGAACAGGGCTGGCAGCAACGTGCGGCCGGCGGTGTCGATGATGCCGACGAGAAGGGCGCCGACCAGTGCGCCGCGCACCGAGCCGATGCCGCCGATCACGATGACGACGAACGCCAGGATCAGGATGTTCTCGCCCATGCCGACCTGGACGGCCAGCAGCGGCCCCAGCAGCGCCCCCGCCACGGCGCAGAGCGCCGCCCCTGCCCCGAACACGACGGTGAACAGGCGCGCCGTGTCGACTCCCATCGCGTTCGCCATCTCGCGGTCCGACGCTCCCGCCCTCACCCACATGCCGACGCGGGTGTGCACCACGGCGACGTAGAGGAGCAGGGCCGCGGCCAGCCCGGCACCGATCACGACCAGGCGGTAGGCCGGATAGCGCAAGCCGGGAACCAGCTCGACCGGACCGGACAGCGACGCCGGCATGCTCAGCGGCACCGGCTGCGCGCCCCAGACGATGCGCACCAGCTCGTTGGCGATCAGGATCAGGGCGAACGTGGCCAGCACCTGGTGGAGATGGGAGCGCCGGTAGAGCGGGCGCAGGATCGTGAGCTCGAGCGCCATGCCGATCGCCGCCGTGCCGATCGCCGCCGCGGCGATCCCGAGCAGGAAGGAGCCGCTTGCCGCGACGACGGTCGCGGCCAGATAGGCGCCGATCATGTACAGCGAGCCGTGCGCCAGGTTGATCATGTTCATGATGCCGAACACCAGCGTCAGCCCGGCCGCGAGCATGAACAGCATCAGCCCCAGCTGCAGGCCGTTCAGCGCCTGCTCGACGATCAGCGACAGCGGCACGGTGTGTCCTTCCACGCCGTCATCCCGAGCGCAGCGAGGGATCTTCTGAGGATGGCGCACGGTGCGCCTGCATCAAAAGATCCCTCGCTACGCTCGGGATGACAGTGTGATCGGCCGGGCCTCATTTCATCTTGCAGCGGGCGACGAAGGAGTCGGCGCGGTCGGCGTAGACCTTGCCGAGGGTCCTGTTGGTGATGCGGCCGGCGCCGTCCTTGACCACCTCGCGCAGGTAGTAGTCCTGGATCGGGTAGTTGTTGCTGTTGAAGCGGAACTGGCCGCGGGGCGACTCGAACTTCGCCGCCTTCAGCGCGGCGCGGAACGCGTCCTTGTCCTCGATCCTGCCGCCGGTGTCGCGCACCGCGGCGGCGATGAGCTGGGCCGCATCGTAGCCCTGCAGGGCATACATGGTGGGCAGGCGGCCATAGGTCTTCTGGAAGTCGGCGACGAACTTGCGGTTGGCCGCGTTGTCCAGGTCGTGCGCCCATTGCGCGGTGTTGAGGATCCCCACCATGGCCTCGCCGACCGGCTTGATCGTGTCCTCGTCGGCGGAGAAGCCAGGCGTATACAGCTTCGCATCCTGCTGGGCGCCGGCGCTGACATACTGCTTGATGAAGTTGATGCCCATGCCGCCGGGCAGGAAGAAGAACACAGCGTCGGGCCTGGCCGCACGCATGGTGGCGATCTCGGCCGCGTAGTCGAGCTGGCCGAGTTTGGTGTAGACCTCGTCGGCGATCTTGCCCTTGTAGGTGCGCTTGAAGCCGTTCAGCGTCTCGCGGCCGCCGGGGTAGTTGGGTGCGATCAGATAGACGTTCTTGAGGTTGCGGTCATTCATCACCTGGCCCATGGCCGCAGGCACATCCTCGTTCTGCCACGACACGACGAAGAAATTCGGATCGCACTTCTCCGCCGCGTAGTCCTCGGGCCCCGTGTTGGGGCTGATGTAGGTCGTCCCGGACGCGAGGATGGCCGGCATCACCGGCAGCAGCACGTTCGAGAAAACCATCCCGGTGATGATGTCGACGCGATCGCGCTTGGTGAAGCGCTCGACGACCTGCCGCCCGGTCTCGGGGTTCTGCTGGTCGTCGACGACCGCGATCTCGGCGGGGAGGCCGCCCAGCTTGCCGCCGTCGCCTTTCGCCACCAGCTCGAAGCCGTCGCGAATGTCGACGCCCAGGGCCGCCCCCGGCCCCGACAACGTGCTCATGAAGCCGACCTTCACCTTGTCGGCGGCGTGGGCGGCCGTGGCCAGCGCCAGCGCCGCGACGGTGGTCAGCAGAACGGTTGTCTTGTTCATCGTCGTCCTCCCCCTAGAGCCCAACTGAAAACCGGGGAATCGCTTCATGGTGAGCACAGGCACAAACGCTTCGCGTTTTGCCGAGTCGAACCATGAAGCGCCGCACCACCGCCCGTGCGAGGCCTTCATGGTTCGACAAGCTCACCATGAAGGCTACTACACCCATGCCTGCAGCACGTAGTCGTACGTGCCTTCGGCGTTGACCATGTCCACGCGCTGCAGCCGGATGCGGTAGCCGTCGGGACCGCGCCGCAAATGGTGGACATAGGAGCCGGCGAAATGCCGGGACACGTCGTTGCGGAACTCCATCATGTGAAAGCGCGAGCGCACGGTGAGCTCGCCGGTCCCGGCGTCGATCTTCTCGATGCGGACGTTCGAGACGACGTGGTTGGTGCCCCACGCGGTCTTCTGCGACCAGGCGCGGGGATGGCCCAGGCGCCCCATGCGCACGGCCATGAGGTCGCGGTCCTCGTAGAAGATCGACGGCACGCCGTCGCCGGTGGTCTGCGACGGCTCGGCCGGCATCCAGTAGATGCCGTCCTCGGCGAACAGGTCGATGAAGCCCTGCCAGTCGCCGCTGTCCAGGCATTCGGCCTGGCGATAGAGGAACTGCTCGACGCCGCGCAGCGGGTCGCCGCCGTCAGCCGTTGCCGCCGGCTTCGCGGCGCGACGCGGCGTGCGCGCGGTCTTCGATGGCGCGGCCTTGCGGGCGGCCTTCCTGGAGGCGGCCATCACCTTGCGTCCATGCGTGTACGTTGGACCGCGCGCGTCCACGCGCGCATCGGCGCGTAGCGCCGACCTTCGTGACTTTGCCCGTCGCTGACGCGCCGGGCAAATGCGCGCGTGGACCCTTCGACAGGCTCAGGGCAGGCTGCGCGCGGTCCAAAGTCAACGCCCATGGTCACCTTGCTCCCATGTAGTCGACCCAGGCGCGGAACTGGTTGCGCATGGGCGCCTCGCTGGTGCCGATGCAGGAAGTGACCACGCCGTCGGCTTCCGTGTCCTGCCCGGCGTTGCGGTGGAAGCTCACCCAGTCGCCGCCTTCGGATGCCAGGCCCTGGTGGATCTTCCAGAAGTTCCACAGGTCGTCGGCGTTGATCATGGTCGAGGGCGAATTGACGAGGTTGTAGTAGCCGAGCGCCCGGCGATACATCGCCTCGGGCGCGCCCTTCAGGCGGAAATGCCAGATCTCGGTCAAGGTCTTGTCGACCGACAGCGGGCGCACGGCACGCAGCTGCTGCAGCGGCGACTGCACCGAGAGGCCGGGATAGAGCAGCACGTGGTGGATGTTGACGCCGAGGATCTCCTCCATCCGCTTCTCGCCATAGGCCGTCTTCATCGTCGCCTCGTAGGCGAGCGTATCGGGATCGCGCGGCCGCAGGCCCATGTAGCCGGTCAGGATGCAGTGGCCGTTGGGGTAGTTCAGCGTCTGGAACTGATCCCACTTGGGCACCGGCGTCGTGTAGAAGGCCGACATGAAGTGATAGGACAGCGGCACCGACCGACCGCGCTTCTTGATGTCCTCCTCCACGTCATAGGCCGCCTTGCCGGTCGACTCGTGCGTGACCGCCGGGTGCAGCGCGTCGAGCTGGTTCTCGAGGAAGATCTTCCAGTTGGAGTTCTGGACCACCCGGAAGCAGGTAGGCACGATCTCCACCTCACCGGCGGGGGCACGATCGCACATGTCGTCGAAAGCGATCTTTGCCGCGCCCAGCCACTCCAGCAGCGTGGGGCCATCGGCGGCAAGGCTGGCGAACACGAAGCCGCGGTAGGAGTCGACCCGCGCCGCGGGCTTCACGTCGCGCAGACCGCAGTCCGCGCCATCCGGCGCCAGCCGCGTGCCGTCATAGCCCTTGGGCAGCGGTATGGCCTTGCACTTGCCGTCCGTCTCGAACTGCCAGGCATGGTAGGAGCAGGTGATCGTGCGGCCGGCATTGCCCCGGCGGTCACCGAACAGCATCGAGCCGCGATGCGGACAGCGGTTGTGCAGCACATGGATGCTGCCGTCGCCGTGCCGGATCATGATCATCGGCTGGCGCCCGACCTGCATGGTCCAGTAGTCGCCCGGGTTCTTCACCTGGCTTTCGTGACCGACATAGGTCCACACGCGATTGAAGAGACGGTCCATCTCCAGCTCGAAGATGCCCGGATCGGTGTAGACCTGGCGACGGACGCGGTCGGCCTCGACCGCCTGGTGCAGGTCCATCCGCACGTCTGCTTCCATGGCTTCCTCCCGGTGCGGCGATGCGCCGCCAGCATGCAAGGTTTTCCGACCCGGCGGCAAGGGAAGGCCAGGTCTTAAATGGAACCCGGGAGCGCGGACGTCCTGCCCGCTCATGAGCGGGCCAGAGGCCCGCGCTCCCGTGCGCGCGAGGGGTGCGGCGAATGGACGGTGCGGCTAGGCGCCTTCATGGTTCGACAAGCTCACCATGAAGGCAACCCGTCACACGTCGTAGTCCAGGCCCCACTCGCCGTAGCGCATGCGGTCCTCGGCCCAGTGCTCCTTGACCTTCACGGTCAGGAACAGGTGCACGGGCCGACCGGCGATCTCCGTCAGCTGCTTGCGGGCGCGGCTGCCGATCATCTTGATGCGCGAGCCGCCCTTGCCCAGCGCGATCGGCCGCTGGCTCTCGCGCATGACGAAGACGGCGCAGTCGACGCGCGCGCTGCCGTCGGGCCGCTCGGTCCAGGCCTCGGTCTCGACCGCGGCGTCGTAGGGCAGCTCCTCGTGCAATTGCAGGAATACCTGCTCGCGCACGATCTCGGCCGCCAGCAGGCGCAGCGGCATGTCGGTCAGCTGGTCCTCGGGGTACAGCAAGGGCCCGGCCGGCAGCGCGGCCGCCAGCCAGTCGGCGAGATCACCGACGCCATCGCCGGTCTTCGCCGATACCATGAAGGTGCGCTCGAACGGATGGGCGGCGTTGGCCGCGGCCGCCAGCGCCAGCAGCTTGTCGCGCCGGACCAGGTCGATCTTGTTGAGCACCAGGACGGAGGGCTTGCGGATATCGCGCAGCCGCACGGCGATGGCCCTGATCTCGTCGCCGAAGCCACGGCCCGCATCGACCAGCAGCGCCACGAGATCGGCGTCGGCGGCACCCTGCCAGGCGGCCTTCACCATGGCCCGCTCCAGGCGCTTCTGGCGGCGGTCGTGGATGCCGGGCGTATCGACGAAAGCGATCTGCGCCCGCGTGCCGTCGGGCAGGTCGCGCATGGCGATGCCCAGCACGCGCGTGCGCGTGGTCTGGGCCTTGGGCGAGACGATCGCCACCTTGCCGCCGACCAGGGTATTGAGCAGCGTCGACTTGCCGGCGTTCGGCGCCCCCACCAGCGCCACGAACCCGGCGCGGGTCTGACTGCTCTGCTCGATCTCGGTCATGATATCCAGCGCCGACGAGCGGCCTTTGTGGCCTTCATGGTGAGCTTGTCGAACCATGAAGGCCTCGCACGACCGACGGTGCGGACCGCTTCATGGTTCGACAGGCTCACCATGAAGCGGTCATTCTGCCGGCGATCACTTCAGCGCGTCCAGCATGGCGATGGCGGCGGCGCGCTCGGCTTCGCGCTTGGTCTTGCCGCTGCCCTGGGCCGGGGCGCGGCCACGGACGGTGACTTCCATGATGAACTGCGGCGCGTGCGGCGGGCCCTCGCGGCCGACCTCGCGATAGCTGGGCAGCGGCAGGCCCCGCCCCTGGGCCCATTCCTGCAGCGACGTCTTGGGGTCGCGCGGCGGCTTCTCCTCGTGCTCGATGCGCGGCACCCAGTAGCGCTCGACGAAACCGCGGGCCGCTTCCAGGCCGCCGTCCCGGTAGAGCGCACCGATGACCGCTTCGCAGGCGTCGGCGAGGATCGCCGGTTTCTCCCGGCCGCCGGTCGCCTCCTCCGAATCCGCCAGGGTCAGGCGGGCGCCCAGGTCGATGGCGCGGGCCACCTCGGCCAGGGTCTCGGCGCGCACCAGCGCCGCGTGGCGACGCGCCAGCTCGCCCTCGCTCTCGTCGGGGAAGCGGCGGATCAGCACGTCGGCCACGGCCAGCGACAGCACGCGGTCGCCGAGGAATTCCAGGCGCTCGTTGCCGTGCCGCAGGTCGAGATTCCGCCCGCGCTGGCGGTCGACGGCGCTGCGGTGCGTGAGCGCCTCGCGCAGCAGGTCGGGGTTGACGAACGTGTAGCCCAGCGCCGCCGCAAAGGCGTTTTCGCCATCATCGCCGTCGGGCGCCGCCGCCTCCACGCCTCCCCCCTTCATGTCCATCGGCTACCGGATCGCCTTGAAAAGGCGGCCGAACCGGATCGCGCCGGGCCATTTCCACACTTCCCATTTCTCCGCCGTGCCGTCATGCGAGTAGAAGATGAACTCGGCGCGGCCGACCAAGTTCTCCACCGGCACGAAACCGACCTTGCTCTGGGGATCGCGGCTGTCGGACGAGTCGTCGCGGTTGTCGCCCATGACGAACACATGGCCCTGCGGCACCAGGTACTCCTTGGTGTTGTCGGTGTTGCAGGCGGCGTCCTTCTCGCCGCACGGCCTGGCCTTGTCGTCGATCCTGACCTTCTTGCGGATGACATGCGGCGTGCCGCCGGGCAAGGTCTCGACATAGAGGTGGGACTGCCCGTCGGACGATCCCTCGACCGGGCGGGGATCGCCTTCCCGCAATTCGCGGATCTCGACGGCCTTGCCGTTGATGTGGAGCACGCCGCCGATGACCTGGACCCTATCGCCGCCGATGCCGATGATGCGCTTGATGTAGTCCGTGCGGTTGTTGCCGGGCCACTTGAAGACCGCGACATCGCCGCGCTGCGGCGCCTGCTCGAAGATGCGGCCCGAGAATGGCGCCATCGACAGCGGGAAGGAGTGCTTGCTGTAGCCGTAGGAGTATTTCGAGACGAACAGGTAGTCGTCCACCAGCAGGGTCGGGATCATGGAGCCGCTGGGGATGCTGAAGGGCTCGAACGCGAAGGTTCGGGCCACGATGGCGATCAGGACGGCGTATACGACGGTCTTCGCCGTCTCGAGCCAGCCGCCGGATTGTTCTTTGCGACTCATCGGTTTGCGAGCTTCCATTGCCTGCGTACGCGAGGTGCCGGCCGGGGGTAGCGCGGCAGCCGGCGGATATAGCAACAAAGGCGCGGGAAGTCTTGCCCCTCGCTCACCCCGGTGGCGCGGCCTATCGCCCTACGATCTCTACCATCACAGTATGGCGGCCGCTCACTCTTTTTTGATCGGAATCCGCCCGGCGCAGCGGGGTCGCCGGGGGCGCGTCACTCCAGTGACGCGTCATGGCCCACAGGCGGCCAAAAGACGCGTCACTGGAGTGACGCGCCCCCAGCCGAGCTATCAGGACGGCAGCGCCTCGATGATCACGAAGGCCTGGGCCATGGGAAAATCGTCGGTGATGGTCAGGTGGATCTCAGCCCGCATCCCTGCCGGTGTGATCGCCCGCAGGCGCTCCAGCGCCCCGCCGGTCAGGTGCATGGTCGGCTGGCCGCTGGGCTTGTTGACCACCCCCATGTCGCGCCAGAACACGCCGCGCCGCAGGCCGGTGCCCAGGGCCTTGGCGCAGGCCTCCTTGGCGGCGAAGCGCTTGGCGTAGCTGGCGGCACGGTCGGCGCGGCCGTCCGAGCGGCGGCGCTCGATCTCGGTGTAGCAGCGGTCGAGGAAGCGCGTGTCGTGCCGCTGCAAAGTCTTGTCGATACGCCTGATGTCGATCAGGTCGCTGCCGATGCCGATGATCATCGCCCGTCATACCTTCCCCCGCTTCGCGGGGGAAGGGTGGGCGCCGGGGGCGCAGAAAGCGCTTCATGGTGAGCCTGTCGAACCATGAAGCGCCGCACGAACGCCCGTGCGAGGCCTTCATGGTTCGACAGGCTCACCATGAAGGCAACAAGAGGCGTTTTCACTCAGGCTCTTAGTCTTAGAGGCCGCGGGCCTTGTCCATGAGGCGGCGCATCTCGGCGAGGCTCTCGCGCCAGCCGACGAAGATCGCCTCGCCCACCAGGAAGTGGCCGATGTTCAGCTCCATCACCTGCGGGATGGCGGCGACCGCCTCGACCGTGTCGTAGGCGAGCCCGTGGCCCATGTGGCACTCCAGGCCCAGGGTGGCGCAGCGCGCCGCCGCCGCCCGCAGGCGCTCCAGCTCGGCGGCGCGCGCCTCTCCCTCCAGCTCGCAGTACCGGCCGGTGTGCAGCTCGACCACCGGCGCGCCCAGGGCCACGGCGGCGTCCAGTTGGCGATGGTCCGCCTCGATGAACAGCGACACCCGGATCCCCGCGTCCGCCAAACGGCGGACGCGGGGCGCCAGGTGGTTGTGCTGGCCGGCAGCGTCGAGGCCGCCTTCGGTGGTGCGTTCCTCGCGGCTCTCGGGGACGATGCAGGCGGCATGCGGCAGATGCCGCAGCGCGATCTCGACCATCTCGTCGGTCGCGGCCATCTCGAAATTCAGCGGCAGCGGCACTTCCTTCACCAGGCGCTCGACGTCGGCGTCGACGATATGCCGGCGATCCTCGCGCAGGTGCGCCGTGATGCCGTCGGCGCCGGCCTCGGCCGCGAGGCCGGCGGCGCGCACCGGATCGGGATGCCGGCCGCCGCGCGCGTTGCGCACGGTGGCGACGTGATCGACGTTGACGCCCAGGCGGATGCGACGCGCGCTCATTGCAGGGACCTGTGGAAGCGGCTGGCAGGAATGCCGCCGCGACGCGACTTTATGCACCGGCCGGCAAGGCGTCCGCCGCGAAGTTGTCAGCATTGTCGTCAGGAAGATGCAGCGCGCGGCATCATTCAGAACGGACCAAGCGTTCATCCACTGTCGACGGGCTTGACTCCGGCGCGCAAGAGGCACACCTTTTCATTGTCTGTCGTCCCCCTTGCGCGCCGCCTGCGCGACAACGGGTTGCGCTGCTGGCAGCGCGGGATGCGCAGGCAGATCGGAAACCAGCTCGGGAGGCATGCCACGCATGGATACTCCGCCGGGCCAGCGACCCGGGTCTCGTTGAATAACAACGGGACCATGACCTGGACGAACGATCGTACTCCTTGGCCAGGGACGCGCCGGGTCACCGTCAGACAGCATTGACTTGAGATAGCGAGCCGACGACCAGCGCCTCAGGCCAGGCGTTGGAGACGCGGCCCGATTGAGGCCACTCTCCACGAGCGGCCTTGGGCAACGCCCAACAGAGCCCCGCTTCCCGCACCGTCGGGACGGGGCTCACCATTTGTGGGATCTCGCTTCGGACCGCGCGTGTCCGCGCGCGCATCGGCGCGCATGGCTGAATCACGAGCGCGCGTGGGCGCGCGCGGTCCGAAAAAAAATGCGGCGCGCGACCTCATCAGCCGCGCGGCGGTGCGCCCGGAGGCGGACGGCCAGGACCGCCCGGTGGCGGACCGCGACGCTGCAGCGCCGGATCGACCACGCCGCGGAAACAGCCCAGCGTGTAAGGGAACTGGTCCGTCAGGTGATAGTGGTAGACGACCTTGGTCGACCCGTCAGGCTGGCGCAGCGCGTGGCGATGGCCGTGGCATTCGTCGAGGTCGGCATTGGCCAGGCGCCGGCCGCCCTCGCCCTCGGGTCCATGGATGGCAAATCCGTCGAGCGCCCAGCCGACGATCGGTGCGTGCTCCCCCGGCCGGGCCTTGGGGAAACACGGCGAGCCATGATGATAGTGGTAGCCGCCACGCGGGTCGGGGTGGCCTTCGCAGGCGTCGAACAGCTCGTTGGCGACGGCATCGCGCAGATCGGCGTCGAGCGCGTTGAAGAACAGGCCGCCGGTGACGGCGACGCCGATCGGCCCCATCGGCAGGCATGAGGGCTGCGGCGCCTGTTTCGGGTCGCGCGGGATGACGTAAGCGACCGCGCGCTCGCGGATCGCATTGGGATTGGGGTCGTAGCGGCCGGCGAGGCTGCTGCGCGAGACCGGAAACGCCCCGGTGGGATGGCCCGGCAAGCCGTTGCCCTCGAGCAGGCGCTGTTCGCCCTGCTCGCTCGCGGCGAAGCGCGAGGCCCACGACACGGAGCCGTCCACCACCGGCTTGCGCGCAAAATAGATCGTGCCGTCGGGCGCGAGCCACGGACGGCCCAGCGCCGGGCCCATCACCGATGCACCGCAGACCCAGAGCGAATCGCGCGCCGGCCGGTCGAGCGCGCGCCGGTCGATGGCGCCTTTCGCCGTGGCGCCCTGCGCATGCAGCGACGGGTCGTGCGCGGCGGCGTCGAGGCTCGCGATGGCGCCCACAAGCGCCAGCAATCCAGCGGTCAGTCGGTCCATGCCCGTTTCCCACGACCATAGGGCTGCTGATCCATTCCTGTCGTCTGAGCGAAGCGATGAACCCTGCAGTCGTTCGATCAGTCGTCATCCCGAGCGAAGCGAGGGATCTTCCGCGAACGGGGACTCCATTCCCGGAAGATCCCTCGCTACGCTCGGGATGACGGTCTGGCCGAACTGCCGCAGGGTCCTTCGCTTCTCTCAGGACGACAGGAACTCAACGCCGATATGCGATAGCCAAGCCCGTCCGATCATCATCGCTGAAGCAGGCCGCTGTCGAGACCACGCCATGGTCACGACGATCGGGGACAACCGTGACAATTGGTAACGCCATTTGACTTGACGCCAAGCAAGCCGGGCCTTAACCAGCCGGCGGGCCACGCCTCCCCACCGGGGCGCTTCTCTTCTGGAAGGGAGAGGCTGCATGAAGCCGAACGCTCGCCCGAAATCCCCCGACTTCTCTTCGGGGCCCTGCGCCAAGCGGCCGGACTGGTCGCCCGAGGCCCTCAAGGACGCGGCGACCGGCCGCTCCCATCGCTCCAAGCTCGGCAAGAAGAAGCTGGCGGAAGTCATCGACCGCAGCCGCGCCATCCTGGGCGTGCCGGCCGACTACCGCATCGGCATCGTGCCGGCGTCGGACACCGGCGCGGTCGAGATGGTGCTGTGGTCGATGCTGGGGGCGCGCGGCGTCGACGTGCTGACCTGGGAGAGCTTCGGCGAAGGCTGGGCCAACGACGTCATCAAGCAGCTCAAGCTGGCCGACGCGCGCACGCTCAACGCGCCCTATGGCCAGCTTCCCGACCTGCAGCTGGTCGACTGGGGCCGCGACGTCGTGTTCACCTGGAACGGCACCACCTCGGGTGTGCGCGTGCCGCACGCCGACTGGATCCGCGACGACCGCGAGGGGCTGGCGATCTGCGACGCCACCTCGGCCGTGTTCGCCATGGACCTGCCGTGGAACAAGCTCGATGTCGTGACCTGGAGCTGGCAGAAGGTGATGGGTGGCGAGGCGGCGCACGGCATGCTGGTGCTCTCGCCGCGCGCCGTGGCGCGGCTCACGTCCTACACGCCGCCCTGGCCGCTGCCCAAGGTCTTCCGCATGACCTCGGGCGGCAAGCTGAGCGAAGGCATCTTCAAGGGCGAGACCATCAACACGCCCTCGATGCTGGCGGTCGAGGACGCGATCGACGGCCTGAGGTGGGGTGAATCGGTCGGTGGCCTGCAAGGGCTGATCGCGCGCTGCGACGCCAACCTCGCCGCCATTGAAAAGTTCGTCGCGGCGCGGCCCTGGGTCGACTTCCTGGCGGCGACGCCGTCGATCCGCTCGAACACCTCGGTGTGCCTCAACATCGTGGCGCCGTGGTTCACGAAGCTCGATGCCGCGCAGCAGGCCGCGGCCGCGAAGAAAATGGCCGACGTGCTGGAGGCGGAGAAGGCCGGCTACGACCTCGGCTCGTACCGTGACGCGCCGCCGGGCCTGCGCATCTGGTGCGGCGCCACGGTCGAAAGGTCCGACGTCGAGGCGCTGCTGCCCTGGCTCGACTGGGCCTACGCCGAGATCGAACGCGAGTTCGGCGCCAAGGCGGCGTAGTCGAAGAAAAGATTAAACACAGAGAGCACAGAGCGCACAGAGGAAGGCAAAAGGAGCAAGTGGCGCGCAAAGCGCCGCAGCTTTCGTCTCTTCTGCTGTTCCACTGTGTGCTCTGTGCTCTCTGTGTTTCCTTCTTCAACGGCCGCTGGGCCACGCCCAATTCCGATCCAGAGAAACTCCCATGCCCAAGGTTCTCATCTCCGACGAGTTGTCGCCGCGTGCCGTCGAGATTTTCAAGGAGCGCGGCGTCGATGCCGACGTGAAGGTCGGGCTGAAACCCGACCAGCTGCGCGCCATCGTCGGCGACTATGACGGGCTTGCCATCCGCTCGGCGACGAAGGTCACTGCCGAGGTGCTGGCGGTGGCCGGCAAGCTCAAGGTCGTGGGCCGGGCCGGCATCGGTGTCGACAATGTCGACATCAAGGCCGCCACGGCACGCGGCGTCGTGGTGATGAACACGCCGTTCGGCAACGCCATCACGACGGCCGAGCATGCCATCGCGCTGATGTTCGCGGTGGCGCGCCAGGTGCCGGCGGCCGACGTCTCGACCCAGGCCGGCAAGTGGGAGAAGAACCGCTTCATGGGCGCCGAGCTGTCGTTCAAGACGCTGGGCCTGATCGGCTGCGGCAACATCGGCAGCATCGTCGCCGAGCGCGCCATCGGGCTGAAGATGCGGGTGGCGGCGTACGATCCGTTCCTGTCGGAGGAGCGCGCCC
>Ga0187894_10004790_pt1 | contig 14232 bp, 10 predicted proteins | sample GBC1701081metaG_FD_136650 | JGI IMG/M metagenome (GOLD analysis project Ga0187894, IMG submission 136650) | White microbial mat communities from a lava cave in the Kipuka Kanohina Cave System on the Island of Hawaii, USA - GBC170108-1 metaG ...
ACAAGCCGACCAGCTGCGCCATGCGCAGCTCGAGGTCGCGCCGGAACATTCCGCGGTGCGGCTCGCCGAGCAGCGCCGCGGCGACGACGCTGGTCGCGGTCGCGACCATCGACCAGTTGAGCCGCTCGACCAGCTCGCGCCCGAGCCCCTCGACGATCGCGCGCCGCTCGGGCTCCGCCTCGTCGCCCGCGCTCCAGAGCTGCGCGCGGCCGTCGAGCACAGCGGCGAGCGAGATCGGCTCGCCGAAGCTCAGGAAGACGCTGCCGAAGCTGCGCGAGAGCACCTTCCGCGCGCGCATCAGCCCGAGCATGCTCTCGTCTTGCTTCGTGCCGCCCTCGAGCTCGTGCACCATCGCGCCCTCTTCGACGAGCCGCTCGTAGCTGATCGCGACCGGCACGTAGAAGAGGTCGCGGCGGCCGCTGTCGACGAATCCCTGGATCGTCCACGCGAGCATTCCAAAGCGCGGCGCCAGCGATTTGCCGGTGCGCGAGCGCGCGCCCTCGATGAAGAACTCCTGCGTGAAGCCCTCGCGCACGAGGAAGCGGACGTAGGCGCGGAACACCGCCTTGTAGATCGGATCCGCGAACGAGCGGCGCATGAAGAACGCGCCGGCGCGGCGGAACAGGAAGCCGAACGGACCGAACGCCATGTTCTCGCGCGCGAGAATGTGCGGCGGCACCAGGTAGTTCTCGTAGAACAGCCACGACAAGATCAGGAAATCGAAGTAGGAGCGATGGCTCGGCACGAGCACCACCGGGTGCTTGCGCGCGTGCTCTGCAATCTGCTCGAGCCCGCTCGTCTCGATGCGCTGGAACAGCCGGCGGAACAGCACGCTGACGATCGCGGCGAGCGCCGCGATCACCGAGCTGCTCATGTTCGCGGCGAGCTCACCGAACGCGCGCTCGGCCTGCGCGCGAGCGCTCTCGATCGTCGCGCGCCCGCTCGCCGCGCGCGCCGCGATCTCCTCCTGCACGCCGGCGTCCGCGAGCACGATCTCCTGCACCTTGTGGCGCGGGCGCAGGATCGGGCCTTCCGCGACGCGCTCCTCCGCCGAGACAAACTGCAGCACGCGGCGCCGCAGCCGCCGGACGAGCGCCGCGCGATCGGCGGCCGGCTCGTGCGAGAGGAACGCGGCCACGTCGATCGGCTCGCCGGTCTTGATCGAGAGATCGCGATACGTCAGCAGGAACGAGGTGATCTTCGCGACGTCGCCGGGACGCGCGGAGGCGCCGCGATACAAGTTCAGGAAGCGCCGCTCGGCGCGCGGCCCCTTGCGCCAGAACAGCGCGAGCGGCACGACGTGGACCGGCTTGCCCTCGGCAGCAACCGCAGCGAGCTCGTCGAGCAGCTCGAGCTCGCGGTGGCTTCGCCGCGTCGCCTCCTCGGGGCTCCGTAACAACGCGGCCAGCCGCGCGGTGCGCAGGAACAGGAACATCGACTCGCCGGCGGCCGCGACGCGCCGCGCGTGGGCGCGGCCGATCTTTCCCGGATCGCCGCGCCCGCGCCGGCGCAGCGCGCGCATCAAGAACGCGGGCACGCTGCGCCACCACGGCGTGTAGTACCAGTACTGCACGCCGTTCGCGTAAGCCGAGAGCCGCAGCCCATCGCGCGCGAACAGCGCGTTGAACAGGAAGTAATCGAGGCGGCTCGCGTAGCGCATCACGTAGACGACCGCGCCCTTCGCCTCCGCGTCGCGCAGCCTCGCGACGGTCGCCTCGTCGAAGTCGAGATGCTGGAAGAAGCGGCGCGCGAACCAGCGGTAGCCGATCTGGAAGCGCGCCGTCATCGCGCTCGCCGGATCGGCGACGGCGGGATTCGGCGTGCGAACGCGCGCGGCGGTTGCGTCCGGCATGGAGCAGAGGGTTAGCCCCCGCCGCCCCCGTTCGCTCGGTGCGGGACGTTGTTGACGCAGCTCACGAACTCTCGGGGACGTTGGTCGACGCATCGCTCCATCCGGATGGATGGGCACGTCGACGAACGTCCTCGGCCGATCGGAAACAGTTATGCCGGCAGCAGAATCTCGTTGATGCGCGCCGCGATCTCTTCGGCGCTCCAGAGGCCGCCGTTGTCGGTCTTCTGCACGCCGGGCGCGGTCACCATCTTCATCTCCGCGATGCGGCCGCCGCCGACGAAGAAGGTCTTGTCGGTGAGGTTCGCGGCGAGATCGCTGCCGAGGAAGACGACCAGCGGCGAGACCAGCTTCGGGTTCATCCGCTCCTGCAGCTTCGGATCCTGGAAGCCGCCGAGGTCCGCGGTGAGACGCGTCAGCGCCACCGGTGCCAGCGAGTAGCAGCGGATCTTGTTCTTCTGGCCTTCGAGCGCCATGCAGCGCGTGAAGCCCCAGATGCCCGCCTTCGCCGCACCGTAGTTCGACTGCCCGAAGTTCCCGTTCAGGCCGCTCGTCGACGATGTGTTGATGATCACGCCGCCCTGTCCGCGCTCCTTCATGTGCGCGAACGCCGGCCGCGAGACGCAATAGGTGCCCTTCAGGTGCACCTGGACGACGACGTCGAACATGTCCTCGGTCGTATTCACGAGCGACTTGTCGCGCAGGATGCCCGCGTTGTTCACGCAGATGTCGAGCTTCCCAAACGTGTCGACCGCGGCCTTCACGATGCGCTGTCCACCCTCGACCGTCGCGACGCTGTCGTACTGCGCGACCGCCGTGCCGCCGGCCTCCTTGATCTCCGCGACGACCTGATCCGCCATCGAATGCCCGCCGCTGCCGCTGCCATCGCGTGCGCCGCCGAGATCGTTGACGATCACCTTCGCGCCCTCGCGCGCCAACGCGAGCGCATGCTCGCGCCCCAGCCCACCACCAGCCCCCGTGACGAGCGCCACCTTTCCAGTGAGAAGACCCATCGACTCTCTCTCCAACCAGTTGAGGTTCCGAAAACGCGGCACGCTAGCAACGTTCCCCCACCGCATCCCTCGCGCCTTGATCGATCAACGGACAACCGCGCCCGCGAAGCGCGCAGCCGGCGGCCCTCGACGGGCCGCCGGCTGCGCTCCCCCTCCCTACCTCCGATTCGCTCGCGAGCACTCACCCCCCGCACACGGACCCGCATCGCGAACCTCGAGCGCGCCGGGCCGCGGGGGGCGGGGGTCGCGGAGCGAACGCCCAGGCGTGACCGCGCGCAAGCTCACCGCATCGCACACGACTCCGAGCGCCGCACAGCACCCGCCATCGCGGTCACGCGGCTGAGCGCAGCCGAGCCCCCGCCCCCCGCGGCCCGGCGCGCGAGCAACGCAACAACTAAGAGCCTTTCGCGCCCCGTGCTTCGCGCGGGAGTCTTCGACCCGCGCGATCTTCTCTTCTCTTCTCTTACCCGAACAACACCGTCCGCAACCGCGCAAACCTCACAAACCCAAGCTCCTCATAGAGCCGAATCGCCGGCAAATTTCCATCGACGACCGCCAGCTGCACATGATCCGCCCCCTCGTCGATCGCTCTCCGGCACAGCTCCGACACCCCCGCCCGCGCCAGCCCCCGCCTCCGCGCCGTCGGCCACGTGTACACCCCCTGCAACAGCCACCCCCGCGTGCTGCGCACATCCGCATACCCGACGAAGCCGATGCGCCCGCGCTCCTCGGCAATCACCGCCTGCTTCACCCGCCCCGACACCCAGCGCTTGAACCCGCCCGGGTCGCTTTCGGTCGGATCCGGTCGATTCTCCTCCAGCAGGCTCGCCCGCGACGCCTCGACGAGCGCCGGCAAATCGTCGACATCCGCACTGCGCACGCGCACGCCGCGCGGCGGATCGGAGAGCCGCGCGTCCTTCGGCTCCAACGAGAACGCGTGCTCGATGCGATCGAGCAGAATCTGGCGCCCGTGATTCTCGAGCCAAGCAAAGAGCGGCGCGACGACTTCTGCGCTGCTCTTCACCAGCCCGCTCGCAACCGTTCCCAGGTACGGAAAGAACGCCGCGAGCGCTTCGGGCTCGGCGGTCGCGTCGAGCACCAGCGAAGGCTGCACGCTCGCGACGCCCACGAGCTGCTCGCCGCGCCAGGCACCCAACAGCTCGCCTCGCGCGCGCGAGCCGTTCGCCTCCCCGAGGCGCAGCGCCATGTCGAGCAGGTAGAGGTTCAGGCGCGCAGCACGGTCCAGCCGCGCGATCACTTCCTCGCGATCGCGCGTCGCGACCGAGCGGACGCGCACGCGCATCGGCCCTCTACTCGATCACGGCGAGGACCGCGCCCTCTTCCACGTTCTGTCCCTCGCTCACGCGCAGCTCGACCAGCCGGCCGCTGCACGGCGCCTCCACGGGAATCTCCATCTTCATCGACTCGAGGATCAGGATCACGTCCTCGGGAGCGAGCTGGTCGCCGACCTTCTTCTCGATCTTCCAAACATTCCCGGTGATCTGAGCTTCCACTTGCGTCGGCATTCCGTCCCTCGAGGTGGCACAGCCGCCAGCAAGCCGAGCCAAGCGAGGGCGCGCAGCGAGCTGCAGGCGAGCGAAGTCAATGCGATTGCCGGCACGATAACTAGAGCCAGCCGTCGACGCGCAAGAACGGGCCCGTATCTTGGGCGACCGTTTTTTCGCGGGATGAGGCGCGCATGCTCGAAACGCTGACCCAGGGCTTCAAGAGCGCCCGCGAGCGGCTTGCCGGCGTCCGAGAGCTCTCGGAGAGCAACGTAGAAGAGGCGCTGCTCGCCGTGCGCGCCTCGCTGCTCGAGGCCGACGTCGATTTCGGGGTCGCGAAGGACTTTCTCGCCCGAGTGAAGGAGCGCTGCCTCGGCGAGCGTGTCGAGACGCGCGTGAAGACCGCCGACGGGCGCGTCCTCAACGTGACGCCCGGCCAACACTTCGTCGCGGCGTGCGAGCAAGAGCTGGTCGCGCTGATGGGCCCCGTCGACGTCTCGCTCGCCAAGGACGCAACGGGTGCGGTCTCGATTCTGCTGCTCGGCCTGCAGGGCGTTGGCAAGACGACCGTCGCGGCGAAGCTCGCGCGGCACCTCGCGAAGCAGGGCAAGCGCCCGCTGCTGGTCGCGGCCGACGTCTACCGCCCCGCCGCGATGGAGCAGCTCGCGCAGCTCGGCGCTGCGATCGGCGTGCCGGTCCACCGCGAGGATGGTCAGACCGACGCGGTAGCGATCTGCCGAGCGGCGCGCGAGCGCGCCCAGCAAGAGGGGCGCGACGCGATCGTCTTCGACACCGCCGGCCGGCTCGCGATCGACGAGGAGCTGATGAGCGAGCTGCAGGCGATCGACGCCGCCGTCGCGCCGGCGAACCGGCTGCTCGTCTGCGACGCGCTGATGGGCCGCGACGCCGTCAACGTGGCCGGCGCGTTCGCCGAGCGGCTCGCGCTCGACGGCCTGGTGCTGACGAAGCTCGACGGCGACGCGCGTGGCGGCGCGGCGCTCGCGGTGAAGGCGAAGACCGGCGTCCCGATCAAGTTCTTAGGGACCGGCGAGACGCCCGATCGGCTCGAGGAGTTCCGGCCCGAGGGCCTCGCCTCGCGCATCCTCGGCATGGGCGATGTCGTCGGGCTGGTCAAGGACTTCGAGGAAGTCGTCGACGCGAAGCAGGCCGAGGCGGACGCAGCGCGCATGCTGAAGGGCCAGTTCGGCATGGACGACCTGCTCGCCCAGCTGCGCACGATCCAGAAGCTCGGCCCGCTGAAGGACGTGATGGGCAAGCTGCCAATGTTCGGCGAGCTGGCGAGCCAGGTGGACGACCGCGAGCTCGGGCGCGTGCAGGCGCTGATCCAGTCGATGACGCGCGCAGAGCGCGCGAAGCCGGAGCTGATCGACGAGAGCCGCGCACGGCGCATCGCGAAGGGCAGCGGGCGCGCGAAGCACGAAGTGAGCGAGCTCGTGAAACGCTTCCGCCAGATGCGCGAGATGATGGGCATGCTCGGCGGCGCGATGGGCGGCGGCTTGCTCTCGCGCATTCCGGGCCTCGGCAAGCTCGCGGGCGCTGGCATGCCCAGCGGGATGCCGGCCGGCTTCGACCCGATGTCGATGATGGGCGCGATGGGCAATCGCCAGATGCGCCGGCAGACGAAGGCGATGGACAAGGCGGCGGCGAAGAAGAAGCGCAAGGCGGAAAAGGACGCGCGCAAGAAGAGCCGGCGCTGAGCGCCCGATCATCGCTACTGGTAAGGCGCCCGCGCGCTCCGTCCGATAGATCGCCGATGGAGACTGCTAGGCGCAGCCGTGCTTGGAGGGACATGCGCACACGAGGGTTCTGGGTGGGGTCGTGGCTCGCGTGCGCCCTCGCGAGCGCGGCGTTGGCCGCGCCCGAGGATTTCCCGAAGCCGTCCTCGCTCGTTCCGCGCGTCGCATTCTGGAAGCGCGTCTACAGCGAGGTCGGGACGGACGGCGGCCTCCTGCACGATCCCGACGATCTCTCACTGGTCTACGAGAAGGTCTCCCTTCCGACCGGGCGCTGGGATCGCACGAGCCAGCGCCACGTCGAGACGCGCAAGCGCCACGTCGCGCAGGTGCTGCGCAACCTCGCGCGCGGCAAGCGCAGCGACCTGACCGAGGACGAGCAGCGCATCCTCGCGCTGTTCCCGGCTGGCTCCGGGAGCCGAACGCTGCGCGGCAAAGCCGAGGCGGTGCGCTTTCAGCTCGGTCAATCCGACAAGTTCCGCGCAGGGCTCGCGCGCCAAGGCCGCTGGGATGCGCATATCCGGCAAGTGTTCGCGGAGCGCGGGCTACCGACGGAGCTCGGAGCGTTGCCCCACGTCGAGTCCTCGTTCAATCCCGAGGCGCGCTCTTCGGTCGGCGCTTCGGGCATCTGGCAGTTCATGCCGTCGACCGGCCGGCTCTACATGCGCGTCGACGGCTCCGTCGACGAACGCAACGACCCGTTCCTCGCGACGGTCGCTGCAGCGCGCCTGCTGAAATCGAACTACGACGCGATCGGCTCCTGGCCGCTCGCGATCACGGGCTACAACCACGGCCTCGGCGGCATGCATCGCGCCTCGCGGCAGCTCGGCACGAAAGACATCGGCGTGATCATCGATCGCTACCGCAGCCGCTCGTTCGGCTTCGCGTCGAAGAACTTCTATGCGTCGTTCGTCGCTGCGCTCGAGATCGACCGCGAGCCCGAGCTCTACTTCGGCGCGGTGCGGCGCGATCCGGCGGACGACCCTGAGCGCGTGATCCTCGACCACTACTACCGGCCGCAGACGCTCGCCGCTGCGTTCGGCGTCTCGCTCGACTCGCTGCGCCGCGTGAATCCCGCGGTGACGAACGCGGTGTGGGACGGCAGGCGCCTGATGCCCAAAGGCTATGAGCTCCGCGTGCCCCGCGATCCGCTGCGCGCCGCGCCGCGCGTCGTGCTCGCGAGCATCGCCGCGACCGAGCGCGTCGATACGCAGGCGGCCGAAAGCTCGGGCACGCACCGCGTGCGGCGCGGCGAGACGCTCTCGCGCATCGCTGCGAAGTACGGCGTCTCGACGCGCGAGCTTCAGCGTGCGAACGGGCTGCGCAGCGCGAACCGCATCAGTGTCGGGCAGCGGCTGACGATTCCGGGCTACTCGCCGCCGCCGCCCGCGCCGGCCGCGGTCGTCGCGACCAGTACGCCGCCCGAGCCCGCGCCGGCCGAGGGCGTCTACCGCGTGCGGCGCGGCGACACGCTCGCCTCGATCGCGCGCCGCTTCGGCGTCTCGGCGGGCGACCTCGCGACCGTGAACCGCATCCGCAATGCGAACCAGATCCATCCGGGCCAGGTGATCGAGCTGCCGGGCGGCTCGCTGACAGCGCGGCCCGAGGATCGTTCGCACGCGGGCACCTACACGATCCGCCGCGGCGACACGCTGGATGCGATCGCGCAGAAGTTCGACGTCAGCGTCGCCGAGCTGATCGCGCTCAACGGCATCCGCAACAAGAATCGCATCAGCGTCGGACAGTCGATCTACATCCCGGGCCCGCCCGAGCCGCCGGCCGCGAGTCAGCCCGTGCCGCCGGCGAGCGAGGCGGCGTCTGCGATCGCCGCGGCGCCAGCTGCCTCGCAGCCCGCGCCCGCCGCGGAAACCGCCTCGGCAGCAGTGCCCAGCGCAGCAACGCCGCTCGCGCCGCCGGCGACTTCGGCCTCCTCGGCGCCGGTCGTGCATGCGGCAATCCCGAGCCCCGCTCCGGCCACGATCGCCTCCGCAGCGCCCGCCTCGACCGAGTACGTCGTGCAGCGCGGCGACACGCTCGAAAAGATCGCCACGCAGACCGGCGTCACGCAGCAGCAGCTGATCGCATTCAACGGCATTCGTAACAAGCATCAGCTCGATGTCGGGCAGACGCTGAAGCTCAGCGCGCCCGCGGCAGCGCCCCCCGAGAGTGCGGCGCCCGCGCCGACGACGCCGGAAACCGCGACGGCGGGCGCGGCTTCGCCTTCGCCGGCGCCCGCCGAGTACGTCGTCCGGCGCGGAGACACGCTCGAGAAGATCGCCGCGCTGACCGGTGTGGCGCAGAGCGAGCTGATCGCGCTGAACGGAATTCGCAACCGCCATCGCCTCGACGTCGGGCAGACGCTCAAGCTGCCCTCGCCGCCGCAGAGCGCTCCGGAAGCCGCCCCGACGCCGCCCGTCGCCGGCGCCGGCGGTCAGTAGCGGCGCTCCCTAATCAGTCTGCACGACGCTCTGATCGGGTAGACGCAGCGCGGTGAGCGGGCCGCCATAGATCGCGCCGGTATCGATCCCGATGCTGAACGGTTCGTTCCAGCGCACGCCGAAGTCCTGCCGCGGCGTGTGGCCGTAGACGATCGTGACGCCGAGGTTGTGCGGCAGATCGGCGGTGGTGCGGTTCCAGAGCAGATCTTCTGCGCGCGAGACGCGTAGCGCGTAGGCCGGATCGCCCGACTGGAGGCCGCGCTCGCCGAGCCCGGCGTGCACGAACAGGTAGTCGCCCTCGCTGTGCGTGAGCACGAGCTGGCGATAGAAGCTCTCGTGGGCCGGCGGCAGCTCGAACAGCTTCGGGTCGGATTTGTTACGGCCGAAGTAGCCGTAGCTGGCGAGCGTGCGGTCGCCGCCGTTCATCAGGAACGCGTCGCCGCCGAAGTACGAGGCGCCGCGCCAACCGAGGAAGTCCAGGAACATCGACTCGTGGTTGCCCATCAGGAACGTGCAGTCGTGCTGGCGCGAGAGCTCGATCAGCCGGCCGACGACGCCTGCCGCTTCGGGCCCGCGGTCGATGTAATCGCCCAAGAACACGAGCCGGTCGCCGACACGCAGCGACAGCTTCGCGAGCAGCGCTTCGAGCTTGTGCAGGTCGCCGTGGATGTCCCCGACCGCATAGAGCATCTGCGCTGTTTCGGTCAGCCGGCCGCAGCGCTGGACAGCGCGCGCCTCTCGCGAGCCAGCGGGCGCGCAGCGAGCTGACCGCAGGCCGCATCGATGTCGGCTCCGCGACTGCGGCGCAGCGTCACGGTGAGGCCCGCGCCCGCGAGCACCGCCATGAAGCGCTCGGCGACCTCGGGCGCCGGCGCGCGGTACGGCGAGCCCGCATGCGGATTCACCGGAATCAGATTCACCTTGGCGGGCATGCCGCGCAGCAATTCGACGAGGCGGCGCGCGTCTTCCTGTGAATCATTCACGCCCGCGAGCAGCGTGTACTCGAAGAAGATCGGGTGGCGGCGCGAGATGCGCGGAATGCTGCGCAGCGCACCGAACAGCTCGGCCAGCGGGAACTTCTTGTTGATCGGCACGAGCTCGTCGCGCAGCGCGTCGGTCGCCGCGTGTAGCGAGACCGCGAGATTCACCGGCACCTGCTCGAGCAGATCCGCGATGCGCGGCACCACGCCGGCGGTCGAGACCGTGACGCGCCGCGGCGCCAGCGCGAAGCCCTTCGGATGAATCAGCGTCTTCGTCGCCTCGACGACGTTCGCGAGATTCAGCAGCGGCTCGCCCATGCCCATGAACACGATGTTCGTGATGCGGCGTCCGGCCGGCAGCAGCTCGCCCATCCGCACGACCTGCTCGACGATCTCGGCGACGCCGAGATTGCGATCGAGGCCGAGCGTGCCGGTCGCGCAGAACGAGCAGGCAAGCGGGCAGCCGACCTGCGTCGAGACGCACAGCGTGGTGCGCTCCTCTTCCGGGATCAGCACCGCCTCGATCACGCGCTCGTCGTGGGTGACGAGCGCGGCCTTGATCGTGCCGTCCACCGAGAGCTGCGAATCGCGCACGCGCAGCGCGCGCGTTCCATAATCACTCGCGAGCTGCTCGCGCAGCTCGGCGGGCAGATCGGTCATCTGCGCGGGGTCGTCGACGCCGCGCGCGTAGAGCCACTGCGCGACCTGATCGGCGCGGAACGGCGAGATGCCCTCGGCCTCGAAGCGCGCGCGCAGCGTCGCCGGCGAGAAATCGCGCAGATTCGGGCGCGCGGGCTTCACGAGGCGCGCCTGCGGTAGCTGAAGAAGTGCAGCGGCCGCGCTTCGGCGCGCCAGATCGCCTCGTAAGCCGTGACTGGCCGCCCCGCGATCTCGGGCAGAAACGGCGCGGGCAGCGCGTTCTCGAGCAGCGCCTCGCTCCGTAACACTTCGTCGATGTGCTGGGCGTACGGCACGTCGTCGGTCGCGACATGCAGCTCACCGGCGGGCGCGAGGCAGCTCGCGAGCTGGCGCACGAACGGCGCCTGCACGAGCCGCCGCCGGTGATGCCGCGCCTTCGGCCACGGATCGGAGAAGTTGATCCAGAACGCGCGCACGCTTTCCGGGGCGACGACCTCGCGCAGCACGTCCTCGCCGCGCGCGCAGATCAGCCGGATATTCGGATCGCCCGCTTTCGCGATGCGGCGCGCCATCTTCAGCACGCGCTTCCACGAGAGCTCGATCCCGAGATGCGGGACCCCGGGCGCCTCGGCCGCGAGCCCGCGCAGGAACTCGCCGCGCCCGAAGCCGATCTCGACGACGAGCTGCCCGATCGGCGCCGCGAGCTCGGGCGCAAACAGCGCGTCCCATCCCTTCGCGCGCGCGTCCTCGAGCGTGACGCGCCGGTCGGGGCCGGGGATGTCGGTCTTCAGAGTGCGTGACATGGCGCTGCAACGTAGGGGACGTTGCTTGCCTCGTTCACGCGACGTGCGACGTCGCCACGTAGCTGCGGACGAGTCACCCAACGTCCCCGGCTAACCGCGCGTGCGCGATTTGCGGTGGTTCAGGTAGTCCACCGCGAGGAAGCTCCCGAGCTGCGTCGGCGAGGTGAAGAACGCGCGGCCGCGGTTGATCTCGGTCATGCGCTCGACGAAGCCGACCAGCTCCGGCGAATCGTCGAGCATGAAGGTGTTGATCGTGATCGCGCGCGAGGTGATGCGCTTCACGGTCTTCAGCGTCTCGGCGACGGCGTGCGGCGAGACGCCGCCAAAGCCCATCGGCCACTCGACGTGCAGCTCCTTGCCGGTGAAGTACGCGGTCGGCTGGCCGTCCGTAATCACCAGGATCTGCGGGCTCGGGCTCGGGTTCTCCTGGATCAGCCGCTCGGCGACCAGTAGCCCTTCTTGCAAGTTCGTGAACGGGTCGCCCATGTCCCAGGTCGCGTAAGGCAGCTTCTGGATCGGCAGCTCCTTCGCGCGCGTCGAGAAGCCGACCACGAAGAAGCGGTCGCGCGGGAAACGCGTGCGGATCAAGTGATCGAGCGCGAGCGCGACGCGCTTCGCGGCCGGGAAGCGCCCCGCCCACGACATCGACCAGCTCATGTCCAGTAACAACACGGTCGTGGTTTGCGTCGAGAAGTCGCACTCCGCGACTTCGAGATCGTCGAGCGTGAGCACCACCTTGCCGTCCGCAGCGCGGCCTTCTGCGGCCGCTCGCTTCACGCCGTTCAGCAGCGTGCGCACGACGTGCAGGTTGAGCGCGTCGCCGAACTGCCAGGGCCGCGTCTCGTCGGGGCGTGGCGTCGCGACGCCGTGCGCGGGCGTGTCGTGGCTGCCCGGCCGGCCTTTGCGCAGCTGGCTGTAGACCGCCGCCAGCGCCTGCGCACCGATGCGGCGGATCGCTCGCGGCGTCAGCTCGGCGCCGTCCTTGCCGTCGCGCAGAAAGCCCGCCTCGCGCAGGTTCTGGTCGAGGTCGCGCAGGATGATCAGCGAGCGCGCGCCGTCCTCGGAGAGCAGCTCGCGCAGCTGCTCGGGCGTCAGGCGCTCGAAGTTCCCGCTGCGCAGATCCTGCGCGAGCTGCTGGAGAGCCTCGATGCGCTCGCGGATCTCCTGCGCCTGCTCGTAGCCCGCGCTCTGCTTGCCGCGGAAGCGCTGCGCGTTCTCGCGCATGAACTCCTCGAGCTGCTTCAGCCGATCCAGCTCCGCCAATAATTCCTGGAACGCCTCGCGCGCGTCGTCGTCGAGGAACTCGTGATCGCGCAGCGCCTCGATGCGCTCGGACAGCGAGCCCTCGCGATGGCGCCTCTCGAGGAACTCGTTCAGCGCGCGCGACTCCATGCCGTGCGCCGCGCGCTGTGCGGCTTCCTCGCGTGCGAGCGCCTGCTCGAGCTTCTGAGCGAGCTCGTCGGTGGCGTGATCGAGGTTGTACTTCTGCAGCAGCTTCTGAGCTTCGCGGCGCAGCTCCTGGATCAGCTCTTCGCTTCCCATCACGCGAAAGTCCATGCCGGCCATCTCGAAGCCGGCGCGGCGCATCATCTCGAGTGCCTCTTCGGGCGAGAGGCCCTCCATCATCAGGTCGGAGAGCGCGTCCAGCGCACGGCGTACGTCGAGGGAAAACTCGGCCTGCGTGCCGTCCCAGCGGCTGTAGCGCCAAGCCTTCATCCGCCGTGCCTTCCGCCGCCCGCAGCGGCGGCGCCGTAGCGCGCGCCGCTCTCGGTCTCGGACTTGTTGAGGCGATTCGCGAGGTGGAGGCCCTCGAGGATGAACTCGATCGCGCTGGCGAGATGCTCGGGCGTATCGCCGCCCGCGAGCTGCGCCGCCGCCTCGCGCAGGCCGCGAATCTCCTCGAGGCCGTCGAGGTAGTCGTTCGCTTCCATGTCGGACGCGACCTCGACCTTCCAGCCTTGATTGAACGATTCGACAACCGAGGCCACGCCTTCGAGCGGCACGCTCGCATCGAACACGAGCCGCACCGCGCGCTGGACGAGCGCCTGCACGATCTCGGTCTCGGACTTCTCCTCGCCCGCATACTCGAGCTCGAGCTTGCCGGCGGTCGACTGCACCAGCGCACCGAGATCGGTGATGCGCGGCACCGCGTGCTTCTCGCCGAGCTTGAGCGCGCGCCGCAGCGCGTTCGCGACCAGCGTCTCGTAGTTCGCGATCGACATGCGCACGGAGACGCCGGAGGTCTGGTTCACGTCGGGGCTCGAGCGGGCCTGCAGCGTCAGCTCGCCGATGATCGCCTCCATGAATGCGGGCATGCGCACCGCGATCCCGTCCGCCGCGGGAATGCGCGCCTCCTGGCGCACGACCGCCAGCTCGAGCTCGCGCGTCGGCGGATAGTGCGTGCGCACCTGCGCGGCGTAGCGGTCCTTCAGCGGCGTGATGATGCGCCCGCGGCTCGTGTAGTCCTCGGGGTTCGCGCTCGCGACGACCAGCACGTCGAGCGGCAGCCGCACCGCGTAGCCCTTCACTTGGACGTCGCGCTCCTGCATCACGTTGAACAGACCGACCTGCACCTTCTCCGTCAGGTCCGGCAGCTCGTTGATGCAGAAAATCCCGCGATTCGTGCGCGGCAGCAGGCCGAAATGGATCGTGAGCTCGTCCCCCAATGAGCGACCCTGCGCCACCTTGATCGGATCGACGTCGCCGATCAGGTCGGCGATCGAGACGTCGGGCGTCGCGAGCTTCTCCGCGTAGCGCGAATCGCGCGGCACCCAAGCAATCGGCGTCGCGTCGCCGCGCTCGGCGACGAGCTGCCGCGCGTAGGCGGAGACCGGCGCGAACGGGTCGTCGTGGATCTCGCTGCCCGCGACCACCGGCAGCCACGGATCGAGCAACCCGACCAGCGCGCGGATCATGCGGCTCTTCGCTTGGCCGCGCTCCCCGAGAAAGATCAGATCGTGCCCGCACAAGATCGCGTTCTCGACGGCCGGCACGACCGTCTCCTCGTAGCCGAGGATTCCCGGAAACAGCACCTCCCCCGCGCGCAGCTTCGCCAGCAAATTCGCGCGCAGCTCCTCGCGCAACGTTCGCTGCCCGAACCCCGCGCTCTTCAGCTCGCCCAGAGTCCGTACAGAAGGAGCAGCCTCGCTTCGCGTCATCGGTGCCTCCTCGAACTACGCCGAGAGATAACACGCCGCCGCAGTTCTCCTGCATCGCTAGCCGAGACCGACGCAGCGACCTCGGGCCGAGAA
>Ga0187894_10004791_pt1 | contig 14229 bp, 10 predicted proteins | sample GBC1701081metaG_FD_136650 | JGI IMG/M metagenome (GOLD analysis project Ga0187894, IMG submission 136650) | White microbial mat communities from a lava cave in the Kipuka Kanohina Cave System on the Island of Hawaii, USA - GBC170108-1 metaG ...
AAAATCTCTGTTTAATTTCCCCATAGTTGCACTATGGGCTAAGAATATATCGCTGTCTTCGACAGCTAAAACCGATTCCTGATTAAAGTTTTTGAATTATTATCACTTGACCTTATCAGTTACGAGAAATGTATATGAAAAAGTGTTTTTTGTTTGCATTGATTTTTTCTGTTCAATCGCCGTTATAAACGCGCAGGAGATTTTTCGGGTCTGCGATGTATTACAGTTTTCAAATGAGGCATCCTTCTTGTTTTTAAAATCGGCGTCTAGCCGCGTTCATCAGCGGCTAGACGGTTGTTCACGATATGAATCTCTTGCAATGCTCTTACTTCAAAGTTTTCATTCTCTTTTCTCGCGGCAATCGCTTCGACAAGTGCGGTTGCGCCTGTCATTGTCGTAATGCACGGGACGTTGTGTTGTAGCGTAGCTTTGCGAATCGCCTGTTCGTCGTCATAGTGTGATGTGCGACTTAATGGCGTGTTGATTATCAAAGCCATCTTGTAGCGATTAAAGCAATTCAGGTAGCGGCATATTCTGTGTGTGGTCTAATATCCGCCGGGTGAAAGCCTAGTACGATTTGGTCTTTTGCGATTCCTTCTTTTTCAAGGTCTAATGCGATACCGTCTTCTGTGCCGTCGTATTGAATCCAGATTTTGCCCTTGATTATTTCAATGTGAATAAGGCAACCGTGCATACGAATATCGTTTTGCCAGCCTACATGCACTAAAAGATATTGGTCATGTTCGCGGTCAAAAACTGTGCGCGTTTCAATATCATCTTTGCCACCGAAATTTTTATAATCGGTCAAAACTTTTTCAATGACATCACGAAGTTGCTCTAAGTTATCCATTCTAAAATCTCCTCCGTTTTCGGGTCGAAGACAATTAAACGCAGGCGTTTGTTTTCTAATAATACTTGTCCGATTGGCTCTGCAAATATCCCGTTGAAGACGGTTTTGGTGACAGCCAGATAAAGAATACGCTCAGGCTCTTGGATTAACAAAAGATCGTGATACAAAACAAACTGCCCAAGCGCGTTTTCTAAATCCAACACCTCAGAACGACTCACAAAACTTTTGATTTCAACAGCAATCAACTGACCTTCTTTTCTCGCCGCCAAAAGATTCTGTGCGGCTAAATCAATAAACAAATCTCTCTTACCTGTCTTAATTGTGTAAGGGTCATCTGTGATGTCCCAACCGTCTTTAACAAGAGCGTTTCTAACTTGATTATGATAGATGTCTAGTGCCGGCATTTTTTTACTTAATCTTAATCACCGCCTTCATCTGCTGATAAACTTTTATTCCCGCCGTGAATCTCTTGCAATGCTCTTACTTCAAAGTTTTCATTCTCTTTTCTTGCGGCAATTGCTTCGACAAGCGCGGTTGCGCCTGTCATTGTTGTGACGCACGGGACGTTGTGTTGCAGAGCCGCTTTTCTAATCGCCTGTTCGTCGTAGTGTGAAGTGCGTCCCAAAGGAGTGTTAATTATCAAAGCAATGTCGCCGCGTTTGATGTAATCAACGATGTTCGGGCGACCTTCGTTTACTTTGAAAACCGATTCGACATCAAGACCGACTTCTTTTAATCGTGTTGCAGTTCCGTATGTCGCTATCAGTTTGAAACCGAGTTTGTCCAAACGTCTTGCGACAACGACGGCTTGACCTTTATCACTGTCATTCACGCTCATAAACGCAGTTCCGCTTAAAGGCAGTTTTAAGTTCGCGCCGTTCATTGCTTTTCCGTAAGCCTCGCCAAATGTTGCGCCTACGCCCATGACTTCGCCAGTTGAGTGCATTTCCGGGCTAAGAATCGGGTCAACACCAGGAAATTTTGTGAACGGAAAGACAGGGGATTTTACAAAACACAAATTAACAGAAAGCGTTTCAGGCAGATTAAATTCCGCCAAAGTTTTCACGCCTGCCATTACAAGCGACGCGATTTTTGGCAACGGAATTCCCGTAGCTTTTGAAACAAACGGAACTGTGCGCGAGGCTCTCGGATTGACTTCCAGTACATAAACACGGTCGTCTTTGATTGCGAACTGAATGTTCATCAAACCACAGACGTTTAATGCTTTTGCCAAAAGCCTTGTGTAGTGCTGAATTGTTTCAAGGTGTTCTTCAAGAATTCTCTGCGGCGGTAAAACCGATGACGAATCACCAGAATGAATGCCTGCTTCTTCGATGTGTTCCTGAATGCCCGCTATTACACAAGCCGTTTCATCAGCGAGTGCGTCAACATCAAATTCTGCGGCGCGTTCTAAAAACTTATCAATAAGAATAGGTTTTTCGGGCGAAGCGTCAACAGCAGTTCTCATGTATTCGTCGAGTGATTGTTCATCGTAAACAATAGCCATCGCACGACCGCCGAGCACAAACGACGGACGCACCAGAACGGGATAACCAAGTTTGTCTGCAATCGCTCTGGCTTCTATTTGCGAAGTGGCTGTTCCGTTTGGCGGTTGCGGAATTTGGAGTTCATTCAATAACTCGCTGAATCGTTTGCGGTCTTCTGCCAAATCTATCGAATCCGGTGATGTACCTATAATCGGAACGCCTGCGTCGTCCAATCGCGTAGCAAGATTCAAAGGCGTCTGCCCGCCGAATTGAACAATCACACCGTCGGGCTTTTCAACATCAACAATGTTCATTACGTCTTCAAACGTAAGCGGCTCAAAATAAAGACGGTCTGAAGTATCGTAGTCTGTCGAAACCGTTTCGGGATTGCAGTTGACCATGATTGATTCAAAACCCGCTTCGTGAAGCGCGAATGAAGCGTGACAGCAACAATAATCAAATTCGATTCCCTGCCCTATGCGGTTTGGTCCCGAACCCAGAATCATTATCTTCCGTTTGTCTGTCGGTTCTGCTTCGCACTCTTCTTCGTAGGTCGAGTATAGATATGGCGTATGCGATTCAAACTCTGCGCCGCAAGTATCAACACGCTTATAGACAGGCACGATATTCAAATCTTTTCGTCTGGCTCTGACTTCTAATTCCGTGCTTTTTGTCAGGTAAGAAATGCGTCTATCGGAAAGAGCGTATTCTTTTGAAAGTCTTAAAACTTCTGCGGGTACGTCTTCAAGTTTTCTGTCTTCAATACGGTCTTGAAGACGCATCACTTCTTGAAGCTGTTGCAAAAACCAAGGGTCAACTTTTGTAAGACGATAGACTTCTTCGATTGTCCATCCGTGTTGTAATGCGTATGTTATGTAAGAAAATCTTTGGGAATTCGGACGCGCTAATTTACGTTGCAATTCGTGGTCAGGAATACCTTTCAAACGTAAAGGTTTAACAGCTTCAAGCGAACGAAGACCTTTGAATAAAGCCTCTTTGAATGTTCGCCCGATAGCCATTACCTCGCCTACGGATTTCATCTGCGTTCCCAAAACATCTTCTGCCTCTTTGAATTTTTCAAAGTTCCATTTCGGGATTTTCGCAACAACGTAATCAATCGTCGGTTCAAATGATGCGGGTGTTTTCATTGTGATGTCGTTCGGGATTTCGTCCAATGTGTAACCGACCGCCAACTTTGCGGCTATTTTAGCAATCGGAAAACCCGTCGCTTTTGAAGCAAGGGCAGATGAACGCGATACGCGAGGATTCATTTCGATAACTCGAACTTCGCCGTTGTCTGGATTGACGGCAAACTGAATATTAGAACCGCCCGTTTCAACACCGACTTTGCGAATACAGGTAATAGCCATATCCCGCAAGAGTTGATATTCAACATCGCTCAAAGTTTGCGAAGGGGCTACGGTAATTGAATCGCCCGTATGAACACCCATGGGGTCAAAATTTTCAATCGAACAGATGATGACGACGTTATCATTCAAGTCTCGCATTACTTCGAGTTCATATTCTTTCCAACCCAAGATTGATTCTTCAATCAGGATTTGCGAAACGGGTGAAGCCGCAAGACCGCCGCGTACTATATCTTCAAATTCCTCAGGGTTAAAAGCAACACCACCACCCGTTCCGCCCAAGGTAAACGAAGGGCGAATGATTGCAGGATAACCGGTTGTTTCGACAATCTGTTCCGCTTCAGCCCACGTATGTGCGAACCCGCCTTTTGTCATATGCAGATTTATTTCATCCATCGCTTGCTTGAAAAGCTCTCTATCTTCAGCGAGTTTGATTGCGTCTATGTTTGCGCCGATTAGCTCTACGTTGTTCGATTTCAACACCTCTTTCTCGTATAGCTCAACAGCCAGGTTTAAAGCCGTTTGTCCGCCAACCGTAGGCAGAAGCGCGTCCGGCTTTTCTTTTTCAATTATTGTTTTAACCGATTCCAGCGTAAGCGGTTCGATGTATGTTTTATCCGCTATTTCAGGGTCGGTCATAATTGTCGCGGGGTTTGAGTTGACCAGAACAACTTCGTAGCCCTCCGCACGCAATGCACGGCACGCTTGCGTTCCCGAATAATCAAATTCGCAAGCCTGCCCGATGACAATAGGTCCCGAACCAATGATTAGTATTTTTTTAATGTCTGTTCTTTTAGGCATGAATCAATAAAAAATATATTCTGTTTTTTAAGTCGCGGCATTATAGCGAATCAATGCAAAGAGAACTAATGCAGATAAACCACAGAAGTATCTATTAAGAGAACACCGTCTTTCTTAAACAGTTCATCGCAAAAAAATTCACGGCTCATCCGAAAATCTGCCCTTTTATCCGTAAGTCAAGTTACCCAATGATTTGAACGGAATTCTGTTTCGTACTGCACCCGGTATGTCAGAAACTTTCGGCACACCGCTCAATCATCTTTTTGATGGCGACGCTTATCTTTCGTCTTGGCGTTTTCGTAACGGCAAAGTTGAGCTACGTGGAAGATTTTTACCTACGCCGGAACAGATGAAAGAAATCGAAGCAAAGAAAATGCTCTTTAACGAGTACGGGACTTTCGCGGAAAACCGAAACAATAGCCGTTCCAAATAATGACGTTTGCTTTTTTTTCTCGTCTTAAATATGTCAATATCTACATCCCGGACGAATAAGAGCTACTTGCGGAGAAAACTATGAATAGAGTCGGCACAATTATTATCTTCCTTATGTTTTTTGTTGGTTCAACAGCAAAAGCCCAATTCAATCCATCAGCGATTCGATTTTACAACCAAGGTCTGACACACGAAGCCAACAAACAATTTGACGAAGCACTTGCCTCTTACGACAAAGCCATTTCAATTGACTCACGTTTTGTTGATGCCTACTACAACCGGGCTAATATCAGATTGATACGGGGTGAGGTTGATTTAGCAATTTCGGATTATACAAAAGCGATTGAAGCAGACCCGAAACGAGGTTTGAGTTATTACAACAGAGGCGTTGCGCTTTATCAGAAAGGCGATTACGCAGCAGCCGAAAAAGACTTTTCAAAATCGCTTGAATTGATACCTGACGTTGCACAAACACTAATCAATCGTGGCAACGCACGCGAAGTTCAAGGAAAATACGACGAAGCAATTGCCGACTTCACCAGAGCAATTCAGTTACATCCGAAAATATTTGATGCTTATCATGACCGAGGCATCGTTTATCAAAAGAAAGGCGAATTCGACAAAGCATTAGCTGATTTCGATATAGCTATATCTTTACGTCAGAACTTTGCCAATACATACCTCAATCGCGGAGCAATACGTCAACAACACAAAAAAGATTTGGAAGGAGCGATTTCCGATTACAACAAAGCACTTGAAATTGAGCCTGAAAACGCAGACGTTTATTTGAGTAGGGGAACCGCAATGCAAGCCAAAGGACAAATCAACGAAGCCATTGCAGATTACAATAAAGCCATTAATCTTAATTCTGAAAATTCAGATAGTTTCTACAGTCGCGGAACTGCTTACCAAACACAAGAGAAGTACAAAGATGCTCTGACAGATTATGCAAAAGCTATTGCCTTAAACCCGGCTCACGCCGCCGCCCATGTCAATCGCGGAATCATACTCTTATATCTCGGAAAAGACGCAGAGGCAGATAAAGAGCTTGAAATCGGTTTCAAGCTTGACCCGACTTTGAAAGCGCAATATCAGGCTTACATATTAAAAGCCAAGAAAACAAAAAAGAATTGAACTCATATTTTTCTCACAAACTCAACGCTAACAATAAAGCTTGCATCTCAAACGGTAGTCGCGTATCTATTCTTAAAAAAGCTGTAACTGTAATCGGCTTCAACCCATAGCGGATTACAAAATTACGCGACCCGTGTTTTGAGTCCCGCCTTATGGTTTTTGAAAAATGAATGCCGCAAAAAATAGTCTTGGGGCTATGCCCGCTGATGTGCGGAAAGGTTTGCCTTTCCGTCAGATTTCATCAAGATAGTGAGAGGCTGCATGAGGCGTAGCCTCGTGCAACTTGGGTTGCCAAACGCAAAGGCAGAGCCTTTACGCACATCAGGCGGCGAAGCCGCAGTATTACGGCATTCATTTTTCAAAGACCATTAGGCGGGACTCAAAACACAGGTCACACGAATTTGAAACCCTCCGATAGCCGAAACAATGGTAGCGTTTTTGAAAGGTGAAACGAATTTTTCAAGGCGAATCACATTGCCGCCGCTCAAATGGAGAAAGATTTGAACAATCGGTCATTTGAACCCGACAAAAACCGGTTCGGGATACAGTTGGATAGAAAACTTTTCTTCGACTTTCAATTTTATTTCTTGCATTAACTCAATCACATCATTTGCGGTTGCCCCGCCACGATTGATGATTGCAAGCGTGTGATTTGAAGATAATCCTGTATTGCCTTTTACATAGCCCTTTTGAAATCCGGCACGTTCAATCAGCCAAGCCGCAGGAATTTTTACATTTCCGTTTCCGGCAGAAAAATGTGGGACTGTTTCATCTACTGCGGATTCTATTTTCAAAAAATCTTCATTGCTCACTATAGGGTTTTTGAAAAATGAGCCTGCGCTTTTTGAATTAGGGTCGTTTTCATTTATCACCATTGATTTTTGCGAGCGGATTTCTATAACTGCTTTTCGGACATCCTGCAATGTTGGCAAATTTTTATCATGAAAATAGTTTTGTAAATCTTTGTAACGAACCACGGGCGCACCATCTTGAGTTAATGCGAATGTGACAGACAATACAATGTAACGCTCTTTTTCTGTTGTGTTGAAAATGCTCTGACGATAGGTAAAGCCACATTGTTTGTTATCAAGTTCGATAACTCTATTTTGCTTTCTGTCATATACAGAAACACTAAAAATAGTTTCGCTAACTTCTTGCCCGTAAGCTCCTACATTTTGAACAGGTGTACCACCGACAAAACCCGGTATGCCGCTAAGACATTCAACTCCTGCATAATTTCTTTCAACACAAAACGCTACAAACGAATCCCAGTCTTCGCCCGCCTGCACGGTGATAAAAACATTATCGTCCTCTTTTTCTTCAACAATTCCTTTTAACGCTATTTGTAAAACCAATCCGTCAAAGCCTTCGTCTGAAATTAAGATATTGCTGCCGCCACCGAGAATGAAGAGTTTTATGTCATTTGAAACAGTCCATTCAAATGCTTGTATTATGTCCTCTCTTGATTCGGCTTTAATGAAATACCGCGCCGTGCCACCGATTTTTAATGTTGTAAACTGAGCAAGCGTGATGTTTTCTTCTATTTGCAACTTATCTTTCATTTGAAAATTTTCGCGTAGTTTTTGGCTAACAATTTTTGCCGCTTAAAATGTCTTTTACAATTTCAGTCGGGGCGGCTATCGGGCGTCCTTTTTCATTTACGAAAACGCCCAACGAATAATCACGCGCTAATAATCTTTTTGTCACGGCATTGTAAATTTCGTGTGTCCAGGCACCACGTACTTTTCCCATTTCGCAAACCCAACTTACGATTTCGATTTCGTCATTATCAAAAGCCGGCTCAAAGTATTCGATTTCATGTCCGCCCTGAAAGGCAAACCAACCATCGTTTCGCGTTTGTGTCACAGGGTATCCGGCACTTCGCATTGCATCAAAATATGCTTGCTCAATCCAACTCAAATAAACAACATGATTGACGTGTTGTGAGATGTCCAGTTCGCGCACCTGAACGCGGCGTTGCCTGACGTAACGATGCGTGTCTGTTGTCAGTTCCGGTTTTGAAACGCGGATTCCTAAATCTTCTACGACTCCGTTAGGCTGAAATTGTTCTTTGAAAATTTCGGGTATGCGTTGAGGTTGCAGTGTCTCACGATTTACATAAACCCAATTCGCACGCGCCCGCAGCATTTTCGTATTGTCACTCTTGCGTGTTATTTCGTATTCGCGGCGCGATGTGATTCGCCTTACATCCGAAACCCAAGTTCTCACCTCAAGTTCATCGTTCGCGCTTGCTTGTTGGTGATAACGAATCTCAAGTTTGCGAACAACCCAAGAACTGTTTTGTGCAGCGTACCATTCGGGTGTAAAGCAGGCATCTGCGGATGCCTCGATTGCGGTTTGCTGCAAGTAATCCGCATAAACGCTTTGATTCAGATGATTGAAGGAATCGAGTTCATAATAACGAACCCGAAACGGTCTGACATATTCACGCATACTTCTTTTTTATTATTGCTTTTGTTCTTTCAAATACTTCTTCGGGCATGATTGCTGTCATGCAACGGTGGTCAATCGGGCAATCACGCAACATACACGGAGCGCATTCAGGTGGCTTTCGTATGATTTCAGCCTTTGACGGAAACGGGCGTGTTGTGTCGGGAATTGTAGGACCAAATATAACAAGCGTTGGTTTTCCCAGAGCCGCTGAAATATGTGCCGGTCCGGTGTCGTTTGTAACAAGGGCGTCAACCACACTTAAAACAGACACGGCTTCATCAAGATTTGTTTTGCCCGTCAAAAAGACCGGAGCGTAACGCATTTTATTGGCAATTTCGTTTGAAACTTCTTCTTCGTCTTTAGCTCCAATCAACAAAACAGTTGCGCCCAATTTTTCAATCAGCAAATCTCCAAGTTTTGCATAGCTTTCAGTTTGCCAACGCTTTGCACGGCTGTTTGTAGAACCCGGACAAAGCGCAATTATGTTTTCGTCGGCAGTTCCCGATGAACCGTAAGCATGAAGCAGTAGTTTCGCTTCTTCCCTTCTCTTGTCAGAAACTTTTAATTCAAATTTTGGTTCGTGGTCGAAAACTTTTGTTTCGCCGTAAAGAAGCGTTTCCAACCCGGCAACTATATTCAGGTAATAATAAACTTCGTGCCGTTTGTTTCGCCATTCGGGAATGTTGAGAGCTTGCGTAAGTAAAAACCCTCGTTTATCAGTTTTATAACCGACACTATATTTTGCACGACCCAGAAACGAAAGTAATCCCGCCTCGAAAGCATTTTGAAAAAGAAGAGCTAAATCAAATTTTCTTTTTCGCCATTCGCTTGCCTGTTTTATTGTGCTTGTTATCGCATTGCCCGTTTTGTCGTAAACCAAAATCTCATCAATAAAATCAGCGTCAGCGAAAATGCCTTTCGCCCAAGACCGTGTGCAAAGAGTAATGTGTGCTTTTGGCAGAACACGCCTGAGTTCACGCAAAGCGGGAATTGTCATCACCGCATCGCCTACCCAATTTGCTCCGCGTACCACAACGCGCTCTATCATTTCGGGGTTTAATTCTTTCACAAAAACAATTCAGAAAAGACTTTTTAACCCTTCGTCAATAGTCATTGTCGGTTGCCAATCCAATTCTTCCCGGATGCGCGTTAAATCTGAAATGTAGCTAATAGGTTTTGGCGCGGGCAAATCCGTCTCTTCGTCTATGACTGCGCTACATTGCATGAGGTCAGCGATTTTGTTTACAAGGTCGCGCAAGCTAAGAGCATTTTCTTTTCCTCCGCCAATGTTGTAAGTCCCGTATCGAATCGAAGAATCAATAAATGCCTGACAGGCTTTGCAAAAATCTTCTATATGAAGAAGGTCTCTCACAGGTTCGCCGCTCATGGGCAAAGCTAAGTTTTCTCCGTATTTCACGGCATCAACATAATGTGCTACAAAATTTGGTTCTGTTCCCTCAAACGGGCGTGCATAAATGGTTGACATACGAAAAATGCACGAACGAAAACTATTCTGACGTGCGTAAAAATCAACATATTTTTCTGCAATCAATTTTGACCATTCAAGCGCAGATTGCCCTGCATAATCTGTTCGACAGGTCTCGGGAACTTCTGTGTATTCGTCAGCAAAAGCCCCGTAAATATCCTTTGTTGAAGCATAAATAAAAACAGCATCTGTCTTGATGTGACGCAAAAGGTTTTGTGTTCCTTCAACATTGATGCGAAAAACCTCTTCCGATTCTTCAGGCGACTTATCAAGGTGCGCCGCAAGGTGAATGATTACGTCGTACTCTGCGACTCGCCGCACATCATAACGATGAAGAACGTCAAAACCCGAACGGCGCGAAAAATCCTCGGCGTTAAAGTATTCAAGAACATGACGACCAAGATAACCGCTTCCGCCTGTGACTAAAATTTTCATCTTTTAAACATTTGCCGCCGATTGTTGCGTAGCTGTTTCATCTTCGTCTTCCTCATCTTCGTCATCAAATGGTCCGTCGTACTCAGGCGGTAAGTCTATATCCACGTTAAAGTCTTCGTCTTGCGGGTAAAGTATCGAAGCAATAATTGACGAAGCCAATAAAACAGCAACTGTAATTAAAGAAGCTTTAATCGGAATGTGGTCATAATGGTGAATTGTCCCGGCATATTGCGGAAGAAGTATGGCAAGCCCTTTACCCATCAACGGCAAAACCATCTTTACACCAATAAAAGTAAGCACGCACGCCAAACCAATTTTCAAATAGTGGAATTTATCAATTACCCCCGCAAGCATAAAGAAAAATGTGCGAAGACCCATGATTGCAAAAACATTTGAGGTGTAAACAATAAATCTGTCTGTCGTGACGCCAAAGATTGCGGGAATCGAGTCAACGGCAAAAATCAAATCCGTGACCTCTACGATTATCAAAACCAATAGCATCATTGTCCCGACGCGTTTTCCATCTTTAACTGTAAAGAATTTCTGTTCGTCATAACTGCGCGTCATTGGAATTAATCGCGTCGCAAAACGCACGACCGGATTATTTTCAGGCTCTATTTCGTCTTCTTCATCCCTGAACATCTTTAAGCCCGTATAAATCAAAAATGCTCCGAAGAAATAAATCAGCCAATGAAAGCGTTCTATAAGCGCAGTTCCTAAAAAAATCATCAATACACGCATAACAAGCGCACCGAAGACTCCCCAGAACAGAACGCGATGCTGATATTTAGACGGGACTTTGAAGTAGGTAAAAATCAGCAAAAAGACGAATAAATTATCTACCGACAGGGAAAGTTCGATGAGATAACCTGCCAAAAACTCAAAGCCTTTTTGTGAACCTCTCTGCCAGAAAACAACACAGGCGAATCCCAATGCAAGTGACACCCAAACCACACTCCATGCAAGCGATTCGCGAAACGTAGGCGTATGTGCCTTGCGATTAAACAAACCCAAATCCAGCGCAAGCATAAATATAATCACTGCGCCAAAAACAAACCATAACCAATAGTTAGTTATTATTTCCATCGGGCGGATACATTAAGAAATCAAAAGACAAAAGGCAAAAGCAGAATGGCAAAAGTAGAGAGTAAAAAGTAAAAAGTAAAAAAAATGCTCTTTTCTAACCGGATCTTTTACAAACAAAAGTGGCTTTATCCGATTTTTCGTTAACAACAAATTTCAGCCCCGAACTCTTTAACTAACCTAAAATTTCAACCCTGCATCGAGTTTGAATTTACTTTTTACTTTTTACTTTTCACTTTTTACTTTTTACTTTTTACTTTTTACTTATTGCCTTTTGCCTTTATCATCGTCTCTCCGTTACAATCGCCGTCTTTCAGAGGTCGGAGATTGATGTCTATTGTCATTGGTTCTCGCTCTTATTTCTGCCTATCGGGAAGTATTTATGCTTAAACAATTGAGTAAGATGGAAAAGACAAGAGGAGCTGTCATTATAGCCTTTGTCTTTTTGATGGCTGTAAGCCTTGTGTTTTTTTATGCTCCGGGTCGAAACAGTACGGTTGAAGACCTGAGCCAAAGCACCGAAACTGTCGCTAGGGTTAACGGTGAATATGTGACGGTCGGCGAAATCGTTTCACAAAAACAACGCTACGCACAAATCAATCCGCAATACGCGGCTATATTTACGACCAAACGAATCCTAGACGGAATGGTCAGCAATAAAGTTATCGCTCAGGAAGCGGCGCGTCTGGGATTTACAGCTTCAAACCAAGAAGTCATTGACGCGATTGCAAAAGAGTTCAAAGGACGTGACGGTAATTTTATCGGCATGGAACGCTACCAGCAGACAATAAAAAATCGGGGTGGCGACATTGAAAAATACGAACAGGAATTACGCGACAGGATTGCGGCTCAAAAGCTGGAAGCTTTTATTACTGCCGCCGTTTCGGTTTCTGACCAAGAAATTTTGGACAACTATAAACGGCAAAATACATCTTTTGAACTTACTTATATTGCAGTAGCCGCAGACAAACTTGCACAGAAAATCACGCCTTCGGATGATGATTTGAAAGCCTATTTTGAAGCGCACAAAAAAGAGTATTACATCAATTCGCCGCAAAAAAAGATTAAGTATGTTTTTATCGAAACTGCTAAGGCGGGCGAAAAGATAAACATTCCCGATGAAGAACTGAAAGCTGAATATGACAAACTTACGCCGGATAAAAAACAGGCGGGCGTAAAGGTTCAGCAAATTATACTTCGTGTTGCCGACCCGAAACTTGATGCGACAGTAAAAGCCAAGGCAGATGATTTGGTTAAAAGAGCGCGTGGTGAAAGCGGCAGTGCAACCGAACAGGCTTTTGGTGAGTTGGCAAAAGGAAACTCCGAAGATACGGCAACCGCAAAAAACAATGGTTGGATTAATGGTATTGTCAGAAAAAACCCAAACAATCCGACAGACCCGCTACAACAAACATTAGAATTACCTGTCGGTGCCGTAACCGATGCTATCAAATACGGGAACAATTATTACATCTTCCGCCGCGGCGATGCTGTTCCAAAATCATTTGAAGATGCCAAACAAGAGCTTCTTGTTTCAGCACGAAACCGCAAAGCATATGCGGCGGCATCTGTTTTGGCACAAAAAGCGGCTGACAGAATGAAGGATGTAAAAGACCCTCAAAAAGTCGCGCAGGAATTGGCTGGCGAAGCGAACATGGATGCGGCGAAGATGGTTAAAGAAACCGGATTTATCAAACCCGGCGACAATGTCACCGACATCGGTTCATCGCAACAGTTTGAAGACGGCATTGCTCCATTAAATAATGTCGGAGATACGGGCGACAAAACTCCTATTCCAAACGGCTTTGCAATTCCGCAACTTGTGGATAAGAAAGACCCGTGCGATGCCGAATTGAGCGAAGTCAAAGACAAAATTGTTGATGCCGTTAAAAAAGAAAAAGGCAAAGCTCAGGTCGAACAAACGGCGAAAGATATAGCAAATGCGGTGAACAGCCCCGCAGATATGAAAGCCGCCGCTGAAAAATATGGTTTGACGGCTCTTGAAGCGAAAGATTACAAAATCGGTTCACCTTTGGGCGAAGCCGGCGTAGATCAAACCATCAGTACCGCTTTGCTTGAAAACACAATCTACGAGATGAAAGAGGGCGGTGTCACAAAGACCGCAATCAAATCCGGCGATAACTATGTGATTGTCGGTGCAACAAAGCGCAAAGAAGCTGATATGGCTGAGTTTGAAAAACAGAAAGAACAGCTTAGAACAAGTGCTTTGCAACAGAAGAAGAGTTCAGTTTTTGGTGATTATATCCAAAGCGTTACCGACAAAATGAAGAAAGACGGTTCAATCGTTATCTACAAAGACAAAATCGCAAAGATTGACGCACAAACCGAATCACAAGAAGGATTCCCAGGCGGAAATGGTTTCCCGATGCCGGGCGGTATGCCTCCGGGCGGTCAGGGTATTCCGTTACCACAATAATAGTTGCTGTAAATAAGCGTGTGAGTTTCGTGTGTTGTAACAAGTTTGACCTGCGAATTCATTATCAATTTTCGTAATTGATTAGGTCATCAACCAGCGGTTGAAAACGGCGTTCATATTTGTAGCTCACAATGCTAATTGTGCGACTGAGGATTCGCGGCATCGGAGTTATCGAAGATAACGACATACTTTTTCAGTTTGATTTTTATGTCGCCATTTTCAACGGCTCAAAATCTCTGTTTAATTTCCCCATAGCTGCACTA
>Ga0187894_10004792_pt1 | contig 14227 bp, 15 predicted proteins | sample GBC1701081metaG_FD_136650 | JGI IMG/M metagenome (GOLD analysis project Ga0187894, IMG submission 136650) | White microbial mat communities from a lava cave in the Kipuka Kanohina Cave System on the Island of Hawaii, USA - GBC170108-1 metaG ...
CTCGAGGCCATGAACGGCGACGTCGTCGTGGCGGAGGTCCGCGCCGACGCCGCCGCGGCGGCCCCGCGCTTCTCGCCGCTAGACCGGCGGACGCTCTTCCGCACGACGACGCCCGAGCGGCTCGGCGACGCGCGGCTCGCGCTCCTCTCGCTCTGGGACGTCGAGGTCGCGGTCCTCGTCCGCCGCGGCGCGGAGGCGGGTTGCGAGGTCGTGCGCGCTCCCCTGAAGGGCGCCCCGGCCCTCGGCGTCGTCCTCACCTGCACCGACGGGCGCGCGCTGGCGAAGAAGGCGTCCGCGGGCGCGCTCGCGGGCCAGGACTGGGGGGACGAGCGCGGCAACCTCGGCCCGCGCGAGCTGGAGGCCTACCTCGCGTCGGAGTACGCGCTCCTGGAGCTGCTCGAGCAGCTCCAGCGCGCGATGAACGCGGCGCTCCCGGCGCGAGACGGGCTCGACGCGCTGCCGTCGCTCGCCGCGATCCGCCACTCGGAGAACGCCCACGCCGCCGTCGCCCTCGCGGAGACCCGTGGCGCGAAGCAGGCGCTCGCCGCGCTCCGCGAAGCCGCCGGCGGGCCCAAGGCGGAGTTCGCGAAGATGACGGGCGACGAGCTCCGCGCCGCCGCGGGCCGCGCGGCGGGCGCCATCCTCCGCGCGCCGCCCGCCGAATGGCCCGGGCTGCGCTTCGACCCCGCCGGGCGCCACGCGGCGCTCCAGCGCGCCCGCGACGTGCTCCGATGAGCGACCCGTCCGTCTACCTCCACATCCCGTTCTGCGAGACCAAGTGCCCGTACTGCGACTTCAATTCGTTCGCGGTGGAGGGGCGCGACGTCGACGGATACCTCGACGCGCTCCGCCTCGAGATGGACGCGCGCGGGGTCCCCCGCGCCCCTCCCACCGTCTTCGTAGGAGGCGGCACGCCGACGGTCGTGTCGCCCGAACAGCTCGATCGCTACCTCGGGGATCTCGTCTCCCGGTTCGACGCCGACCCCCGGCGGGAATTCACGGTCGAGGCGAACCCGGGCTCTCTCACCGCCGAGAAGGTCGCCGTGCTCCGGGCCCGCGGCGTGGGACGGGTGAGCCTCGGCGCGCAGTCGTTTCTCGCACGGCACCTGCGGACGCTCGGCCGCGTGCACTCCGTCGAGCAGATCGGCCAAGCGTATCGCATGGTGCGGCACGGCGGCATCGCCGAAGTGAACCTCGACCTCATCTACGCGGTGCCGGGGATGACGCTCCGCGAGTGGGCGGGGACGCTCGCCCGCGCGATCGATCTCGCGCCCGACCACCTCTCCTGCTACGCGCTCACGTTCGAGCCGGGCACGGAGTTCCACGCGAGACGGTCCGCGGGCGCGATGCGGGCCGCGCCCGAGGAGCTCGAGCTCGCGATGTTCCGGTTCACCGAGCGGCGGCTGCGCGGCGCGGGGTACTCGCGGTACGAGATCTCCAACTACGCGCGCCCCGGGCGCGAGTGCCGGCACAACCTGGGCTACTGGAGGAACGAGAGCTACGCGGGATTCGGCGCGGGCGCCTTCAGCTTCCTGCAGGGGGAGCGCGCGGGGAACGAGCGCCAGCTCGTGCGCTACGCGGAGAGCGTGCGCGCGCGCGGGCACGCCTTCGTGTCGCGCGAGCGACTGGTCGGGCGCGCCGCCGCGGTCGAGTCGCTCGTGCTCGCGCTCCGCACCGCCGAAGGCGCGGATCTGGACGGGCTCTCGCGGAGACACGGAGTGGACGCGCGGCGGGAGTTCGGGGAGGCCGTCGCGCGCCTCGCCGGCGCGGGGTTCCTCGAGCGCGGCCCTCGGGTGCGTCTGGCTCGGCGCGGATGGCGCGTCGCGAACGCCGTCGCCGCGTCGTTCGTGTAAGCGTAAGAGCGGCGGAGCGCCGCCGGGACCGGCTCGCGAGCCGCCCCCACCGCTGGGTCACGAGCGAGCGGGGCGGAAAGCCCCCGCGTCACTTGCCGAGTCGGAGCCGCTCCCCGAGGACCGGAGGAAGGTTGTTCGCCCGGATGGCGCGGATCGCCCCGTCGACGTCGTACGGGACGCGGCGGATCCAGACCTTCTGTTCGTCGGTGTCGTAGACCGCATACGCGGCGTGGGGGTTCTCGTCGCGCGGCTGCCCCACGCTGCCCACGTTGATGAGCGCCTTCTCGCAGCTCTTGAGATCGATCTCGGCGTCGATGGACCAGCTCACGAGGCCGTCCCGCAGGAAGAAGGTGATCGGGATGTGCGAGTGGCCCACGAAGCCGCAGCGGGTGCGCAGCTCCTGGAGGCTCAGGTGCGCGTCGTACTGGGTCTGGATGTAGTCGAACGCATGGGCGTCGTAAATCGTAGCGTGCGAAAGGGTTATGTCGGAGTCTACCTCCACGACTATGGGGAGGCGCTCGAGGTACCCCAGGTCCTCGGGGCTGAGCTGCTGCCGGGTCCAGAGGACGGCCGACTTGGCGAACGAGTTGAAGAACTCGAGCGTCAGCTTGCCGCAGACCGCGAAGTCGTGGTTCCCCGCGACGATGTGGGCGCAGAGCTCGCGCGAGCGCGCCACGCACTCGCGCGGGTGCGCACCATACCCCACGAGGTCGCCCGTGCAGAGGTAGACGTCGATCGCTTCGTTCTGGTAGGCCGCGAGGACGGCGTCGAGGGCGTGGAGGTTGCCGTGGATGTCTCCGAAGATGCCGTAACGCACGTCTACGCCTGTTCCCGCATCGGCCGGCGGAGGGAGAGGACTATAAAGGCGGCCGAGATGAATGCGCACGAAAAAACGAACGCGTAGCCCACCAGCGGAAGGATCGGCGCGGGGCGCACGGAATCGAGCGCGAAGAGCGAGAGATCGGGCAGGATGACGGAGAGAGCGCCGGTTGCGACGAGGCTGCTGGTGAGAAGAAACCCCAGGAGCGCGATGGGCGCCACCAGGCGCGACATCGTCGCCGACGCGGCGATCGCCGCGGCGTCGAGCACCGCGATCAGCAGCATGGCGCGGCCGCAGGCCGCGAAGAGAGTGCCCGTGAGCACCCGGCCGGGGTCGCGGGGCGGCATGGCCCAGAGCAGCACCCCCATGGCTAGGGCTACCAGCCCCGACATGGCCGCCGTGGCAGCTAGCAATCCGACGTAACGTCCTGTCAAATAGGTTGCTATGCTGGAGCGCGTGGACAGGACCACCGCCAGCGTGCCGCGCTCGACGTCGCGCCGGACGAGCCCGGATCCGACGAAGGCGGCTCCCATGAGCCCGGCCAGGAAGACCGCGGCGATGGCGAGCGATTGGCTCTCCTGGGGCCCCTGGCCGAACGAGAAGGCGAGGAGCGCTCTCGAGGCGAGGGCGAGCAGCGCGATCGCGGCGACGCAGAGGTAGGGGAATGGTCGGCGGAAGCACTCCCGAAAGGTCGCGACGGCGAGTGCCAGGATCATCGCCGGATGCCGAAGCCCGCGAACTCTCCCGTGGCCGGGGAGAGTCGTTCGGATTCGTGCGCGATGTGGCGGGAGAGAGCCTCGCGCACGCGGCGCGTGGCCTCCGCGACGGCGCCATCGGCCCCTTCGAGCACGAGCTCCACCGCCCCGTCCGGGAGGTTGCGCACGTAGCCGGCGACATCGAGACCTCGCAGCGCCGCGACCGTCGTCCAGCGGAAGCCGACTCCCTGGACGTGGCCCTCATACCGGACGGTGCGCCGCTGGGGGGTCATGGGAAGGTGCTCCTGATACTACGCGTCGGGGATCGAATGCGACGGGGCCCGGGGGGCGTTCCACGTGGAACATTCCGCTGGAACGCGGTGGGGGTGCTGGGTATCGTGGTCCAAAACAGGTTCGCACACTAGATATTGGAGGCGGCGATGACGGAGCGCAAGCTGGGACGCGGTTTGGAGTCGCTCTTGGGGGAGATCAAGGCGGCGGAGGGCGAGCAGGTGATGCGCGTCGCCCTGGACCAGATCTCCGCCGGACGCCACCAACCGCGCTCGACCTTCGACGAGGCGAGGCTCGCGGAGCTGGCGGCTTCGATCAAATCGAGCGGCGTGCTCCAGCCGATCATCGTCCGGCCGCTGGCGCTCGGCTACGAGGTGGTGGCGGGAGAGCGGCGGCTGCGCGCCGCCCGCGCCGCGGGGCTCACGGAGATCCCCGTGATCGTCCGCCGGTACAGCGACGACGAGGTGCTCGTCCTGAGCCTCGTCGAGAACGTGCAGCGCCAGGACCTGAATCCCGTGGACAAGGCGCAGGCCTACCGGAAGCTCGTCGCTCACCTGGGCGCCACCCACGACGAGGTCGCGCGCCGTCTGGGGCTGGAGCGCTCGTCCGTCACCAACATGATCCGGCTCCTCGACCTACCCGAGGAGGTGCAGGAGCTCGTTCGGGGCGGCGCCCTCTCGATGGGTCACGCCCGTGCGCTGCTGGGCGCGCCCGACGAGGGGGAGCAACTTCGACTTGCGGAGAGGATCGTGAAGGAGGAGCTCTCGGTTCGCGCCGTCGAGAGCATCCTCCAGGGCGTTCGACCGGCCGGCGTCCGCCGTCGGTCGATGCCCCGCAAGACCCCTCAGGTCGCGTCGCTCGAGAGCGAGCTGCGCGCGCTCCTCGGCACGAAGGTCTCGATCCAGGATCGCCGGGGCAAGGGACGCATCCTCATCGAGTACTACTCGAACGAGGAGTTCGACCGGCTGCTTTCGCTCTTCCGTGGGCCCGATCGGGGCTTCTCGGTGCCCTGACCGAGCGCGACCTAGTTCCCGCCGGCGGCGCCTCCCGGAGGAGGAGTCGGGGGGGGCAGCGTGGGGGGGGGCGACGGGGGCGGCGACCGCGGCGGCTCCGGCAGGGAGACGCGCTCTCCCTTCTCGCTCGCCTTCTCCAGATCGATGCCGTCGGGGAAGGGAATGTCGAGACCCGGTCGCGGCTCGGTGGCCTTGGCGGCGTCGCGCAGGGTGCGTCCGCAGTACTCGACGCCGTCCTTCTCCGGCAGCGGAGCGGCCGGCGTCGTCGCGAGGGAGGAGATCCGCTTCTCCCCCTCTTCGAGCGGGAACGCATGATCCTCGGCGATGCCGCCGCGGTAGACGATCGCCTTGTAGATCCAGACCGGCTCGGTGAGCAGGTCCCGCGTGGAGCGCGAACGGAAGTCTGCGTCATCCTTGTAAATGGCGTTCTGGCTTGCAGTTAGGGCCGACTTGATGATCGCGTCCAGGACTGCCATGCCCTCGACGACGACGGCGAACGGAGTGTGGATGCGATCGAGCCCGGGGTTGCTCGCGGTGCAGATCTGGAACTGCACGGCGTTGTCCCAGTCGGCATTCGGGACGCGCTGGGAGGTGACGATGCCCCGGCGGTGACGGATCTTCAGGCGCGACTCCTCGGGCGGGATGTCGAAGCCGAGGCCGCCGGTTCCCCAGCGGAGGATGTGCAGCTTCTTCTTGGGATCGTTGTAGAAGAACGAGTAGGGATCGCCGCCCATGAGGCCGAGGGGATCGGCCGTGCCGCCGTTCAGGAAGTGGAAGGCGGTGCCGTTGTAGGTGCCCTTGCGCGCGAGATCGAGGAAGTTCTCCACGTGACGCGGGGCGAGGTCGCGGAAGAGCTGCAGGTGGACGTCGCCCTTCGACGTGCGCAGGACCACGACGACGTCATCGGCGGGTCTCGGCTCGACGTACGGATGCGCCTCGGACCAGGCGAGGTCGTTCCGGACGCGTTCCGAGAGCGCGTCGATCGGCGTCTGGTCCGCGCCGGAGAACCAGCGGTTCTTCGCCAGGAGCGACTCGTCGAACGCGGCGCCGCGCAGCGCGTCGAGGTGCGCAAGCGACTTCCGCAGATTCGCGGTGCGCTCGTCCGACGACAACTTGTCGGGCGTGAACGCCTCGGCATAGCGGGCGATCGCGGCGAGCCAGAGCCCGTACGCGTGCGCGCGCGAGTCGCGCAGCTGGGGGAGGAGCGCCTCGAGGCGCTCGATGGCGGTCGCGGCCGACTCGGCGCGCCGCAACGGCGCCTCGGCCTCGGAGAACCGTCCCCAGAGCTCCTGGAACCGCGTGTCGACATCGCCGCCGGCGATCGCGCGGACGACCACGACCGCTGCGACGACGGCCAGCGCCGCGCCTCCGACCCACATGGGAAGGAGGGCGCGCGCGCGCGACGGCGTCGCCGGCGGCTCTCGCGACGCGAGGGATTCGTCGGGGTTCGCGTGCTTCATGAGAATCGGCCGTCCATCATGCCCGAGGATTGACGCGGATCAGGAGCACGATGGTCTGTCGATCCGGGATCCGGTCGACGTCCACCGTGCAGCGGTCGGCGCGCTTGCGGAATAGCAGGCGCGTCGACCCCTCGCCGGTGCGTTCCTCGCCGTCGAGCGTCCAGCCGTAGGGGATCTGCGTCATGGTCTCGCGGTAGAACCGCACGACGTCGGCCTCCGCGCCGGGGAAGTCGTAGAGGAACCGGCCGCAGCGGAACCCCTCGGAGCGGAGGGCGTAGCTCTGGCAGTCCGCGTCCCGATAGACGGCGGTGCTCGGGGCCGCGAGGTCCGCGAACGGCTCCGAGGAGAGGTGCCGGGACGGGGAAGGCGGGGGCGTGGTGGTGCAGGCGCCGAGCAGGAGGGCGACGGGGAACCAGGCTCGAGGCGTCATCGGAGCTCCTCGGGAATGGGGATGTAGGCCTTCAATTCGCCCAGCTGGGCCGCTTCCTTGATCAGATTGCGCGCGATCACGAGGCGCTGGACCTGGTTCGTCCCCTCGTAGATCTGCGTGATCTTCGCGTCGCGCATGTACTTCTCGGCGGGGTAGTCACGCATGTAGCCGTACCCGCCGAAGATCTGCACGGCGTCGGTCGTGACCGCCATCGCCACGTCCGTCGCGTAGCACTTGCACATCGCGGCGTACTTGTTGAGCTGCGGCGAGTCGCTGTCGACCGCCTTCGCGGCGGCGTAGACGAGCGCGCGCGCGGCTTCGACCTTCATGGCCATGTCCGCCAGCATCTGCTGGATCATCTGGAACGACGCGATGGGGGCGCCGAACTGCACGCGCTCCGTCGCGTAGAGGAGCGCGAAGTCGAGCGCGCCCTGCGCGAGGCCGAGCGCCTGCGCGGCGACGCCGGGCCGCGCGCGGTCGAGCGTCATCATGGCGTGCTTGAAGCCCATCCCCGGCCGCCCGCCGAGGAGCTGCGCGTCGCCGACCCGGCAGTCGCGCAGCTCCAGCTCGCAGACGGGCACGCAGCGGATGCCCATCTTGTCCTCGACCTTTCCCACCTTGTAGCCGGGAAACGTCCGCTCGAGGAGGAACCCGGAGATGCGCCGGCTCTTGCTCTCGGGGTCGGTCACCGCGAACACCGTGTTGATGTCCGCGGCGGGCCCGTTCGTGTTCCACTTCTTGTCGCCGTTGAGCACCCAGTCGTCGCCGTCGCGGCGCGCGGCGCACGACATCCCGCCGGCGTCGGACCCCGCGCCCTTCTCGGAGAGGCCGAACGCCACGAGCTTCTCGCCCGTGGCGATGGGGGGGAGGTACTTCGCCTTCTGCTCGTCGGTGCCGGCGAGGCGGATGGGGAACGAGCCGAGAGCGGTCACGGCGAACAGGACGCCCACGCCGCCGCAGCAGCGCGAAAGCTCCTCGACCACGAGACAGAGGTCGAGCACGCCTCCCCCGGCCCCTCCGTAATCCCGCGGGATCCAGACCCGCATGAGCCCCGCCTCGGCGAGCGCCTTCTTGATCTCCCAGGGGTACTCCTGCAGCCGGTCGTACCTCCAGGCGGCGGGGAGGACCACCCGTCGGGCGACCTCCCGGGCACGCTCGCGCCACTCGATGTTCTGCGGGGTGAGGAGATGGTCCAAGGGGGATCCCGCCCCGCTCCCGGGTGTATCCGGGCGGGGAAGGGCGCATTCTAGGGCGGCCCGGCACGGTCCGCAACGCGGCGGGGGGCGGCTACGGCGTTGCCGTGCCTGTAACAAGAGGGGGCCGCCGTCGGCGGCCCCCCGGTGTTTCGTCTGCGACGCTTCTCGCCCTAAGCCGGAGCCTGAACCCTCAGGAGGCGGCGGTGCTCGAACCCCTCCTCCTCGCGGTGCCAGTGGGTGACCTCCGGCTCGCCGCTCATCCAGCAGTAGAAGACGAACTGGTCGCCGTCCATCGTCGCGGCCGGGAAGTCCACCACGCCGCGATCGTAGTCCCGGAGCCGGCAGCCGAGCGCCTCCAGCTCCCCGATGAGCCGGCGGAGCTCGTCGAGATGGTTCTCGATCGAGGCGTCCAGCCGGCGCACCTCGTCCATGCTGACGTCGCGGCCCGCACGGCGCTCGGCCTTGAGCCGACCGAGGGCCAGGATCTCGTCCTTGATCGTGCGGTAGCGGCGAGCCGCGTCCCGGGTGATGGACCGGACGAGGGGGAGGATCCGGTTCGCTTCGTCGAGGGTGAAGATCTTCTCTTGGCTCATCGTGGCTGCCCTCCGGGCACCGGACCACTCACTCAAGTCCCGTGCCGAAGAGGTGCGCTGTCACACTCGTATAGACGAGAGCCGCGCCTCCCCGGCGCGGCAAAACCGCGGTCGTTTTGACCGCACGGACACAAGCGCGCGCAATTCCTTGTGCGATAGCCAGTTGTGCCGCCGAGCCGATCGGGGACAGCGCGCGGGGCCGCGCTGCGACGGGGCTCTCCGGCTGTCCTGAAGCGATGAGCGGTGTGTGCTGGAGGAGTCAACTCACCGCCCCTCGCCCGCGGCGCTGGAAACGAGGGCGCGCGCGCGTAGAATCGGCGGTTTCCGTCGCCTCGGACGGCGTCGGTGCGCACTTTCAATGACACGAACGGAGAGGATCGCGGGAGCACTCCCGCTCCCCGCCGCGGATGGCCGCGTGAAGGACGAGATCAAGCGTATTCAGGACTACGTCTGGGCCCGCCATATCGACGGGTCGGACCACTATGACGCGTCGGTGGACGAGGAGGCCGCGCTCCGGGTCCTGGACTCCCACTACTCCGAGATCGGGAACCGCAACAGCTCGGACCAGTTCTACCTCGGGATCCTTCTCTTCGAGCGCGCGTTCCGGCAGCCGGAGGAGCAGGCGGAGCTCTTCGAGCGGGCGCGCAAGATCTTCGAGTTCTACCGGCGGGTGACCGGCGAGACCGACTGGCCGGTGATCGAGGACCGCCTCGCCGACATCCGCGAGTTCATCGAGGAGCGGACGAAGGAGGCCGCGGCCGCCGCGGCCCCCGCGCCCGCCGCATCGGTCGCGCCCGAGGCGCCGCCCGCGCCGGTCGCGCCGCCAGCCGCCGCCGTCGCGCCGCCGCTCCCCCAGGCGGTCGCCGAGCACCCCGGGACCGGCGTGGCGTCGGCCGCCGCCGAGGACGCGCGCCGCCGCGAGGCCGAGCACACGCAGCGGCGCGAGGCCTCCGAGGCGTTCATCGCCGAGCTCGAGGTCATCGAGGGGATGATCCTCGTCCCCGCGGGGACCTTCCTGTTCGGGGTCGACCCGCGCGAGGTGTTCCTCGACACGTTCTACGTCGACTCGACCCCCGTCACGAACGCGGAGTACCAGCGGTTCGTGCGCGAGACGGGGTACCGCCCGCCGCGCTACGCGGACGACCCGCAGCGGAATCGCCCGGGCCAGCCGGTCGTGGGCGTCTCCTACGCGGACGCGCAGCAGTACGCCAAGTGGGCGGGCAAGGAGCTCCCGACGGAGGAGCAGTGGGAGAAGGCGGCGCGCGGCACCGACGGGCGGCCGTTCCCCTGGGGCAACGACCCGCCGGGAGTCTCCGACGCCTGCTTCGGACTCGATCCGATCGACGGCGCGCCGAGCGACGTCGACAAGTGGCTCAGGAACGTCTCGCCGTTCGGCGCGAAGGACATGAGCGGGAACGTCTGGCAGTGGACGACGACGCGGTTCCGCAAGGGAAGCGAGTACCAGGTGGTCAAGGGCGGGTCGTACAACGACCCGATCGAGTACCTCCGCCTCGACTTCCGCCTGGAAGCGCATCCGAAGGACAAGTGCGAGGTGATCGGCTTCCGCTGCGTGAGGAACGTGCACCACTGACCGGCCGCGCGCGTCTCGCGGGAGCGTTCCCTTTCCGCGCCCGGATCCGCGGGATGGCCGTCCCCGCGCGCCGGAGGATCTTGGATCGGGGCTTTCGGATAGGCTCTTAGCCGGTCCGCGCGGTGTACGACTTCATCGATCGCGTCCTCGAGTGCGAGTCCGGACAACGGATCGTCGCGATCAAGGCGCTCGCGCTCAACGAGGAGTTCTTCCAGGACCACTTTCCCGGCGCGCCCGTCCTCCCCGGCGCGATGATCCTCGAAGGGTTCGTCCAGGCCGCCCGGCGCTGCCTCGACGATCCCGCGGGCGGCGGGAGCCCGTGGATCCTGCACGCGGCGGCGAACCTCAGGTTCAACCGGTTCGTGTCTCCGGGCGACGTGCTCCGCCTCGAGGCGAAGCGCGAGGAGTCGGAGGGCGGCGCGACGTGGTTCTCGGGCCACGCCACGTGCGACGGGGAGACGGTCTGCCGGGTCCGATTCGCGGTGCGCCGCCGCGCGGAGGGGCATTGATTGACGCGTCGTGGCCGTCTTCTAGAGTATTAGGCTCGATCCAGGAGGCCCCTTTCCATGCTCGATGAGCAGCAGATCGTCGCGAAGGTCCGGACTTGCGTCGCCACGGCCCTCGGCAAGGACGAGGACGAAGTGACGCAGGAGAAGGTGCTCTCTCGCGACCTGGAGGCGGAGTCCATCGACTACCTGGACATCACCTTCCAGCTGGAGAAGGCCTTCGGCATCACGATCCAGAAGGACGAGCTGTTCCCGCAGAAGATCTTCCAGGACGACGCGTTCGTGAAGGACGGCGTCGTGACCCCGAAGGGGGTCGCGTACCTGCGCGAGAAGCTCCCCTTCGCGGACCTGTCGGGGTTCCAGCGGGATCCGAAGGTCGCGCGCGTGCCCGAGCTCTTCACGGTGGGGCTCCTCGTCAACTACGTGAAGACCAAGCTCGGGCGCTGAGGGCGTCCGCGGGCGTGCGCTACCTCCTGGTCGACCGGTTCCTCGAGTTGGAGGTGGGGCGGAGGGCCGTCGCACGGAAGTGCGTGAGCCGGGGCGAGCGGTTCTGGAAGGACCTGCCCGAGTACCCCGCGCCCCTCGTCCTCGAGGCGCTGCTGCAGACCGCGGGGCACCTGACGCGAGCCGCCCTGGGCTTCAAGCGCTCCACGATGCTCGGGAAGATCGAGAGCGCCGAGTTCCCCGGAGAGGCCCTCCCGGGGGATACGATTAGGCTCGAGGTGAATATCGTGGGCAGGCGGCCCGAAGGCAACCTCTGCGAGGGGACGGCGGACGTGGACGGCCGCGTCGTGGGCCGCGCCCGGTTCCTGATCCTCTTCATGCCGCCGGACCGCGAACCCGTGGCGACGCCCTACGTCCTCGACCGGCGGCGCCGGTTCCTCCAGGCGGTGGGAATCAAGAAGCGGGGGGACTCGTGACCGCCCGCGTCGTGGTGACGGGATACGGCGCCGTCGCCCCGAACGGCCTCGACGCGGACGCGTTCTGGAAGTCGACCGTCGAGGGGAAGAGCGGCATCGAGACGATCCGGAGCTTCGACGTCTCCGGGTTCCCCGTGCGCGTCGCCGGCGAGGTGCGGGGCTTCGACGCGAAGAAGTTCGTCTCGAACCCGAAGTCGCTCAAGGTGATGGGGAAGAACATCCGGTTCGGCGTCGCCGCGGCGCAGATGGCGATGGAGAACGCGGGCCTCCGGGAGCGGGCCCCCGACCCGACGCGCTTCGGCGTGACCGTCGGCTCGGGGATCGTGCCGACCGACGTCGAGGAGATCGGCGCGGCGGTGATGGCCAGCCTCGACGAACAGGGCCGGTTCGACGTCCGCCGGTTCGGCGAAGGGGGGCAGAAGCAGCTCTTCCCGCTCTGGCTCCTGAAGCACCTTCCGAACATGGTCGCGGCGCACATCAGCATCCTGCACAACGCGCAGGGCCCGAACAACACGATCACCACGGCGTGCAGCGCGTCTACGCAGGCGATCGGCGAGGCGTTCCGCATCCTCGCGCGCGGCGACGCGGACGTGATGCTCGCGGGCGGAGCCGACTCGCGGATCGACCCGCTCTCCCTCGTCGCGTACACGCTCCTCGGCGCCGTCTCCACGGCGTCGCGCCCGCCCGAGAAGGTGAGCCGTCCGTTCGACCGGGCGCGCGACGGGTTCGTCCTGGGCGAGGGCGCGGCGATGCTCGTCCTCGAGACCGAGGCGCACGCGCGCTCACGCGGCGCGACGATCCTCGCCGAGGTGACGGGCTACGGGAGCTCGTTCGACGCGTACGGCATCACGAAGCCCGAGCCCGAGGGTCGCGGCGCGGTGCAGGCGATGGAGCGGGCGCTCAAGGACGCGCGCACGGCGACGGACGAGGTGGACTACATCTCGGCGCACGGCACGTCGACCGTCCTGAACGACAAGATGGAGACCGTCGCCATCAAGGCGCTGTTCCGCGACCGCGCGCGCCGGGTCCCGCTCTCGTCGATCAAGTCGATGATCGGGCACCTCATCGGCGCGGCGGGCGCGATGGAGTTCCTCGTGTCGGTGCTCGCGATCCGCGACGGCGTCGTCCCGCCGACGATCAACCTCGACACCCCGGACCCCGACTGTGACCTCGACTACGTCCCGAACACCGCGCGGGCGATGAAGGTGCGCTGCGTCCTCTCGAACTCGTTCGGGTTCGGGGGGCAGAACGCCGCCCTCGTGGTGCGGGAGTTCCGCGGGTGACGGAGCGTCGCGTCGTCGTCACCGGGCTCGGTCTCGTCACCCCGCTCGGCACGGGAGTGCGACGCAACTGGCAGAGGATGCTCGAGGGGGCCTCGGGCGTCGGCACGATCACGCGGTTCGACGTGTCGACGATGGGCGTGCGCATCGCCGCGGAGGTCCGCCCGCTCCCGCGCGTCCCCGAGGACGCCCGCACCGAATGGCTGGGGATCCACTCCCGCTTCGCGCTCGTCGCGGGCCGCGAGGCGTGGGCCGACTCCGGTCTCGGCGACGCCCGCCCCGATCCCCGGCGCGTCGGCGTCTTCCTCGGCTCGGGCAAGGGCATCATCGACATCGGGTGGCTCGTGGAGCCGCTCAAGGCGGCGATGCGCGCGGGAAGGCTCGACTACGCGGAGCTGATGCGGAAGGGGCTCGGGGAGTGGTCGGGCGACCGCCGCGAGCAGGAGGACTACCACCGCTCCGGCGGCCACCTCGCCGCCGCCGTCGGCGCGGAGGGGCCCAACTGGGTCTGCATCACCGCCTGCGCCGCCGGGAACCACGCGATCGGCGAGGCGTACGGAGCGATCCGCCACGGCGAGGTCGACGCCGTGCTCGCGGGCGGCACGCACAGCCAGATCGACCTGATGAGCCTCTCCGGGTACGCCACGCTCGGCGCGCTCTCCCCGAACAACGAGGAGCCCGAGAAGGCGTCGCGCCCGTTCGACAGGAAGCGCGACGGCTTCATCCTCGGCGAGGGGGCGGGCGTGCTCGTGCTCGAGGAGTACGGCCACGCGCGGCGACGGGGCGCGCGCGTCCGCGCGGAGCTGATCGGCTACGGCAACACCGCCGACGCGTACCGCGTCACCGACCCCAGGCCGGACGGGATCGGCGCGGAGAACGCCATGCGCCTCGCGCTCGCGAGCGCGCGCCTGGCGCCGTCCGACGTCCAGTACATCAACGCGCACGGCACATCGACGCAGCAGAACGACCTCATGGAGACCGAGGCGATCAAGCGCATCTTCGGGCCGCGTGGGACGGCGCCCCCCGTCTCCTCGACGAAGTCGATGATCGGGCACCTCATCGCCGCCGCGGGCGCGGTCGAGGCGGTCGCGTGCGTGCGCGCGCTGGAGGAGCAGGTCCTCCCGCCCACGATCAACCTCGAGCACCCCGACCCGGCGTGCGACCTCGACTACGTGCCGAACCGTCCGCGCGAAGCGAAGCTCGCGCACGCGATGAACAACAGCTTCGGCTTCGGCGGCCAGAACATCGTGACCATCTTCCGTCGCTTCGAGGGCTGACCCCGTGGAACCGGGGTCGGCGGAAGCCCGCCTGTTCGCCGCCATCCGCGCGCTGGAGGCGCGCGTCGCCGACCTCACGCGGCGCATCGCGGCGCTCGAAGCGCCGCCCGCCGACGCCGCGCCCCCCCCGCCGCCCCCCCCGGATTCGACCCCGTTCGGGCCGGCCGAGAGCAGGGCCGACCTCGACCGCCACCGGAACGCCGTCGACCGCGCGCTGCGCATCTTCGGGATCCTCCCCGCCGAGGAGCCGGCGCCGGCGGCCGCGCCGAAGACGCTCGAGGCGCCCGCGGTCGAGAAGCACC
>Ga0187894_10004793_pt1 | contig 14225 bp, 11 predicted proteins | sample GBC1701081metaG_FD_136650 | JGI IMG/M metagenome (GOLD analysis project Ga0187894, IMG submission 136650) | White microbial mat communities from a lava cave in the Kipuka Kanohina Cave System on the Island of Hawaii, USA - GBC170108-1 metaG ...
ATTTTCAGTTTGATTTTTATGTCGCCATTTTCAACGGCTCAAAATCTCTGTTTAATTTTCCCATAGTTGCACTATGGGCTACGAATATATCGCTGTCTTCGACAGCTAAAACCGATTCCTGATGCGAATCAAGGGTAGCAATGAATTTTCCACTAGCCCAGCCGTTCATGGCTGAGAAACGAAATATAATCAGTTTTTCAGCCCCATTCATGGTGCTTTTGATAGAGGCTTTAGCCATCTTTCGCCCCCTAAACGGGGCTGAAAACTGGATTAGACCATCAGTTCCCAACCGTGAACGGTTGGGCTAATGGAAAAAAAGTAAGATTCCTATCCTTGATTGACATTCCTGATTAAAGTTTTTGAATTATTATCACTTGACCTTATCAGTTACGTTTCTTTTCAACAACAACGCATAGCCGGCTAAAGTCGGTACTCAAAACAAAACTCGTTAACGCTTCTCGCTCGCTTTCTTTAACTCTTCTAACGTGCGTTTCAATTCTTCCAGTTTCTGACCTGCTTCACCGAGTTTTCCTTGTGATGTGAGGCGTTGGTAATCCTCAAACTGTTGAGCGGCGCGATTGATTAGTTGTTGTAAATTGGGAGCAGTCGGTGTTGCTGATGTATCTTCTTTCGGTTTGTCGCCTTCCTTTTTTTCTTCCTTCTTTTCTTCTTTTTTCCCTTGTTGTGTACCAAACATATTTGCCAAAGCCGTTTCAAAATTCGGACCGTAAGAGAGTTTTTCCTGTGTTGCTAAAACAACGGTTCGCAGTTCGGGCATAGGGCTTCGTTCGGCTTGCAGATAAATTGGCTGAACGTAAAGTAGCCCGCGTCCGACAGGTATCACCATTAAATTGCCGCGTTCGACGCGAGAGCCTTGTTGATTCCAAAGCGTGAATTGACCTGATAACTGCGGGTCTTGGTCTATGCGTGCTTCGATTTGAAGCGGACCGTCAATAAAACGAGATTTGGGCAAACTATAAACAGTGAGCTTGCCATAGTTGTCACCGTCACAACGTCCTGCCATCAACGCGATGAGGTTGTTTCGATTCGTAGGTGTGAACGTCACAACTTTAGCGAATTCAAGCGAGCCGTTGCTGTCAGGTAGTTGAGTCAATAAAAAGTATGGTTTGAGTGACTGCGGCTTATCGTCGTTTTGTCCTTTGGTGATGACGCTTGCTAAAGTCCAAACATCTTCGCGTTGAAAGAAAATTTTCGGATTGGTTGTGTGATAAAGACCGAATGCCTGCCCCGCAGTTTCAAGAAGAGTTTCGGGATAACGTATATGTTCGCGCAATTCTGCGGGCATTGCACTTGAAGCACGAAAGAGTGATGGAAAGATATTACGGTAAGTATTGAGTAAAGAATCTTGTTCATCGAAAACATAAAAATTCACATCACCGTTATAGGCATCAATAGTAACTTTCACGCTGTTGCGTAAATAGTTGACACTGTTGCCCCCGACTTGGAAGTGACGTGAATATGGATACCTGTCTGTTGTAGTAAAAGCGTCAATTATCCAAGTCAGGTGACCTTGAGAATCAACAACGATATACGGGTCATCATCATAAACCAGAAACGGCGCAAGTATTTTTACACGTTCCATTATGTTGCGCCGCATAAGCACACGGCTTTCTGCTGTTACATCATCAGAGAAAGGAAGTTTAGATAAATCACCCAACATTAATGCCAGCATAAAACGGCGAAGACCGTTGCCGATTGCAATACCGCCTGTGCCTTCGTAGGTTGTGTAAGTGTTCGATTCTCCCTGAGGAAAATCAAACTCTTTTTGCTTTGTGCGAACGTAAACATCCGTGTCTGTTTTTTGCCCGAAATATATTTGCGGGCGTGTCAACTTGATGTCGGGTGCGGTAGATTCGACGGGCATATTCGACAGAATAAATTGCGGGCGTCCTTCAGCGGTAAATCCGTTCGCCGTGTTCATTGTTACGCCATAACCATGTGTGTAAATCAAACGCTCGTTAATCCAATTGCGCGAAGCTTCGGGAAGTTTTGTCATGTCCAGTTCGCGTGCGGCAATCATCACCAGACGTTTCTGTCCGCCTATGTTGTAGCGGTCAACGTCAACTGTGGCAAAGTTATAATAATTGCGAATCTCCTGAAGTTGTGTCAGCGTTGAAAGTAGAGCGGGTCTGTCCCACAGGCGTATGTTTTCAAGTGTTGCGCGATTTTTTTCTATTTCAAACGAATCACTTGTTATTTCCGCCTGAAACTCTTGTGTTCCGACTTTATCCAACTGAAACGCCGCCCGCGTCCAAGCGATGTTGTTTTCGATGAAAGGTGTTTCGCGGTCTAACTCATTCGGCTTGACTATGAAACTCTGCACATAACCCGGAACTAAAATCAATGCGACTACATAGACGACTACGGGAAAAACAATAGTTGCGATGAGAAGACGCAACCCGTGTTTTACAAAAGCATTGACGAGTGCCAAAACAATTGAGATGAACAACGCCACAACGAGAACTAACAAGCCCGGCAAGATGTAATGATATTCCGTATATGTTACGCCCGTAAAAGTCTGATGTTCTCTCCAAAGATAAGCGTAACGGTCAAGATAAAATCCAAAGGCGATTGTTAAAATCAAAACTGCCAACGCGCATGACAACACTTTGTAACGGGTCTTTCGTGCGGTTTCAGCATAGAACGTCAAATCTCTTTCGGTGGTAATCGTTAAGAGGCAGTAAATGACTGAGGCAACAAGAATGGTTATTGCCAAACTTGAAAACCATCCGTTAAACAGTTCGTAAATCGGAATCGTGAACAAATAAAAGCTTGCAGGCTTACCAAAAACCGGGTCGGCGTTTGCGGTTACAGATTGATTAAAATAGAGAGCGAAATTTTGCCATTCCTTACTAAAATGAACTCCGTAACTAAGCGCGAAAATGATTGAGATTATCAACGCAGCCGGCTTTAGAAAACGAGCAGGGGAAATTTCAACTTTTTGTTCGTTCAGAGTGATTTCTCTGGGCGCGAGAGCGTAAGAAGCGAACACACGACCTAACAACCGAAATGTCGCATACAAGATACCAAACGTCAGCAAAGCGAAAACAAAAAAGAGAATTATCCTGAGCCTGAATGAGTACCAATATACTGAGGAATAACCGACCGAACCGAACCACAGAGATTCAAGGTAAACTCCCAAAATTCCGGGCAGTACCAAAACGAGAAATAGAACAACACCCACAATAATCCATAAACGCCAGAGACGGCGTTTCGGCTTAGGTGTGAAATTGATTACTTCGTCTTTGGAATCATCAACAGTTTGTTTGCTCATGCGTCAGAGAGTATGCCTAATTGGTGTTTTACTCAATGAGCATGGCGAAGCCCACTCGTGTATGTATAATTTTTAGGCGAATCATTTACCTAATTCGACATGAGACTGAATAACTTTGCAAAATCTTTTGCCGCAAAACGACACAAAGAAGTTAGCCGGATGCGAAACGTCCGGCTAACTTCTTTACGTGTTTTCAGTGCAAATAAAAAGTTTCAATCTTAACTATGCGAGTTACCCATAGTTTTCAAAAATCAACAAAATCACCAATACAGCCGCGAGAATCCCCAAACCTATTGCTATCTTTGCACCCGTTGAAAGATTGTGTCCTTTTGCCTGTTTTACCTGCGGATAAGGAACTTTCGTAGCTTTGCCGTCATTGCCCATAACAACAAAATAATCGTCTTGGACTTCGCTGACGTAACCTTTGACTTTTGTTTTGTCCTTCAACTTGATTTCAATATGCGCCGATTCGCCTGTGCCAAGCTTTTCAATCTTTTGTTTTATCTTGGCATTCTTTTCGACTTCTTTTTTATCTTGCGATTGAGCGTTAACGGGTTTTGCCGTCACCGTAAACAAAACAATCAAAAGCAAGAGCGCGATATTGCTTTTTGTGAACATTATTTTTCTCCTTAACGAAAATTTGTAGAGATTATTTTTTGAAAGGCTCTTTCAAACCATTCTTTGCCAAATCGTGTGCGTCAAAAACATTTGTGCGACTTAAAACCACTTTATATTCTTTGACGGCTTCATCGCGCACTCCGGCTAAATCAAAAGATTGCGCGGCGTACAGATGAGCCATTGTTGTTATTGTCTGATTCGCTCCTTGTGTGTTTGCCGAAGCTAAAAATTCTTTAGCCGATTCGTTATATTTTTCGGCGTTCATCAAAGATTCTCCGTAGCGGAAATGAATCAAATCAATTGCACGCGATGTAGTAGTTTTGTCTTTTGCCAGCAACGAATCAAAAATCCCGAAAGCCTCTTTCTCATATTTTTCGGTTTCGGTTTTGTTGTTTGCTTTTCGCGTTACGGTTGCGAGCGAAACAAGAGCATCTGCGGCTTCGAGTTTGAAAAGATAGTTGCGCGTATATTTCTCGCCGAGTTCACGACAAACCGAAAGGGCATCGGCGTAACGCTTTTCGCGTTTGTATAGAACAATCAAAAGAGATTTTGCATCATCGCTTGCCCACCGCGCTTCTTTAGCGACTTTTTCAAGTGTTGCAAGCCCGCGTTTTTTCGAGCCGCGAAAACCGCCTATGCTTGCCATCAGTTTTACAAACGGTGGCAATGAACCTACAACATAGTCGTAAAGCCCGATTGTGATTTCAGCGTCACGATAATTCGGGTCAAGTTTTATAACCTCTTTATGTTTATCTACGCTTGAATTTCCGTCACCGAGCGCACCGAAAAATTTGCGTTCAACCGCAACCGCAAACGCGGCTTTGAGACCGTCAATCGCCCCGACATAATAGAGCGCGTCAACATCTTTAGGATTCGCCTTCAAACGCGCTTTCGCAAGATATTTTGCTTTGTCTGTTAGTTGTTTAAAATCTGCAAGTAGCTGTGGATTCGGCTTGTCCTCTTTGTCTGCGTAAAAAGAATCTTTGTTGTAGAGCGTGGCTTGCAGACGCCTGGATTCATTCAGTTCTTTCGCCCACAAAGTTGATGCTAAAAGTTGTGAACCTGCAGGGTGATTCGGAAAGGCAATTTCAATCTCTTTGAATTTCTTTCGCGCTGTTTCGTAATCAAGATTATAAAGCGCGGCATAGCCTTCGTTCCTTAAAGTATCAAGCCGCGCCTTGTCTGTATCAGTTAGCCAAGCCAAAGAACCGTTGGCGGATGTGTTTTGCGTCTGAGCCATTGCGGTCACAAACAATAAAAATGAAAACGTAAAAATGATAAAACGATGTCTCATAATTAAAGTGATTTTTAGTTTTGAGTCCCGCCTTCAGGCGGCTATTAGTGAGAAAGAAAGCCGCCTGAAGGCGGGACTCAAAACTTTTCCTCTTCTTCAAATTTTTCGCCTATACGCCAAGCAAAAAACAGATTCATAAACATTCCCGTTATGTGCCAGAGAGCAAGTTCTGCACCATGATTCAAACCCAAGAAACGCGATAATAAAACGGTTGCTGATGCAAAGAAAATTCCGGGTAACAGCAACGCAAAACCGATTGATTGAAGCAGATAAGAAGCATCAGGGGCGTTTGAAAAACCAGAACGCTCCATCGTTGTTTGCGCTTGCTGGCTTATACAAAAACAAGCCACACCAATAAGATTCAAAGCACACAAGATGTAAAGAAACTTTCGCATATACGTATTTCTTTCGTTCTTATTAAAGTACAGCTATCTCAACGACCTTAATGCAATTATGACCGGAATAAATATAGCGGCAAGACCGACAATCAAACCTATTTTTTGCTTGCTTGGTTTGATTCTCTTACCGTTAAAGCCGACTCCGCCGTAACCTTTCCAGACCTTGTTGATTTCGACGTATTTGATTTCAATCAATTGTTTTGTATCCACTTCGTAAATCAGAACAGTGTCCGTTTCGATGCTCTTTACAGACCCGTAAAACTCTCTGCCGCCCGTTAAAACAAGAGTTATGTCATTGCCAAGTCCGATTTTTTCAATCTTCTTTTTGATTTTTTCAGACTGCTGGTCAACCTTCTTTGCGCTCTGATTTGAGTTGTTCGCCGGCGGCGAGGTTTGTGCCGAAACCATTATTCCTTTTGTTAAAAACAAACATGAAACCAACAACAAACAGCTAACAATTTTACACATAAAGTACTCTCCGAATTTCGTTCAAATGTTCATCAAGGATTCTTTTCTTGTTTGGATTCCTTTATCTGTTTTTTATCTTCGTTTTCGGCTTTCTTCCGGTTTGCTTCAATTACTTTTTTTAGTTTTTCAATAACGCGCTTTGCCATTGCGTCCGCGCCTAAGTTGCCGTCCCAGATAATGACGCTTCCCGTTGCGACTGTGACGCCTGCGCGTTGGCTTGAAATTGAAAAAGTGTATTTCCATGTAAACGTGACGTGGTCAAGCGTGATAATCAAATCAGCCAAATCTTGTTCATCAACAAAAGAGAGTCCCCATTCATCCATCTCCGGTTTTTTCTTTAGCGCATTGACAAGATGAACCGGCTCAAAACTGCTAGTCCAGCTATTCACGTAAATTGTCTTGGATGCTTTCAAAATTTCGTAAGGCGTAGCCGCTTTCAACATAGCAGAACCCGGCGGTTTCGCAGACAAAGGCGTAATACCGCGTTGCGGAACTTGAACCGAACTTTGCGGAATCGGAGCGGGCGTCGGCACAGAATATGTCGAACCCGAAGACGAAGGATATTGTGTGTTAGACGTGGAAGCACGAATAAATCCTAAAATACTTGTTAATGGAACGGCTATGTTTTGACCTTTGATGTTCGGAGTTGTTGTGATGATTCCGAGCGTGCGCCCGCGTTCGTCAAGCAATAATCCACCGCTAGGATTTTCTTTTGTCTCTGTAGTGAATTGTAAAAGACGATAACCTTGTCCCGCGCCTGCGATGTTGTCTGCAAGTTGAACCGCACTCAACAAACCGTCTTTGCCAATCCAAGCCTGACTATTTGGATTCGCAACAACAAACACATGCGAACCGACTTGAGATTCTTCCGTCGTTCCGTTTGGAATAACGCTCAAATTTGCGGCGGCAATTTTTAGGATGGCGACGTTTCTTCTTTCGTCAGATGAAACGATTTCCGCTTTGTCGTAAATTTCGCCGTTGCGAAACCGCACCTGAATCTCACGTGCATCTTTTACAAGATGATATGCCGTTAAAATGTAACCGTCCGAACGTACCACCACACCCGAACCGACAGCGTGTGACTGTTTATCGCCTGCGAGCAAAATCGTGACAACAGAATCAACCGAAGCCTCTGCTGCCATTTCGCTGTAGGTTTGTGAATAGGAAGTGGATTGAGCTACGGTTATTTGAAAGGACAGAAAGACAACCGCAGCAATGAGAATAAATTTTGAAATGTAACAGTTTATTGTTTTTAACTTTGTCAAAGGAATAGTTTGATTGAGGTCAACACAAAACGAGTCTGCAAAGCAGACGACAGAATGTAGCCCCGTGCGTGAGAGCGGGGTAATGTTCGATATAGAATTAAAGCCCGCGAAACGGGCGACAGATGTTTTCAAGAACAAATGTCTGCCGCTCGTTTCACGGGCTTGAAAATCTGATGTTGAAATTACCCCGCGCTTACGCACGGGGCTATTACATTTCGCCCGCGTTTGCGGGCTTGTTCCGTGTTTTTTGTAAACCCAACTCTTATGAATCATTCCTCGTAACACTCCAGATACTTCACGCCCGCGCCTGTGTTGAAAATCAAGACGCGCTCCGTTTCTTTTACGAATCCCGTTTCAATCAGCTTTCTTAAAGCCGGAAGGCAAGCCGCGCCTTCGGGTGCAACAAACAAACCTTCACTTGCGCCGATTTCTTTTGTTGCCGCTATCAATTCTTCATCGCTTACTGAAATGGCAGTTCCGTTTGATTCGCGCAGTGCATCAATTATCAAAAAGTCTCCGATGGCTTTCGGCACTCTCAAACCCGATGCAACCGTGTATGCATTTTCAAATTCGGCAGCAAATCTTTCGCCCGTTTCAAAAGCCCTCACAATCGGAGCGCAACCCGAAGATTGAACCGTAACCATTCGCGGACGGAACGAATCAATCCAGCCCATTGCTTCCATTTCAGCAAAGGCTTTCCACATTCCAATTAAGCCTGTGCCGCCGCCCGTCGGGTAAAGAATCACATCGGGCAAAGACCAATCGAACTGTTCTGCCAATTCGTAGCCCATCGTTTTTTTGCCTTCGACGCGATAAGGCTCTTTCAAAGTTGAAACATCAAACCAGCCTTCGGCTTCTTTTCGTTTTGCGACTTCTGCACCGCAATCGGTTATCAAACCGTCAATCAACGTCACAAACGCACCCGTCTGTTCGCATTCAATTATGTTTGCTTTCGGTGTATCGCCCGGCATGAAAATATGCGCTTCCATGCCAGCGCGTGCTGCATAAGCCGCCAATGCACCGGCGGCATTTCCTGCGGAGGGGACGGCTAGTTTTCGCGCTCCCAATTCTTTAGCCATCGAAACCGCCGCAGTCATGCCGCGCGATTTGAAACTCTGCGTGGGGTTCTGACCTTCGTCCTTGATGTACAAATCAAGGATGATTGAAAGCGTCTTTGCTAAATTGTCCGCTTTCAAAATCGGCGTCATGCCTTCGCCCAATGTGACGATGTTTGATTCATCTTCGACGGGCAAAACTTCTTTGTAACGCCATAGGTTTGATTCACGTCCAAACAGAGATTCTTTTGTCAAAGTTTTACTTGCCGCAGTTAAATCGTAACGAACAAGAAGCGGTTTTCCACATTCGGTACAAAGGTTTTGCAATGTGCGTGCCTCGTGGATTTTGTTGCAGTTAGCACATTCAAGATGCGTGACATTCATTATTTTTCTTAACCTTTCGGGAATTTAATAAAGACAGAAGCATAAAAACCTGTGCAAGATTTTCAGTCAAGTGGAGTAGGTTTATTGCAGTGCCGGGAGCGCAGGCATCCTTGCCTGCCAAAAACCGGGAACGCAGGCATCTTGCCTGCCAACGAGCCAAAGGCGAGTAAAAACTCACGCTAAAACTCACGCTAAATTTCAAGATTGCATTTACCTGAACATTTGTTCGCGCTTTGCGCTCATGGCAGGCAAGATGCCTGCGCTCCCGGCTTTTACGTTACCTGTAATTACCAATCGCTTGTGAAGTTTGCGTCTGTTACATCACCAAGCACGTTTAGGAATAAAGATGATTGTGTGAATGGAATTTGTTTTGAGGAAACTGTTATAACGTAGCCTTCGCCCGCAGGAACATCCAAAAATCTGTAATAGCCAAACGGGTTTGTTTGTGCGTATCGAGGTTCAGTCAAACCGCCGCCCGATAACACAACGCGCACATTCGATAAGTTTCTGAAAATCGGTGAAACAATACGCCCACTGATGTTTGCAGTAGAAGCAGTCGGAGGCTGATTTGTGTAAAGTTGTGTTTGGGGAATTACCTGACGTGCAGTTTGCGGACTTGACCATTCAAGTTTTGCAACGGCTTCAAATCTGTTGTCATAGAACTCCATTTTAATGTCGTATTTCTGTCCCGCTTCCAGATTGATTGAGCCTGTGTTTACTGTTTCTCCGTGGTCTGTCCAGTTGTTGATAAGCAGTTGGTTGTTTACCCACAGACGAACGCCGTCGTCGCTCGTTGTGTAAAAGGTATAGGTTTCAGACGTTCGTGGTTCGACTTTACCAACCCACCTTACAGAGAAACTGTCAATGTTCACAGAAGGCGAAGGTGAACCCATTCCCCAATTAAAATTCACTTGCGAATCAACTCTTGTCAGAGCGAGAGTGTTGAAGTTTAATCCGTTATAGTAACTACCTAAAAGACCGTTTCCATTGCCTTGAGGTTTATTTGTTGTGACCGTGATTTCGTTTGAATTCTCGCCTGTCTGAGTGCTGTTTGCGGCGGATACTACAAAGTAATATCGTGTTGCTGGGTTTAATCCTGTCACGTTTAAGTTAGTAAAATTTCCTGTGTTGATAGTGTTTGTGTAATTGCCCGAAATTGTCCCGCATTTGATTTGATAATTTGTCGCACCGAATACTGGAATCCAAGACAGATTTACAGAGTTGTTTGCCCCCGACGAAGCAACTAGAACAGGCGCACCCAGATTCGCCCCGTAACCAACCTGCATCATCTTTGCGATTGAAGGGACGCCGTTGTTATCAATCAAAAAGAGCATATAGAATCCGGGCGGTGCTACGTTTGAGTTTGCCGGAGCAATAGTTGTCAATGAGTTTCCGTTAAGACTGAATCTCAAAGGAATCCTTCTTTGCTCAAAATCAATCGAATGTGTTACCGACGAAACACGCATCATTACAGCTTGCTGAATGTTGTTTGCGTTTGGTGTTTCTATTGAAAAAGATTGATTGTAGAAAACAGAATCGGGGGCGTTTGTGATTGAAGGGCGCGAAGCTAAATCACCCGAACCGTCTTGTTTATACAAATACGGCGGAGTGAAAATTTCCATGTTCTTTTCCAGATAATTTACTGCAGCACAATCGCCGCAAATGCCGCCACCGCCCGTAAAGACTCTGCCGTCAAGTAACAAAATAGCTGTCGAATGATACTGTCGGATTTTATCCGCCCTTGAAAGAACGCTCCAATTTTTAGTGGTGGGATTCCAGAGTTCTGCCTCAAACACATTCGCATTTTTATCTATCAACTCTGCGCCGTTGTAGTTGCCGCCCGTTGCAAGAACATTTCCGTCGGGCAACACCGTCAAATTGTGTTGTCGCCGCCCGAAACTCATATCAGAAACCTGAGTAACAACGGGATTGACGTTCGGGTTTGTTATATCAATTGAAACGGATGTTTTTGTTGAAGTTGAACCGCCGCTGGCTAAAATTTTTCCTATGTCATACATCGAATACGAACCGTAATCTCTGTAATAACCGTCGCGCCCGGATATATTTGTCCATGAGCCTGTGTTGTTCGCATTCAGATACTGCAATGTATCATCAGGACCAAAATAAAAGACCCGTCCGTTTGGTGCGGATTGTAGCCAAGGGTAATAAGACATCGCCAGAGTTGCATTGCTAAGAGTTCGTAACATTCCGCCCGTTGTATAGACTTCGGGTGTGAAAACATTGCCTGAAGTTATGAGCATTTCTCCGTTTGCAAGAGGCGTGACGGACGGATACCAACGCCCGCCCTGCGTCATGTTTGGTCCAAGCGACCAAGTGTTGTTTGTCTGATTGAAATAATGAATTGTGTTTGTTCCGTCTTGGTCTGCGTTTAAGTTTCCGCCCGCAATAAACGGAGTTCCGTTTGGCAGATGTGCAAAACCGGCGCAAAAAAGATTGTAGCCCGTTGTGTTGTTATCAACGCGGGTTGTGACATTGGTTACAGGGTCCCAGATAGCGGCGCGTGTAAAGTTGTGTGTCGGGTATGTAGTGACGGGATTGTCACCAACCGAATCCCATATCAACACCTTTCCGTTTGTCAGCAACATTACATGAATCGGAACTAAGGGAAGGTCATACACCGGTGACCATGAACCGACAAGAGAACCGTTTTCAACCTTTAACTTTCTATTTGCGAGTTCTGCTTTTGAAAAATTGACGGCGTTATCAAATGATAAAAAATCACTTTGGAGTCGTTGGTTCAATTCCTTAAATCCGTCAAAGCCAAAATCAGTCTTCTTATGTTTTTCAATATCTTTTTGAGATTGATTGGGTTTGTCGTGACCTTCGTGTGCTTTAACAGGTGCGACGTTTTGAAAGAGAAATGAAGCAATTAAGGACAAAACCAAAAAGATATTGAAAGCTTTCTTGAACATAAACATCGGTTTTCTTAAACGCCAAAATTGTAATGGGTCAGTTAGGTGAGCATTAACGACAATTTGTACGACAGGCTGCCAGCCTGTCGCTGATTTTCTTAACAAAATCAATGCTACGGATAACAGGCTGGCAGCCTGTTCTACTTTCTGCTCACGTAACTGACCGATTACCCAAAATTTTGCTTCGTCGGTTGTTTCTGTTTGTGCAGGTTTCACAGTTTACAGGATAAGATGAATAATCGGTACGAAATTCCATTTAGAAGTGATAAAGATAAAAGATGATTCGATTGCTTGCATTAGACCTTGACGGAACGCTTCTTACACCTAGAGGCGAAATTTCAGAGCGTAATTTCAAAGCCGTTCAATCGGCACGCGAACGTGGCGTCACGGTTGCGGTTGTAACAGGCAGACGTTTTCGTGATGCACGACCTTTGGCTCTGAAATTGGGTTTGGATGCGCCCGTTATTTCGCATAATGGCGCACTTACAAAACATGCTGAATCTTTAGAGACCGTAGCCATGTCATTATTGCCCGAAACAGCCGCACGCGAAGTAATCTGCGTTGGCAGAAAGTTAAATCAGGACGCAATGGTGAGCGCAGACCCTCACGGCAAAGGCGTTCTGCTTTACGAAACAATACACGACGCAAATATCCCGCTTCAAAAATACATTGCCTGGGCAAAACGGCTTCACGGGGACGAAGCAGAAGAATCCGTAAAGCAAGTCTCATCACTAGACGAACATCTGCACCACGAACCAATTCACATTTCTTTTTCGGGTGGTTGTGAACCAATGGAACTTTTCAGAAAAAAGTTGGTCGAAGAACTTAAAGATAAAGTTAAAGTCTATGCGACCGTTTATCCGCATCTCGATTTCACATTGCTGGACATACTCAGCCCCGAAGCCTCAAAAGGCGTTGGTCTTTCAGCCGCCGCCGCAGAATTAAATCTTACAAGCGAAAACGTCATGGCAATCGGTGATAATTTCAACGACCTTGCGATGCTTCAATATGCAGGCATCGGCGTTGTAATGGGAAACGCAGACGAGAGTTTGAAAAACAAAGAAGGCTTTCATCAAACTGCTTCAAACGAAGAAGATGGTGTAGCAGTAGCGATTGAGAAATTTATCTTGGAGAATTAATGAAATGGGAGAAGTCAGAGTAAAAGTAAAATTAACAAACGCGATGGATGAAGCACTCGCACGTCGCGGCAAAATTAAGGAAGAAGAAATTCGCAGTTATGAGGCAGACGCTTTGGTTGATACAGGTGGAGTCTCTTCCGTTATTCCGGCACAGGTAATGAAGAAGTTGGGCGTAGCGGCACGCGGCAATCGTGTAGCTCAATACGCAGACGGGCGCACCGAAATCGTTGATTTAACCGAACCGATTATTTTTGACATTGACGGGCGCGACACGGCAGAAGGCGCAATGGTCTTAGGCGATGAAGTCATCATCGGGCAAACAGTTTTAGAAGTCTTGGATTTGTGGGTTGATTGCAACCAAAAGCGTGTAATTCCCAATCCTGCACATCCAGACCAGCCGATTGTTAAAGTTAAATAAAAGCCTTACCAAATATCGAGATGCAAGTACCAGTTACCTTTGAGATGTTTACAAGTATGGGCATCGCCGTTTGATGATTCATCTAATGAATCAACCAGCGGGCATGGCGGAGATTCTGCAAAGAGATAGAACTTAGTTGACGCTCCAACGAATCCGCTTTTATGCCAAGCAGTTAGGTAAATGATTCCCCTCGCATTTCCTTCTCCTTTAATGATTTCTGAGATGCCTAGCTTTTTCATAAGGTAGTAATACCCATCTATTTGTTCTTGCGAAAGTCTGTAATTTTCATTTACTGAGAGAACGTAGCCAGCTTTAATGCTTATCTCCGGTAGTCGGTCACATTTGAACATCGTAACCAACCTGTCAAAGTCAGACTCGTTATTGAAGAAATTTTCTTGCATGAATTGGTCTGTGGGGTAAGATGCGCCGCAACTCATAAAAAGAAGAACTAAAGATAAAAAGAGAAATCGTTTGTTTCGCATATAAACACTTCACTTTGGAAGAAAAACTAAGCCGCCGTGAATTTCGTGTATTGCCTCATTGAAGGGCGTGTGGAAAGCCAAGACAATATCTTCATTCGGGACACCTGCGCGAAGGTCTGATGCGATACCGTCTTTTGTTAAATCTTATTCAATACAAAACTTTTCGTCACGAATGCGGACATACACCCTGATATATTTGGAGCGTCTGCCATTTTCCCAACCGGATTTGAACCAGATGTAATGCCCGTGTTCATTACTCATTACAAGAAATTTTCGATGTTTGCATTTGGCTTGAGATTACTCAACGCAACCTACCCGGACAATCTGGGCTTAATTAGATTTTGATAATGTTTTATGCGAATCAAGGGTAGCAATGAATTTTCCACTAGCCCGGCCGTTCACGGCTGGGAAACGAAATATATCAGTTTTTCAGCCCCATTCATGGGGCTTTTGATAGAGGCTTTAGCCATCTTTCG
>Ga0187894_10004794_pt1 | contig 14225 bp, 15 predicted proteins | sample GBC1701081metaG_FD_136650 | JGI IMG/M metagenome (GOLD analysis project Ga0187894, IMG submission 136650) | White microbial mat communities from a lava cave in the Kipuka Kanohina Cave System on the Island of Hawaii, USA - GBC170108-1 metaG ...
GGCCGAGGCGGTGGGAGCGGCGGCGATGGCGAAGCCGGCGGCAGCCCCGCCTGGGGCGGTGGCGGGGGCGGCGGCGGGTCGAGGCGATCCGGGTTGTCCACGGTCGAGCTCGCGGTACCGGGGACGGGCGGCGGCGGTGAAGGCGGGGGCGGGTCGTTCGGCGGCGGACGCTCGGCCGGCGGATTCGAGGCCGGCGCGGTGGGAGCTGGGTTGGCCACGATCTGGCGTCCGCTCCCATCAACGGCGGGGCCACCGTCGTCCGCGGCCCACGCCGCTGGCGCGACGATCAGGCCTCCGGCCCCTCCGACCGCAATCGCGAGCGGCACGCGACGCAGCAGCCGCGCGAACTCGCTGGGGCTCGTTCGCACTCCACCGGACGCCGCGCTTGGCGTCCCGCCGCCGATGGTGCGGCGGCCGCCCGCACCGCGGCCGGGAAACCTGGAGCCAGCGGGCCGGCGGCGCGTCGCACCCGTCCCGGTCCGGGCGTGGATCGTGGTCTCGGCGTCTGTTCGGTTGCTGCGTGCGGCGCCCATCGCTCTCGGTGGTCGAGGTCAAACGTCGGCCCTTCAAACGCGGCCCAACGAGCGGATCTGCCGGGCGAGCGAACGCCAGCGAGGCTCTCCGGGCGGCGGCGATCACGCTAAGTGGCCTCGGCCGCCTGCCCGGTTGCTCTTCTGTTGCGCCCCGGTTACCGAGTTGTTACGCAGCCGGCGAACGCGAAGCAATCGCCGGCATGGTCGCCTGGTGTGGGCCCCCTTCGTGGCCATATGCGAGAGGTTCGGGGCCCACACTCGGCCGGGTGGCGAAGCGGCCGGGTCGCCGAGAGGTGAGTCGGCCGGGGGCGCTTGCACATTGGCCGGCGGCCGCGTCGCCGCTCTGCGGCGCGGCCCCGGGTTGAAGCCGTAACGGACCGGTTGGCCGCTATATGTGCATGCTACCCTGCACATGTGTTGTCGCGTAGGGTGCACGTCCTGCTCGATGAGGAGCGGTACCGGCGGACGCGTGAGGTCGCGCGCGCCCGGGGCGTCTCCGTTGGCGAGCTGGTCCGGCGAGCGCTCGATCGGGAGGTCTTGGAAGGACGGACCGACGCCCGCGCGGCCGCCGGCGCGAGATTGCTCGCGGCCGACCCGGTGCCTCTCCCCGACTAGTCGGAGCTCGAGGAGGAACTCGAGCGCGAGTACGAGCAGCGCGCCGATCCCATCGCCCGGCGGTGAGGCGGTTCCTGCTCGACACCAACGTCTTCCTCTACGCCGCTGGAGGCAATCATCCGCATCGGGAGGCCTGCAGGGCTCTGAGAACCAGGCGTCGAGCTGGTCCTGGTAGTCGAGCTCGTTCGCAAAGCGCCGGCCGGGCTCGAAGTTGGTGCGCATAAAGCGGTGGCTGCGCTCGATCGTTGCCCTTCGCGATCGCTGTCGACTGCGCCTGATGGCGCTGGTGGGCAGCGGACTGTCTGTGTGACGCATCCGTTTCACCCGTGGCGGGGGCGCGAGTTGGTGTTCGTGGTCGCGCGGCGGGCGTGGGGTGAGGACCGGGTGTTCTTCTTGGATGGGGGTGGTGTGCAGCGCTCGTTGCCGCGGGCGTGGACGGACATGGCCGAGGTGGACCCGTTCGCGGTGATGGCCGCGGGTCGCAGTCCGTTTCGGGTTGAGGATCTGCTGGCGTTGGTGGAGCTGATCGGCGGTCTGCGCGGCGCGAGCACCCGGCGGTGACCGTAAGGCCAATTATGCCTATCGTGTTAGGGCAACTTTGTCGCGATGCGGCGGTTCGGCGCGGATGGGCGCGTGTCAAATACCGATGGTGCTGCTGGTTGGCCTGCTTTGGCACGTCAGTGTTGGCGTTTCCGTCCGATGGCTGCGGCGGAATCATATTGACATAAGTTGGGAGTGTTCGATGGCACGTGGCGAGGACCCGAAGGTTGAGGCGTTGCGGGCGGAGCGCAGTCTGAATCCGCGGCCGGAGGCGGTCAAAGACGAGCAGTTCGCCGGCTCGGGGTTCCTAGACGCGCGCGATCTGGTGCAGGTCAAGTACGAGATGGTGCGCCGCGCCCGGGTGGACGGCGAAGCTGTGAGCCGCGCGGCTGAGGCGTTCGGGTTCTCGCGGCCGTCGTTCTATGCGGCGCAGGCGGCGCTTGACCGGGGCGGGCTTGGAGCGCTGGTGCCGGCCCGGCCCGGGCCGCGGGGGGCGCACAAGCTGACCGCCGAGGTGGTGTCGTTCGCGCGCGAGCGGCTCGCCGCCGATCCCAAGCTCCCCTCCCAGGCGCTGGTCGAGCTGATCTTCGAGCGCTTCGGGGTCAGGGTGCATCGCCGCTCGGTCGAGCGTGCGCTGGCGCGCGCCGAGCAGGTCGAGCGCGAGGACCACGACGAGGAAAGCGAGGATGACTGATGCCGGCAATCGCGCCCGGGAGGTCGAGGGCTATGAGCAGCTGCGCTCACAAGCGCTCGACGGGGGGCCGTCAGGCTACAGGCTCGGGCTGGCGCTGTTGGAGCGCCGCGGAGTGGCCGCGTGGTCGCGCACCGCGCGGGCGAGCGCAACCGCGCCTGAGCCGCGGAAAGCATCCACGGCGGCCGTGGTCGAGCTGCCGGCCTGCGGCCGCGAGCTCGTGGGAGCGCTGGCAGACATGGCGCTTGCGCGCGCGGCGGCGGGGTGAGCGCTCATGAGCGCCGCGTCGCTCGCGCAGAAGGTCTCGGCCGAGCATCTGGCGCGCGACGCGTATCTCTATGTGCGCCAGTCGACCCTGCGCCAGGTCAAGGACAACAGCGAGTCGGCCGAGCGCCAGTATGCGCTGCGCCAGCGCGCCGTGCAGCTCGGCTGGCCTGTCGAGCAGATCGTCGTGATCGACACCGACCAGGGCCAATCCGGCGCAAGCTCCAGCGGCCGGGAGGGGTTCCAGCGGCTGGTCGCCGACGTCGGGCTCGGCAAGGCCGGGATCGTGCTCGGCCTCGAGGCCTCCCGGCTGGCGCGCAACAACGCCGACTGGCACCGGCTGCTCGAGATCAGTGCGCTGGCCGGCACGCTGATCTGCGACGAGGACGGGCTCTATGACCCGGCCGATTTCAACGACCGGCTGCTGCTCGGGCTCATGGGCACGATGTCCGAAGCGGAGCTTCACTTTCATCCGCGCCCGGCTGCAGGGCGGGATCCTGTCCAAGGCCCGCCGCGGCGAGCTGGCGATGCCGCTCCCGGTCGGGCTCATCGCCGACCCGAGCGGCAAGGTCGTGCTCGATCCCGACACGGCCGTCCAAGGAGCGCTGCGCCACCTGTTTGAGACCTTCGAGCGGACCGGCTCGGCGCGCGCGGTCGTCCATGCGTTCAATCGCGAAGGGCTGCTGTTCCCCGCGCGGATCCGCTCGGGCGAGCGCAAGGGCGAACTGGCCTGGTCGCCGCTCAGTCACTGGCGGGTGCTGCGGACGCTGCATAACCCGCGCTATGCGGGTGCGTTTGCCTATGGCCAGCGCCGCACTCGCAAGACCGCGGACGGCAAAACCACCAGCCGTCAGCTGCCGCGCGATCAGTGGACGTCGTTGATCCCAGAAGCCCACCCCGGATACATCACCTGGGAGCAGTTCGAGCACAACCAGCGGCTGCTCGCCGCCAACGCATACGCCCACGGCAGCGACCGCCAAGCCGGCCCTGCCCGCGAGGGCCCCGCGCTGCTCCAAGGCCTCGCAGTGTGCGGACGCTGCGGGCGGCGGATGAGCGTCCGCTACCACCAGCGACGCGGCGCGCTCGTACCCGACTACCTGTGCATCGACGAGAACATCCAGCGCCACGCGCCGCGCTGCCTGGCCGTCCCCGGTCACGGCGTCGACGAGACGATCGGCAGGCTGCTGCTCGAGACCGTCACACCGCTCGCGCTCGAGGTCGCGCTCACCGTCCAGACCGAACTCGAATCACGCGCCGAGGACGCCGACCGGCTGCGGCGCTCACACGTCGAACGCGCCCGCCACCACGTCGAGCTCGCCCGCCGCCGCTACCTCGCCGTCGACCCCGACAACCGGCTCGTCGCCGACACGCTCGAGGCCGACTGGAACGACAGCCTGCGCGCGCTGCAAGCAGCCCAAGACGAGTACGAACGAGCCACCATCCAGGCCCACGCCGCGCTCGACGACCGGCGCAAGACCCAGATCCGCCAGCTCGCAACCGACTTCCCCGCGCTCTGGTCCGACCCCGCGACGCCGGCGCGCCAGCGCAAGCGCATCACCCGGCTACTGATCGAAGACGTCACGCTAAACAGGACCAACCAGATCCACCTCCACGTCCGCTTCCGCGGCGGCCAAACCCACAGCCTCACCCTCCCGCCCCCGCTCAACTCATGGCAGGCACGCCAGACCGACCCCGACACGATCGCGCTGATCGACCGGCTCCTCAACGATCACACCGACGCCGAGACAGCCGACCAGCTCAACGCCGCCGGCCGCCGATCCGGCATGGACAAGCCGTTCACCGCCCGCATCGCGCTCGGGCTGCGCCGGCGATGCGACCTCCCCAGCCACGCCGAGCGACTCCGCGCCCGCGACCTGCTCACGCTCGACGAAATCGCCGCACAGCTCGACGTCCACACCAGCACAATCAAGGCCTGGCACCGCGCCGGACTGCTCGAATCACACAAGGCCAACGACAAGAACGAGCGCCTGTTCGAGCCGCCCACTCCCGGCGACCCGAGGCTGGTCAAACGCCTCGGCTGGCGGCTCAACAAGAGAGAACCCATCCAACCATCACCAGGAGGTGCACTATGAAACCAAGCCCTTGGCCTGGCAGTCGCCCGGATCGAGGATCACCCAGCCGAGCCCGAGCTGCCCGCAGTCGGGCGAACTCCTCGCTCGGCTGGCCGCCGCCCGCGTGGATCGCGCCCTCACGGTCCCAGACCAGCTTCTGCGGCAGCGCCCCGAGGCGAGCCAGGCAGCGGCTCATCCCGAAGGCCAGGTCGGCCAGCTCCTTGGAGAAGACCAGCGCGCCAGCGAGCGCGCGCGACCAGCCAAGCTCCGCGGTCACGACCCAGCCGCGGCGGAGCTGGCCGTGGCCGACCGGGATCGGCGCGGACGGCTCCCAGAGGTCGAACTGGACCAGCTCCCCGCGCGCGTAGTGAGTGCGCTGGAAGGTCTTCGGCGGGGCGAAGACCGGGCGCAACTCGCGCACGTAGTCGTCCAAGATCGTCTTGCCGCCCAGGTAGCCCGCCTCGGTAATCCGCTCCCGGATCACCTGCGAGGGGACCCGGCCCTCACTGGTCCGAAGCAGCTCGAGGATCTGGCCCTTGAACGGGTCCAGCTTCGACGGCCGCGGCCGTCGAGGACCGTAGCTGGGCGGCTCGGAGCTGCGAAGCGCCGAACGGATCGTGTTGCGCGAGTGGCCGGTGCGCCTCGCGATCTCCTTGATCGAGAGCCGCTCAACCGCCCGCATCGCCCTGATCTCGGCCCACTCCTGCACCGCAAGCACCCTCCGCCTCCCCGTCTCGATCACCGATCGAGCCAGGCTCGGCCTCCCTCCGGACGCTCCCGCCACCGTCCCAGGGGGGTCAGTTTTCGACCGGCGAGAGGGGGTCAGTATTCGGCCGGCGCCGACAGGCCTCTGTGGAGACCGAGAAGCCGGCAAGCGCGATTTGGGCATCACACAGCGGCGACTCGGCGCCTCTTGGGATACGAATCGCAATGCGACCGGGGTGGAGTGTTCCCAGGTGGCTCACGAAGAGGAGTGGGGTTGACATGCGGAAATGGCGTTTGCTGGTCGCTGTGCTGTGCGTGCTCGGACTGTCGCTGGCGGCCGGTGCGTGCGGCGACGACGAAGAGGACTCCGATGCGGGTGCGGCCCCCAACGAGGCCGGCGCCCGGCTGGAGCCGCCGAGGGACCTCATCAAGGAAGGGACCCTGGTGCAGTGCGCTGACCTCTCGTTCCCGCCCATGACCTTCGAGGATCCGCAGACCAGCGCGCCCACCGGCTTCGACGTCGACGCAGCGAAAGCGGTGGCTGAAGCCTGGGGCCTCGAGCATGAGGTGCAGAACATGCCTTTCGACGGCATTCTTCCTGCGCTCTCGTCGGGACGGTGCGATCTGGCTTGGACCGGGATCTTCGTCACACCCGAGCGGCTGAAGACCTTCAGCGCGATCCCCTACCTGGAGACGGCCCAGGTGATCATCGTCCCCGAGGGCAACCCTGCCGGCATCAGCTCGCCCGACGACCTGTCCGGCAAGACGGCAGCCACCCAGTCGGGCACCGAGTACGTCAAGTCCCTTAGGGAGATCGAGCCGCGCCCGAACATCCAGACCTATCCCAAGATGACCGATGCGATCCAGCAGCTCGTCATCCGGCGAGCGGACGCGGTGGTCACGCAGGACACGGAGGCGGCCTATCGCTCGACCCAGCAGCCCGGGGCGTTCGAGGTGGCCTACACGTACGCTGATGCCGTCGAGTTCGGGGTTTACTTCGGCAAGTCGAGTGCTGACATGGACGCGGCGCTTACGAAGGCCCTGCGAAGCCTGGACGAGGACGGAACGTTGGCGGAGATCGCCGAGCAGTACGAGCTTCCGGCCGAGAACCTGCTGATCAGGTGAGCGCGCAGGTGGGCTAGGAGCGCTTTCGACGCGGTGACATTCGACCTTGAGATCTTCTGGGATGCGCTGACGTCCCAGGAGTTCCTCGACGGCGCTCTCATAACCGTCGCACTGGCGGTGTCGGCGATGGCCACGGCCATCGTCTTCGGACTGGTCGTGGCCGTCGCTCGCGGCAGCGAGGTGGCGGCGGTCCGGTGGGCGGCGGCCACGTACACGTGGTTCTTCCGGGCGGTGCCGACGCTGCTCCAGATCCTGTTCGTCTGGAACGCGTTGCCACAGCTCTTCCCCGCGCTGAAGGAGGACTGGTTCACGCCCTTCCTGGCGGGCTACATCGCTCTCGCGCTGAACGAGGCGGCCTACATGGCCGAGATCACCCGGTCGGGCATGCTCTCGATCGACCCGGGCCAGCGGCTCGCGGCCCGGGCGCTCGGCATGCGATCGTGGCCGACGCTGCGCCGGATCATCATCCCGCAGACGATCCGCGTCGCGATCCCGCCGGCGGCCAACGAGTTCATCACCCTGCTGAAGCTGACGAGCCTGGCTTCGGTGATCTCGCTGCAGGAGCTCCTGACGGTGACAGGGCAGCAGGTCTCGCTGACATTTCGGTTCGCAGAGCTGTACGCGGCCGCGACGGTCTACTACCTGGTGATCGTGAGCGCCTTGATGATCCTCCAGTCACGGCTCGAGCGGCGCTACGCCTGGTCCTCGCGAGAGCGGTCCGGGTCGATCCTCAGCCGCTCCCGTCCCCGTCTGCGCGCGTCGGAGGTACGTTGACCGGGGATCCGGACAAAGCAGCGCCGCCCGACTCCGATCGGCAGAGCTCCGCGATGCTCGCCGCCTCCGGCGTCCGGAAGAGCTACGGCCGGGACGAAGTGCTGCGGGGCGTGGACATCGAGGTCGCACGCGGCGAGGTGAAGGTCATTCTCGGCGCCTCGGGCTCGGGCAAGAGCACCCTGCTGCGCTGCCTTGCGCTCCTGGAGCCGGTCGACGCGGGCGAACTGTACCTGGAGGGCACCCGCCTGGGCGTCAAGCAGAAGCGCGGACGGCTCGTACCGGCTCCGGACCGCGAGCTCTGCCGGCATCGCTCCGAGCTGGGCATGGTGTTCCAACGTTTCAACCTCTTCCCGCACCTGACCGCGATCGAGAACGCCATGGTCGGGTTGGTGGAGGTACGCGGCCTCAAGCGGCGGGACGCGCGGGAGCAGGCGCTCGCCCTCTTGGATCGGGTCGGTTTGTCCGCCCGGGCGAACGCCTATCCCTCGGAGCTCTCCGGCGGACAGCAGCAGCGGGTGGCGATCGCCCGTGCTCTCGTCATGCATCCGAAGGTGATGATGTTCGACGAGCCCACGTCGGCACTCGATGCGGAGCTCGTACGTGAGGTGCTTGACGTCATCGAGCTCCTCGCCGATGGCGGGATGACGATGGTCGTCGTCACCCACGAGCTCAGCTTCGCTCGTCGTGTCGGGGACCGGGTGGCCATGATGGACGCGGGGGTTCTGGTGGAGGAGGCGGACCCGGACTCGTTCTTCGAGTCGCCCCAGCACAAGCGCAGCCGGAGCTTCCTCGAGGCGATCGGCCACCTGGACACCCAGTAGCGATGCGCCCGAGCGCTCCCGTGCCGCAGCAGTGGTTCGCCCGTTGGTCCGTGCCCGGGGATGTCACCGTGCTCTGGGAGCCCCACGTCCACTGGTTCATAAGGGCGAACTTCTTCCACGTGCTCGGAAGCGACGATTGCCTGTTGGTGGACTCCGGTCTCGGCCTCGCGCGCCTCAACACCCATCTGGCCGACCTTCTCGACCGACCGGCTCAGCTCTTGTTGACGCACGGTCACTACGACCACGCCGGAGGCGCATTCGAGTTCGAAGATCGCATCGGGCACCTAGGCGACGACGCCGCGTTCCGCGCCGCCGCCAGGCCCCGGCTGCGGCGTCGCGACTTCCCCCGTCACTTGTTGACCGAGCTCGAGGAACGCGGGTACGCGATCCCCCACGACCTACTCGACGCTCATCCACGCACCGGCTTCGACGCCGAAAGGCACGTGGCGTGCCCCGCCGCCCCGTACCGCGCGGTGGACGACGGCGAGGAGATCGAGGCGGCCGGCCGGTCGTTTCGGGTCGTGCATCTCCCGGGTCACTCGCCCGGAAGCATCGGCCTGTTCGAGGAGCGCACCGGCTACCTCTTCAGCGGCGACGTCATCTACGACGGCCCGCTCTTCGACTCACTGCCGGAATCGAGCCGGCACGACTACGTCAAGAGCGTGCGGACCCTGCGGCGGCTCCCCGTGACCCTCGTGTTTCCGGGGCACGGGCCGATTCTCGATCGCCGACGAATGGTCGCCCTGATCGACCGGTACCTGGCCAGCATGGGCGCGCCGTGAGCGGTCGGCCGGACGAGACCGAGTCGATTCGCAGGTTCCTCGCCGGCTTCCCGGACGGACTGAAGGCGGCAAGGCAGCTCGTCGCGGAGGACGCGGTCTGGCGGCATTGGCGCTGGCGGGGCCTGACCCTTGTGGGGCGTTCGGCGATCCTCGAGCGATACTTCGACCGCCTCGACGAGGCGTACGGGGACTACAGCTTCGAGGTCTGCGATGCGATCGTGGACCGGGATAGAGTCGCCGTCCGCGGCAGGTTCCGCGGCACCTTTCGGCGCTCCTTCCACGGGGTCCGCGCCACGGGCGCGCCGGTCTCCTGGCTGGCGCACGACATCTACCGCTTCGAGCGGGGGCTGATAGTGGAGGCTTGGTTCGCCAACGACACCTACACGGTCGCTCGCGAAATGGGCGTGATCGCCCCGGACGAGCCCTGGCCCTGGTGCCTTCCAGGCAGTTAGCGCGCGATGCGGCCCCCGACCACCACAGGGCACGCGTGATCGTCGCCGGCGGCTCACCGCGTGGCGTGGCGTTGGCGACCGTGCGGCTTCGGCGTGCCGGCCTGGAGGTCGACCTCCAAGCGGAGTGGGGGCCCGGGGTGGTCGGGCTGCTCGTCGATCCTGAGCGGACCGTCCGCGACAGGGAGCTCGCCCGGTGTGACGACCTCAAGGCGATCGCGACGGCGAGCGTCGGGTACGACCATCTGAAGGTCGCCGGCACCGCCGCGCGTGGGGTGACGGTCTGCAACGTCCCTGACTACTGCGTGGAGGAGGTCGCCGATTCCACCCTGGCGATGCTGCTCGACCTGCTGCGCGGGGTGACCGTCGCAGACCGAGACGTGCGCAACCGCCTGTGGCGAGTGCCCGCGGCGCCGATGCGACGAATAGCGGGCACGCGCCTCGGCCTCGTCGGCTTCGGCGCAATCGCTCGCCAGGTGGCGGCCAAGGCGCAGGCGCTGGGGATGGACGTCAAGGCGACCGATACGGCCCCTGCGACGGGGCGCGCCCAGGCCGTCCCGCTGGTCGGCTTGGAGGAGCTCCTCGGGCAAAGCCACGCCGTGACCCTCCACGCTCCCCTCACGAAGGCGTCGAGGGGGATGATCGGCGCCGAGGAGCTGGCACGCCTGCCATCAGGCGCGGTTCTCGTCAACACGGCCCGTGGCGGCCTTCTCGACCTCGACGCCCTGTTGCGCGCCCTCGAGGAAGGGAGGCTGTCGGGCGCGGCGCTGGACGTGCTGCCCGAGGAGCCTCCAGGCCGTGAGCCCCCCTCGCATCCGCACCTGGTCTTGACGCCGCACTGCGCCTGGTACTCGCGCCAGGCGGAGGCCGCTGCCTACCAAGGAGCCGCGGAGGCGATCATCGCGGTGCTGGGCGGCAAGCATCCTTCGACTGCGCTGAGCCCTGAGGTCCTGGCCGACGGAGGCGCCGCATGACAGGAGGCTCGACTCGCCCGCGGCGATGCGGCCAGGCGCTGATCGAGCTTCTCGAAGCGTACGGAATCGAGGTCGTCTTCGGGATCCCGGGGGTGCACACGCTCGAGTACTTCCGTGGCCTGGCCCGAAGCTCCATCCACACGGTCTTGGCCCGCCACGAGCAGGGAGCGGCATTCATGGCCGACGGCTACGCGCGGGCCGCCGGCCGGCCGGCGGTGTGCTGCGTGATAACCGGCCCTGGCCTGACCAACGCTGCCACCGGCGTGGCCCAGTCGTACTCCGATTCGGTCCCGATGCTCTTGCTGGCGAGCGTCAACGAGACGGGCAGCCTCGGGCGCGGCTGGGGGCAGCTCCACGAGAGCGTCGATCAGCTCGCGGTGGCACGGGGGATCACAACGAACGCCTCGTGCGCCTACAGGCCGGCCGACATCCCGGCGATCCTGGCAGCGACGTTCAGCTCGTTCGGGTCGAGCCGGCCCCGCCCGGCGATCGTGCAGGTCCCAATCGACGTACTCGAGCAGGAAGTCGTAGAGCCCTGGAAGGCCAGTCGCGTGTCGGCGAGGCCCGCCGCCGACCCCGACGCGACGCGGCGCGCGGCGCGGCTGTTGAGCGCCGCCGAGCGCCCCGCGCTCGTGGTCGGGGGCGGCGCCGTCGGCGCGACCGAGGAGCTGAGAGAGCTTCAGCGACGGCTCGGCTGCCCCGCCGTCTCGACCGCCGCCGGCAAGGGCGTGATACCGGAGCGTGATCCGCTGTCGGTAGGCGCCACGCTGAACCGCGCGGAAGTCCAGCGATGGCTCGCCGACCGCGACGTCGTGCTCGCCGTCGGCACGGAGCTCTCCGAGACCGATTCCTGGACGGCGCGCCTGGACCTGCGCGGAGACCTGATCCGAGTCGACATCGACGAAACGCGCTTCGGCGATCGGCACCCGTCGGCGGTCGCCCTCCACTGCGACGCGCGGCTCGGCGCTCGGGCGCTGCTCGACGCCCTGCCCGAGACAGCGAGTGTCCGAGGCGGCGAGGAGCTCCCGGCGATCGGCCTCACCGACGCGGAGCGCCGGCATCAGCTGGTGCTCGGTGCCCTACGAAGGGCGCTCCCCGAGGACGCCCGGGTCTACGCCGACATGACGCAGCTCGCCTACTCGGGCGTGTTCCTGTTCGAGGTCGACCGGCCCGGCCGCTTCCTCTATCCGGCGGGGTACGGCACGCTCGGCTATGCGCTCCCCGCGGCCCTGGGCGGCCTCGTCGCCGACCCAGCCACTCCGACCGTCGCCCTGGTGGGCGACGCGGGCCTGCTGTACACCGTGCAGGAGATGGCGACGGCGGTCGAGCTCGAGCTCCCGGTCGTCGTCTGCCTGTGGAACAACCACGCGCTCGGCGAGATCCGCGATGACATGCTCGAGCGCGGGATTCCTCCGATCGCCGTGGAGCCGAGAAATCCCGACTACGCCCGCCTGGCGGCCTCTTTCGGTTTTGCGGTGAAGCGGCCCGCCGAGGCGCAGGCGGTCGGTGACGAGGTGGCGGCGGCGGTGGCGGCACGCAAGCCGACCCTCGTCGAGCTGGACCAGAGGCTGCTGTTCGGGCACTAGCTCGGTCGCGGCCCCGGGGCCCCCGGCGCGCTTTGGGGAAACGACGAAGTGCATGCCCTCCAGGCTGGGAATCTCCCTAGTCGGTACATTCCGGGCGATGGGCCGGCCGATGACACTCGGCGACCTCCTGCGCACCCGCGGCGGGCGCGAGCTGCGGCTGGTCTCGTCAACCGAGGCGGCCCTCGACAGGCCCGTGCGCGGCGTCCACAGCACGGAGATGGATCACCCGACCCAGTGGATCGAGCGCGACTGGGTGGTGCTGACCTCCGGGCTTCGGCTCAAGCGCCAGCCCGAGAAGCAGCGCCGCCTCATCGCGGAGCTCGACGAGGCCGGGGTGGCCGCCCTCGGCTTCGGGATTGGCAGTGCCTTCTCAGTCGTGCCCCGCGCCCTCCTGCAAGAGGCGAGGCTACGCGACTTCCCCGTCTTCGTCGTCCCGTGGGACGTCTCGTTCCGCGACATGATCCGCGATGTCTACGAGGGCCTCCTGAGCGACGACGTCCGCGTCTACCTGCGCCTCGTGTCGATGCAGCACCACCTGCTCGACGCGCTCGCGGACGAAGCGCCCCAGGACACGGTGATGGAACGACTGGCCTGGCTGGTGGGCGCCACAGTCGCTCTGATCGCCCCCGGCGGGCGGATCGTGCGCTCGACCGGCGAGGTGCCTGCACGGGCGCTCTGGGAGCAGCTCGCCGGCCGCACCTCCATGGTGACCGAGTTCGATGCCGAGGGCTGGCACGCGGTCGGAGTGCCGCTGCCCGAGACGGGCGGGTCGGCGACCAGATGGCTTGTGGTCGGCGGGCAAGCCGAGCACTTCAACAGCGCGCTCACCAAGCGTGTGGCGCAGATCACCGCGCCGCTCTTGTCAGCCATGGGGCGCATCGACGCGGCGGCGCGTCACCAGGAGCGGCAGGTCAAGGCGAGCCTGCTCGAGACGCTCATCGAGTCGAGGGACGCAATGGACGAGCGCATGCTGAGCGCGCGCGCCCGCGCCTTCGGAATCAATCTCGGCGGCGCGAGCCGCGCGCTCGCGATCCTCCGCGACTCGGAGCCAGTCGAGGCGCCCTTCCTCGAGTCGGTGGAGGCCGTCGCCGACAAGCTCGGGCTCGCGTCCCTGGTCGCCGACCGTGACGGGCTCGTCACGCTCCTCGCCGAGCCAGTGGAGGATGGTCGCTGGGGCGAGACCCTCGGGCGGATGGCCGCGGAGCTCGACGGCTGCTGGATCGGCGCGGGCCGTGCGATCACCTCGGTGGCAGACGTGCGGCAGTCCTGCAAGGACGCCGAGCTCGCGGCGTGGCGGGCGTGCGCGAGCGAGAGCGCCGCCACCACGACCTACGAGGACCTCGACTTCGACGCCTGGCTCGTCACGGAGGTGCCGAGGGAGCGCTGGGTCGCCAAGGTCGAGGCGTTCGTGAGGCCGCTCCGCGAGAACCCCCACCTGCGCGACACCGTCGCCACCTACTTCGCCAACGACTTGGACGTCACGCGCACAGCCGAGGTGCTCCACCTGCACCCGAACTCCCTGCGGTACCGCCTGCGGCGGGTGGACGAGCTGCTTGGCCGTCCGCTTCGGCAGCCCTCGACGATCACCGCGGTTCAGTTCGCGCTACTCGCGCTCGGCCCAGAGCTCCGGGACTCGCAGCCCGAGTCGCGGTAAGCGAGGCTTCACCAGGCGCGGCTTGTCCTTTCGACGGGGCGGACGTGCTCGCCTTGCGCTCCACACCATTCTGTATTCACTGCGGCGCGGCTACAAGACGCACATGACAACCAGCCGCCTGCTTCAGACGCGCGTCATCGTCGGTGGACGCGCCCCGCGTCCGGTCGATGCGAGCGGCGTAAGAATCCGGCTGGACGACGGCACCGAGGTGGTCGATGCGGCAACAAGCCCCGCGACCCTCGGGCACCGTCACCCACGCATCGCGGCCGCCCTGGCCGAGGCCCTCGAGGCCAGTCCGGTGCTCGACGAGGGATGGCAGTGGGCGAGCCGCGAGCAGGCGGCGCGCGATCTGATCGAGCTCGCCTTCCCCGGGGAGGGGGAGTGGGTCGGCGGCGTGCGGTTTGCCGTGACGGGAAGCGAGGCGAACGACATCGCACTGTCGCTTGCCCAGGCGCTCACTGGGCGCGAGGCGCTGATCACCCGTGAACGGGCCTATCATGGGCTCGTCGGGCTGGCCCGCGACGTGACCGTCCAGCCCCATTGGCACGGAGGCCTCTCGCACCGCACCGGGGGGGTCAGTCCCGTCCCGCGCGGCGCCGAGGTCAGGGTTCTGCCGTTCCCCCGCGGCGAGTTCGGCGAC
>Ga0187894_10004796_pt1 | contig 14223 bp, 6 predicted proteins | sample GBC1701081metaG_FD_136650 | JGI IMG/M metagenome (GOLD analysis project Ga0187894, IMG submission 136650) | White microbial mat communities from a lava cave in the Kipuka Kanohina Cave System on the Island of Hawaii, USA - GBC170108-1 metaG ...
AGTTTGGATGTGCCCTTATCAAGCATACTTCCCGTAAAACTCCCTGCAGTGGTTTTACCCGGTAATGTTTGCTCATTTCCAAGCCGAAACGCTATGGTCATGCGTACCGACTCACCCCTGGTTTTCTTTTCCAGCATGGCAACTTTAACATCGTTAGGTAATGTTATTCGGCTGATCCTGGATTCAATATTGGCAGGAGATGGATCAAACGCTTCACCTTGTGCTACATTCTGCTGCCCTTTGTAATCTTTCACTAATTCATTCACATTGGGCGCAGTTGGTATTTCAGTCCTGTCAGGTTTTTCTGTCGGGATAAATAGACCAACGGTTCGATTATCCGGCTTCAGATAGTGTTGCGCAACACGGGTGACTTCTTCAACGGTAACTGCTTTTATTCGATCTCTTGTCAAGTGCAATAATCTCCAATCTCCGGTACCAATTGCTTCACTGAGTGCAAGCCCCACCTGCTCGGATGAATTGAACATCAACTCTACTTGTTTTATTAATTCGGTTTTTGCCCGTTCTACTTCTTCTTTTGTAGGTGGATTCCTGGAGACATCATCCAGTGCTTTAATTATGGCAGCCTTTGCATCTTCCAGTGAATTTTCTTTTAACACTTCTGCAATATTAAACAGCAGTCCCGGTTCTTTCCATTGAAAGTCAAATGCGTAAATTGAACTTGCTTTTTTAGTATCAACCAGCGCTTTATAGAGCCTGCCGGAAGGTTCTGTTCCTAAAATTTGTGCCAGTACAGCAACAGGGGCATAGTCGGCATGAGATCCCGGAGGGATCCGGTATGCCGCCATCACTAATTGTACGTCACCAACCCTGCGAACAGTTACCGTTCGTTCGCCATCCTGTGTAGGATCTGAAGTATAGAAAGGTTGAATTTCGCGTGCAGGTCTTGGAATGGTTCCGAATTTTTCATTCACCAATTCAAGTGTTTTTGCTTCATTAAATTTTCCGGCCACAACCAATGTAGCATTATCGGGTTGATAATATTTTCTGTAAAACTCCTGTAGCCGATCTATCGAAACATTTTCAATATCAGAACGTGCGCCAATGGTAGATTTACCGTAGTTATGCCAGTCAAAAGCGGCTGCCATGGTGCGCTGCATCAGTACCCTGAAAGGGCTGTTTTCACCCGATTCAAATTCATTTCGTACAACTGTCATTTCGCTATCCAAATCTTTTTTAGAAATGTAAGAGTTGATCATGCGATCAGACTCCAGGTCAATTGCCCATTGCAGGTTTTCTTCTGATGCGTTGAACGTTTCGAAGTAATTGGTGCGATCCACCCAGGTAGTGCCGTTCGGTCTTGCGCCATGTTCAGTTAATTCTTTTGGAATATCAGGATGATTTGGAGTGCCTTTAAAAACAAGATGTTCTAAAAGGTGGGCCATGCCCGTTTCCCCGTAATTTTCATGTTTGGAGCCCACCATGTAAGTGATGTTCACGGTAATGGTTTGTTTGGATTGATCCGGAAACAGGAGTACGCGAAGTCCGTTTGCCAGACGATATTCAGTAATACCTTCCACTGTCGTAACTTTCGTTGGAGGAGGAATTAATATTTTATCTTCAATTTTGGGCCCTTCCGGACGTTGATTTGCCTTTCCCTTTTTCTTTTGGCCGTACCCCTGCCCTGAGAGTAACAGGATCAGGACAATCCATAAAATCTTATGCTTCATAGTTATGTTTTTTTTTGAAAGATGAAAGTAGCAGTAACTGCGGGTATAAGCAAGCGTACTCCACTCTGGGGTAGCTATTTTGATACACTGTATGTTCATTTATGTACAACGACTTGCTTTTTTGGCTTCTTATAATTTGGAAATAATCTACGTTCATATTTCTTAATCACCTGTGTTAAGGTATTTTTCAATTTCAAATCGTGGGTTCACCTGTAGATTAACATTATTTAACTTTTGCATGATTTAGTTACTGCAACTTAATGGATTGTTGAGTCGTCATAAGAGGTAAAGAATCCTTATGAAAAAAATATTTTCAATTTTTATTGCGCTAATGACTTTTAGCGGTGCAGGGCTCGCAGGCGGGATTGTTAACAATCCATCGACAATCTCTAATACAGCAATTGTAAAGACTCATGACGGAGTGAAGGTATTTTATAAATCAGAGAAAGCCGCAAAAGTAAAAGTGACCATCTATGATGGAAGGAATACAAAGGTTTTTGAAGAGGAGGTAAAAACGAAATCTGGTTTTGTCCGGCCCTACAACCTGGCAAGCCTTCCGGCAGGAAATTACCGGGTAGTACTTGAAGATGAAAATGGAAGAAGCGAAAAAATTATCAGTAATATCAAGGAACCAGTTAAGGTGTTAGCCGCAATTATCAATTCCAGAAACATATCCAACAAATGTCTGGTGACTCTTTATAGCAAAGGTAAATCGGATGTTACGGTCAGGCTGTTGGATAAAGATAGAAATGAATTGGCTTATGAAAGCAGTGAGGTTAACGGCCAGGCTTCATTGCTATTTAACCTGGAAAATTTTAATGGTGCTTTATCAGTTGAAGTTTCTGATAAGACGGGAGTAATAAAAACGGCAACGTTGAATTAGAGCCTGTGGAAAGTAATCACCAGGAGGCTGCTCGAAAGCCATACGTCATGTCTCTCCGCCAACTGGCGGAGAGACATGACGATGTTCACTTTTTTAGTTTTTGAGACAGCGTCTTTTTTTATCCATTTTTTTTATAAACCTCTTTCCGCAATCGTTACCTGAAAAAAATTAGGGGACTATCCTGATTTTGATACCTTATTCCTTGAATTATCGCGTAAAGCACCTGGAAAATTACCGCAAACGATTTTTTGAGTAAAAGATCAACTTTACTTACAACACATCAACTTTGTTTGAGACTCACCGTACTATTGCATAGTAATACGAAACAAAAAAATTATGAAAGCGAAATCAATTTTAGCGGCAGCACTTGTACTGATAAGTTCAGTTACGTTTGCAAATGGATCGGATGACAGCAAGCTTGTGGTTATTCGTGTGCAGGAATCAGGTATCTTTAAAGTGATCTTTGAAGGTGAAAATCATGTAAAGGCTACTGTAAATGTTCTTGATAAGACAGGGAATCTTGTATATTCAAAGGATATTAAAGGAGAGAATGGATTTATTTTACCCATGAATTTTTCAGGCCTGCGACCAGGTGAATATACAATTGAAGTAACGGATGGTGATAATACCTGGACACAATTGGTTCACTACGCGCGTTATTCGGAAAAAAAATCCTCCGTCCGGGTGGAGAAGAACTCATCGATTCAAAATGTGCACATTTCAAAATTGAAGGATGACGGAAAGTATTTACTTTCAATTGTCAGGACTGGAAATGACGTAATTACGATCAGCGTTTTTAATGCTAATGACGAGTTATTGCATACTGAGACCAGAAAAGCAGCAGGAGATTTAGCTGTTATTTATAAAGTAAAGGAACTTTCGGGTATGTCTAAATTCCAAATAACTGACAGGTTTGGATACTCAGCAGTTATTAGAAAATAGTATTTTTTTAATGAAAGGAAAAAGAGGATGTCTCAAAAGGTTAGTATTGTCAGGTTGAGCGCCTGCCTGTCGGCAGACAGGGAGTCGAAACTTAATTTCGGAGCACGAAATAGTCTTCGACTACCTGTCTGCCGACAGGCAGGCGCTCAGACTGACATTCGGTATACTTTTGAGACAGCTTCTTTTTTTTATGTAGTTACATATTTCTTCTATACTGACCTCCAACTTCAAAAAGCGCTCTGGTAATTTGTCCAAGCGAACAAATCTTACAGGCTTCCATTAATTCTGCAAAGATGTTTTTATTCTGAACTGCAGCTTGTTGAACGTGGTCAATCTTTTCTGAAGAATTGGCGTCCTGAACTTTATGTAAGTTTCTTAACATCTTAATCTGGTATTCCTTTTCCTCGGTGGTGGCCCGAATTACTTCCTGCGGAATAATGGTTGGGGAGCCTTTCGAACTTAAAAAAGTGTTCACACCAATGATCGGGTATTCGCCTGTGTGCTTCAGGGTTTCATAATACAAACTTTCTTCCTGAATCTTGCCACGTTGATACATCGTTTCCATGGCACCGAGTACACCCCCGCGTTCTGTAATTCTGTCAAACTCAATAAGTACGGCTGCTTCTACTAATTCGGTTAGTTCCTCAATGATAAATGAACCCTGTAACGGGTTTTCATTTTTTGCTTGCCCCAACTCTTTATTAATAATGAGTTGGATAGCCATAGCTCTTCTTACTGATTCCTCCGTTGGCGTTGTGATAGCCTCGTCATACGCATTTGTATGCAGGGAGTTACAGTTATCATAAATAGCGTACAAAGCTTGCAGTGTAGTGCGGATGTCATTGAAATCAATTTCCTGGGCGTGTAACGACCGGCCCGATGTTTGAATATGATACTTCAACATCTGACTGCGTGCATTCGCTCCATACTTATTCTTGAGTGCTTTCGCCCAAATTCTTCTGGCAACACGACCAATCACGGAGTATTCAGGATCGATACCGTTTGAAAAGAAGAACGACAGGTTTGGAGCAAATTCATTAATGTCCATTCCTCGGCTGAGATAATATTCAACATAAGTAAAACCATTCGCTAATGTAAATGCTAATTGTGTAATCGGATTAGCTCCCGCCTCAGCAATGTGATAGCCCGAAATGGATACAGAGTAAAAATTGCGAACATTGTTGTCAATGAAATACTGCTGTACATCACCCATTAAGCGTAAGGCAAATTCCGTTGAAAAAATGCAGGTATTTTGCGCCTGATCTTCCTTTAAAATATCGGCCTGAACGGTTCCTCTTACCTGGGATAATGTTTCTATTTTAATTTTCGCGTACACCTCTTTTGGAAGAACCTGATCTCCGGTTACACCCAGGAGCATGAGACCTAAACCATCGTTGCCTTTAGGTAGCGAACCCTGATACACTGGCTTTTCGTTTTCTTTTCCTATATAGAGTGAAGCGATTTTCGCCTGCACTTCTTTTTCCAGTCCGTTTTTTTTAATGTAGAGTTCACACTGCTGATCAATCGCGGCATTCATAAAGTATGCCAGCAGCATCGGAGCAGGGCCATTAATCGTCATGGATACAGACGTTCTGGGGTCGGCCAGGTTGAAACCGCTATAAAGTTTTTTAGCATCATCCAGGCAGCAAATGCTCACGCCCGCGTTACCAATCTTTCCGTAAATATCAGGTCGGTAGTCAGGGTCGTTTCCATAAAGCGTGACCGAGTCAAATGCGGTAGACAACCGTTTTGCAGGTGTTGCCATACTAACATAATGGAACCTTCTGTTGGTTCTTTCAGGGCCGCCTTCACCCGCAAACATGCGCGTGGGATCTTCACCCTCCCGCTTGAAGGGATAGATACCTGCTGTGTACGGAAATTCTCCCGGAACATTTTCTTGTGATATCCAGCGCAAAAGATCACCCCAGCTTGTGTAGCGCGGAAGCGCTACCTTTGCAACCTGAGTATGCGAGAGTGATTCAGTATGTGTTTGAATGGCGAGTTCCTTGTCGCGTACTTTAAATTTGAATAGCGGCTCTTTGTATTGTTTTGCTTTTTCAGGCCATGCTTTAATTAATTTCCAGTTCTTCGGATCCAGGTTCAGTTTCACCCGATCGAATTCAGCATGAAGTACTTTAATTACAGCGTCATTCTGAGATCGTGAAGCGATCGAAGAATCCCCTGCTCGATTGGGGGATTCCTCGCTGCCGCTCGGAATGACGGTTAGGGATGAGATTGTTTTAGTAATGGCGTAAAGTTTTTCCGCTACTTCAGCCTGTTCGCTTACCCAAGCGTCATAACTTCTGTTATTCTCAGAGATTTCGCTCATGTACCGCGTCCGATTAGGCGGGATCACAAATATCTTCTCCGACATCTCACGGGTAATTTCAAATGTTGATTTTAGAGTGGTGCCAGTTTTCTCTACAATTTTATCGATGATGTGTTGGTACAACTGGTTCGTACCCGGATCGTTAAACTGCGAAGCGATTGTGCCGAACACAGGCATGTCTTCCGGTTTGCTCGTCCATAGTTGGTGGTTACGCTGGTATTGTTTCTTGACATCGCGCAAAGCATCCAATCCACCACGCTTATCAAACTTGTTCAGGGCAATGACATCAGCAAAATCAAGCATGTCGATTTTCTCAAGCTGTGTGGCTGCACCATATTCAGGTGTCATAACATACAAGGATACATCACTGTGATCCAGAATTTCAGTATCACTTTGTCCGATGCCCGATGTTTCTAAAATAATCAAATCAAATCCCGCAGCCTTCAATACCTGGATTGCCTCTTTTACGTAAGCGGACAACGCCAGGTTCGATTGGCGTGTTGCCAGCGAACGCATGAACACACGCGGGTTGTTAATGGCATTCATGCGAATCCGATCGCCCAACAAGGCACCGCCTGTTTTTCTTTTCGATGGATCGACAGAAATAATTCCCAGCTTCTTATCCTTGAAATCGATCAGAAATCTTCTTACAATTTCATCCACCATTGAAGATTTCCCAGCGCCACCGGTTCCGGTAATACCGAGCACGGGCGCTTTCGAAGCATCAGCTTTTTTCTTAATGCCTTCAAAAACATCCTTATGTTTATCAAAATAATTCTCAGCTGCTGAGATAAGCTGAGCGAGCTGCAAATAATTGGTATCTGATATCTGACTACTGTTTACTGATAACTGATCACCGGTTGGGAAATCACTCTTTTCAACCAAATCGTTTATCATCCCCTGCAAGCCCATGGCACGCCCGTCATCAGGCGAATAAATTTTTGTAATGCCATACGCCATCAACTCTTTTATTTCTTCGGGGAGGATTACGCCACCGCCACCACCAAATATTTTAATATGGCCTGCGCCTTTTTCCTGCAACAAATCGTGCATGTACTTAAAGTATTCGTTGTGACCGCCCTGGTAGCTGGTCATGGCAATGGCCTGTGCGTCTTCCTGAATAGCAGTGTTTACCACTTCTTCCACACTGCGGTCATGGCCTAAATGAATCACCTCCACTCCAGTGGATTGAATAATCCTGCGCATGATGTTGATGGCTGCATCGTGGCCGTCAAACAAACTGGCAGCGGTTACAATCCGGACTTTATTTTTCGGTTTATAAGGATCAGGTGCCTGATGCCCTGCAAGATTGGGGGCTTCTTTCTTTTTTTCCGCGCTGGCAACTCCGTTACTCATGGATGTTCAAATTAGAGATCTTAAAAGTACTGATAAGCCTATTATTTAGCTAACAACAGAACGTTGTAACTGGCGAGTATTAAACAACATTAGGCAATTTATTTTGCCTATATTTGTATGATACAACATTAGGTAAAATATTATGAACCCATTCAAATATGGCGAATTTGCTTTAGGCGATGGGTTTTGTAATCGCAAATCTGAGATTAAGCGTTTACACCAGGCATTTAAAGATGGGCAAAGTGTCATTCTGATTTCTCCCAGGCGATGGGGAAAGAGTTCATTGGTGGATGAAGCGCTAAACCGATACAAAGGAAACAAGTTAATGGTGATCAAAATCGATTGTTTTGGTAAACGATCGGGTGATGAACTGTATTTATCATTGTTACAGTCCACGCTCAAATCTTCGTCCACGAAACTTCAGGAAATAGCCAATACCATTAAGAAACTCATTGCAGGAATTACACCTTATGTTTCTTTTTCATCAGGGATGGCGGATGAGGTAAAGATTTCAGTTTCTATTCCGACAGGTAAAATGGATGCCGATGCCATTCTGGACCTTCCTCAAAAACTCGCCCTTGATAGGGGATTCCGGACGGTGGTTTGTATAGATGAGTTTCAAAAAGTCTCGGAATGGCCTGAAAGTAACCTCATTTTAGAAAAGTTAAGATCGCATTGGCAAAAACACACGGATGTTTCGTATTGCCTTTATGGAAGTCAACGGCACCTTATGGCCACTATGTTTACGAATTCGTCACAACCTTTTTACAGGTTTGGCGAAACAATTTTTTTACAAAAGATAAATCGCGAGGAATGGACTTCCTTTATCATGAATCGATTTGCGGGCTCCGGTAAAAGTATAACACCTGCATTGGCTGGCTCCATAGCCGATAAAGCCGCCTGTCATTCGTATTATGTTCAGTATTTAGCACGACTATGTTGGAGTAATACTGACAAAACCATAACAGAAGCTGTCATTGATGAGTCTTTCGAAAATTTACTGAACGACCAGGTCAATATATTTCAACGGATAACAGAACGACTTACCCTGTATCAGATCAATTACCTGAAAGCCTTATGCCAGGGTGAAACAAAATTTTCATCCATGAAGGTATTGAAAGACTATAACCTGGGAAGCTCAGGAAATATAAAACGGATCGAAAAAGTTATGGAAGACCTTGAGATCATTGACTACTCAGAAGGAAAACCATTTTTTACCGATCCGTTTTTTGAGCCCTTATTCAGAAAGTTTTTTATTTCTTGAATAACTACTTCTTCATGTATGCATCCCGAATGGGCTTAAACTCAGAGGTTGCTTTCCATTGCGGCCAGGTTTGTTCCATCGATATTCTTTTTCCCACATTGAACAAAAGTTTAAGGTCATCGATCGCGCCATCGAGCTTCCACAGTTCAGGGGTGAATTCATCTGACGGTTTATGGTAATGCTTGGCTACATAATCATCCTGTAGTTGTTTGCCGTATTCTTTTCCTTTCTCCAGGTCATCTGTGCCAACGTTTGTGTACAAAGCCGGTATACCAACTTTAGCAAAATTAAAATGGTCGGAACGAAAATAATATCCGGCTACGGGATTAGGTTCGGGAGAAACGTAACGGCCAACACGTCCAGCTTCGTCAATCAAATAATCTTCCAGTTCGGATTGTCCCATGCCCACCAGCACGATGTCTTTTGATTTTCCGTAAGGATTAATTCCATCAATATTAATGTTCGCCACTGTTTTTTCTTTTGGGTATACCGGATTCTGTGCGTAATAAGCAGAGCCCCATAGTCCTTGTTCTTCTGCTGTTACCCAAAGAAACACTACGGTTCGTGCGGATTTGTTTTTTAACGTAGTAAATGCTTTCGCAATTTCAAGCTGACCGGCAGATCCGCTGGCATTATCGTGTGCTCCATTATAGATCGTGTCACCTTTTTCATCGGCTTTGCCAATGCCCAGGTGATCCCAATGTGTGGAGTAAACCACATACTCATCCGGTTGTTTTACGCCTGTGATTTTTGCGATCACATTATACGACATGGCATACCTGGCTTTTACTTTCATGGAAGTTGAAAGTTTCAAATTCATAGGTTCAGGAGTAAATCCTTTTTTATGCGCGCGTGACAATGCCCCGGCATAATCAATCCCTGCAGCTTCAAATAATTTCTTGGCAGCGGGTTGTGATACCCAACCTACCGTTGAGCAGAAATACGTATCCTTACCACGCAGGTCAAGATAGAGCTTGGAGGTATTCCAACTGTTTTGCACAACCCAAAATCCATATCCTGACGGCACATCGTCATGAACAATAATGCAACCCTTTGCCCCCTGGCGCGCGGCTTCTTCAAACTTGTATGTCCAGCGGCCATAGTAAGTCATGGTGTTGCCTTTGAAAGTTGAATCGCTGGTTCCGAAGTCGGGATCTTTCACCAATACCAACACAATTTTACCTTTCACGTCCAGCCCGGCATAGTCGTTCCAGTTTTTTTCAGGAGCTACTACACCATAGCCCGCAAAAACCAATTCTTCGTTTTCAAGTTTAATGTCTTCCTGCTCGGGTCGCTGGGTCCACAACACATAATCGTTCAGCCCTTCCAGTATAAATTCAGATTTGGCTGATTTCACCTTCATGGATGAAGACGTTTCAGTTGTGATTTCAACCATTGGAACTTCCTGCAAATAGCTGTCGACATTTCCTGGTTCCAATCCCAGCTTTTTTATCTCATCCTGCAAGTATGCAATGGTTTTGGTTTCACCTTCTGTAAAAGGCATGCGGCCCATGAGTTCATCTGAGGCGAGCGTCTTGAGATTCGATTCCATTCCGGCTTCTGTGAATGAATCTAACCCATCCTGAGGATCGTATTTTGGTTCGGATGGTTGACAATTGTATAAGAACCAGCTTACGATTAGTATAAGAAAGTCGTTAAGCAGTGATACCTTCTTTATTTTCATACATTTTATTTTTAGGATCGGAAGATAGTAATTTAGATAATACCTCAGATTTAGAAGAAAAAATATTGTGAGTATCCGCTTCAAGTCCTAAGTTAGTTATTGCAATAAATGCCCTATCAAATAACTTTTCTCCAAAACACCTTCTGTTAAGCTTGTAGCAAAATTCATCCAGGTAGTTCTGTTGCCATTCGGATTTTATGCAACATTCTAAAAATAGGTTAATATCTCTTATGTCTGATTTGACGTTGCATTTCCAATGCGAAAAGCTCTTTTTGTTTGGCCGTCATTAAGTGCAGCGTTATGTACCAATACTGAAAACTCAATTTTGTATGTTCCAACATAGTTCCTGACCTGAGTGAAATATGCTTCGTGCAACCCTTACATTCATGCATCAGTTTGCTCTTCAACCAATAGTGTGTTATCCCTCCGCATTGGCCGCATTCAATAACGCCTGTCTCTTTCGCTTCCTGAAATGATCTATACAGGCTTGTTCCGTTGGAAAACGTTTGATAAAGTTGATTAGGTTTATCTTGGTTGTTTTTGAACCTAATCTATCATGCCTAACCGTCAACTTCTGTCAATTTCATATCTTTAGGACTACAAGCGGATACTCATAAAAAATTTCATTAAATTATATTTAATTACGGCTAACCATCACCCTAACCCGACCCATTCATGAAAAAAATTTACTGGTCATCCATTTCATTACTATTCATATTGTTAAGCGTAAATAGTAATGGGTATTCGCAATGCGCCCCTGTAATTACAGGACCTGCTACTGTTTGTGTGGGAACATTAGTAAGATACCATGCGTACTCTCTTCCTCCAGGTAATTTGACGTGGACCATTAATGGCGGAGGAACATTGCTTGGAGGCAGTTTAAATCCACCCAACCCACAAGTAAATTGGACAACTCCTTCAGAAACTGGAGCACCATGGCGGATTACCGTAACCAATTCTTCTTGCCCCGCAACACCAACGATTTATTATGTAACTGTTGTAGGCGCCTCCACTATTTCCGCACCAACGCAGATAACAGGCACGCCCTCAGCCTGTGGTGGGAGTACATCAACTTATTCTGTTCCACCGATAGCAGGCTTAACCCCGGTGTGGTTGATTACTACTGTAAATCCATTTGGCCCTCCCCCGCCAGGGTTGACACCAACGGGGAATCAGGTCAACATTACATGGCCAGCTACTATCAGCAGTTATAAATTATTTGCATCCTATACGAACGGTACTTGCTCGGGTTTGCAAATATCTAAAGACATTTCTGTCTCCACCGGCACATCACTTATTTCTATAATCGGAAATGGTACGGATAAATTTTGTGTTGGTGAGTCCTATACTTTTACTGCATCTGGTGAACAACAGGATAGTTATACCTGGGCCCTCACGGGTGGTGGCATGCTCACACCTAATGGAAATCAAGCAACGGTTCAATGGACAAGCCAGGGACCAATGTATACATTAACAGCAACGGCAACAAGTCCTTGTAACGCAACTCCTCGTAGCGGCAGTAGGATAATCGCAGTTGGACCTTCTGCACCAAGTGCACCCGGAGTAATCTCAAAGCAAAATGCAATTACTTGTGTTAATCAAACCGAACGATTTTCGGTTACACCAGTTTCAGGGGCAACTTCCTATTACTGGACACTTACTTTAGATGGAGGAAATTATTATGATGCGACCAGTGTTCCTTATCTGGATCGAACCTTTTCAACAAATACTTCAGGAACTCTTTCAGTTATTGCTACCAATGGGTATTGCAACAGCCCTTCTTCTCCCACTTTTTCGTTCAATGTTGGCATCGCGTCAGTGCAAGCATCCTTTCCCCAAGCAGTATGCGTTGGAACACCTGCAACCTTCTCCATAACATCAACGAGTGATTTGAGCAGTTCCACTTTTATATGGAATGTACAGGATGGAGAGATTATAGGTCCGTCATCAGGAAGTAGTATTTCTGTGAGATGGAATACAACAGGTCCAAAAACTGTTTCGGCTCACGTTTCAACACCTTGTGGGCCATTCCTTGTCCCTGGCCCGCCATCATTGCCCGTCCCAACTTATGTTCAAGGAACAACAACCATGCTTAACCCTATTACAGGGACCTCACAAGTATGTTTGGATCAGTATACTTATTATGCGGCGGCAGAAGCAGGAACAACACCGACATGGTCCTTAACTTTACAGGGTGGAGGTGCTTCAACCGGAGGTACGATTTCACCTTCTCAATTTTTTACTTATGTAAATTGGAACACCCCTGGAAATTATACACTTACCGCTACAGCAACCAATAGCTGTGGAAGTTCACAATCTCGATCATTAAACGTTACCGTGGCAGCCGGATCAAAGCCGACAACCCCACCGATCAATGGACTGACGTACGAAACGATTTGTACCAGCTCACTACCAATTTCCAGAAGTTATTCTGTTCCATTTACCACTGGTTACAGTTATGCGTGGGAACTATCTAGTTCTCCTGCGAATACTCTTGCTAGTTCTAACAATACTGCAACCGTGACATGGAATCAAACGGGTTCTTCAAATTTAAATGTTACACCTTCTACAACTTCGTGTTCAGGTGAGAAAACGTACATGAACTCAACTCTCAACTTGAGCAGTGCAGTAGGCGTTTTATCCTCCTCATTAAGCCCCACGTATTGTGGATTTTCCATACCACCCGTTGATCTTTCATTAACATCCTCAACCGGCTATGTTACGTACCAGGTAAGAGAAAAAGGAGATAACGGTGCATGGACTGCGTGGACGAACATTAGTTCCTTGCCTTATACATTAAATTTTTCTGGAGTTTCAGCATCAGTTGCGTACTACTTTGAGTTTCAGGCGGTGGTACAAAATTCCACTTGTGCTGCTGTGTATTCAAACACAGTTCCAATTACCGTATATATACTTCCCTATATTAATAATAACAGTGCTTCATTAGTGCAAGAAATTTGCAGTGGCACAAATGTTGTGATTGTACCAACGGCAACTATTGCAGGGTCAACCTTCTCATGGACCTCCACCGTTACAGGCCCCATTGCCGGAGCAACGACCTCAGGGACTGGCAATATCAATGATGTACTTACGAATACCGGAAGTATAATGGGACAAGTTAATTACTTTGTTACACCACGAATTAATGGTTGTAATGGACCGACTGCTACCTTTACACGTTATGTTTATCCCATACCTGTTGTAGCCCCCGGTCAAACCAAATCAATTTGCCACAATCAAAATGTAAATTATGATATAGTTGTAACACCACCTGGGGTTGAATTTAATTGGCCTGATCCTGATGCGGCTGGCCCTGCCACTGGAGCAGTCAATAGAACAGATTTTTCTGGTGCTAATATATTTGACTTGTTAACAAACACCTCTTCAACTCCTTTAGCAGTTACATATCAGGTTACTCCATTTTATCGGGTGACAAGTTCGTTTGGATGTTCTGGGACTACGTCAAATGTAATCATTACAATAAATCCTAAACCCTCCATGACAAGCCCAAATACAGGAGTGGTTTGTAGTAGTGTTCCGCTAAATCATATCTTAACGAGCAGCGTACCGTCAACTTATTCGTGGATTGCTGCTAATAACTTTAACACAACTGGTGAAAGTACTACATTACAAAATTCTGGAATCATTAATAATACGATTGTCAATTTGGCTAGTTCACTTCAGACAATTGTTTACGATGTAACACCAACCTCAACAACTGGAACTTGCATTGGAACCGCCCAGACCATTAACATCACAGTTAACCCGGCACCTGTCATGACCAGTAGCGCAGCTTCAACGATTTGTAGCGGTGTTACATTAAATCATCCTTTGTCTAGCAATATTACATCTACTTTTACTTGGGTGGCAGCAGATAATCCAAACACAACGGGTGAAAGCCTAACACTACAGAACAGCGGGGCAATTAATAACACTATAATTAATATGAGTGTTACGAATCAAATAGTTGTATACACGGTAACGCCAACTTCTTCAACAGGTGCTTGTGTTGGAACTCCGCAAACGGTTAATATAACAGTTAAGCCTTCACCTGGGCTAAGCAGTTCTTTGAATCCC
>Ga0187894_10004797_pt1 | contig 14222 bp, 11 predicted proteins | sample GBC1701081metaG_FD_136650 | JGI IMG/M metagenome (GOLD analysis project Ga0187894, IMG submission 136650) | White microbial mat communities from a lava cave in the Kipuka Kanohina Cave System on the Island of Hawaii, USA - GBC170108-1 metaG ...
GCTCAAGTAATCTTAAAACGAGCCGTCGGGCGGACGGTTAAAGACATAACGTATGTGGCTGCACAAAGCGTGTCTTTAGAATCTACATCTATAACCGATTAGGTTTAGATGCAGAGCGTCAATCTCATCATCCTTTAATTCAACACGATGAAAGAATTTTTCTTTTCTCTCTTCGTCAAAGGTGAAATCAAGAATTGCTATCGTATAAACAGCTTCGAGACGAAAATCCCAATCGCCCTGTTTTGATTGTTCCTGAATCGGAAATGTTGTGTAGTAGATGCTACGGTCTTTGAAATACTTCTGTTTGGCTTTCTGCATCTCTACCAGAAACCTTTGATTTGTCTGGCTGACGCAATAAAGGTCAAAGACAGCTTTTCTATCAAATTCATTTGTTCCCAGATGTTCAGTTTTTAAGTAAGAGAGTTTCTTTATTTGATGATGCGCTGGCAAAAGTTGATTCAAGAAGCTAATCAACAAAGACTTATTCAGTTCAGTCCCAAAGAGTTTTTTGAAACCGAAATCCGTAAACGGATTGATGTACTTTTCTGTCAACGCCATTAAGTCTTTAACCCTGCGGTGAAATCACGCCTTTGTAAAGCAAAACCAGAATCGCAATGCCGACAATTAAGCGATAGCCGATAAAAATCCCAAGTGTTCGGGTCCGCAAATACCTAAGCAAAAATGCTATCGAAGCGTAACCCACAATTCCCGAAACTATTGTTCCTACTATTAAAGGCAGGTACGTTTCTTTCGGCAAAATATGAATTGCTTCTCTTAATTCCAACAAACCGCTTGCGGAGATTGCAGGAATTGAAAGCAGAAAAGAAAATCTTGCCGCAGTTTCGCGTCTTTGCCCCGCAAACAAGCCTGCCATGATTGTCGAACCCGAACGGCTTGTTCCCGGAATTAAAGCCAAAACCTGCGCGAAGCCTACCGCCAAAGCATCAAATACGCCAAGTTGTTCTATTGATTTTCTTTTTGCGCTGACGGCTTCCGCGAAAATCAAAACAAGCGCAATCACCACCATCATTGTCGCAATTACCCAAAGGTTTTTTGTAAAAGTGCCTTCAATCTGTTTTTTCAAAAGCAAGCCGACTGTACCAATCGGTATTGAGCCGATAATAATTAGCCAACCAAGCCAAGCCTCTTGCGAAAAACCCAGAGGATGTCTGCCTGTTAAAAAGTCTTTTTTGCGAAGTATCACAGCCAGGTTGTCGCGTATAAAAGCAGTCGAAATGCCAACAATGTCTTTTGCAAAATATACAAGCACTGCAACGAGTGTCCCGAGTTGTAACACGGCAATCGTCGCCGTTGTTTCCTGCGCCCGCATTGCATCTCCTTCAAAAAGTGCGACAAGACGGCTCGCAATTATTAAATGTCCCGATGAGCTAATCGGAATAAACTCCGTCAACCCTTGAACAATACCCATTATTATTGCTTGTATAAAATTCATAATTTTGTCGGTTGTCTGTCGTCAGTTGTCAGTTGCTGTCCCTGATTTGACTTTGCTGTCTGATATAAAGATGAATTTGGGACTACAAAAACAACTGACAACTGACAATCATTCCCTATAATTTTTCTTTCCTGCTATGTAATCGTAAAGCGAAGTTGGGAGAATCATTCCCAGACGTGCGAACAAAGCAAGAGGCAAAGGGAAAGCATAAGACTTTTTGCGTTTTTCGATTGCACTAAGAATTTTGTTTGTTCCGTCTTTTAATTCCATCAAGAAAGGCATCTTGTTATCTCTGCCGGATGTCAGAGGCGTTTTGATAAAACCCGGATGAATAATGGAAACGTCAATTCCCGTTCCCGCTAAATCGAGACGAACGCTTTCAAAAAACGCCGACATTCCCGCTTTGCTGGCACAATACGCAGAAGATTTTTTCAAGCCCCTATATCCCGCAAGACTTGATACGGCTACGATGTGTCCGCTTCGTTGTTCAAGCATCACAGGCACAACCGCCGCCACGCTGTTTATAGCTCCGATAAGATTAATGTTGATGATTTTTGTAATGTATTCTGCATCAATTTTTCTTGTGTCGGTGATGCCGCCGATTCCCGCATTTGCAATCAAAACATCTATGCGTCCTAATTGTTCTTTCAACTTTTCCGCCGCGTCTTTAACTGCGTTTGCGTCCGTGACATCTGCGGGCAACGCAATTGATTTACCACCGTTTGCTTCTGCCTTCGCAACGAGTTCTTTTAGCATGTCCTCACGCCGCGCGAGCAAACCCAAATTTGCTCCGCGCTTTGCTAATTCGACCGCTAATGCCTCGCCGATACCGCTCGACGCGCCCGTAATGAAAACCGTTTTGTTATTCCAATTCATTTCGTTTAGCACAACTCCGCAACGTGTTTGCTCAAAACTTTCAAAGCCTTTCCCAAATCGTTCTGTTTAATCAAAAGATGGTCACGCGAAAATGCAGAAATAGCTCCGACCGAAATATTCTCATTCGCCAAAATTGTAGTGACGTGTGCCAGGAATCCAACGACATTCCACGCAAGTTCAATATCAAGTGTCACAAATCTGAAACCGCTTTCGACCTTTGCATCACGCGCCGCGTGACGCATGGCACGCCAATCAGTTTCATCAAGCAAAAGCGTCACCTCGTACTCATCACGCATTATCATAAACGTAGCCGTTCCGTGCGGACTGAGTTCAGGATTTTCAAGAAGCCTTCGCCAATCATCATGACGAAGCGAAACCAAATGATAAGTTTCGGGCGCAACAACGACCTTAGCCTGTTTTAATAAATCTGCCGGAGTATTTAATTCTGTCATTCAAAACATTCTAAATGCCGGGAGCGCGGACATCCTGTCTGCCAAAGCGTGTGGCAACACGCTTAAAAAGATTCGTTAAATTTAACCTTCAATATAAGCGAAACTTTTTACTCGCCTACGGCTCGTTAGCAGACAGGATGTCCGCGATCCAGTCGTTTACAACTCAATTATCGTCGGCAAGATAACAGGTTTTGAACCGTTTTCACGCTGAATGAAACGCTTTAATTCTACACGGACTTTTTCTTTCAAGAGTTCTATATCTTTCAGTTCGTCACGTGCCGCTGTCATAACGGCTTCGGCGACGACGCGCTGTGCTTCGCGGATTTTAATGCTTGACGGTTCAAAACCGTTTACGCCGTGCATTATTATTTCCGGCATCTCGTCCAGTTCACGTGTTTCGGCATCAATTGTGACAACCAGAGAAACTACGCCGCCGTAAGCAAGCTTTTTACGCTCGCGCACGGTCTCGGCTTCGATTTCTTCGTAACCGGATTCGTCAACAAAAGTTCTGCCAACTTCTAACTTGTTTGTGATAACAGCGCGTTCACCGTCAAGTTCAAGCACATTTCCGTTTTCAATCAACACCACGTTTTCTTCCGCGTAACCAAGATGATTTTTGACAAATTCTTTATGTCGAAAAAGCATTCTGTATTCGCCGTGAATCGGAACGACAAATTTGGGTTTAACTGCTTCGGTCATTATGCGAATATCTTCTTGCGAAGCGTGTCCGCTGACATGAACAAGACGGCGTTTTTCTTCTATGATGTTCGCGCCGCGTTTGTACATATGACCGATTAGTCGTGATATTCCTTTTTCGTTTCCGGGAATTATGCGAGATGACAAAATCACCGTGTCGCCTTTTTCAATCGCAAGCCCCTTGTAGCTGTTCGTAGCCAATTGCCAGAGAGCTGCCCGCGCTTCGCCTTGCGAACCCGTAACTAAATATACAATCTCGTCATCACTCATCGAACGCGATTCGCCAACTGTCACAATAAGGTTTTCAGGAATGTCCAGAAAGCCCATATCATCTGCGATTTCGATGTTGCGTAACATCGAACGCCCAAGCACACAAACACGACGATTGAACTGTTGCGCCGTATCTAAAACGATTTGAATACGATGGATTGAAGACGCGAAAGTTGAAACTATAATGCGCCCGTCCGCTTCGCCGAATATCTCTTCAAATGCAGGAATAACAGCCCGCTCAGAGGGTGTTCGTCCTGAAACAGTTGCGTTCGTGGAATCCGACAGCAGAGCAAGAACCCCGTCTTGCCCGTAAGCCCTCAAAGTTCGTAAATCAATCGGTTCGCCTATGACAGGGGTTTCATCAACCTTGTAGTCGCCCGTGTGAATGATTGTTCCAACAGGTGTTGTTATTGCTAAAGAAAAGCAATCAATTAAAGAATGCGAGGCTCGTATAAATTCAACTTTGAAAGGACCAATATCAACTTTCTGACGCGGTTCGACGCGATGAATCAAAACATCGCCGAGCATATCGTGGTCAGTCAGTTTTCTTTCTGCAAGCCCCGTTGTGAAATGCGAAGCATAAACAGGCACATTAAACTTCTTCAAAATATAAGGCAGTGCGCCAAGATGGTCTTCGTGTCCGTGTGTCAAAACCAGAGCTGTGAAGTTTTCACGATATGGTTCTAAAAAATCAAAATCGGGAACTGAAACATCAACTCCATATGCGGTTTCTTCGGGAAACCCCATGCCCGCGTCAATGACTATCATCTCGTCATCGTAGCGCAATGCCATACAGTTCATCCCAAACTCGCCGATTCCGCCGAGCGGGATAATTTCTAAATTACTCACTTAATCTATTCTCGACTCTCCTAAAAACCACCGATATTTTTTTATCGGCTGAAATATAGCCTTTCAGTATAGCATTCAAAGTTTTTTTTCCTAATTTGATTTGTTCGTTGTGCAAGCGCAAGGAATATAAGCCAAAGAAAAACGCGGGCAAAACAAAGCCCACAGAGGAGGTCATGTGTTCTGTATAAATGAGTTTAATCCATTTGCTCCAACATCCTTCAAAGATTAACTGTGCACCTCAAAACCTTTGTTAACGAGCAAACATCGTAGCTTTCAGTGAATATCCTTCGACACTTCGTCTGCTTCGTGTTCAACTTCATCAAGAATTTCAATTGGCATATCTACTTCCAAAATATCCTGCCCCGAAGTTTGTCCTTTATTATTTTCAAAGTTGATGTCTATAACAGGTGCAACTGCTGAGAAAAGAGGTTCAATTGGTATTTCTGCCACGATGCTTGAGCGAGAGACAATACGGTCGCGCCCCATTCGCTTTGCTTCGTAGAGGGCTGTATCTGCCGCAACGACGAGGGAATCTCTCGTGTCGCCGTGAATCGGAAACGTAGCAACACCAAACGAAGCGGTTATTTTTCCTACGTTTTCAATCTCTAAAACCAACAGTTTTTTTCTTAGTCTTTCAGCCGCTCTAATCCCTCTGTTTTCGTCATTTCCGGGCAGAATAATTGCAAACTCTTCGCCCCCGTAACGCGCCGCCGTATCACGTCCGCGCACCTCTTCTCCTAGTAAACGTCCGATTGAACGCAGGACTTCATCACCAGCGTCGTGTCCGAACTTGTCGTTAATATGTTTGAAAAAATCTATGTCTATCAAGATCAAAGAGAGATGATGAAGTTCACGTCTGGCTGTACGGAGTTCGCGTTCAAGTTCAATCTCAAAAGAGCGACGATTGCAACACAAGGTCAAGGAATCGGTTAATGCCTGTTTTTGTGTGATCGCAAAAAGGTTCGCAAGTCTGACGGCTACTGCCACCTGGTCTGCAACAGTTTGCAAAAGAAGAATTTCATTCTCTTGCCAAGCCCGCGCGGTATCTTTGGCGCGAACTAATAAAGCACCAATCAAACGGGTTTGATAGAGCAAAGGCACAACGGCTAAAGGTAACATTGAAAGAGATGCGGAATCAGAGGCGCGTCCATCCAAAACATGTGTTTGTATGTGATTTGAAAACTTTTTGAAATAAGCATCTATATCCGCGTTGATTTCAGTTTCGTTCTCTTCGCTTGCATCTTCCGACTCGCAAAAATAGATTTTCGTAGCGGTTTTTTGGTCGTCATCCTCGCCCGCCACTTTCAAAGCACAATGCGATGCCCCCAAAGCTTTTCCGACTTCGTTCACGGTGATTTGCAGAATTTCTTCCACATCCAAAGTGTTGCGAATGGCAGATGCTATTCGATTCACGGCGATTTCACGCCCGGTTTGTTCTTGAAGAAGACGTGCAAGTTTTGTCGTAACCGAGACGGTTAACTGAAGCGAAGTGGCTTTTGGCATCGAAGAACGAACTGCCGTCGAAAACATAGCTGCCTGAACCGGTTTTTCAGCGACAACCCGCGCCATTAGATATTCAAGTGCGGAATAAACAATATCAGGCTCAAACGTCCAGATAACCTCATTTCCCATTCCTTGTTCTGAATTTTTATCACTGAGACTAGCAAGCAAAGCAGAGAAACGTGCGTCCGCAATAACAACAAATCTTTCCTCTACGACTTCGTGAAGGTCGCGTTTTAAGAAAACGGGTTCACGCTCTTGTTCATTTGAACGCGATTGGATTTTATTTAATCCGTCTGTGGGCGAAACAAAGAAAAATGAACGGTTTGCTGTTCGTCCGATTTCGCGCACACGCATAATGTCGCGCAAAGGTCTTTCTTCAACAAAAGGCAGACTTTCAACAACCAATGCAGACAGATTGTTTTCAAGAACAACATCTTCAAAGTAACGGTGCAGTTGTGCAATCGTCTGCTCCGCGCAACGCACGGGTGTCAGTTGACGGGAATGTTGAACTAATAGTGCTTGAAAAAGAGAGTGCATTCGATTTCGTTTTGAACGCCTCGATTACTTTGGGATTGGAATTCCTTGACAGGTAAAGAACTGTTGACTTTGCCGCAAAACCCAAAGGCATTTTTGCATGGACAGTATTGGTTTGTCTATGACTTCTTTTTGAGACAGGCGTCCGGGAAAGATTTATCCGTAAACTATTTTTCCGCTAACTTGTTATCTGTTATTATCGCCGCGCAATTACAAAATCTCTCAAAGCTTTTTTAGATGAAACACAAAATACTTGGCTTTGCCCGCCGCATAGGATTTTTGCTTTTGGTTGTGTGGACTGTTGTCTCTCTGGTGACACTGTTAATTGAACTCGTTCCGGGCGACCCTGCCAACGCAATCTTGGGCGACCAAGCCACGCCCGAACAGATTACGCAGTTTCGTCAAACTCATGGTTTAGACCGCCCGCCTTTTTTCTTTTCGTTTCCGCAAGATGCAGACGGTTCAAGAAATTTCAAGTGGCACGGAGTCAACAACCGTTATATTGATTATTGGAAGAATCTGTTTCGCGGAGATATGGGAAAATCATTTCGCACGGAACGTCCGGTCGTTCAGATGATTTTCGAGCGTTATCCCTCAACAATTATTCTCGCTTTAGCAGCGATGCTTGTGGCGGTTCTGATAGCAATTCCGCTTGGTGTATTTGCGGGAAAAAATCGTGGGACGATTTTCGATAACGTGTCTTCTGTGGTTGCACTGATAGGCATAAGCCTGCCGGGTTTTGTTATCGGTCCGACACTTGTTTATCTTTTCGCCGTTCAGGTTCGCTGGTTTAATCCGACTTATAGCGGTTATCCCGAAGATATACTTCTGCCCGCAATCACATTGGGCGCGGCTCTGTCTGCGATTCTGACGCGCATGGTGCGCTCGTCTGTTATTGAAGAACTTGGTGAAGATTACGTTCGCACGGCACGCGCCAAAGGCTTGAGCGAAAATAAAGTTTTGTATAAGCACGTTTTGAAAAACGGACTTATTCCGGTTGTCACAATCTTAGGTTTACAACTCGGGGTTCTTCTTGCGGGTGCAATTATTACAGAGAAAATTTTCGGCTGGCAGGGATTGGGTCTGTTGCTTGTGGAAGACGGAATTGCAAAGCGTGATTATCGTCTCGTACAAGGTTGCGTCCTTGTTATTTCCGTCACCTACATTGTTGCAAATACACTGACCGACATGGTTTATCGTTGGTTAGACCCAAGAATTAGATTGTCTTGATTTAGGATTTGGGGGTTATTCCGAAACCCGAAATCCGAAATCCGAAATCGTTATGAATCGTTTAACGTACATAGGGCTTGTTATCGTTTTATTGATTGTCATCATGGCGGTCTTTGCACCGCTGATTGCGCGTCAAGACCCTGCGAAAGGCAAACTTTCGCAAGCCTTTCAATCGCCGTCATCCCAACATCTTTTGGGGACAGATGCGCTGGGGCGCGATGTCTTTGCGCGTATTGTTTACGGTGCGCGTGTGTCACTCGAAGTCGGAATTGTTGTCGTAGCCGTTTCAACACTTGTCGGAACAATCTTGGGTTCTTTAGCCGGATTTTATGGCGGCTGGATTGACAGAATTTTATCGGGCTATATCTTCAATGTTTTTTTGGCATTTCCGGGTTTGTTGCTGGCAATCGCTTTTGTAGCGTTTCTGGGAGCCGGGCTTGGCAAATTAATAATGGCTCTATGTGTTATCGGCTGGGTCGGTTATGCGCGTGTGATGCGTGGACAGGTTCTTAAAGTCCGTGAATACGATTATGTTCAAGCCGCCAGAGCATTGGGGGCAGGCGATTTAAGGATTCTTTTCGTTCACATTTTGCCAAACGCGATTCAGCCTTTGATTGTTCAGGCAAGTCTCGGTATGGCGGGCGCGGTTTTATCCGAAGCCTCTCTTTCGTTTTTAGGTTTGGGCATTCCGCCGCCGACGCCATCATGGGGAAAGATGATTGAAGAAGCACAACAAACGGGCTTTGAAACAATCATGTTGCTTGCTCCGCACGCATTGATTTTCCCTTGTATAGCAATTGCATTGACAGTTCTTGCTTTTAACTTTGTCGGCGACGGACTGCGCGAATACTTAGACCCGAAACAACGCAAGAGATAAACATTCGTCATTTGCCGCTCAGTAATTTCTCAATCTCTTTCAAAGCTTTTTCATCTTTGCCGTTTTGTCTTGCGAGTTCAAGCGAATGTTTGCCCAATAATATGTAAGCCGCTAAAGCCGCGTCGAGTTTTTTTCTTTCAAATACCTCTAAATGTTTGCGAACAGTTATCACATCTGCACGCGCGAATGTTCCTGTCAAAGCTTTTGCAGGTTCGCTTACATACAAATTCTCAACAGTGCTTTCCACTAAAGGTAAAAGTGCTTTTCGGGCTTCGTCGGAATTCAACCCGCAATCTCTTAACATCTCGACTGCAATATCAAACAAAGCGACGAGATGCCCGCAAGCCACCACGGCAGAAGCGTGATAAAAAGCTTTATCTTTTGTCTTTATCGAAAAGCTTTCTCCGCCTAAATCACCTGCGATTTTTTTTCCGAGTTTTACGGCTTTATTGTCGCCTTCAATACAATAATAAGCTTTGCCCAAACTCTCCGCACCAATTACGGAATCGCTCACGGAAATCAAAGGATGAAACGAACCAACGGCTATTTTCCCGTTTCGCAAAACCCGCAAAACTTCGGACGAAAGTGCTCCGCTTGTATGAAAGATGTATTCGGGTTCATCCGATGTAGAAAACTTTAAGGCTAACTCATTTGCAACTTTTTCGATGTCACCATCGGGCGTAGCGATGAAAACGATGTCGCTTACGGGAAGTTGTGAAAGCTGTTTTGAAGACAAAGGTTGAACGGTTGAGCCGATAAGTTTCGCAGATTCTTTCGCGTGTCCTACTCTTTTTGAAACGACAGCCGTTATTTCATAACCGATTTTATTTAATGCGAGTCCCAAGGCTGTCCCGAGACGCCCCGCACCGATGATTGCGACGGTACTCTCATAGTTCTGAGTTCTGGGTTTTGAGTTCACAGTTCTTTTTATGTTGATTTAGTTGAATTCTGTTCTTAATCCTAAATTGTCAATGACAAAAAAACTTAGTGTTCAGTCAAGGTTGTGATGACGGGTCAGAACCGCCTGCGCCTACGGGCGGGTTAAGCGCGGCAAAGAAGAAACCCGCCCGCTAACACAGGCGGTTCTGACCTCGTCAGTCAATTGAAACTTGACTGAACATTAGTAACAAATAGAAAGAAGAAACCCGCCCGCTAACACAGGCGGTTCTGACCTCGTCAGTCAATTGAAACTTGACTGAACATTAGTAACAAATAGAACTCAGAACTCAGAACTCAGAACTCCTAGTGTCCGTTCTTCCCGTTTGGCATGACGACTTCGACCAGTGCGGGTTCGCTTGGCAAATCGTCAACCCATTGGTTAAGACGGGCGCGCAATTCTTCGCGTGTGAGCAAACCGTAACCGTCTATGGGAATTTCAATACGAACGGGCGGCGGTGTTGTCATCCTCTGAACAGCGTAAACTAAAAGGTTTGCTTCTGTGCAGGTAAATCTTTCGGGCATAGCTCCGCGCGCAAACGCGCCTGACAATGAGCGTGCGCGAGCCGCTAAATCGGAACTTGCCTCAATCCTGGCAATTGCATCAAGAGCAATAGCAAGTGGTGTTATTAAAAGTTTCAGCGCGTGTTTGTAAGAGGCAAGCCCCGCCCGCATGATTGCTTCTAATTCAAGCGGTATTTGTTTCAGAGTAGTTGCGCTTGCAAGCCTGAACGAACAAGCGCAAATCGGACGCTCCATTAAAACCTGTCTCACATTCAATTCACAACGTGCGTTTCTGCCTTGGTCCAAGAGTTCAGATGCCCGCTCCCAATGTTGCGGGTTTACCAAATCAAGTTTTGACAGAGCCTCAAACTCGCGCCAATCGTCTGTTCTAAGTAGCGAGTCAATCCCGTATTTCAAATCCGGCGAACTCATTGTTGTTGCGTGTGATGCCGCATAATGCTGGCTGTAACGCATCTGAAACTCGCGCCACAGAAGGCTGAAACGCTTGTTTGATTCGGCATTAAAGGCACTGTACGGATCGTCCAGAAGATTAATCAATTCCAACCGTGCATCTTCAATTTCGTCAACGGTCGTCGGTTCTGCTCCTGCAATGTATCTGCGAATCTGCTCGCGCGGTTCCAGACCCTGAACATAGTTTTCGAGTTCTTTAAGATGATAATGGCTCTGTTCTAAAACATCTTTTGAATCGTTAAATGTGTCAGAGATTCTTTGCAGTCCTTCTTCCAGCGAAATCACATCAACCAGCGAAGTTTCTACGGCTTCGGCGGCGATGTCGAATTTTTGTGCGGATGTGGAAACCAATCTCCACGCCCTTGTTACAATTGCGTCTTCGGGTAAGGTTTCAAACCTTTCAATAAGACGCATACTACGCCATTTGGCAAGCCATTCAACTAATGAGGAACGCACAATTTCGCGTTGTGTCGGGTCTGCCATCGAACCGAGTGCGTGATTCTCTGTTAATCGCCTTGCCCACGCCGTTAATTCTTCCGCACTGTGAAGCAGGTTTGCCGAACGTGCTGCGCCTTCAATCTCGTCCCAGACAAGTTTGTGGTCTAGCATTCTGCGTCCGATTCTCTCGCCCGATTTTGTTACGAGTTCGATTCTTCTTTGTGCAATGAGCGCGGCGAGAACAAGTTGTTGTGCTTCCCGCAAAAGCCCATATGGTTCGCCGCGAAGTCTGCGATAAATCTCCGAAATCGGCACTATATCTCCACCCGCTTCATCCGTCATCGTGGCAATTTCACGCACCCAAGGCTGTCGTAAAATCTGTTCACCCGCTTCAAGGGCATATGTGTCGCCGCGATGAGAAACCAAACCTAACGGCGCAACAAAAAGTTTTGCGAGTTCCTGAACGCTTGCCGCACCTTGATTCGCACCGCCGAACAGACTGATAACAAGATGTGTCACTTCGTTTAACCCAAGCGGTTCTGTGAAAATGGGATGAAGCGGATAACGCATTGAAAGAATTGGCGATAGGATTGTCGTCAAAGCCTCTGACAGCGACGGGGCTGTACGCGCTTCGTCAGGGACGCGCTGTGCATAACCGCCCGTATGTATTAAACCGTCTTCTATGTAAACCCTCGTCCAGATTCTTTCTGCAAGAGAGGTGTACATACGTTCTGCGGCTTGCGCGGCGTCTCCGTATGCCGAAGATAATTTACTGTTAGTTCTTAACGTAGTCAGGCGTTTGAGAATTTCTTCTTCTTCGTGGGTTAAAATCGCCGGTTGCCAAACAGCAAAAGCCGCCGCCCAGCTATTTCGCAAATCGCTTGAAAATGGTGCTATACCTTTTGATTTCGGTGGCAAAAAAGCTATTTCCCAATCATAAACCTCAGGCGAATCCGCGTTTGCATATCTCTCTGAGGTGTTTTGAAACCTGGTATCATCATTGCTCCAACGAAGCCGTCCGCGTCGCGCCATTCCACGCCATGAGACATGAAAATCAACCGTTTCATTCGTAATCAAATCATAGTGAGGGTAATCCTCGAACCTTAGGCGTGGAAGTTGTCGCAAAAATCTTGAGTAGTCCGCTTCGTTTAACTCTTGTGTAGCATTTGCGAGCGCATCATCAAAACCAATTGAAGCAGTAATGTTAAAGCAATAGCGTTTATCGTTTCCTTCTTCCGTAACACGGATTGCATCGGGCGGAGCGTATTGATGAAACTGCAAGAGCATCTCTTGCAGACGGGTTATTGACGATTCGGGTTCGTTTTCATCATAAATCAATGACGCCGCACCGAGTTCGCGTGCTGTTGAGCCACGCCCGTCAAGTGACAATATAAAAAGACATTTCAGAGCGAGTTTCGCCTGTAATCTCTGCATTACAGGAATCACGGAAATTGCTTCGTTAAGTGTTTTATCGTAAGCCGTAAAAGCCTCTTTCAACGGCTCGGATTTTCTAAGGTCGTATTCGACGCGGTCAAAAACTTCGTCAAGAGCAACAAGCGAATGTGCCGGACGATTTGCAACCTTTCCAAAGGTCGCCGCCGAAAAAGGCAGAAACGCAAAGGTAGGCGAATAAAGCCGGACAGCCGAAGTAATATCCAATACTACGGGGTGCATGGGATATACCATTGCAAAACGCGGTTCGCTCCAGTTGAAACCCGGAATTACACTGCGAAGATAGAGATATATGTCGTGAAGTATTGCCCGTCCTTGAATGTTTTTATGAAAGAGATGTATGTCTGCGACTTGGTAAAGATGTTCGTGGTCAAGATAGTCAATCTGATATGAACCGATAAGCGCGACATTTGCACCGTCCGCACCTGAAATATCATCATCAAGCGCAAGACCAACAAATGCCTTTACACTTTTAACGATTTCGGCAAGCTCACTTAAAAGAGGTCCGTCGTCTCGTGATACACGACCGGGACGCCCGAAGGCTGTGTCAATAATAACGACAAGAGGCGTATTGCCCGCACGCGAAGCCGCCACCGCAAGAATCTGTTGGGGGTCATCCGCCCAATCCGCTTCGTCGTTTCCGAACGCGGCGGCAAATCCCGAACGCAGTTCATCAATCAACGAGAGGCGTGTCCCGCGCTGTATGTTTACAATCAAACACCTGTTTTGCGACAGACGCCTGGCACTCGTGGCAACATGCTGGTCGTTTAGCGTTGAACTGAGTTCAGGCATCGCCGCCAACGCACTGAACGCCGCCAGAAGATGGCTTTTACCAACACCGCGAATCCCCGCAAGGGCACGCGCAACCCCGCTTCCGACAGGCATCATTCCGAGGTTGTCCAACCAACGCACCATCAAATCGGATGTCACATTGGTAAAACGATACGCCGCTAAAACCCTTGCCGGTTCTACTATGAAATTTTGAACTTCCTCGTAGGGCTGAAGTTCTACTAGGTCTTTTATCTTTTCCTGAATACGTTTCATCACACAAAGCCGACCGCACTTTTATATCTCGACTTAAATTGTTCAGGCACAAATTCAATCTAACAAATCAGAACTACCAAGCGCAATGCAATTTTTTTGATTTGGAAATAAAGAATTCTTTTAACATAAAAAAGGACAGCTACAAATGCTGTCCTCTGCTAGGGTATTTTTGTTATTTATTTCAATCCTTAATGCTGACACATTTACCAAAAACGGAACGCACGGTTATCCAACCGTTGATTCGCCCGCGATTATTTCCTATTTGAAAGCGTTCGCCTTGAATCGCTTTTACAAGGAGAAGATATTCGCGCCCGTTCACTTTGCAGAGCACAATATCGCCAACCTTCAGCTTTGTTTCTCCAATCGGTTCGACGGTACAAAGCTGTCCCGATTCGATTTTGCCATTCATCGAATTTCCGCGAGGGCGAAAAGAAACGGTTTCACCATTTTTGAGTTTTTCGTAATTGATTAGGTCATCAACCAGCGGTTGAAAACGGTGTTCATATTTGTAGCCCGCAATGCTAATCGTGCGACTGATGATTCGCGGCATCGGAGTTATCGAAGATAACGACATACTTTTTCAGTTTGATTTTTATGTCGCCATTTTCAACGGCTCAAAATCTCTGTTTAATTTCCC
>Ga0187894_10004798_pt1 | contig 14221 bp, 12 predicted proteins | sample GBC1701081metaG_FD_136650 | JGI IMG/M metagenome (GOLD analysis project Ga0187894, IMG submission 136650) | White microbial mat communities from a lava cave in the Kipuka Kanohina Cave System on the Island of Hawaii, USA - GBC170108-1 metaG ...
CGCAAGGACCGCTCGACGTGGTCCTCCAGCATGGCGATGATCAGCTCATCCTTGCTGTCGAAGTTCGAATAGAACGCACCGCGCGTGAAGCCGGCGGCGGCGGCTATGGCATCGATGCTGGCCGCACCAATGCCGCGTTCCTCGAAGACCTGGGCGGCGGCTTCGAACAGGCGTTGTCGGGTTTCGTCACGGGTCGGACGGATGCGTACTCTTGACATCGAGCCCGGACATAGCACGAATCAAGTTGATACAGTAATGTATCTAGTTGCATCGACGACCCATGACCGAGGCACCCAGGTCATTGAGCTTCACCGGCAAGCCGCCAGCACGGGCAACCGGCTATCGGTAGCGGCAACCTCCGCGATCAAGGCCGCGACCACCGTGATTTCACCGCCGACATACGTATCGTCGGTGCTCTCGAAGAAGCGACTGACTATCCGCCGTTGGGAAACCCGATCAATCATCCGTGCGCTTGGGCAGCTCTACTTGCACGCCCTCATCCTGCCCGCTGCGACTGCTATAGAACACCAGCGCCATCAAACCGACCCCAAGCGCCGTCGTAAAGGTGATCCCCAGGATCAAGGGTCCGAGCAGGTCCGGATCGAGGCCGAGGGAGCCGACCGCCAGCCAGCAGATCGCGATGATCGCAGCAATCCCCACGACGCAGGCGATCGAAAACCGGACAATCCAGGACGACCGATATTCCTCAGGGATCATGGTCATTTGTCTGCTCCTCGGCTCGCGTACAGAGTGGTTCGTCGCGCGTGATCAGTTCCTGGTGCCGTCGCGACATTCTGTCTGTCTAATGATGACGATCATCATGTAAAACATCTCAGGCAATGACGCACATAATTTTATCTCGCCATAGGGATACAAAACCGACGGCGAACGCTACGCGCGTCCTCTCTCCTTCTTGTGGCGCAGCGAACATTCGTCGTCTCGATTCACGCGAGATAGATCCCCGAGCAGGCCTAGGAACTGGGCATCACCGAGGCCGAGGTCATCAAGAACGTGATGCTGAAGGAAACCGTGGACGGCGAATTCACCACCACGGATGACGTCGCGGATGCCGTGCTGTTCTTCGCCGGGCCCGCAGCAACGCGCTGACCGGCCAGTCGATGGTCGTCAGCCACGGATCGTTCATGCAGTAGGATTCGACCTCCCGGCGGGCGGCACTGCACGCCGGCTCTGGTGTTCGCAATCAAACCTGTTGTCGTGCTTCGTCGTATGTCGGCCGGATGCGTACTCTTGACATCGTGGCCATGGCGGCGCACAAAGCAACTCGATACAATAATGTATCGAGTTGCTTTGATGGATACCCGATGGCCGAGGCAACCCAGGCCGAGCGGTTCTTCCTGGCGGCCATGTCGTCAGCTTTCCGCGAGGATCCCTATCCCCTCTACGAGACCTATCGCGGCCGCGACCGGCTGCTGCGCATGGCCGACACGATCTGGTTCGCGCTGGGGCACGGCGACGTCACCACCCTGCTGCGCCACCCGAAGCTCTCCTCGAACGAGTCACGGGCCACGACCGAAGCGGCCAAGCACAGCGAACCGACGTGGGAGTCGCGCAGCCTGCTGTTCATGGAACCGCCAGACCACACGCGGCTGCGCGGCCTGGTCGCGCGTGCTTTCACGCCCAAGCGCATCGCGGACCTGCGGCCGACATCCGAAGCGATCACCGCCCAACTGCTGGACGCCATCGCCGCGCACGATCCGGGCACGCCAGTCGACCTGATCGAGGCCTTTGCTTATCCGCTGCCGGTGCAGGTGATCTCGGCCCTTCTGGGCGTGCCCACAGCCGACCAGGAGGCCTTCACGGCCTGGTCGCGCGGCGTGGCGCGCTCGCTCGATCCCTCGATCCTGCGCTCGGCCGCTATCGATGCCGCCATCGCCGAGGCCGAGCAGAGCCTGACAGCGTACCTGGAAGACCTTTTGGCACAGCGCCGCCGGCAGCCGGGCGACGACCTGCTCTCCGCCCTGGTCGCCGTCGAGTCCGATGGCGATCGCATCTCGCCGCAAGAGGTCGTCGACCTCGCCCTGTTGCTACTGATCGCCGGTCACGAGACCACGGTGAACCTGATCGGCAACGGCGTGCTGGCCCTGCTGCGCGCGCCCGACCAGCTGGCGCTGCTGCGCCGCAGCCCCGATCTGATCGCCCAGGCCATTGACGAACTGCTGCGCTTCGACGGCCCGGTGCAGATCACCTAGCGCGTCGCGACCGAGGATCTCGACCTGATGGGCCACCGCGTGCGGGCCGGCGACGAGATCATGATGGTGCTGGGCGCCGCCAACCGCGACCCCGCGGTCTTCGCCGACCCGCATCGACTCGACGTGACCCGTGACGCGCGCCGCCACGTCGCCTTCGGCGGCGGCATCCACCATTGCCTGGGCGCCACCTTGGCGCGCGTCGAAGGACACGTGGCGCTGCACGCCCTGCTCGCCCGCTTCCCGCACATGGCGGTGGCCGGCACGCCGACACGCCGTCCCACCTTCACGCTGCGCGGCCTGGAGTCTCTGCCGGTGCTGCTGCTGGACAACGCGACCCGTCCGCCACAACCCTGTGGCAGAACGTTAGGGCGCGGCGGACTCGTTCAGGTGACCGGCGTCATCGACGCGCCGAACCCGAGCGCCCCGCGCTCCCCCGCAGCAGGTTTCGGGAAAGCGGTGCTCGAAGCGCTCCTCGATGGGTCGTCGGCAATAAGAGTCACTTCTTGCGCGGCAACTACGGAGCAACCCTTCCACCGGCGGCGGGCATCTGCCCGACCCTGCAAAACGAAATGACGTTCGGCGGAACACTGCTGGCGCCGGCGGCTTGAGTCAATGCCATGCGACTGGGCCGTCAGTTTGATATATAGGGGAGCGGTGCCGATTCGGTTGGCATATTCGAGTTCTGCGCCCGATGGCCAAAAATAACAGAGACGAGTTCACGGAGAAGACCAAGCTCCAGATCGCGAAGCGGGCTGGTTGGCTCTGCTCGGACCCATCCTGCCGCAACCCCACGGTCGGCTCAAATGCTGACGGTGATGGCGAAATGAACTTGGGCACGGCTGCACACATATGCGCCGCAGCGCCCGGTGGTCCCCGCTATGACCCGAATATGACCCCGGAGCAGCGCAGCTCCGCTGACAATGGCATCTGGATGTGTCGGCTCCACGGCACAGCCGTGGACGCCAGAGATTCGACGTTCACCGTTGAGCTGTTGCGCAAATGGAAGGCGCAGGCCCAACAGGATTCGCGGCGCCGCGTGCTGTACGGGGACGTGCGGTACAGGCCGGCTGACCAGGAGCCGTCCGAGGACGAACTAGGCGCTCGGCTTCGTGCCGCCACCGCCGCCGACCTCGACGTGTTCCGCCGTTCCGATAAATGGCCGTCTACAACAATCCCCTTGACCCTCCAGGTCGATGACCTGGACGGGCCTGTCAGCGCCTCTGCGTTGGCGGCCGCCCTCAGCACCCTCGATGATCTTATCCTCGTTGCGCCGCCAGGAATGGGGAAGACGACGACCGTGTTTCAGATCGCCGAGGCACTTCTGGCCGGCGGGAAGACATCACCCGTTGTCATTCCCCTCGGCGATTGGTTGACCGACAACGTGTCGTTGCTCGAATCCATCCTCAAGCGGCCGGCATTTCGTGGAATCTCGGAGGTTCAGCTCCGCGCCGTGGCCGCCAAACCCGGCGTAATCCTGTTGCTCGATGGCTGGAACGAATTGGATGGTGCTGCCCGCCGCCGCGCCACGGTTCAGGTCGAGCGGCTCCAGATGGAGCTGCCGGCACTCGGCTTGCTGGTTTCCACGCGCAAACAAGCGCTCGACGTTCCGATTCACGGCACTGGCATCAATCTCCTGCCGCTCAATCGAGCGCAGCGACTTGACATCGCCCGCGCGCTGCGTGGCGACGCAGGCGAACGCTTCCTCGATCAGGCATGGCGCACGGCTGGCCTGCGAGAGCTTGTGACCATTCCTCTTTATCTGACGGCCTTGCTTGCTCTCCCGGAGGAAGGCCCGTTCCCGGCTACGAAGGAGGAGGTGCTGCGTCGGTTCGTTGCCGTCAACGAGGCTAACAGCCAGCATGCCGAAGCGCTCGCGCAGGCCACCCATGGGTTCCACGGCCGATTCCTTGGAGACCTGGCGGCGGCCGCGACCCGCGCCGCGAATACGACCATCGCGGATCCCATCGCCCGAAAAACCATTGCCGAGACCGACAATGTGCTCGCGGCGGAAGGCCAGATTACAGATAAACCTCAGCCCAGCGCAGTCCTCGATGCGCTTATCAGCCATCATGTGCTGATGCGGGCCGGCGAGGGCTACTCTTTCCAACACCAGCAGTTCCAAGAGTGGTATGCATCGCGCTCCGTCGAGCGCCTGATGATGGCCGGCGCTTCCGACAAGCCTTCCCGAGATGCGTTGCAGGCGGACGTTCTAAACCAGCCCGCATGGGAGGAAGCCATTCTCTTCGCTAGCGAACGGCTGGCGCGTGGAACCGAGCAACAGCAGGAGGCGTGCAGCTCGTCCATTCTAGCCGCTTTCCCGATCGATCCGATCCTTGCCGCCGAGATGATTTACCGCTCGACGGACGCCGTGTGGGGACGCATCAGTGCCACCATCCAGGGCCTTGTCAGGCGATGGCACACCCCGGAAACGGTGGATCGCGCGTTACGCTTCATGATCACCTCAGGCCGGCCCGAGTTTGCCGGTCAGGTCTGGCCTCTCATCACCCACGAGGACGATCAGGTCCACCTCACCGCGCTCCGCGCCGGAAGGCGCTTTCGTTGTTCTGTTCTGGGATCCGACCCGGCTAAGCGGCTTGCGGCGTTGCCGTCGAACCTCCGCCGGAACGTCCTTGACGAGATCGTTTCCAATAGCGACATGGACGGCCTTGACCTCGCAACCGCTGTAGCGACTGCCGATCCCGATCCCGAGGTCAAGGCATCGGTGGTCGGTTCTTTGGCGTTTCGCCGCGCCGATCGCCATGTGGCAGAAGTGCTTCTGGGCGCAGACGATAAGACCTTTGATCTTCTGGCCCGCAGGAACCTGATCGATGATGTGACGGACGCAGCCGTCCAGGCCGGTCTTGCCGCTGCGCATGAGCGGCTCCGCACGGGTGGCGTGCCGGCCGACGAGCGGCTGCGGGCGCTCGTCTACGGACGCGATGGCGCAGACTGCAGCGCCGAGTTGGTGACCGTCATCGCGGAGATGGCCATCGACGACAGGCGGAGCGGTGCCATCCATCTAATCTACGAAGCCAAGAATCGCTTTCCCCGCGCCGTTGCCGAAGGAATGTTGCGCCGCGTCAGGGAAGGCAGTGCTCTCCCCTATCAAGCCTCGGAACTTATGGCCGGAGCCGGATTCTCGTTCGAAGATGATGTGCTGCTCGACGTTGCCCTCGCGGAACGTCGCTTCAACGATCGGGCCGATGCAGCTGCCTCCGTGCTTGGCCCAAGGGCGGTCGGCCGCTTGATCGAAAAGATGTTCGAAGCTAAGAAGCTAGTTCGCGATGCCGCTGGCCAATACGATGAGGCGGCCGCCGATCGCTACCACACAATTCAGGATCGTATCGGCGAAACTCAAATCGCAAGCCTTCTTGCGGCGATTGGGGCGAGATCGGCGCAGGCCGACGTTCACGAGCTGGCAGGCATGGCGAGTCTGATCTCGCGTCACCCCGATGGGAAGAATGGCCGCGGACAGCCCTTCGATGCTGCTTCGCTTGTGACGATTGGCGCGTTTGTCGAGGACTGGGGCAATCGGCTCTTGGCTTCGGCTGAAGCCACTCGTGCGGAGCTTTCATCCATCGCGACACTCGCGAGTCACTCACCGTCTCCTACGTTGCTTCTCACGCTCAAGCGGCTGCTGGATGAAGAGCTCTACCGCTGGCGAGCATTCCGGGAACAGGCGGAAGCTGAACGGTATCGAGGAGGCACCGCCACCAACGAAGCCCGCATCTCCTGGATGACGCAGTATCAGCGGGCCTTTCATGCTATCAGCGGCCCCGAAACGGCAGCGCTGATGCGCGAATACCTGCCGGATCAGGAGTTCGGCCATTCGGCGGCCTTGGTGCTCGCCGCCCAGTGGCGTGCCGAGAATGAGCCGAGCGACGACAGACGCTGGAAAGGCGGATTGGACTTCTCGCGCGTTGCGGAGAAGCGTGCGGCCCGAGCATTGGATCCAGCCGCGTCTTCGGTGGAAGCTGACGCCATTTTCAGTGCGATCGAGCCGCTGATGCACGGCGACGCGACCGACACCGAAAAACGCCATGCGGTTGCTCTCGCCATCGTGGCTGCTGCCCTGCCTCACGGCCAGCGCAAAGACGCGGTTGAAGCGTTGCTCGTCAAGGCCGAACGCTATTCGCGCGTCGGCCTGCTCACCGCCTTGGTTCGCTCCGGCGAGATCGTCCACATGAAAGCGGTCGAACAGGGCCTTGCCGAGGTGTTAGAAGCCGCTCAGAAGCAACCTTGGATTATAACGGATCGGCACGAACTCAAGGATTGGCTTTGTCTACTGCCCTTCACTGACAGGCCTGCTGACACCTTGACTGTTGTCCGTGCGTTGCCCGAGCAACACCGCAAAACGCACGACCTGGAGGATTTACTGGATGCATTAGCGTTCGCACCTGGCGATGACGCGGAGAACGCTCTCTTCCAGCTGGCCGAAGCCGACCCGCGACTTTACTCTCACCATGCCTGGCGCAGTGCAGTCACCCGCCGTGACACCTGGTCCGCTGCGAAACGCCTCGTTGATCTTACCGCACAAGGCGTGCTCGGTGGCAAGGGCAGGACAGATCAATGGGACACGTCTGAGCTCCTCGCGCGCCTGATCGGGGGCCGTGCCGAGGCCCGGACTCATGCCTACGACCTCCTTCGAAAAGGTCCCATTTCACCAGGGCTGAAGCTCATTGCCCAGGCCGTTGCAGAAAACCCCGATACCGATGGCTTGCTGCTTCTCGTCCAGCTGGAGATTGAGCATCGGAGCGCCTTCGCATCATGGCGCACGATCGAGACTGTTGTTACCGAGCATGTTCCCGCCGACGAATGGCAAGGGGCATACAACATATTACCGACGCCCGCTGCCGAACTTCGGCGCAAGCTCCTCGCCATGACGACTGACGGCGGCATAAACGATGCCGCCGCACGGTGCCTGAACCGCATCGACAAGGTCAGAGACGAGCACGGTATTCCCGATACGGAACCGCGTCATCCCGATTTGGCCTCGGGCAAGGCGTGGCCAATCATGGCGCCCGATCCGGATGCGAACGAGACGGGATGATCTACGTTATCTGACGGCCCGGGTACACAGCGATGCCGGTCTGGCACTGGCGCGCGAGACAGCCCGCGTCTTCCGCCGGCTGGGGAGAACGTGCGGCGTGCCTACTACGAACACGTGGCGCCCGATTTCATGGCGTCGCTGCGCGCGTAGGTCACGTTGGCTTCCCGGCGAAAACCAGGGATCGCCCGGGCGGGGCCACGTCGGTGGCGCACGCAGAGCGGGTGTATCGCTCATGATGATCATGGGGCCCTGCCTGCGGTTCCCGGGTATCGCAGTTCAGATGTCTCCAGCAGTAGCCGGAGCCATGGCTGAGGTGAGGGCCTCAAGGACATCTTCTGCGGACGCGGGCTTCGTGAGGTAGCGGCGCCCGCGGTATCGCTGCGAGACCATCTCGCGATACCCCGTGAGGAACACGAACGGTATCCCCGCATCGTCCAGTGCATCGGCGATCGGCAGGGACAGCTGCCCGTCCCGCAACGGCAGGTCCAGTAGTGCAACATCGGGGTGGGCGTAGCGGAGGTGCTCCAGTGCTTCACCAACGGAGGCCGCAACCTTGACCGCGTCAAAGCCCGCATCGTACAGCGCACGTCCCAACGCCCAACCGAGGATCACGTCATCCTCGAGATCAATGCCCTCGCTCCTGCTGGGTCAACCGACGGAAAAGGCGCTTTGGTTTCCATGTTGGTCTCTGGACAAGTTCGCTATACAGAGGGCCTGACTGACCCGACGATCAGGGCCTCGCCAGCAGCCACGCCATGATGACAGTGTCCGGTGGGCGCCGGCTGCGCGGCAGGCTGTGGTGCTGCGCGGCTTTCCTTGCGAACGCGGTTGCCTGCTCCAGGGATTGTCGCTTCTCATCCGCAAGCGCCATCCACTCGCGAATAATCGTGCGGCGCAGGTCCTTATTTGCCATTTGACGTTCTCCTGTGCACTGCGCTTACGCGGCTTTGCGGATCGGAGTCACCTCGCGGCGCCGCGCCGAAACGGCGCATCCGCATTCATGGACGATTCCCGCCTCAATGAACAAGCCGCGCCGCTGCAGCGACAGGCGAAGGTTTTCAGTGGCCGCGGGCTTTTGTGGGTCTACCCAGACCACCAGCACGCCGTCGGGACTGACGAGCTTCACCAGCCAATCAAGCGATGCCTCAAGGGTTCTGAACGGGCGCCGACGCCAGTCGATCAACGCTACATCGTACTGGCCGGCCGGATGACCACAGTTAGCTGTGGCCGCTGCGCGAACGTAGCCGCGACGGTGCAGCTCCACCCTCAAAGCGACGCCCTTGGAGCCGGCTACGACGATTCTGTGATGCTTCGAGCAGCCTGCAAGCGCAATCATCGGTTCGATGATTCGATCGCCTGCCAGGGTGGCGCGAGAAGACGTCATGATGTCACCGTTTTGTCTAACCGTTGCTAGGCGCTGGCGCGGTGACAGAACGGCTGACCGCCGGCCAGGCGTCTCGTGCAAGCCGAGCCTGAGTGATGAAGGTGATTGCCGCTATCGCGAGGCCTGCCCGCTTGTGCTGAATTCAACAGCACACGGGGCCACGATCACGGGCGGTGCGACCATTTCCGTGCGCCGAATTGCCCTCCACGCGATCCAAGGGCCATCGCACTCAGGACGGAGCAACATGACGCCATCTCGCTTAAAGGTCACACTTGAACGACAGCGTCCATAAGGTGGTCAGAACGACATTAAGAAGCGAGACGGATGAATGGGTCACGATATAGGAATCGCATAGTTAGCCGCGGGATTTGCGCGTGCGGCCGGTGCGCTTGACACGATCTCTGTCCATAGCTGGTGCTTCATCCCGCGGTGCCGGCCGCTAGCATGGCCGAGCTGATCGCGCTCGCTAAGGGGCGGCCCGGCGAGCCCACTATGCGCCGCCCGGCAACGGCACCGCGATGCACTTGACCGACGAACATTTCAAGACGTTGACCGGCGTCGAGATGGTCCACGTACCGTACCGCCGCGACGGTGCGCCCGCCCTCGCTGACGAGAAGGTCACCGCTTGGTGGAGAGCTCCCCTCATGTTATTGATCTGCACTACCTCTTCGCCTCCATTCAGTCTGGGCGGAACATCCATGGCGCGCGTTGCTCGGGTCGATTTGCCGCAACGTTCGGTGCTTAAGCCGCTCTACGCCAGGGCGGGCTTCGCTGACGCTTTCGCGATCGATCTGCCGAGCAATGCGACGGGCGACGCCGAGCGCCTCGCCGCCCATATGCTTAAGGGTCAAGCGCGGTGGGTTGGTTGGCTAATAGCGCTAAGGGACACTTTGGTTGCGGGGTTTGGTCTTAAGACATCGTCTCAGTTGCGCGATGACGTTGCGACGGACCGGATCGATTTCTTTCGCGTCTACGATCGGCGTCGTCATGAGATTATTCTTGGCGAGGACGATCGCCATCTCGACTTCCGTTTGTCCGTTTTGGTTGACGAGTCCGCTTTGTGCCGCCGCCTTGTCGCCACAACAGTCGTGACCTTCAATCATTTGGGAGGGCGGGCCTATATCGCGGGAATTGCGCCTTTCCACCGCCTGATCGTAAAGTCGTCTTTGCGTCGAGCCGAGCGATCGGGCTGGCCACCTGAGCTGTGAGGTCGCGCGTCGCCGGCAGTTGGCCGCGGGACTGCGCGTGCATGATCGAGTACGCCGCTTGATCTGGCTCTATCTGTCGTCGCTTTTGATGCTCCCTACGCTGACCACTGGGCAGCGCTGTCTGCCGGCCGGTGCGCTTGACACGATCCCTGTCCATAAGCCTTGTTGAATGGATTGAATGACCAACAAGAGCGTGCGGCCCGCGGTGGCGTCAATCGAGACTGGTGGCTGCGCTCTCTTCCAGGGGATGCGTCATGCCGATCTCGGGGAATGGATGGGAGCTTCTTGTCAGCAGGCACCGGGTCCAGCGCAGCGGTGCCCAGTCGCGAACGTATGGTACGTACCAGGCCTTCCTGGATGGAAACGACGTCGCTGGCCTGTCGGGATGGGTGTGCGAGTGCCTGGGTCCCGGCGACAACCGGCAGGCAGACAACGGCAAGCGGATCGAGGCCGGCGGATACCCGCTCCACACGCATTTCGGCGACGTGTATCTGTCCGTCGGCTATTCAACGGATCTGCAGACCCCCGGCTCTTCCCCCATGCCGGGACTGAGGCTGGAAGACACCGGGCAGCGGTACGACATCCTCATTCACCCCGCCCGTCCGCCGACCTTGTATCTGTCGAGCGTCGGTTGCCTCAACTTGACGGGACCGCTTGGCGATTCCGAGGCGATGGATTTCTGGGATTCCCGCGCCCGGGTCATCGCGCTGATCGAGAGCCTGCGCGCTTTCGCGCCCGCCGCATTCACGGCGGCCGAGAACACGCGTATCCCTGACGCCTGGGTCGTCGTGGAGGGCGAACCGTCCGGGTAGGGTTGTCGTTGATAACTAACCAAACGAACCGTTTGGCGATGCAGTTCCAGATCAACCGTAGCCCGTCGAAGGTGTCACCAATATTTGAGAAAATCATCCACCTCTCACCGCTCCGCCTTTGTCGAACAGCTTGCGGTCGGCCAACGAGAAACGATTGACGTTCACAGTGGATACTGTAAGCGCAGTGCTTCAGACACGCGAATACCGGGTTGACACAGCGCAACGAGCCTCGCACATGCGAGCGGATGGCTCCATCTATCACCTTCGCTGGAATGTCTACTGCGCCAGCGCCTCCCGGATCGAAGTGTAGGGCTCGGGGCGATAGGTCTGGAGAAGCTTCAGGATGTGTCGCATGCTGATCGGGTTCGGGAAACGGTGCTGTTCGTCCTCGAAGACTGGCCAATCACCAAACTGATTCTTCTGGCCGACATCATGGAGCTCTTGTGCAAGCTCCCTCATGGAGTAGTCGCCGGTTGGGCCGGCGATCGTTACCGGTTCAAGTTCCGCCATCGTCTTGAGCCTGATAATGATCCGTGCCACGGCGCCCAGGCCGATTTCGTTGAACACTTGCTTCCAGCGGACCCAGCTCCTTACGGCCCACCGCACCAGGAATCTAGTCCATTGGGGATCGCCGAAGGTTGTAGAAAAGCCGGTGATCGGGAACTCCTGTGGCCACCGTTCTACTCGGGCGAATGCAGAGTAGATCTCAACCGCGCCGAATTGAGCGCCCCCGTGAATCCAGTTCGGCACACTCATGTAGTTCTGCGGGATGTTCGAGAAGTCATTGCGATTGGCTGGTGGCACAAAGACGTAGACGATCCCTGCTCGGATCCGTGTCAAGTACAGTTCCAGGTTCAGGGCGATCCGGGTCAGTTCGTCACGGGCGACGACCCTGTGGTCTTTGACAACGGCGGCGAGAATAGTGAGCCGAATCGTAATCGCCTCCACGTAGGCAGGGAGAGCCAGGCGGTGGTCGAAAATGAGTCCTGCGACGATGGTATCGCTTAGGATTGGAGGCAGGTTGGGAATCCAGGGCCCTCCATCCGGATAAGGCTCTGGCCACTTCGAGTAAAGAAGCTCGGGGAAGAACAGGCGTCGCCAGTACGCCTGATCGCCCAGGGCGACTACGACGCGCGCGGACTGTGCAAGCACGAGCGCTCGTTGGGCGTCCCAGGCTGATGTCCCCGTGCTCGATGGATCCTCCGGTGCAAACTGCTCGAGCGTTTGAAGCGCTTCACGGGGATAAGAGAGTTGTTCGGCGATGTCCCGCATGAGGCTCACCTGATCGAGCGAGCGCAACGCGGCCTCGAATCTGCGCGCGACCTGGTCGATCGCGTCTCGCATTTCCTGGACAAGGTTGGATTCGGGCAGCAGACCAAGCCCAGTCAGCACGGTCTTCACCGTCGTGCCAATACCCCAGATCGACGAGACTCCGTTGACGATGGAGGCCGCATTCTCGAGCGCTTTCCTCTCGTTTGAGGAGAGATGGAAGATATCGCGCAAGGGGTCGAGCTCGCCGCTCATGTCGTCTCCGTAGCTTGGAGCTTGTTGTATCCTAGGCGATCCCTGTTCTGATGTTGTCCCGAATGTAACGGTAGTATGGATTCTGACCTGTTTCCTGGTCGGCGCTATGCATCGGCGGGAATGCGCGCTGCATGCTCCGGTCATCGGGATCGTTGCTGCCGGCGAACCATTGATCGACAATGCTGCACTGCTGCTCCGTGCCGAATGATCCCCAACTGCGGCCTGCCGGACCGTATCCATATGCAGACATGTCACCGCCTGCGGTCCCAACCGCCGTCGAAACGGCGCGACAATAGTATTCTGGCGTGAAGGACTCGTTCGCGATCTGCCACGCGTGGGTGAGCTCGTGGATCAGAAGTTGCCCTGCGGCATTCACGCCAAGCCGGTCGTCCCCCTTGCCAGTGTAGCGGACCGGATCGTCGTATCCCTTTCCGAGATTCACTAGGATAGTGTCGCCAGGCGCGGGGGTAGTAAAAGGTCGACCGCCTAGCCCCACCAGGTTCGTCAGGAGGATCCGGTCGTAGGGCAGCTTTCCTTTGAAGACCTTGTCTGCGAATGCCTTCTGTTCTTCGGTCATAGGGCTCTGCCTGACGGTGGCGGCGGTGGCCACCGCTCCGACCACGAAAGCGGGCAACAAAGCGCTCGGGCCCAGCACGAAGGCGGCGCCTCCAGCGACAATGACACCAACGATCCCCGGCAGCACGAGCTCCTCGAGATTCAGGCGATCGGCGACCCCGCCAGCAACCACGATCGCCACGCCGGCCGCTCCGAATGTCGCGCCAAATGCCGCCACTTGCGCCAAGAAGCCGACCACGTCGCCTGCAGGACCGAACCAGTCCGTATCAAATTCGAGCCGATGGTTCAGGCGGGCCTGGCGTACGCCATGCCATTCGGCCGCGAGCAGCGGTGCCACGCCTGGCACGTCCCAGCGATGCACCAGATCCCCCGGCTCGTTGGTGCCGTGCACTTGCCCATGCGCCGCGAACGCGACCTGGGCGCCGACTGGTGTCGGCGAGCCTGGAACTGGAAGGGAGTATCCCAGGGTAGTCAGAATGGCCACCTCATATGACAGGAAACCAGTGGCGCGGAAGTGGCCCGTGTAGCGGTAGCTGCCGTCGCGTCGAACAGTAAGATTGTGATGCCCGCCGAGGGGGACGCCGTCGCCGGTAACGATAGGCTCGTCGAACACTACATCGCGGATGTACAAGTCTACCATTTGCCGTAGTGAAGCAGGTCGCGAAAGGCCGACCGAACCACGAACGCTCTCGAACGACTCGGCTGCGTGACCAAGGAGCCGGCGGCAGTTGACATCAGGCATGGCACAATTCCCTGAGCACACGATGCGAAGACGTAAGCGGCTGTTCTTACTGCAGACACACGAGAACGGGTATCAGCGCCTGACCCGCTGGAAGTGGCTTTAAGGCCTTCCCGATCACCGCCCCAAACGCTTTGACGCCATCGGTTGCTTTCATCCCGTGCCCAGGGGTGGATGACGTGGTGAGAAGGTCCCCTGTCTCAACCGGCGCGTAATTGGCGTCCACCTTGCAGAACACCTTGCCAAGAAGGGCAATCGGCGACCGATTCCCCTTTGCCGGTTGCTTGTCGAGTACGATGCCAGGCCTGTAATCGCCCGCGCCGGAAACGATACCTGCGACGCGCTTGTCATAGGCGTGGTCGCTTGGTCGAAGTCCGCCGTCGTCATCCAACACCATCACCGTGCCCGGTTCGACCATCTCAGTGCCCGCGATGTCGAAATCCTCGGCGCAGTCAGCGTTCCTCAAGCGAATGTCGCCCGTCACCTCGACGTCGCCGTCGAACATGGCCGCCAGACGAGCCCCTCGCCCGAATACGCCGATACCGCGATCGCTCACGCCGGAGACGCCATTGCCGGCTGGACTGTGGCCCCAAACACCAGAGCCACCGTTGTCGCTCCTGCCATAGACGCCGTTTCCAGGTTCAGGTCCGTTGCTCACCCCAGCCACACCAGCGTGGCCGGCAGCAGTGGATTGGCCAAGGACGCCGTTAAATCCCGC
>Ga0187894_10004799_pt1 | contig 14220 bp, 8 predicted proteins | sample GBC1701081metaG_FD_136650 | JGI IMG/M metagenome (GOLD analysis project Ga0187894, IMG submission 136650) | White microbial mat communities from a lava cave in the Kipuka Kanohina Cave System on the Island of Hawaii, USA - GBC170108-1 metaG ...
CAAGCTCATCCCACCAACTTGAGCCACCACCGACCACCTAAAGTTTATGCTACCTCTTCAACCTCTTCAATTGACGACGACAAAATCCATGCTGCGGGTGATGGTCTGCGCTTTTTTATCCGCCAGCAGATCGGTAATGATTAACGTCAAGGTATAGCGTCCGGGTTTCACGCTCATGCCAATCTGCCCGACTTTAACTAATCCGGTGGCGCTCGATGCCGCCAGCATCTCTTCCGGTTCCTGAAAGATCATTTTGCCGTTTTGACTGATGGCGAGTTGCGTCTTGATCTGCGGCTTCTTATCCTTCTCTTTGGCGTTATAGAGTAACACCGCATAGCGCAAATCCTGTTTGCGGGAGATTTGCCGGGTGGCAGTAAGCGGCACGGGCGGGGTTTTCATATCACTTGGCGGCACAGCGCCCAGCGCCATCGTACTGGCGGCGAGTCGTCCTTTGGCGAGATTGGGAACTTCCATAAACCGCGACAAGGTGCCGATTTTGCCGGTCTTATTATCGCGCACCGCCACACGCACCTGATAGGCTCCGGCGGGAACCGTCGTATTTGCCGAATAGGAGAAGCCGCTCTTTATACTTCTGTCGTACTCTTCCTGACTCAGGGCTGGCAGCGCCGTTTCACTGAAACCGCCGCGCAATTTGCCAAGTTCATCATAGACAAAACCGGCGATGTCGAAATCGGCTTTGTGTTTGTCGCCGTCCTGTTCAAAGCCAAGTTTTTTGGTGTCTATGGAGAGATTGATTTCGAGATTGCCTTTGTTCGGCGCGTCCGCCGCTTTGTACATCACTACCGCATCGAGGTCAATATCGCGCTTTGCCAACGGCGATTTGATGGCCGTCAAAATCTGTTCCTGCTTCGTCACCGGCGCGGCGGCAGGCTTGTCTTCGCGGGCGAGATAACCTTTGCGGCTGTAGACTTTATAATCACCTTTCACTTTGATTTCGAGTTTGCGGAAATCGCCTTTGAAGTTCTGATCTATTGGCGTATAAGCGAGAATGTAATAGGCTTCGCTGGCGTTCAGTATTTTATCCAGCGCCTCGCGGAAGTTGTTCTTATTGAGTACCGCAATGCCCCCGGTGTCGGCAGCAAGAACGCGCAGCCCCTGTTGATTTTCAAAGGTATCTATCGGATTTTTTGAACCCAGCAGCGATTCATCCGGCTGCCGGCCAAAACCGGCGGTCGCGCCGCCAAGCGAGCTTTTCCCCGGCGTATCTTCAAAACTCGCTACGCCGGTCGCCTGTAAGCCGCGAGTGTCAAAGGTATTGATGGCGACGCCGGAGCGCGTTGCCCGGTCGGTCAAATCCTGAAAATAGGCGGCAATGGCGCTGCTGGTCGTCCCCGGCGTCGCGCTTAATAGCGGGAAACCGCCGGAAACCAATACCATCGTCTTGCGCCCGGGCAGTTGCTTCAAACTGTCAATGACAAAAGCCGCCGTCCCTAGCGTCATATACGCCCGCAAGGTCTTATTGGTATCTTCAAACGGATTGTCTATGTCTATGGTTTCGCCCGCCGCGTCAACAGCGCCGCCACTGACGGCAGGAGATTCGCCGCCGCCGCCCGCCGGTGTTAGAAACTCTTGTGTCAGTCTCTCCCCCTGCGGATTGTGAAAGACGCTAAAGGGATGCGTCGTTGCCGTCAGCGAGGCAATGGCGCGGCGCAACAACTCTTTGTCCGAGGTGAACTGTTGCAGCAGCCCTTTGCCGCCAACGGTGCGGATAATCGCCACAAGGTCATTATCTTGCATTCGCTGGTCAACAAAATCGGTGAGCATCTGCCGCAAATCTTTCAAATCCTCGTAGCGAATCGTCAAATCATCCACCACAAAAGCGAAGACGCGACGCACATCAGCTTCCGTCAAGCCCTGCCGTTTCTGTGCTTCCGGCACGGCGGTAGGGGCGGTCACCACTTTGCCGCCTGCCGCATCTACAAATTGAAAGAAACTGACCTGTTGGCGTTTGCCAACTTCGCTGATGATGAAATCGTCTTTGCTCAGATTTTTGACGACGCGCCCGTTTTTATCTGTAACCACGACATCGAGTTGCACCAGTTCGGTGCTAATACGAATCACCGGCTCGTCGTCCGGTTTTGCCGTTTGGTTTTGCGCTCCGGCGCTGACAGCGAGCAGGGCAGTCAAAGCCAGCGCAATAAGCCTTTTTGCGAAGTGAGATGGTTTCATTTTATGCCTCCGAAATTGCGGAATGGAATGTCTGTGGCAGCCCTGAGTATAACACTTTTGGCAAGCCGCGAACATCAGTTTTGAGCATGATCGGCGGCAGAAATCAACCTTGCCGTTGCGAGGCTTTTCCCCTCTTGACGCACTAAGTTCTGGAATTATTCGTACATTTATGATACTATATCTGAACAGTTTAGGTTCAAAAGGTTACGTTGCAAGTTGTGAGAACGTGGCGGCTTGAGGGCGTAAGGGAGTAAGGATAAACGGATGAACGGGTGCAAGGGTGATGATCTGCTTCGGTGATTTGCCGTTGCCATGAAAAAAAGCGCCAATGCAGTCCATAAGGAAAATGGCAGCGTTGCAGAAATGACTTGCAGAAATGAAAAAAAGCGCCAATAGCGTTTTTGGCACAGGTTCTTTTTTTGCGGCTGTGCCGCTTGGAGGTGCGGGATGGCTTCGCCTTTCCGAGAGGCTGGCTCTCTTTTTTCTAGCGGCTGCGCCGCTTTGGAGGTGGGCGTGCAGTGAAAATGGCACAGATACCATTCAGGATGCAGATGGTCACACAAAAAATTGCGCCAATGCACCTACGAATTAAGAATTAAAAATTACGAATTACGAATTACAACGGCAATCTCTTACTTCTTACTTTTTAATTGAATGAAAAATGGCAGCGATGCAATTCATCGTGCAGAAAATGGCAGCGATGCAAATGACAACGTAAAATTTTGCGCCAATACCATTCATTTGCAGTTGATGATGCAGTCATTGTACGAATTTAGTACGAAATTGGACACAGATGAACGCGGAGACAACGGATTGGCACGGATGATCGGCTCGAACCCACCCAATCCGCTCAATTCGCGTTCTATTCTTCAGTGGCGGCGAAAAAAAAAGCGCCAATGCAGAATCTGGTGCAGAAACGATGCGGAAAAATGGCACAGATGTCTTGGCGGAATTTTGCGCCAATGCAGTTGGAGAAAACATAAAAACGTAAGGAAGGAACAATGTAATATAGTTACAACAACAGTGCCACGCTAGAAGCGGCATTTCTTTATTTGGCATCGGTGTCGCTCAGGGGCGAATATTGTAATAGCGTATCTTGCTGTTCAGTGTCGTGGTATTCAATCCCAGCAAACGGGCGGCGCGGGATTGATGCCCGCCGGTGATGTCAAGAGCGCGGCGAATCAGGTCAATCTGAAAACGGTTCACCTCGTCATAAAATGAGATGCCGTTGGTCAGGTCTATCTGTGTGGCGCTGCTCTGCTCAGTGGCGCGGGCGGCTGCCAGTTGCGGGTTGACCACCTCTTCGCGCAAGTCCTCTTTGCTGACGCTATTGCCGCGAGCGATGATGATGGCGCGTTCGATGACGTTTTCGAGTTCGCGGACGTTGCCCGACCAACGATAGGCTTCCAGCAGGGACAGGACTTCAGAGCTGATTTGGGCGTTCATCACTCTGCCGTTCTCGTCGGCATATTTGCGAATGAAGTGTTGCGCCAGTGGCAGAATGTCCTCTTTGCGCTCCCGGAGCGGTGGCAGATTGATGGAGATGACATTCAGGCGGTAGTACAAATCTTCGCGGAAGATGCCTTCGGCTACCGCCTGTTTCAAATCCACATTGGTCGCGGCGATAATGCGAACGTCAACCTGTCGGCGGGTCGTTTCACCGAGCGGCGTAAAATCGCGCTCCTGAATGACGCGCAGCAGTTTCGCTTGTGTCTCCATTGAAATGGTGCCGATTTCATCGAGGAAGATGGAGCCGCCGTCCGCCACTTCAAAGTAGCCTTTTTTGGCGGCAATCGCCCCGGTAAACGCGCCGCGAGCGTGACCGAAGAGTTCCGATTCCAAAAGCTCGGTCGGCAAGTTAGCGGAATTGACGGTGACGAACGGTTTATCGGCGCGTAGGCTGTGATTGTGAATAGCGCGGGCAATCAGTTCTTTACCCGTGCCGCTTTCGCCCGTCACCAGCACCGTAGAGCGAGCCGGGGCGACCTGTTCGACAAAGGCGAGAATCTCATGCATCTTGTCGCTATTGGCAATAATTTCGCGGCTGTCGGTGCTGCGCTTGAGCGTCTGTTTGAGGACGCGGCGCTCTTCGTCTTTGCGACGGCGGCGAACACCGGCAGCGATAATGCCAAGAATTTCGCGGTTGTCAAAAGGCTTTTTGATGCAATTGAACGCGCCCTTTTGCCACGCCGAAACCGCCGTGTCGAAGGTCGCATAAGCGGTGATCATGATGACGACGGCTTCATTGTCGAGTTTGAGCAGTTCTTCGATAGTGCGGAGTCCGCCGATACCCGGCATCGAAACATCGAGCAGGACGACATCAAAGACCTGTTGTTGAAACTGCTCTATGCCTTCTTCGCCGGTGCTGGCGAGAGTGACTTCGTACCCTTCTGAGGTGAGCAGACTTTCGAGTACGTCACGCATCACCTCTTCGTCGTCTACAACAAGGATCGTTCCTTTTTTCGCCATAAGGAAAAATGCTAACAAGGAACGGCGCTGCTTTGCCAGTCAAGACGAATGACAATTTGATTGACATAAGGATTTCAGGACTTGCTAAACTACTTAACCGATAAAGGAGAGAACCCGGACTGAACACCGGACGATATTATTGTGAATCATTCAACCCCTCGTAGTTATCGAAAAGCCATTGTTGTCCTGATATTGCTGGTAGTAGCGGTTGCCGCTTTTTTCATCTACCGCTTTGCCTTCAAAGCCGAAAAGTTTGCCACGCCCCGCGATGCCGTCGGGCAAGTTGTGACGCTGGCGGGCGCGGGCTATCCCGGCATTGATGATGGCGCGGCGCTGGAAGCAACCTTCAGCGACCCTTTCGGTATTGCCGTTGATAAGACGGGCAATGTCATCATAGCCGATGGCGGCCAGAGCAATCTCATTCGCCGCCTCACGCCACAAGGCAAGGTGGAAGTTGTCGCCGGTTCTACGGAAGGCTTTGCCGATGGCGCGGCAAACGAAGCGAAGTTCAACACGCCGTCAGGAATTGTGATGGACGAGCAAGGCAATCTCTACATCACCGACACCGGCAACCATCGTATCCGTAAACTCGATCCAGGCGGACAGGTTACAACTGTTGCCGGAAGCGGAGCGACAGGGTTCAAAGATGGTACAACATCGGAAGCGATGTTTGATGCTCCGGTTGGCATTGCCGTTGATAAGCAAGGCAATCTTTACGTTGCCGATTCTTACAACGACCGCATCCGCAAGGTTGCAACAGACGGAGAGGTGACAACGCTTGCCGGAAGCAGCGTTCCGGGCTTTGCGGACGGGCAAGCCGCGCAGTCAAAATTCGATACGCCTTGCGGCGTTGCCGTTGATGAACAGGGCAACGTCTTTGTCGCCGACACTGGCAATGACGCGATTCGCAAAATCACCTTGCAGGGCGAGGTGACAACTATCTTACAGGCTGGCGCGGATGAGCAGAACAATCATCTCAGATTATTTTCTCCAATTAGTCTGGTAATAACGCCGGATAACTTTCTCTTCATTGCCAGCGAAGCGAGCGGCGTCATTCACCGTCTGACGCCGGAAGGCGAGGTGAGCGTTTACGCCGGAAGCAGATCAGGCTTTGCCGATGCCCCAGGCGACCGGGCGCGATTTAACGGCGCAACGGGCATCGCCGCCGATAAGCAGGGCAATCTTTATGTTGCGGACAATCGCAACTATCTGATTCGTAAAATTACGCCGATTGCCTTGTCAGCAGTACAGGCGATTGCCGCCACAGAAGCTGAAAACTATATTCAGCCGCTTGATCCGGCGGCGGATACGACTAAGCCGTTGCCGGTGATTCCCAATCTGAGCCCTGCGGTTTTACGCTTGCCGTCGCCTTTTCCTTATCCGCTACACCCGCAACAGGGTTGGCACGAGATTGCCGGAGTGGTTGGCGAAGCGCGTGGCTGGTTCGGCGGCATCGCGCTTCATCATCTGCATAGCGGGCTGGATATTGCCGGCAGGATGGGTGACGCCTGTTTATCGGTCATGGATGAAAAGGTCTCTTCGCCGCTTGCTAACTGGGGCTATGATGGCACAGGCGAAGGCATTCACGTTGGCATTATGAGTTACCTTCACATTCGCGTCGGGCGTGATATGGCGAACAAAATTCAAATCGCCGAAAAGTTCAAGCCGCGCTTTGACGACGCCGGCAAACTCATGGGCGTAAGGGTACGGCGCGGTACGCGCTTCAAAGTGGGCGACTTTATTGGCACTCTAAACCGCCTCTATCACGTCCATATGAACGTCGGACCCGCCAACGCGCAAACTAATGCGATTCAATTTCCCTTTGCCAACTTCAAAGATACGATTGCCCCGGTGATGGAGCCAAACGGCATTGAACTGTTTACGGCTGATTGGCAACCGTTCAAAGAGAAAGCTAACAATCGGTTGCTGATTACCGGCAATGTGCGAATCGTCGCTACGGCTTATGATCGGGCGGACGGCAATAATGCCAGCCGCAAACTCGGATTGTACCGCATCGGCTATCAGGTTTTGCAAGACGACGGCACGCTGGTAGCAGGCTTTGAGCAGCCGCTTATGAACATTGAATTTAATCGTTTACCGGCGGATGAAGCCGTAAAGGTTGTCTATGCCGAAGGCAGCGGCGTCAGCGCCTACAGAACGCCGACAAGGTTCAAATATATCGTTACCAATCGGGTACGCGATGGCGCGGCGCGGCAAGGCTGGCTTCGCACCTCGGCAATTGGCGCGGGCAATTATACTCTGCGAATCGTCGCAGAAGACTATGCCGGGAATCGGGCAACCGGTAAAGCGACAGAGACAAGGTTCACCATCAGGTAAATTTTTTCTGAAAGACACATAGCATTTATGAAATACTGGACAAAAGAAACGCACACTGGTAGTTTTAACTTGTTGGTATCGGCAGAATGCAATAGCTGTCGAAAGTGTTGGTCTTTGGAGCGCGTTTTCTCTGTTCGGAAGTGTGTTCGTGTATGTCTTGCGTGACCCGACCTTCCCGCCGGATAGCTAAACCGGGTTCCCCTAGCTAGTGTCTACGGACAATCAGGAGATAGAAAGAATATGAGACTTTTCGTTGGCAACCTGTCGTACAGCACGACAGAAGATCAGCTTACCGACCTCTTTTCTCAAGCCGGCGCTGTCGAATCCACTTCGATCATCACCGATAGAGATACGGGTCGTTCAAAAGGCTTCGGTTTCGTAGAAATGGATTCCGATGCAGGCGCAAGGGCAATCGAACAATTTAACGGCTATGAACTCAACGGGCGCAACATCAATGTCAACGAAGCGCGTCCGCGTAATGAAGGCGGTGGCGGCGGTCGTGGCGGCTTCGGCGGCAATCGTGGCGGCGGCGGTGGTCGTGGCGGCGGCGGTGGCGGCGGTCGTGGTGGTTTCGGCGGCGGCGGTCGCGGCGGACGTGAAAACCGCGAACCGCGCTGGTAAGGTCAATACTTGAAGTTCAAGGCAAAGAAGGCTGGACGTAAATCCAGCCTTCTTTCGTTTCACCCTGAAAGCTGCTGCTATTATCTTCTGCTCCGAGCTTTCCTCAACATGGCTTCGCGTATGGCTTTGAACTCCGTACCGGGCGACCACTCCGGGTACTTCGTGGTATTGGCAACATTGAAACCAACGATATATAGAAGTTGTATATCTTCAACGGCTCCCGATAAATCCCAATCCGGCTTAATTTCATCCGATGGCTTGTGATAATCATTCGCCGTATATTCCTCGCGCTTTTGCCGCCCATAGCCTTCGGATTTGCCAATAAATTCGATGCCCGAATCGGGGTCGAGCGCCGGAACGCCTTGTTTGGCGAAGTTGAAGTGGTCGGAGCGATAATAGAAGCCCTTTTCCGGTTCGGCATCCGGGCGCAGGGTTCTGCCTTTCTCAGTCGCCGCCGCCCGCAGCACATCATCAAGCGTCGAATTGCCCAACCCAACAACCGTTATATCCTTCGTGCGCCCCCATTGATTGACACCATCAATGTTGATGTTGGCAACCGTCTTGGTAAGCGGGTAGAGCGGATTTTCAGCATAGTATTTCGAGCCGATAAGCCCCTTCTCTTCAGCGGTGACAAAGAGAAAGAGAATCGAGCGGCGTGGCGCTTTCGGCAACTTCATAAAGGCTTCCGCTATCTCCAGCACGGCAGCACACCCGGAAGCGTTATCCAATGCGCCATTATAAATTTTATCGCCTTTGGCATCTGCTTCCCCGATACCAAAATGATCCCAATGTGCTGTGTAGATCACATACTCATTTTTCAGCGCCGGGTCGGAGCCTTCAATTTTGGCAACCACATTCATGGAGTTGATGCGGCGCAGTTTACTGTCAACCGTCAACTTAGCGCGGGCTTGCAGATCAATTGGTTTGAAGTCGCGCTTTGCCGCCGCTCGCTTCGCTTCATCGAAATTTAAGCCGCCATCGGCGAACAACTCTTTTGCGGCATCAAGCGTCAACCAGCCTTCGACATTGACCCGCGAAGCGTTGTTATCTTTGGAAACCAGATCGAAGTTCTCTGATGAAAAGCTGCCTTTCGGCACTGACCAGGGATAGCCCGCCGGAGCGGTTTCGTGAACGATGAAGATGCCTGCTGCACCTTTCTGGGCGGCAATTTCAAACTTGTACGTCCAGCGCCCGTAATAGGTCATGGCGCGTCCTTTGAAGGCCTTGTCATCGAGTTTTGCTGCATCTTTCGCATCGGCAACCGGCGGGTCGTTGACTAACATAACCAGAACTTTACCGCGCACATCCATGCCTTTGTAATCGTCCCAGTTGTATTCCGGGGCAACCACGCCATAGCCGACAAAGACCATATCGCCATCAAAACTGGTGGACTCGGTGACGCGCACGGTGCGGGCAACATAATCTTCGCCGAATTTCCATTTCCAGTCTTTGGTTTTGCCTTTGATTTTCAAGCGCGGCTCCTGACTGGTGGTACTGCCGACGAGCGGCGCTTTCTGAACGTAAGCGCCATCCGGGTTGCCCGGTTTGAGTCCGAGTTTCTGGCACTGCTCCTGAAGATAAGCCACCGTTCTCTCTTCGCCCGCAGTACCGGGAGCGCGACCTTCAAATTCATCGGAAGCGAGAACCTTCGTATGCCGCAAGATGCCATCGGCAGTGATAGCATCGAGCGACGCCTGTGAAGGCTTTGCCATCGTGGTTACTTGTGCGCCGCGCTTTTGTGCGAAAGCAGAAAGTGTGAATGAAACAAGCAAAAGCATTGAGCAAATAGTAGAAAGCGATTTCTTCATTGTGTTTTCTCCTCTCAAAATTACTTCCCGCTGGTAGAAATAGCATTAAACAGGAAAGGCAGCGTAGCGATGCTCTGCCCGCGATATTGCGGGCGGAAGGCGAACAGTACGACGCTACCTTTGCCTTGTTTGACTTCGACAATCGCGCCGCGTCCGGCAATCTTTTCAGCGCCGAGTAGCCAGCCGGAAAGTAAAATCTCTTTGGCGTCGGCAAACCGCGCTACAATTTTCGCTCTATCGCTTGTCGTTTCAAATGCCGGACCCGTCTCCGCCCAGGCGATGCTTTCATCGCGTGTACCTTCCAGCGTCGGCACTCCCGCAGTTAGCGGATTGCCGGTATCAAGTTTGATTTTCAGAATTGAACCGGGGCAGTAGAAATCTTTTGACGGTATGCCTTCCAACGTATTCTTCACCGGCACATCGAGGTAGCGAATAGCAAATTCCGAAGCGTCGTTGAGCGTGACGATTGTGCCGCCCTCTTCGACAAACTTCTTCAAGGCTTCAATGCCTTCTTTGCCGACACCGCCTTGGTACTCTTTCGGGTAACGATCCGATAAACCGTTGGCAATCCCTACTGCTCCCTGATCCGGAAAGACGATGCAATCGAATTTCTGGCGCAGATTCCCGGCGCGAATCTCTGCATCAAAGAGCGATTGGTAGGTTAGCCGGTCTTTGTACTGGTCAAAAACCCAGCGTGTCCAACCTTCATCCATCGAAGCGGCATGGCTTTTATAGAGTCCGACCCGAGCGGTAATTTTTTCAGGAGCCCCGATTATGCTTACCATACCACCTACTGCCCCCATTGGCATGGTAAATTTTTTATCAATAAAGGCAACCTTCACTCCCATCAGCAAGGAAAGTGTATGCGCTGTTACGTCATAAGGGCGAATCGGTGGACCACCGGGATATTGGCGCAAATCCGGGTACTGCTGACGTTCCAGCAATGCCTTTGCAAAAGCACCGTAGGGCTGCGCTAGTAGGATGATTGTTGTGCCTTCCGGGTAGATTTTACCGTCTGCTTCAAAGGAGGTATCGGCATTTATATACTCAACACCGCCGCGTTTCAAAATAGCTTTGAGCCGTACAAACCCATCGAGACGCCACGCGAAGCTATTGTCATTCGCAGAACGCGGCGGAATGACAATAGCGAGCGGTTCATCGCTCTTACGGTCGCGCACTGCATCTTTGCCGATAGCATAAAAATCACGCAGCCAGCGTTCGCGGTATCGCGCCGCATTTCGCATCAACGCAAAGGCTCCCGATTGCATATAATCAACGATGTTCGCCAGCTTCCAATCGCCGCCTTGCCAGACCACCGGATAATTCCAACTGCGTCGCTTCGTATCAACGCCGATTTGTGAGGATTGTTTATCAAAAGGAATGTTTGTCGGCGACGCGAGTTTTGCCGATGCCGTCTCGCTCAATATCCTGATGCCGCCGTGATAGTGCTGATATGCCCGCGCCGGCGTCCACGCATCGTAGACGCCGTTGATTACTACTCCGGCTTTGCCTTCGCTAATCATCTCCCACGCCATCGTGCTGCCCATAAAGTTGACGCCCGCCTGAATCAATGGCGGCACATTCGGTTCCCATGGATCGGTATACGGCGGAATGAAAAACCTTGTGCCGCTTTCGCCTTGCTGATGAATGTCGTGGACAATCTGCGGATGCCAGGTATTATGCAGCTTATCAACCGTCAGTTGCGTCTCTACTTGTGTGAAGGCATACCAGTCGCGGTTATTGTCATGCCCGATGTAGTGATGATAAAGCTCCGGCGGCGGTGTTCCTTCTGCCGCTGTGCCGAGCGTCTTATCGTACCAGTTCTTGACAATATCAACACCATCCGGGTTAAGCGATGGTACGAGCAGAATAATACACTTATCTAAAATCTCCCGCGTCTCCGCCGAATCGTCCGACGCCAGTTTATAAGCGATGTTCATGGAGACGAGATTCGCGCCGACTTCAGTTGAATGAATGCCGCAGGTAATCAGGACAATGGTTTTGCCTTCGGCAATCAGTTTATTGGCTTCGGCATCATTACTCTTCAAAGTGCGTGGGTCTGCCAGTTGTCGTTGAATCTCTTTATACCGCTCCAGTTTTGCCAGATTCGCCGGTGATGAAATGGTCGCGTAGACAAACGGGCGATTGAGTGTTGTCTTGCCCATCTCCTGCAACATCACTCGGTCACTGGCGGCATCAAGTTTCTTAAAATAATCAACAAATTGCGCCCACCAAGCCAGCTTGTAATCATCGCCCGGGGTAAAGCCGAGAACCTCACGCGGTGCGGGCGCTTTGGTTGTCGCGGTACGCGGCTGTACCTTTTGAGTGGCGTAAAGCGGCGTGACGAGCAAACCGATGATGAGAAACAAAAAAGCAAACCGATGGTGATGAAACAGCTTGTTGCTCCGTTGCATGAGATTCTCCCTGATTAAAAGAGTCGAAACCGTACAATCCACTGAAGGTGCTTTTACAATATGATTACTCACGTTACGCAGCCTGAGAACCATGACCGCTTCCGTAGTCCCGTAGGGACGACCAATAATAGCCCAGCGATTTATCGCTAGGGGAGCTCGTGGCATCTCCGATTAGTCCTGTAAGGACGACTGGAGCCGGTTCGCAAAGCAATCATTCAGTCGTCCCTACGGGACTTTAAGCCCGCTTCCCGTCGCTGAAGCCGACGGGCTATTGTCGGTCGTCCCTGACAGGACTAAAAGAGCGATGGTTTCTCTCACACTGCCTAAGGTGAGATGATTAGTCCAGCAAGCGGTAAAAGATGCCGCCGCCCGCCGCCGCCCACAGATGTTTTTCATCCGTGCCGCCAATCTTGAAGAACGGCACATCCTGATCGAAGGAAATGGTTTCGCCGCTCCAATAACGTCCGCCGTCTACCGTGTGATAGATATAGCGCCCGTTGGTACTCAAAACCCAGCCTTCGCTGGCATTCAGAAAGAAGGCGTCGCGGAAGCCTTCGCCCTGCCCGATAAACTTTTTCGCCCAGGTTGCGCCGCCATTGATGGTGCTAAGAACGCGCCCCTCGCGCCCATCCGCAGAGGTCGCCGTCGCAAAGCCAGTCTGTGAATCTATGAAATGAACGCCTTGCATATTGAACTTTTTGGAGCCTTCGCCGGTGATGTCAACCGCGCCGCCTTCTCCCGGTTCCAGTTCGCTGCGCTGCGTATTCCAGGTTGCGCCGCCATCGTTCGTCTTATAAATCGAACCTTTCTGCCCAACCATCCAGCCCACCGACTTTTCAGGAAAATAGATGGTCTTGATGGTGACGGGCAAACGTCGAACCGCCTGCCACGTCTTGCCGCCATCCGTGGTTTTCAATAAGTCACTGGGAAGCGAGTCTTTTTCATCGTTATCATCTTCACCTTCTTCATCAATCGGCACACCGCCCATCCAGCCGGTCTGCTCATCGTTAAAGAATACGCAGGTCGGAACCTGTTTAATTGACAGTTTGACGACTTCCCAATTCGCGCCGCCGTCATTCGTCCGCATAACGATGCCGTCGCGTTTCATCTCTTTGCCTTGCAGCGACTGGCTCGCGCCCGCCATCCAGCCGGTCTTTTCATTGAGAAAATGAATGCCGTTGATAGTTGAAATGCGAACGTCTTTGCGGTCTAAGATGGTTTCATTCCACGTCTGCCCGCCATCGCTAGTGCGAATAAAGACGCCGATGCGTTCGTCTAAGGTCTTCGGGTCGGGCATATCGCCGCCGACGTAGACAACGCTCGGCGAGACGACTGACAGGCAGCTATACGAATAGCTGGCAAGGTTGACGCCGGCGATATTCTTTGAGTAAGTGGAGCGAAATTGAGCAATCCAGCGTCCGGTTTTGCCTTTCGGAATCTGTCCGGCAGCAGCTTGATTGCTGTTGGTCGAAGGGGTCTGTTTACAAGTCGAGGCGGTGAGAGAAAACAGACAGACCAGCAAAAAAAGGGCATATCGCTTATGCAAACGCATGATTGATTCCTCATCAGGTATGAAGTAAAAGCGAAAGTTTAGCAGACCGCCGCACCAGGGCAAAAGCATATTGTTTGCCGGAAAGCCATTGGCTAGCGGGAACAACCCGCCCGTTTCACCTTGGCAGTGCAATGATCTACATCAATCGAGGGCAATCACCGAACACTGAAGCCGCCACGCCTCCAACTACCGGCGCTATTTTCTCCTTTCTTCTACAGCGCGAGGTTGCCAAACCGTAAACCTCCAGCAACCGAGCGTTAGAGTACAAGCTTCAGCTTGGTCGTAGAGTACGAAAAAGAATGCCTCTGGCAACCATAAGATTCAGCAAGCAAATGGTGAGTCAGGGAAGGTTCGCCCTAACCGCAATCGTTCTGCCCATTATTGCACGACCAAGCTTGAATTCTAACGCCTGCTCCTGATGGTTGTGGTCTACCTCTATGCCGCGTAACGTCTGTAACTCAATAAAAAATGCGCTATTGGTTGTCTGTCGGAATGTCATACGTTTTCTCCTGATCCTTCTTTCAGGTGTTACCAAGGCGGAGCAGGCAAACCGTGCCGGACAAATCTTTCGTTTGCGGAAAGTTTGCGCTACACTGTCGTTAGCTAATCAACAGCCAGTTCAAGCATCGAATTTGTCTGCCCCGCAACAACATAACGGGGAGGCGCGGGCGATGTCTTTGAATTTATCTTCAAATTATCTTCAATTGTAACTGATTAGGTGAAAAAGGAGATTTTAGGCGCTGCGGTATTTGCTAACCAAGTGGAAGTAGAAACGCCTCAAAGCCGCGAAGACGGTCATACCTTGATTCGCCCTCTTTTGTCAGTCATC
>Ga0187894_10004800_pt1 | contig 14217 bp, 12 predicted proteins | sample GBC1701081metaG_FD_136650 | JGI IMG/M metagenome (GOLD analysis project Ga0187894, IMG submission 136650) | White microbial mat communities from a lava cave in the Kipuka Kanohina Cave System on the Island of Hawaii, USA - GBC170108-1 metaG ...
CCTCGCGTTTCTCCATCGCCTCCATCAGCAGCTCCGGATCGTCGATCGTGCGGCCTTCGTCCGGCAGGTCGACGCCGATCCGCCGCGCGAGGTAGCGGGCCCGCCGCAGCGGGTTCTTGAGCGTCTCGTAGGCCTCGTTCAACGCCGCCGCCTGTTGCTGCGAGATCGCCTTCTCACGCGGCGCCTTGCGCGCGAAACGATCGGGGTGCAGCTGCCGTTGCAAATCGAAATAGCGCCGGTCGAGCCCCGCCACGTCGATATCGAAGCCGCGCGCCAGCCCCAGCCGCGCGAAATGATCGCGCTGGCCGGGCGGTTGCACGGCCCCGCAGGCGCAGAACGGTGACGTCGCGGCCGTGGCGATACCGCACGACCAGCAGGTCGCGGCGGTCTCGGAGGCCGTCGCGGCCGCGGTGGATGTGGTCATTCGCAAAATCCCGCCGGGCGATCCCAGTCGCCGGGCTCTCACACGTGGAAGGATTCGCCGCAGCCGCAGCGGCCTTTCTCGTTGGGATTCGTGAACACGAACCCGGACTTCAGCTTCTCCTCGACATAGTCCATCTCGGTGCCGATCAGGAACAGGGTCGCCTTGGGATCGACCAGGATCGTGACGCCCTGCGTCTCGACGACCTCGTCCTTCGGGCCTTTCTCGTCGGCATATTCCAGCGTGTAGGACAGCCCCGAGCAGCCCTTGGTGCGCACGCCGATGCGCACGCCCGCGGTCGGCTTGCCGCGCTGCGCGATCAGATCCTTCACGCGCGCCGCCGCCGTCTCGGTGACCTTCATGAGCTGCGGCCGCGGCCGCGCCGGACGTGGCGCGGCCGGCTTCGGCGCTGCAGGTGCTGTCTCCACGCTCATCTCACTTTACTCCGCTGCCGCGACGCTCTCTTCGGCCTTCGCTTCGACCGGCGGCGCCAGCTTCTTCTCGGTCTTGGCGCGATAGTCGGCGATCGCCGCCTTGATCGCATCCTCGGCCAGCACCGAGCAATGGATCTTCACCGGCGGCAACGCCAGGTGCTTGGCGATGTCGGTGTTCTTGATCGTGCCGGCTTCGTCCAGGGTCTTGCCCTTGACCCACTCGGTCACGAGCGAGCTCGAGGCGATGGCCGAGCCGCAGCCGAAGGTCTTGAACTTGGCATCCTCGATCAGGCCCTCGGGGCTGACCTTGATCTGCAGCTTCATCACGTCGCCGCAGGCCGGCGCCCCGACCAGGCCGGTACCGACATCCTCGGCGCCCTTGTCGAGCGACCCGATATTGCGCGGGTTCTCGTAGTGGTCGAGCAGCTTCTCGCTGTAAGCCATGATTGAACTCCCTTGCTTCAGTCCGCGATCAGTGGGCGGCCCACCGGATCGATTTCAGGTCAACGCCCTCCTGGACCATCTCCCAGAGCGGGCTCATCTGCCGCAACCTGCTGACGTGCCGTGAAATGTCCTCGACGGCCGTATCCACTTCCTGCTCGGTGGTGAAGCGGCCGAAGCCGATGCGCAGCGACGTGTGCGCCAGCTCCTCCTCGACGCCCAGCGCCCGCAGCACATAGCTGGGCTCCAGCGACGCCGACGTGCAGGCCGACCCTGATGACACCGACAGCGACTTGATTCCCATGATCAGCGACTCGCCCTCGACATAGGCGAAACTGATGTTGAGGTTGCCCGGGATCCGCTGCTCCAGGTCGCCGTTGACGAAGATGTCCGGCAGCTTGGCCTTGACGCCGTCCAGGAACCGGTCGCGCAGCTTGCGCAGCTTCTCCGCCTCGCTGCCCATCTCCTTCAGCGCGATCTCGCAGGCCTCGCCCAGCCCGACGCATAGCGGCGTCGGCAGGGTGCCGGACCGGAAGCCGCGCTCCTGGCCGCCGCCGTCGATCAGCGCCACCAGCCGCACGCGCGGCTTGCGCCTGACGTAGAGCGCGCCGATGCCCTTGGGGCCGTAGATCTTGTGGCCCGAGATCGACATCAGGTCGATGTTCATCGCCTCGACGTCGAGCGGGATCTTGCCTACCGCCTGGGCCGCGTCGGTGTGGAAGTACGCGCCCTTCTCGCGGCACAGCGCGCCGATCTCCTTCAGCGGCTGGATGACGCCGATCTCGTTGTTCACCGCCATCACCGAGACCAGCACGGTCTTGTCGGTGATCGCCGCGCGCAGGCGCTCCAGGTCGACCAGGCCGTTCTGCTCCACCGGCAGGTAGGTGATCTCGAACCCCTCCTGCTCGAGGTGCCGGCAGGTATCGAGCACGCACTTGTGCTCGGTCACCACGGTCACGATGTGGTTCTTCCGGTCCTTGTAGAAGTGCGCCACGCCCTTGATGGCGAGGTTGTTGGACTCGGTGGCCCCTGACGTGAAGATCACTTCCTTCTCGTCGCCGCCGATCAGCTTTGCGATCTGCGCCCGCGCCTTCTCGACCGCTTCCTCGGCCTCCCAGCCGTAGCTGTGGCTGCGCGAAGCCGGGTTGCCGAACTTCACCGTGAAGTACGGCATCATCGCCTCCAGCACGCGCGGATCCATCGGCGTCGTGGCCTGGTAGTCGAGATAGATCGGCTGGTCGTTGCGACGGATTCCGTTGATCGCATTCATGGCCAACTCTCCAACTCAGGCCGCGGCCGTCGCCGGCCGGGCTGCCGGGCTCAGCCGGCGATAGAGATCACCCCAGGCGGCGATGAACCGCTCGATGTCGCCGGCCTGCGTCGTCCAGCCCAGGCTGACGCGCAGAGCCGATGCAGCCTCGGTTTCAGTCGCGCCCATGGCCGCCAGCACGTGCGAGGGACGCACCTTGCCCGACGAGCATGCCGAGCCGGCGCTGACCGCGATGCCCGCAAGGTCGAGCGCCATCAGCTGGGTCTGCGCCGCAACCCCCGGCATGGAGACGCACGAGGTGTTGGGCAGTCGCGACGCGCCGGCGCCGAAGACATGGGCGTCCGGTGCCAACCGCACCAGCGCATGCTCCATCTTGTCGCGCAGCCCGACCAGCGCCGTGCTCCGCGGCAGTTCCTGCGCCGCGATATCAACGGCAACGCCGAAGCCTGCGATACCGGCAACGTTCTCGGTGCCGGCACGCCGGCCGCGCTCCTGGCCGCCGCCACGCTGCATCGCCTCGAACGGCACACCCGGGCGCAGCACGATCGCACCGACGCCTTGCGGACCGCCGAGCTTGTGCGCCGACACCGTGAGGTAGTCGACGCCCAGATCAGCCACGTCGACCGCGATCTTGCCCGCCGCCTGCACCGCGTCGCAGTGCACCAGCGCCCCGGCCGCATGGGCGATTCGCGCCACCCCGGCGACCGGCTGGATCACGCCGGTCTCGTTGTTGGCCAGCATCACGCTCACCAGCGCCGGCACGTCCGACCCGGCCAGCAGGCTTTCCAGCGCTGCGAGGTCGACCACGCCTTCCGATGTCACCGGCACCAGCTCGGCGTCTTGCGTCACCAGGCGCACGCTGTCGTGCTCGATCGCCGACACGATCAACCGCCGCCGGCCGGCGCCGCACAGCACGGCGTTGTTGGCCTCGGTGCCGCCAGCGGTGAAGACGATGTCCGCAGGCTTGACGCCGACGAGGGCCGCGAGCGACTCCCGGGCCCGATCGACGCGTGCCCGCATGGCGCGGCCGAATGCGTGCACCGAGGAGGCGTTGCCGACGGCGCGCATGACCTCGCCCATCGCCGCGATGGCCTGCGGGCGCATCGGCGTCGTGGCGTTGTGGTCAAGATAGACGCTGTCGATCATGGCACTCATCGTCCGGCCGTTTGCCGCGGCCCTACTCCGCCGCGACGGCGTTGGCGGGGACCACCGTGCTCAGCGGCGGCAGCTGTGCATCGGCTTCCGCCGCATGCGGTGCGCTGAACGGACGCGCCGTGCCCAGCACGCGCTTCTCGACGACATCCAGCAGGGTCACCGAGCTCAGATACAGGTGGATCTGGTTACCCAGCTCCGCCCACAGGTCGTGGGTCAGGCAACGCGACTTGTCGCTGTGGCATCCCAGCGATGAATCCGGCTTGCAGCGCGTCGCCTTGATCGGCTCGTCGACCGACAGGATAATGTCCGAGATCCGCGTCTCGCCGGCACCGCGGGCCAGCCGGTAGCCGCCGCCCGGGCCGCGCACGCTTTTCACCAGCCCGCCGCGCCGCAACCGCGCGAAGAGCTGCTCCAGGTAGGACAGCGAGATTTCCTGGCGGGTCGATATATCCGCCAGCGACACCGGTTTTTGCGCGCCGTTGCGCGCCAGGTCGACCATGGCCATGACAGCGTAGCGTCCTTTGGTGCTCAGCTTCATGCTCAGTCTCCTCCAGCCTTGGGGCCGGTCTCCGGCCGGCCCGACTCGCGGCGGATCCGCGCTTTCCCGCGATCGTCTTGAAATCGCTCTTGAAATCGCGTCATCAGCCCCCGATAGTGCCGGCCGACACGAACTCTCGGCGTCAAGAACCGGCTGTCGCCACTGGATATAGAAAGTCCGAGCGCGTTGGTCAAGTTTCCAGATCAAGGTTCGGCGCTGTAAGGGTTTGATATCCGAGTCGGCGTCTCGGGTAATTGCAGGAAGCGCGCCGGCGGCAGCGGAGCAGGTAAGGCGGATGCCTGATGTGATTTATACCGGCCCTGATGGACGCCTTGAGGGCAAATACCATCAGAGCAAGGAAAAGAACGCGCCCATCGCGCTCATGCTGCACCCGCACCCGCAGGCCGGCGGCAACATGAACAACAAGGTGGTGTTCACCTTGTTCCATGTCTTCGCGACGCGTGGATTTTCCGTCCTGCGGTTCAACTTCCGCGGCGTCGGCCGTTCGCAGGGCACGTTCGACAACGGCCTCGGCGAGCTCAGCGACGCCGCCGCCTCGCTGGACTGGCTGCAGAGCATGAACCCCGACGCCAAGGCCTGCTGGGTGGCGGGTTTCTCGTTCGGGGCGTGGATCGGCATGCAGCTGCTGATGCGCCGGCCGGAGATCGACGGCTTCATCTCCGTGGCGCCGCCCGCCAACAGCTACGATTTCGCCTTCCTGGCGCCCTGCCCGTCCTCGGGATTGATCGTGCACGGCGACAAGGACGAGGTCGTCCCCGCCGCCGACATCGCCAAGCTGGTCGGCCGCCTGTCGCAGCAGAAGGGCATCACGGTCGAGTCCCGCTCCGTGAAGGGGGCCAATCACTTCTTCCACGACTCGCTGGACAAGCTCGCCGTCGAGGTCGACCGATACGTCGACAGGTCGATGAAGGAAGCCGCCAAACCCACTGAAAAAGCGGAGAAAAACTAAGGTACAACCAGCCGTCCGCCGGGCAGGGCCGCGGCGGCGCCGGTGGTTGTCGGGAAGCTCAAGGGCAACCCGCGCAGGCTACGGACGGCCAGGAAGCCGAACGCTTGCGCCTCCAGCGCCGCGCCCGACCAGTCCAGCGGAGCACACTCAACTGAAATATTAGAAATTTCCTGTAAGTAATTGATAATAGACGAATTTAAGGATCCACCTCCACACGCGAGCCACTCGGTCGGAGGCTTCGGCATATGGGTGACCGCCGCGGCCGCCGCGGCGGCGCAGGCACAAGCCAGGGTCGCGGCGCCGTCAGCCAACGAAAGTCCATCTGCAATTTCAGAAGAGAAATCATTTCTATCCAATGATTTTGGAGGAATTCTCGAGAAATAAGATGAAGAAAGGAATGGCTGGATCCGGGCCATGTCGGCCTGCCCGGCCTTCGAGATGCGCCCGTCCTGGTCGAACGCTGCGCCGCCATACCGCCTGATCCAGTCGTCGAGCGGTGCATTGCCCGGCCCGGTATCGAACGCCAGCAGCGCACCGCCCTCGCCGACCCAGGTGACGTTCGCGACGCCGCCGATGTTGAGCACCGCCACCGGCAGCCGGAGTAGTCCCGCCTCAGCAGCCCGGCGCACCAGGGCCTGGTGGTAGACCGGGACCAGGGGCGCGCCCTGGCCGCCGGCCGCGACATCGGCCGATCGGAAGTCGGCCACCACCGGCACCCCGACCTGCCCGGCCAGCCAGGCGGCGTCGCCGATCTGCCAGGTGAAGCGCTTCTCCGGCCGGTGCGTGATCGTCTGGCCGTGGAAGCCGATCACGTCGATATCGGCCGGGCTGAAACCCACGCCACTGCCGAAGAAGGAAGCGATGGCGTCGCGATGGGCCTCTGTCACCAGCCGCTCTGCACGGTCGGTGTCAGGCGATATCGTCTCGACTCCGAGGACGCCGCGCACCGCCTCGCGCACCGCCTCGCTGTACGGCACCGTGAGCCATGGCCCGAAGGCGTGGATCCGCTCGCCGTCGGTCTCGATCACCGCCACGTCGACGCCGTCGAGCGACGTGCCGCTCATCAGGCCCAGGGCCCGCAACGGCGCGCCGCTTCGCGCCCGTGTCAGCAGATCGGCCATACCGCGCCAGCCTCCGGGCACCATCGCGTTGTTCGCGGCCCCCGCCCTGTGTTACAGGACCGCCCCGCCGCCGGGCAACGGCGGACACAGGCAGAAGCGGCCGCGACATGTCGACGTTGAAGTCCGAGTTCCTGCGCACCATCCACGAACGGGGCATGGTGCACCAGTGCAGCGACGTCGAGCAGCTCGACGCGTTGCTCGCGTCGGGGACCCGCGTCGCCTATATCGGCTTCGACTGCACCGCCGACTCGCTGCATGTCGGCTCGCTGCTGCAGATCATGATGCTGCGCTGGTGGCAGAAGACCGGCCACAAGCCGATCGTGCTGATGGGCGGCGGCACCACCAAGATCGGCGATCCGTCGGGCCGCGACGAGGCCCGCCAGCTGCTGACTCCGGCGCAGATCGACGCCAACATGGCCGGCATCCGCCGTGTCTTCGACAAGTACCTGTCGTTCGGCCAGGGCGCCACCGACGCCGTGATGGTCAACAACGCGGACTGGCTCGACACGCTGCTGTACATCCCGCTGCTGCGCGACGTGGGCCGCCACTTCTCCGTCAACCGCATGCTGACCATGGATTCGGTGAAGCTGCGGCTGGAGCGCGACCAGCCGCTGACGTTCCTCGAGTTCAACTACATGGTCCTGCAGTCCTACGACTTCGTCGAGCTGTGGAAGCGTCACCACTGTATCCTGCAGATGGGCGGCTCGGACCAGTGGGGTAACATCGTCACCGGCGCCGATCTCGGCCGCCGCATGGCGCAGGCCGAGCTCTTCGCCCTGACGACGCCGCTGGTGACGCTGCCGTCGGGCGCCAAGATGGGCAAGACCGTGGGCGGCGCCACCTGGCTCAACGCCGACCGCCTGTCGCCCTATGATTTCTGGCAGTACTGGCGCAACGCCGACGACAGCCAGGTCGGCAGCCTGCTGCGGCTGTTCACCGAGCTGCCGCTCGGCGAGATCGCGCGGCTGGAGCAGCTCGGCGGTGGCGAGATCAACGAAGCCAAGAAGGTGCTGGCCAACGAGGTCACGACGCTCTGCCATGGCGCCGAAGCCGCCGCCCAGGCTGCCGAGACCGCGCGACAGACATTCGAGCTGGGGACGCTGGCCGCGGACCTGCCGACGGTCGACATCGCCCGCGTCCGCTTGGCGGGTGGCATGCCGGCGTTCGAGCTGTTCGCCGAGGCCGGCCTTGCCGAGAGCAAAAGCGAAGCCCGCCGGCTCATCAAGGGCGGCGGCGCGCGCATCAACGACTCGGCGGTGAAATCCGATACCCAGGCCGTGTCCTTGGCCGATGCCGGCGCCGACGGTCTGGTCAAGCTGTCGGCCGGCAGGAAGCGGCACGTGCTGGTTCGCGCCGTCTGATCGAACTGCGTCATGCTTCGGACCGCGCGTGCCCGCGCGCGCCGGCGTGTAGCGCCGGATCATGAGCACGCGTGAACGCGCGCGGTCCGAAAACCCGCTACATCAGCCAGTGCTTCTCTTTCGACCAGCCGAGGAAGCGGCGTGCGCCCACCTCCACCGATGAAGGATCGTCGAGCGAACGTCCGTCGACCGCCAGCGCAAGGCCGCGCAGCGCCGGGCTGAAACGCGCCCGGAATCCGGAGGAGGGTTGCTGCGCCAGGTGGGCCTCCGCCCACGACAGGAACGGCATGATGCGATCCTTCGGCAGCAGCGCCAGGAAGAAGATCATCTGCCGCCACGCATAAGCCGTGTTCTTCACCTTGATCAGCGCGGCGTGCCGTTCGGTCGTGAACATCTGCTGGCGCCGGCAGATCCACGTGAAGCAGTCACGGGCAAAACCTTCGAGTTGACCCTGCAGCCTGCCCACCAGCCCCAGCTCGCCGAACAGAACGGCAAGGTTCTGCGACGTGACGATCTGCTGCTGCTCGATGATCATGCCGTTGGTCGCCGGGTCCCAGCCACCCGGCTGCACGCCGGCCCGCCGGGCGCAGAGATCGGCGAAGGAATCGGTGTCAGCCCCGGGAATGGCGCGCCGGAACCACCGCCATGCGCGTGATCGCGCGGGTTCCGGAAGGTGGCTCAATTGATCATAGTCGATGCCGTAGTATGCCTCATAGAGCGTGCCCTTGAGGAGGCCGGCAGCCCGCTTGGCCGACTCTCGGAACTTTGGCGAGAACCGCCCCATGAAGATGTCGGCGGCGACCTCGTCGACGAGGGGAAGACCGAGCTTCGCCGTCGTCGCCAGGGCACGCAGCTCCTGCAGCAGCTTGTTGGGGATGATCGCGTGTGGAAACGACGAGAGGGTCAGGACGGTCATGTCCTCCAGGGTCTGGCGTGCCAGATCCTGTGCCGGCAGATCGGCACGACGGAAGCCGTCGATCGCGGCAACCCATGGGAGCTCCTCGATCCTGACCTGGCTTTCGAGGTTGAGCAGCAGCAGCGAACGACGTTTGCGGAACGCCTGGTAGACCGCGGCGTAGAGCTGGCGCAGGCCGGAATCGGCGATGCCCGCGGCCTGCAAGCCTGACGTGATCTGCGGCAACAGACGGGCCAGCACCTCTGCGGACGTGATGATGCCCCGCTCGACCAGCACGTCCACGCTCTCCGCGAGGCAGCGCTGGAGCTTGTGGTCCAGCGACGGCGGAACGGCAGCGCCGCCGGCGACGTTGCTGCGACTCGCTTCTTCGGCAGTGACGGGGTGCGCAACGACCGATGGATCGTCCAGCCCGCTGTCCCTGGGATACTGATTGAGCCGCTGCACGACGATACCGGCGATGTCGCGAAACGTCGGCAGGCTGGCATTGCGAAGCTGCACTTCACGCGTGCCCATGCAGCGCGCTGAACCGGGCTCGCCGCGTTTGGCGATGTAGCGCGCCAGGATGAGGCGGATCCTGCCGACGTCCCGCCCCGTCAGCGATGCCGGATCGTCGACGCAGCGCTGGAGGTAGTCGCGCAGCTGGGCGAAGTTTTCCTTGCGCCGGTCTGGCTTGGTGCAAAGCGCGTGGTCCTGCCGCTGGTGGCGATACGCCTCGAGCGCCTCCCGGGCCCGAGCCGGCCAGTCGCCGGCATAGCGCCGGCAGGGCCAGCCGCCGATGACGGCGTGCTTGCCATCGGCGGCCGGGTGGAATTTTCCGTCCGGTCCGGCGACGAGGGTCGGAACCTCCCCATCGACCGTCTCCAGGAACAGGCTGACGACGCAATCGTAGAGCGGCGCCCAGACCTGGATCGCCTCCTTCTGCGCCAGAACGCGCAGGTTGGGCTTGATGCGTTCCAGATCGCCGACCGTGCGACCGACGTCCTGGAGGAACACCCTGGTGCCGGTGCGACCGGGACGTTCGGTCGGGACTGGGTAGAAGCGCCACCGGTCAAAAAAGGGCGCGATGTCGTCGAGCAGTCGCCGCGCCGCTTCGGCGTGCCCGTTGACGACCAGCCAGGCGACAACCAGCAACGCAGCTTCCTCAGGCACGGAGATCTCGTAGCGCCCGGAGCTCAGCCATTCGCCAAGCCGCGCAAGTCCCTGGTCGGTGAGGAAATACGCGTTCAGCACCCGCCGGGGTTCAGGCGCGGACCCGGCAGACAGTTGCTCCAGCAATACGCGTTCGTGCTCCAGCAGCGGCCCGCCGGCCAGCAGTTCCCCGGTGGCGAAACCGCCCGTGACCACCTCGGGCGTGGCCCAGCCGGGAACCTTCAGGGGCGTCCGCGAGCCGACGGCGATCTCCCCGCTCGTCATGCCCTGCAATACCGACGCCCATTTTTCCACCCGTTGCCGGGCGCGCTCGCGTGTCGCCGGGTCGTCGTGTTGCTCGGCCGTCGTCAGCGCCCGCGCGATCTGGAATGCCGCGTAGCCGGGATTGGCCGTCTGCCCCTCACGTTTTGTTGTTCCTCTGTCTTCCATGCCTGTTGCCCAACCTGGGTCCGGGGGCTGGAGTTGAACCAGCGCCCTCTCGGTCTGGAGCCGAGCGTTCTGCCACTGAACTACCCCGGAGAATGACGGAGAAGCTTGGCACGACACCTCAGCGTGCGTCACCGAAGATCCTCCGCGCCTGCCGTGGCCTTGGGGATGCCGGCGCCTGCCCCTTCGTATGGACAGGCGGGACACTCCCCTGTCCCGAAGGAGCATGCATGTTCAGCAGAAAGTACCTGATGGCCGGCCTGATCGCCGGCATGGCGCTCGCGGGCGGCGTTGCGGCTATCGCCCAGCCGGCACCGAAGCCTGAATCGGGTCCGCAGCCTGACCGCCGGCAGGCCATGATGCAGCGCGTCTGTGCCGAGATGCCGGCGCGGCTGGCCGGCCGGCTGGCCTACACCGAGGTCAGGATCGGCATCACCGAGCAGCAGAAGAGCGCCTGGCAGACCTTCACCCAGGAGGCCAGGGCGGCGCTGCAGCCGATGCAGCGGCAGTGCACGGAACGGGCTGCGACGACCCGTCCAACGACGCCGCCGGATGCCGTGACCCAGCTCGTGCAGCGCGAGCGGTCGCTGACGGCGATGCTGGAGACGACCAAGGGCATGCGCGAGGCGGTCGAGAAGCTGACGCCGTCGCTGACCGACGATCAGAAGAAGCAGGTCGCCGAGATCGTCGCCCGCATCGGACGCGGCTTCGGCGAGCACCGCATGCACGGGCATCGCATGCACGGCCACGGCCACGGCCCGGCCGGAGACGTCAACGCCCCGCCGCCGGCGCCCCCGGGCCAGACGCGCTGATCGCCGGCTGACGCCCCCTTCTTCCATCCAGGAAGCCGCAGCCGAAAGGCTGCGGCTTTTTGGTCGGAGAGCGCCACTCATAGACGCCAAACTTTGTCGCACGACGGCACGACTTGGACCGCGCGGCTCCTGCCGCGCTCTTTGATTTTTCCGCCGCAAGCATGAGTGCGCCGGGGAGGCGCGCGGTCCGGTCGGGCCGCTTTGCGTCAAAGTTCGCGCCTATGCGTGGCGATCCTCTCGTCCTGGCCTTCGGCGCCAGGCGATGCCGGGGCTAGCTGCGTGTCAGGCGCTGGACCTCGCGCTCGACCATCCGCTCGACCAGTTGCGGCAGGTTCTTGTCCATCCACTCCTGCAGCATCGGGCGCAGCATTTCCTTGACGACGTCTTCCAGCGTGCGGCCGCTGCTCATCAAGGGTCCCGCGTCGGGCGCGGCGATCGGCGGCTTGGCGTCCTCGACGGCGCGGGCAAGGCGGTCCATGGCGGATGAAATCGGATTGGTGGTCATCGGCTGGGTCTCAATGGCGGGTTGAATGACGGGAGCCGTCCATGTGGCTGGCGGCGGTGCTGCGGCAATGGGCGACGCCGCCGCGCTGACTGCCGGCGGCGCGGGGGACGGTTTCGCTGCATGGGCCGGTGCGGCCATGGCGGCCGACGGGGCCGGCATTGAAGCGGCGAGCGGTGGCGGCCCGGCCGCCGGCTTCGACACAACGGGTGGCACCGCCATGGCCACGGCGGGTGCCGCAACCGGCGCGGCCGCGGCTGCTGCCGGCGGGGACGTTGTTGGCGGCGCGGCAGCATCGACCGGCCTTGGCGGCGTCCTCGCATGCCCGACATCGGGATCGTCCACGAGGTCCGTCAGCAGCAGCACGTCGTCGTCCGGCTGCGACGCCCCGCCAGGCCGCGGCGGGCCGCCGATGGGAATGCCGAGCCCCATCATCGCGCCGCCGCTGTCCGGCTCGGGGCCGCCCGCGGGCGCGCCGCCGGTCGGCGCGCCGGGGCGGCCTTCGTCCTCCTGGATGATCTTGCGAATGGACGACAGGATGTCGTCCATCGAAGGATCCTTCTGCGGTTTGCTGTCGCTCATCCCAGCACCTCCCCGGCACCCGTGCGACCCATCAAGCGCGCGACCGTCCGATACGACCGATGGCCGGCGCCAGTCGCCGCGACGCTCCCCCGCGCCGCGCCGGCTCAGTTGACACCGAGGCCGAACCAGGAGTCGCGCACCTTCTTGTAGTACCTCTCCTCGTCGTAATACTCGACCGGCAACCGCAGCTGCCGGGCGGTCAGCTGCCCGGTTTCGGCCAGCAGCGTGTAGTGGCCGACCACCAGGTCACGCCGCGCCGATACCAGTTGCACCTGCGCGTTGAGCAGCTCCTGCTCCGCGTTGAGCACGTCGAGCGTGGTGCGCGAGCCGACCTGCGCCTCCTGCCGCACGCCGTCGAGCGCCACCTGCGCCGCCCGCACCTGGGCGCCCAGCGATTCGACCCGCGCCCGCGCCGCCTCGAACAGGCGGAAGGCGCGGATCGCCGCCTCGGCCGACTGCCGGCGCGCGCTGTCGAGCTCGTTCTGGCGCTGGCCAAAGGCCTGCTTGGCGGCGCGCACGCGGCTGTGCTCGCCGCCGCCCTGGTACAGCGGCACCGTCACCTGGCCGCGGACCGAGTACGAATACAGATGGTCGTTGCGGATCTGCGAGTCCCAGGCGCGCGAGACCGTGCCGACGATCTGGGCCGAGGGCAGCAGGTCGCCGATGGCATTGTCGATGCCGAAGTTGGCGCTGCTCACGCGGTTCTTGGCGGCCACCACGCGCGGCGCGTTCTCGATGCTCATGGCCACCGACTGGTCCTCGGTGGCGGGCGCCGTGCCCATCAGCGGCGCTTCCCGCAGGTTCGGGCCGGGCACCTGGCCGACGACGCGCTGGTAGGCGGCCCGCGAGTTCGCGGACTGCGCTTCCGCCGCGATCAGATCCGACTGGGATCCCGCCAGCCGCGATTCGGCCTGGGCAACGTCAGTGCGCGTCAGCTCACCGACGCGGAAGCGGGCGTTGGTGGCCGCGAGCTGCTCCTGCAGCACCCTGACGTTGTTGCGGCGCAGTTGCACGGTGGCGACGTCGAGCACCACGTCGCTGTAGGAGCTCACCGCCCCCAGCAGCACCGTCTGCTCGCGGTCGGTGAGGGTCGCGCGCTCGGCCCGCACGTCGGCCTCCGCGCCGCGCGTTGCCGCGATCGTCTTGCCGCCGCGGTACAGCGGCTGGGTGACGCTGAAGGAATAGCTGTTGGGCCGCAGGTCCTGCTCGCGCGGCGTGCGCAGCGAGCTGTTCTGCTGGTTGATGCCGATCTCGCCCTGGCTGCGGATCACCGGCCGCCAGCCGGCCAGCGCCTGGCTCACCGTCTCGTCGACCACGCGCAGCCGGGCGCGCTGCGCCAATAGATCGGGGTTGGAGTTGTAGGTCGACACGAACGCATCGATCAGCGTCTGCCCCTGCGCGCCGCCGAACGGCAACGCGGCGGTGACCGCCAGCAGCCAGGGCGCCAGGCCGCGGACGATCCGGGAAACGCCGGTACGCGAACGCATCAATGGATTCCCCTCACCCGATCGACCCGCCGCCACGCGGATCGGACACCCAATGACAGGCTATACCTATGGCATAATTTCCGCCCCGGGCAAATTCCGTGGATTTTGTTAGACGCAGTACGGCCAGCCTGCCGATGCACACCAATTTGGCCGATCCACACTGCTCCTCACTCTGAGGAGGCCGCGCAGCGGCCGTCTCGAAGGGTGGGGAACCACACAGGCGGTCCGACAATCCTTCAAACGGACGACCACGACTGTTCCCCACCCTTCGAGACGCGCGCCAAGGCGCGCTCCTCAGGGTGAGGAGCAAAATTGAACGGCCAACTAAAACACGAACCGCGCCGGCGCCGCGAACCCCGGCAGCGCCGGCGTGCCGGCGTCGAATATCGGCCGCGACGAGAACACGCCGCCGGCCTTGCGGCCCAGCTGCGCCCGTCCGGGATAGCCCGGCAGCCCGGCGCCGACGATGGCCACCAGCCGTCCCTCCTCCCCGAGTTGCTTTGTCAGGCCATCGGGGATGGACGGCACCGCGCCTTCGATCAGGATCACGTCGTAGGGCGCGCCGGCCGCGTGCCCGTTGGTCAAGGGGCCTTCGACGACCGTGACGTTGGTCGCCCCCAGGGCAGACAGGA
>Ga0187894_10004801_pt1 | contig 14217 bp, 14 predicted proteins | sample GBC1701081metaG_FD_136650 | JGI IMG/M metagenome (GOLD analysis project Ga0187894, IMG submission 136650) | White microbial mat communities from a lava cave in the Kipuka Kanohina Cave System on the Island of Hawaii, USA - GBC170108-1 metaG ...
AACGCCCAATTGGGAGACGGACAAGACCTGTACGCCCTCGCCGCATCATCCGCTCGGGGCGAAGGGCGTTGGAGAATCGGCGACCGTCGGAGCGCCTGCCGCCATCGTCAATGCGGTCGTGGATGCGCTCTGGCATCTTGGGGTAAGGCATATCGATATTCCGATCACCCCACCGAAAGTGTGGAAGCTTTTGAGAGAGAACGGGGTAACCGAGTAGCGAGTTGGAGTTAGGAAAGAATTTTTGAGAATTGTGGCGGATTGTAAAGCTGGATGTGTCTAATATTAGATATCAGAAGGTGTCCAATACTAGACACCTTCTGGTGTCTAGTATTGGACACCAGTGGCTAATACTAGACACCAACGCCATCCGCATAATTCTAGTAAGACGCACATGACCAAAACACCATATGGCATCTCGAAGGAAACCCACGCAACCAGCCACTCCCCCGACCATCGACCCCGCCACCGGAATTCGCTTGCTTAAGGCGCAGGTCGAGAAGGGCCAAGGCGTTCTGCGCAAGCGCCCCATCGACAAAGACGACTACTCGTCTTGGGAACTGCTGACCCGCAACTGCCTCGAGAAAGCTTTTGGCTCCGGATCTCCGAACGTGTCGAGCGTCACGGACGTTGGAAAGTACGGAAGCTTCCCCATGGGCACCGATCCCCAGTGGTGGGATGAGCATCGCGCCAAGAGCCTTCAAACGCAGCTCAGCAAGCTGAACGCGCTGGTTGAACTCCTTGAAACCGAGATCGAGATTGGCGGTGGATCACGTCAGACCGTCGCGCACGAACCAGCGGGGCATTCCATCTTTCTGGTGCACGGACACGACAAAGCCGTGCTGCAAGAAACGGCACGGTTTCTGGAACGTCTCGAACAGGACGTTCTGATCCTGCGCGAACTCCCGAACAAAGGCCGTACCATCATCGAGAAATTCGAGGACTACTCTAATGTCGGCTTTGCCATCGTGCTCCTCACGGCGGATGATCGCGGTGGGACCGCCGAAACTCCCTTCGAAGAGCAAAGTGCGCGAGCAAGGCAGAACGTTATCCTTGAGCAGGGATATTTTCTCGGCAAGCTCGGGCGCAACCGTGTGTGCGCACTATACCGTCCAGGGGTAGAGATTCCATCTGACTACACTGGCGTGCTTTACGTTGCGCTCGACGACGCTGGTGCTTGGCGACTCGAGCTTGCGAAGGAGCTGAAGGCGGCCGGTTTCTCCGTTGACATGAACCGTGCCGTCTAGGGGAACGGCATCTAACTCCGGTTTGCAGCTGACGAGATCCTCGCTTCGCTCGGGCTCTCACAGCTGAAACCTGGTACGTTAGACAGAAGGGCAGATGCCCGTAAAAAAAGCTTATGGCTAATCGAGAAAAATACAAGCCGCCAAAGTCGAGCAAGGGTGATAAGGCTCATATGATAGCCCGCGCGGGCTTACAAACCATTCCCATCGCAGGAGGGGCAGCCGCGGAGTTTTTCAATGCTATCATTAGCCCGCCTCTTGAGAAGCGCCGGCAAGAATGGATGGAAGAAGTCGCGGAATGTTTACGGAAGTTGGAAGAAAGTAAAGGCATTAGTCTTGATGATCTTATTATGAACGAGGTTTTCACAACAACAGTAATGCAGGCCTCACAGTCGGCGATAAGAAACCACCAGAAAGAGAAAATAGATGCACTACGTAATGCAGTACTCAACGCAGCACTACCTACTTCCCCAAATGATTCTCTCCAACAAATGTTTCTAAATTTTGTTGACACTTTTACTGTCTGGCATATTAGGCTCTTGAAGTTCTTTGATAACCCAGCCGAAGGGATAAAAGCAAAAGGACTCAACCTTGGTAATATAACGATGGGTGGGTTATCTCATATTCTGGAGGAAGCTTTCCCTGAACTTAAAGGGGAAAGAGCATTCTACGACCAGGTCTGGAAGGACTTGTATTCAAGAGGGTTGGTTAATACTGAAGGGTTGCATACGATGATGAGCGGAAGCGGCTTGATGGCCCAAAGAGCTACGCCGATGGGGCGTCAGTTCATCGAATTTATAACCAGCCCGATCTAGCTTTTGAAAATCTGCTGCCTAACGTGTCCGTTATGAAAGTGGCAATGTGGAGTGACATACGGGATCAGGCTGGCCGATTGCGCGCAGAGGGAGAGCCTTTCGTCATCGCTACCGTGGTAGCCTACAAAAGCCCTCAATCGGCCAAGCCCGGATCAAAGGCCATCATCAGGCCCGGTGGCTCGATCGGCTGCTGGATAGGGGGCGGATGCGTTCAGCCCATTGTCATCCGCGAAGCCTGAGAAAGCCTCTAACTTGTCGTTGGGCGAGGGTGTGTAGGATATAAAGCCAAGGAGAGGTGAATCAACATCAAGCTGAGCAAGGCGATGTTGTCGCAGTCCCGAGTGATTGCCAAGGGTAGGCGCATTCGCGAGGTCGAGCGTCTTGTTGCGCAGTACGGTGGGAGAGCGTCAAAATGGGTGAAGAAGAGTAGCCCACAATTCGAAGTTGCGGGAGATTACTTTGAGTATCACTGGTACGAACATCCCGGAATCGGCAGGTTCGAGATGAAAAAAATACGACTAAAATAGCCATGATTGTCAAATTAAAGAAAAGAAGTGCGCAGTATCGAGACCTTACGTTCGGACAACCGTATGTTGTGATCGGTATTGAAGCCGATGAATTCCGAATCTTAAACGATGTGGGCCGTCCCTTCTTGTACCCGCCAAGCCTGTTTTCACTGGTTGATCCACGAGAACCACGTGATTGGATTACCGAATACGGCGACGACGGCGAACGGTATTCCTACCCTCGAGCGCTGAATGGCCCTGGTTTCTTTGAAGACTTCTTCGACCAAAAAGCCAAGGCCGTCGCAACGTTCTGGCGCGTAGTAAATCATCGGCTTGCCGAAGCCAGCGAATCGGTTTGACGCGGCCACAGAGTCGCATCCAAGCGCAAACCGCTATAGGCAAAGCAAAAGGAGAACTCAATGAGCGAACTGAGCCAGGTTGCGCCTGCTTTTGTTGAGATGGCGCATCGCATTGTATGGTGCAGCGCCGCGACGGTAGACGTAAAAGGCAGACCCCGGTCCCGTATCCTGCACCCTTACTGGCAATGGGATGGCGCGCGTCTCGTCGGCTGGATAGGAACCAGTCCAACCCCCCTCAAGCGCGCTCACCTTAACGCGAGCCCTTACATCTCGTTGAACTACTGGGCGCCCTCTCACGACACCTGCGTCGCAGAATGCCGGGCGACCTGGGCTTTCGATGACGAGACGCGGATCATGGTGTGGAACCTTTTTCTCAATGAGCCTGAGCCGCTCGGGTACGACCCGGCGATCATTCCCGGATGGGATAGCCCGAAATCCGATGCATTCGCCGCCATTCGGCTGGACCCCTGGCGGCTGAAAGTCTTCCCAGGCAGCGTGCTCAGGGGCCAAGGCGAGACGCTCACTTGGCGGGAGTGATCAGCGCTCGATCGGAAACGAGCGCGCGCTCCGTGGATGTGTTGTTGGGAGGCGATGACAAAGGATCCATGTTGCCGGAAGTAATCAACACTGAACGCCTCGTTCTGAGGCCCTGGTTATTCGAGGACGTACCGGACGTGATGTCATATGCGCCAGACGCGGAGCGGGCGCGTTATCTTCCAGTCCCGTACCCGTATGACGAGGCGGACGGGCGCCGCTTTATCGCATCGCAGGTCTTGCTCGACCGGGAGCGACACCCGTCTTGGGCGATACGCTGTGATGGCCGCGGCGTCGGAGGAATCAACATCCGTGACGCTCGCGGCGCAACCGATCAATGGCGATGGGCAGGTAATTCTTCAAGGATCGGTTTCCAACGGGGAAGTTTGGCAGTTCGGCAAACTGCAAGGCCGTGATTTTGTCCGCGACCCACGGCCATTTACGATCCTGGACTTGGCGACTCTCTTCGCGGCGCTACATGCCGTTTTCGAGTCTGCAAAACAACAAGCGCAGCAAAACTGAATGCTTCAAAAGATGAAAGGACAAAAATGAAACGTGGACTCGTTCTCGGCGCGCTCGTGCTTGTGGGCGCGCTTTTGGCAGTCGCCGGCGCGGCGCAGCAAACGCCCTCGGCGGCGTCCATTCAGGTCGATAAGGTCAGAGACAACCTGTATGTCCTCCGCGGCGGCGGCGGGAATACGGCGGCGTTCATCACCGCCAAGGGCGTCACGCTGGTTGACACGAAGCTGCCCGGATGGGGCAAGCCGATCCTGGAAAAGCTCAAGGAGATCACCGAGAAGCCGGTGATCACGATCATCAACACGCACACGCATTTTGATCACGTCGGCGGCAACATCGAGTTCCCGGCGACGGTCGAGGTAGTGACGCATGAAAACACCGCGAAGCTGATGCAGGAAATGCGTCCGGTCACCGGCGGCCCGGAGCAGCCGAACGTCTTCAAAGAGAAAAACGGCCTCGGTCTTCCCAGGCGGACGTTCAAGGATCGGACGACGCTCGGCAGCGGCGACGAAAGGATCGAGCTGTATTACTTTGGCCGCGCCCACACTGGCGGCGACACGTGGGTCGTCTTTCCGTCGCTGCGCGCATTGCACACCGGGGACGCTTTCGCCCTCAAGATCGTTCCGCTTATCGACGCCAACAACGGCGGCAGCGGCGTCGAGTACCCGAAGACGATCGCAAAAGCCGTAGCCGCGCTGAAGAACATCGACACCGTTATTACAGGGCACAACCCAACGACCCTGACAATGGCCGACCTGAAAACCTATGCCGACTTCACCCGCGAGTTCGCGCAGACTGTGCAGGCGGCAAAGAAAGCCGGGCGGACGATTGACGATGTCGTTAATTCCTGGAAAGTCCCGGAGCGGTTCATGAAGGACGGGTATCTGACGCCAGAAGAAATTCAACAACTAACGCGGTGGACCTTGGCGGCGCAGACGGCGCGATTGCGGGCGAACGTCGAAGTGATCTGGAACGAGACGAAGTAGCAAGATCGGCGCAGTACCGCGCGCGTAAGCAAGCGGCTGATTGGCGCCACAGCCGCTTGCTTACGCGCGCGGTACTGCGCCGATGCGCCAACATTCGGTTGATTGCCGTGGGCCGAAAAAAAGGGAGGCAGACGTGCTGAAGCGCAGGGATTTCTTAAGTCTGGTTGGGAGCGCGACAACGGGCATCTACGTGATGGGTGAGGTTGAGTTCGAGGCGCTCCAGGCTCGTCCCGAAAGACGCCAGGTTATTGTGGGCGGCCGCCGCATCAAAGTCATCGACATGCATGCGCACTGCGTAATACCTATGGCGGAGATTGTCAAAGGCACACCGCTGGCCAACAGCGGCGGCGGCGGCAGAAATAACATCCTCGGTCCGCAGCGTCTGGAGCTGATGGATCAGCAAGGCATCGATGTCCAGGCGTTGAGCATTAATGGCTACTGGTGGTACGCGGCTGATCGCGACCTCGCGCGCAAGATCGTCAGCGCGCAGAACGAGGGACTCGCGAAGTGGGTGGCGACCCACTCCAATCGCTTTGTCGCCCTGGCCTCGGTCGCGCTGCAGCATCCCGATCTGGCGGCCGAGCAGCTCGAGGACGGCGTCAAGCGGCTGGGACTGCGCGGCGTCTCCATCGGTGGGCACGTCAACGGCGAGGACCTGTCGCTCCCGAAGTACGACTCCTTCTGGGCCAAGGCCGCCGAACTCGGGGCGGTGGTCTTCATGCATCCCGGCGGCGCCGACAACATCATCAAGGAGGGCGCGCTCGGCGGGCGCGGCGATCTGGGCAACATCATCGGCAATCCGCTTGAAACGACCTACTTCCTCTCACGTTTGATCTTCGACGGGACGCTCGATAAGTTCCCCGGCCTCCGCGTCTGCGCGGCGCACGCGGGCGGCTACCTGCCGTCTTACCTCGGACGGACGGAAGTGGCGTGCAAGGTGCGGAGCGCCGCGAACTGCGCCAACAAGAAAAAGCCGAGCGAGTACCTGAAGTCGCAGATCTTCATTGACACGATGATCTTCTCGGAGGAGGGGCTGCGGCGCCTGGTGGCCGAGGTGGGCGTCAGCCAGATTGTCTATGGCACAGACATACCCTTCAACTGGCCGGCGCCGGTGGACCTGGTTCTCAACGCGCCATTCCTCAGCAATGCCGACAAGGAAGCGATCCTGAGCGGGAACCTGATGAAGCTGCTTCGAATTGATTCTCAATCATCATCTGGCTGAGCTTATGAAAGTGGCAATGTGGAATGACATCCCGGATCAGGCTGGCCGATTGCGCGCGGAGGGGGAGCCCTTCGTCATCGCCACAGTGGTAGCCTACAAAAGCCCTCAATCAGCCAAGCCCGGATCAAAGGCCATCATCAAGCCCGATGGCTCTATCAGCGGCTGGATCGGAGGTGGGTGCGTTCAACCCATCATCATTCGCGAAGCCCAAGAAGCGCTGCAAACGGGCAAGCCGAAGCTCATCAGCATCAGCCCGGAAGCTACGCGCGGAGATTGGAAGGGAGTCGAATCCTATCAGATGGCGTGTCAGGGCGGCGGCTCGTTGGAGATTTACCTCGAGCCTGTGCTTCCCAAGCCCGATCTTCTCATCGTCGGCAATGCGCCTATCGCGCAGATTCTCGCCGGACTCGGACGGCTGCTCGACTTTAAGGTCTGTGTGGCCGACCCGGATGCCACTCGTGATCAATTCCCGGAAGCCGACCTCGTGCTGACCGACCTCGAATCGGCGAGGAGCCACATAAATGCGCGGAGTTTTGTTGTGGTGGCGACTATGGGAACCGGCGACGAAGAGGGACTCGCGGCCGTCATTGGAACCAAGCCCCAATACCTCGGACTTATCGCCAGCAAAGAAAAAGCGAAATCACTCTTCCAATACATTCGCGACAAAGGAACGCCTGCTGAACATCTCGACCGCATCAAGTGTCCAGCCGGACTCGAACTCGGAGGCGAAACGCTGCCCGAAATCGCTCTCAGCGTGATGGCTGAAATCACCCGGTTGCGAAGGACCGTCTCTGAGCAGACTGCTGAACCGGTTGAAGCCTCGAAAGGCGCGAGTTTGCCTGTCATGCAGGAGACTGCGGGTATTTCCACGGAAAGCATCGACCCTGTGTGCGGAATGACGGTCGCCACAGCGAACGCGAGATATAAGACGGTCAGCGATAACAAAACATTTTATTTCTGTTGCCTTCGATGCAAAGAGGCATTCGATCAGGCGCCCCAACTCAACCAGGAAAAAATGCGTACTTGAGATGCGCCAACTGCGGAAATTACGCCAGAGCAACCGGCCGCGCCGTAAAAATGCTCGTCAATTAACTCCTCAACAGCTCCCGGCTCCACAACTCGCGCCGAGAACAATAAAAGCGTAGTAAGCGCAACGAAGAAAGGAAATTATTTTGAGAGGATTGAGAATTTTGACGCTACCACATGTTTTTGCTTCGAGGAGAATGGTTGGCCGACGGGCCGCCGCCGCCGCCCTGGCAATCGTTATCAGTCTGCTTGTGAGTCCGTACATTGCGATGCCATCCGCGCAGATCGCCACGGGGTTTCAGGAGGCATTGGTAGCCGGAGGATTCGATACGCCAACCGCCATGGAGTTCGCGCCGGACGGCCGATTGTTTGTCGCGGAAAAGTCCGGAAAGCTCCGCGTTATTCAGAGTGGGCGGCTTCTTCCCACCCCGTTCTTTACCGCCACGGTGGCGGATCAGGGAGAGCAAGGATTGCTCGGCATCGCCTTTGATCCTAACTTTGCCATCAATCAATACGTGTATGTGTACTATACCGCCACGTCGCCTTCGATTCACAATCGAGTCAGCCGGCTGACCGCCGATGGTAATGTCGCCGCGCCAGGGAGCGAAGTCAGGTTACTCGACTTGCCTGCCTTCGGTACCAGCATTGCTCACCAGGGTGGCGCAATTCATTTTGGACTCGATGGAAAGCTTTATGTCGCCGTTGGAGATCATCAAGGTCCTGAGAACGCGCAGCCCTTAGACAATCCATTTGGGAAAATTTTGCGCATCAATTCGGATGGTACCATTCCGACCGACAATCCGTTTTACAGCCAAACAACCGGGATTAATCGCGCGATTTACGCCTATGGTTTCCGCAATCCGTTTACCTTTGCCGTTGACCCGGCGACCGGCAGAATTTTTGTGAACGATGTGGGAAACGCTGAATGGGAAGAGGTGAATCAGCTCGTCGCCGGCGGCAACTTCGGTTGGCCTATCTGTGAAGGGCCACAAGGCGCCGGACTTGGGTCGTGCGGCTCCCCGAGCTTTATCTACCCACTGCATGCCTACAACCATAGTGGGGGAGAGGGCGCGGTGACTGGCGGCGCATTCTATCGCGGCAATCGGTTTCCCGGTCAGTATGCCGGCGCTTATTTCTTTTCCGATTACACCGGCGGTTGGATCAGGTTTCTTGATAGCAACAACCAGCTACAGGGTGTCAATAATCCTGCAACCAGTTTCCGCAGCGGCAAGTGGCCGGTCGACTTGAAAGTGGGACCGGACGGCGCCTTGTATTATCTTTCTATCGGCGCCGGAGCGGTGTATAAAATTGTGTACGATTCCGGGAACCTTCCCCCAACCGCAGTGATCAACGCGACGCCGGCTTCCGGACCGGCTCCGCTGACCGTAACCTTTGATGCGAGCGGCAGCGTTGATTCGGATGGCGATCCGCTTTCCTACAGTTGGAATTTTGGCGATGGCGCGCCCGCGGAGACCGGGGTAATTGTTACACACACCTATCAAACCGCGGGACCTTACATCGCTACACTGACGGCGCAGGATGGTCGTGGAGGGACGGGTACCGCTACCCGGACTATTAGTGTGGGGATGCCGCCTGTCGCTACTATCGTGACTCCGACTGAGAGAACGTTTTATAACGCAGGTAACACGATTGAGTATTCCGGGTCGGCGACGGACGCCGATGATGGTACTTTGCCCGTAAGCGCCTACTCCTGGACTATCGTTTTTCATCACGATACCCATACGCATCCGTTCTTAGGGCCTATTACCGGCGTGACGAGCGGTTCGTTCCAAATCCCGCGGACCGGGGAGACTTCGACAAATGTCTGGTATCGAATTCATTTAACGGTTACAGACAGCCACGGGCTGTCCCATAAAGTCACGCGAGACATTTTCCCGAATGTTGTAACGCTGACGTTAGACAGCGCCATTGCCGGCGCAACATTGACGCTTGACGGCCAGCCGGTTACGGGGCCCATTACCACGCAGAGCGTTGTCGGTCTCCTTCGAACCATTGGCGCGCTTTCGCCCCAGGCGATTGGCGAAAAGCAGTATAAATTCGCTTCCTGGTCGGACGGGGGCCCCGCAATACATACCATTACTACTCCGCCGGCTCCCACAAAGTATATCGCCACATTTGTGGAGGACGCGCCGGTTACCTCCGTATGGTTTTTCCCATCGTTACAATCGGCGGTAACGAGTGGATCAGGTGATAATAATGGCTTTGAAAGAGCGTCTTCCAGCTTGCTTAACGATGACGGGGTTTTTGCGACCGATACCAACAGCGGGATGAATAACAATAGCGATTGCGGTAACCCGGGCAAGGACCGTCACATCGTCAGCGACTTCAATTTGACGCTTCCCGCCGGAACAACCACGGTTAAAGGCATTGAGGTTCGTCTTGACACCAAGGTTGATAGTACAAACAATGCCCCAAAACTCTGCGCGCAACTTTCCTGGAACGGTGGCGAGTCTTGGACACCGGTGAAATCAGCGCCCGCGTTAAGTACTGTAGAGCGAACGTACATCCTGGGAAGCGCAACGGATCTGTGGGGCAGGAGCGGTTGGACTATGGCGGAACTCTCCAATGCAAACTTCCGCGTGCGGATCACAAGCGTCGCCAGCTCTACCGCGCGGGACTTTTCCATTGATGTGGTCGGGGTACGCATTAGCGCACAGGAGGGTTATGGTGAAATTCGTTTCCGGATTGGTTCTCGGGGCGGGCGCTTCAAGCCGTTTCGGACAACCCAAACAACTTCTGCCCTTCAAAGGAAGCACGCTGCTCGGCTGGGTCGTCAATCAGGCCGAACAAGCAACGGGGCTTGACGAGGTGATCGTCGTTTTGGGCCGCGCGGCGGATGAAATCCGCGAGCAAGTCGTCTTCGGTAATGCGAAGGTGGTTGAAAACCCGGTCTTCGGCGAGGGGTGCGCCTCTTCTTACCGTGTGGGCATCGGGGCGCTCGATCCCCGATCCGATGCGATCATGATTCTTCTCGGCGACCAGCCCGGAGTCGCCCCCGAAACGATAAATCGCGTGGCTGACGAGTGGCGGCAGGGCGACGGCCAGATTGCGCTCGCTTCTTATCAAGGCCGAAACGGCCACCCGATGTTGTTTGCGAGGCCGTTGTTCGACAAGCTCGTTGGTCTGCACGGCGACAAGGCGGCGTGGAAGCTCGTTGACGCCAACCCAGACCTGGTCCGCGTGGTCCCGTTCGACCGCCCTTTTCCCGAAGACATCAATACCCTGGAAGATTTCCAGCGCGCCACTGAAAACGATGCGAGGCACATGTGAGAGAAGAGATACGGAATATCCAGGAATTGCTCCGCAGGCAAACTTATATCACCGACGCCGCAGTCGCTACATCGCTGTACCTGGCGATGGCGCTCGGAAAGCCTCTCCTGGTTGAAGGGCCGGCAGGCGTCGGCAAGACCGAGGTAGCCAAGTCGCTCGCCGATGCGCTCGATACGAAACTGGTGCGCCTTCAGTGTTACGAAGGACTGGACGCCGCGGCGGCGCTCTATGAATGGAATTATTCAAAACAATTGCTGCACATCAAGCTTCAGGAGGCGACGGCGGCGAGCGCGGCTGAAAAAGAAGCGGCGATCTTCAGCGAGTCTTTTCTTTTGAAGCGTCCCCTGCTTGAAGCCATCACCCACCAGACGCGCTCGCCTGTCCTGTTGATTGACGAAGTTGATCGAAGCGACGAGGAATTCGAGGCCTTCCTGCTTGAAGTCCTCTCGGAGTTCCAGGTGACTATTCCGGAGATCGGCCCGATCAAGGCGACTCATCGCCCGTATGTCGTGTTGACCTCGAACCGGTCGCGAGATCTTTCCGACGCCCTTCGCAGGCGATGCCTTTATCTCTGGATTGATTATCCGTCCTTCGATAAGGAGCTCGAGATCGTGCGCGCCAAAATTCCCGCAATCAGCGAGGCGCTTTCGGCTGATCTGACGCGCGTCATTCAAGCAGTCAGAAAGTTGAATATGGTCAAGGTTCCCGGCGTTGCCGAGACGCTCGATTGGGCCGCGGCCCTGCTCGCCTTAAACACACAGCAACTCGACCCGGAGGTGATCGCGGAAACCGCCGGCTGTTTTCTCAAGGACGAGGCTGATCTGCGCAAATTTGAGACCGAGCTTGGCGATGGTCGCCTCAAAGAAATGTTGAGTCCCGTTTCATGACCGGATCAGAGACCCAACCCGGACTTCTGACTGACACCGTCTTGTTTTGCAGGGCGCTCAGAGAGCATGGCCTCGTGGTGACGCCCGCTGAGGCCATCACCGCGGTCGCGACGCTCAACCTGATAGATCTCGACGACCGGCAAGAGACCTTCTTGAGTTTGAGAAGCGCGCTGACCTCGCGCGTGGAGGACTTCCCGGTTTTTGAGGAACTCTTCGAAGATTTCTGGAGCAGGCTGAAGCCAAAGTTCGGGAAGACTGTCGAGCGAGACGCTCTTTCGGCAGGCGCCCGGCAGGTCAGGCTCTCTTCACAAGGGCACAGACCGAAGGGGCTGGCTTTCTTTCTTGAACACTGGGGCTGCGACCGGCCTGGCGACAAAGAGCCGATCAAGGCGCCCGGCGCGAGCAGCGCCGAGAACGCCGCGGAGAAAGACTTCAGTTTATTCGGGGCCGACGAGCTTGAAGAGGTCGCCCGGCTGGCGCGGAGAATCGCAAAGAGGCTTGCCCGCAATCCCAGCCGCCGCTGGAAGCCTGTCGCGCGCGGCCCAAGAATTGATCTGCGCCGTTCACTCCGCAAGTCTTTGAAGACGGGAGGGGAGATAATCGCCCTTTCGTTCAGGCAGCGCAAACAGAAGAAGACTCGACTGGTCGTGATCTGCGATGTGTCCGGCTCGATGGACCTCTATAGCCGGCTCCTTCTTCAATTCGTCTACGGGCTTCAAAACAGTTTTGCGCGAGTGGAAACATTCGTCTTCAGCACGTCGCTCGAACGAATAACCGCACACCTGAAGGACAGAAGCTATGAGCAAGCTCTGGAGCGATTGTCAACGAATATCCAACAACCTGGCTGGCCTGGCTGTGGATGGTCGGGCGGCACACTCATCGGTCCGAGCATCGCCGCCTTCAATTCCGGCTGGCCCGGACTGGTTAATCAGCGCACGATTGTCATTATTCTGAGCGACGGGTGGGATACCGGAGAGCCGGAGGAGCTTGCCGCGTCGCTTGCCGATCTGAAGAGGCGCGCGGGGAAGCTGATCTGGCTTAACCCGTTGCTGGGCGGTCCGGCCTATCAGCCGCTCGTTCGTGGAATGCAAGCGGCGCTTCCACACATAGACGTGTTCGCCCCTTTGAATAACCTGGCGAGTCTCAGACGGCTTGAGCGACACTTGATCCTGTGAGATGCGCCTCAGAGGCCAATGACGTTGAATTAGCGAATTGTTCCGTTATTTCCGTTTGTTCCGTATTCTCCTTCTTCCCTTAATTCAATGTCATTGGCCGCTGAGGCCCGTTAGTGGTGTAGCCATGGAAGAAGTTTTCGACCAGATTGAGACGCTCGGGAAGACCGAGAAACGAGTAGCGATGGCGACGCTGGTCGCGACTCTTGGCACGAGTCCGAAAAAGGAAGGGGCGAAGATGTGGGTGGGTGAACAGGGACGTATCCTCGGCGCCGTGACCATCGGCGGGTGTGTGGATGCGCGAGTGATCGAGGAGGCGGAAGAAGCGCTCGCTTCCTGCTCGCCGCGACTCCTTTCCGTCGCCATGGGCGCCGAAGACGCCTGGGAAGGCGGGTTCACCTGCGCCGGAACCATCCGGGTCCTGATCGAACCGTTAGACCTGGCCGATCCAGAAGACCGCCTGCTGAACCTTTACCGGGTAGTTCGCAATGAGGTGGAAAAGGGGAAGTGCGCCGTTGTGGCCACGCTTCTCGAACAAACTTCGTCGAAGCTTGTGGTCTTCGAAGACGGACGTACGTCGGGCGCTCTGGGCGACGCGGCGCTTGATCAAGAGGCGCGCGCGATGGCGCTCGATTTGATTCAGCAACGAATCTCTCGCACTGTGGTGTTGAATCAGGCTTCATCCGCTCCCGAAGTATTCTTCGAGGCGCACGGTCCGGCGCCGGCCTTGATCATCTTTGGAGCAGGACCGGTTTCGATGCATCTGGCGCCTCTGGCCAGGGAGATGGGGCTCAGGACCATAGTGGTGGACGCCAGGCCGCGCTTCGCAACTCGTGAGCGATTTCCTCACGCGGACGAGTTGCTCGTCGGAATCCCTTCCGAAATCGCCGAGACGCTCTCTTACACATCATCCACGTTTGTTGTCCTGGCCGCGCACGATTACAAGTACGACATCCCTGTGCTCAAGACCGTGCTCAAGACCGAGGCGGCTTACATCGGCCTGCTGGGCAGCAAGAAGAGAGGTCAGGCGATCTTGAAGTTCCTCAAAGAAAGCGGTGTGGCCGAGCAGGCGCTCGACCGCGCGCATGTCCCCACGGGTCTGGACATCGGGGCGCAAACGGCCTCAGAGATAGCCTTGAGCATATTGGCTGAAGCCTTCGCGGTTAAGGCGGCGCGGCGAGGGACGCCGATGCGCGAGAGATAAGGAGGTCGGTAACAGTGTCGCAGGAAATCCCATTTTCCATTTTCCATTTTAGATTTGTCATCTGCCATTGCGTTTCGCGCGCGGCTCCGGCAATGGCAAATGACAAACGTGAAATGGAAAGACGAGTTGATCCTCTTGTTTGATTGCGCCTGCGTCAGGGAATCAGACTACGCCAAGTCTTCCGCCGTCATTTCGTCCAGCCCCCAGAAGACAAAGTACCGCCGCACGCGGTTGTAAACCGCGCCGAATACCAAACAGGCGGGAGGTGTTTTGTTCAAAGGTCGGTTGCATCAACCTGTTAAAGCTGGTTCTGACATAGGCGCCAGGGCTAAGGCTGCGGCGTATACAGCGCAGTGTCTGTTAGCCGCGCCGCTCTTGTTGGTCGCGCCGGTCTGCGCCCAGCAGCTTTCAGTGCGCCGCTACAATGTCTCCGACGGGCTTGCCCACAGCCAAGT